>Ga0302324_100010983_pt1 | contig 18657 bp, 22 predicted proteins | sample Palsa_T0_1_FD_201949 | JGI IMG/M metagenome (GOLD analysis project Ga0302324, IMG submission 201949) | Peat permafrost microbial communities from Stordalen Mire near Abisko, Sweden - Palsa_T0_1 | ecosystem: Environmental > Terrestrial > Soil > Palsa > Peat permafrost | place: Sweden: Abisko...
CGGCTACATCTACCATGGCCGTGTGAAGGCCCTGGCCGACGCCGCGCGGGCAGCCGGACTGGAGTTTTAATGGCAGGCATAATCGTAAAACGCATCGATCCGCAGTCGCTCAACCTAAAAGAGCAGGTGGTGTCGATCAACCGCGTCACCAAGGTGGTCAAGGGCGGTAAGAACCTGAGCTTTTCGGCCCTGGTGGTGATCGGCGATCCGGCCGCCAAAGTCGTAGGCTTCGGCGTGGGCAAAGCCAAGGAAGTGCCGTCCGCCATCCGCAAGGGCATCGAAGCGGCCAAAAAGAATTTGCGCAGAATCCACATGCTGGGGACCACCATTCCGCACCAGTCGCTGGGGCGGTTCGGCAGCGGCCTGGTGCTGCTGAAGCCGGCTCCCGAAGGCACCGGCGTGATCGCCGGCGGGCCGGTGCGGGCCGTCATCACCGCTTGTGGCATTCCCAATGTGTTGACGAAATCGATCGGCACTCACAACCCGCATAACGTAGTCAAAGCCACCATCGTGGCGCTGGAGCAACTGCGCGACAAGAACGAAGTGGCGGAGATGCGGGGGCTGGCGGTAGAGAAGCTTTAACAGCGGTGATAGGTGTTGGGTTGTGGGTGATGGTTTTGCCATCACCCATCACCCACAACCTATCACCGGGAAAAACGGAACGTTTTTATGAGCGGCACTATCAAGATCAAGTTATACCGCAGTCCCATCTGCACGCCCGAGAAACACAAGCGCGTGGTCCGCGGGCTGGGGCTCCGCAAGTTGAACCAGATCGTGGTGCGGCCGGATTCGCCCGTGTTCCGCGGCATGGTCAACAAGATCCCGCATCTGCTGAAGGTGGTCGAATAGTATGAATCTAAGCGGATTGAAACCTCCTCCCGGACAGAAGCACTCGCGCAAACGCATCGGGCGCGGCATGGGCTCGGGTCTGGGCAAGACTTCCACGCGCGGCAGCAAGGGCCAACGCGCCGGCACCGGCTTCGGACAGAAACGCGGCTTTGAAGGCGGCCAGATGCCCCTGCACCGCCGCTTGCCCAAGCGCGGCTTTACCAATATCTTTAAGAAGCAGTACGCCATCGTCAATCTGGAAACGCTGGAGAAGCTGGAAGGCGATACTTTCACACCCGACCAGCTCATGGAGCGGGGCATCGTCAAGAAGTTGCACGAAGGGCTGAAGGTGCTGGGCAACGGCCAGTTGACGCGCAAAGTCCGGGTCGAAGCGCACCTGTTCTCGAAGTCCGCGCTCGACAAGATTCAGGCGGCCGGCGGTGAAGCCATCTTGATTGGCGCCATTGGCGCCGAGCCGGCCAAGGAGCCGCAGGCGTGAACGAACAAGTGGCGGGTAGCAGCCACCAGCCACCAGCCAACGGAGTTGGAGCGAAACCATGAAGTTTTTTGAAGCGCTTGGCAACGTATTCCGCATCCCCGATCTGCGCAAGAGAGTCTTGTTCACCCTCGCCATGCTGGCCGTGTACCGCTTGGGCGGGCATATCCCCACCCCCGGTATCAACATGGTCGCGTGGGAGCAGTTCTTCAGCCGCGCCTCCGGCACCATCTTCGGCTTCTTCGATCTTTTCGCCGGCGGCAATATCCGCCGCCTCACCATCTTTGCCCTGGGCATCATGCCCTACATCACCGCGTCCATCATCCTGCAATTGTTGACGGTCGTGGTTCCCACCCTGGAAAAACTGCAGAAGGAAGGCGAACTGGGCCGCCGCAAGATCACCCAGTGGACCCGCTACCTGACCATCATCCTCTCGGTGATCCAGTCTTTCGGCATCGCCAAGGGCCTGCAGTCGATGCAGGGCGGCGTGGTGATCGACCCCGGCTGGGGATTCGTCCTGATGACCATCATCTCGCTCACCACCGGAACCGCCTTCATCATGTGGCTGGGTGAGCAGATCAGCGACCGCGGCGTCGGCAACGGCATGTCGCTCATCATTTTTGCCGGCATCGTGGTGGGCTTGCCCAACGCCATTTCCAATATCTACCGGAACACCTTCGTCACCCGCGAGTGGAGCCCCCTGCAGATGATCTTCATCCTGGTCATGATGGTGCTGGTGGTGGCTTTCATCGTGCTGGTGGAGCGCGGCGAACGGCGCATCCCGGTGCAGTACGCCAAGCGCGTGGTGGGCCGCCGCGTGATGGGCGGACAGTCCACCCACATGCCGCTGAAGGTCAATGCCGGCGGCGTCATCCCGGTGATCTTCGCTTCTTCGATTCTGGCCTTCCCCCAAACACTCGCCCAGATGCCCTTTGTCAAGAACATGACCTGGCTGAGCAATACGCTGGCCTCCATCCGGCACGGCGAGCCGCTCTATTACGTGCTGTTCGTGGCGGGTATCATTTTCTTCTGCTTTTTCTACGTCTCCATCATCTTCAACCCCAATGAAGCCGCCGACAACATGCGCAAATACGGCGGATTCATCCCCGGCATCCGCCCCGGACGCAATACGGCCGACTACATGAACACCATCCTGACTAAGATCACGGTGGTCGGCGGGCTCTATCTTTCCATCCTCTGCCTCATCCCGGATATCATGATTTCCGGCATCAAGCTCCAGCATCTGCCTTTGCTCGGCACTTTCATGGACTCCTATGCGCCCCGCTTCCTGCTGGAAGGCTTGAACGTGAACTTCTATTTCGGCGGCACTTCGCTGCTGATCGTGGTCGGCGTGGCCATGGATACCATCAATCAGGTGGAAGCGCAATTGATTATGCGCCATTACGAGGGCTTTACGCCCCGGGCAGGGAGGATTCGCGGGCGCCGTAGCACTTTCTGATACGACGCAGCTTTCCATGATGCAAGCTGTGGTTTTGTTTGGTTCACCAGGTTCGGGAAAAGGTACGCAGGCCAACCTTCTGAAGAACTGTTTGAAGGTGCCGCATATATCCACCGGTGACATGCTCCGGGAGCATATCCGGGAGGGCAACGCGCTAGGGGTCAAGGTCGCCGCCACCATGCAGTCCGGGGCCTTGGTCCGCGATGAAGTCGTCAATCAGCTCGTTGAGCAGCGCCTGGCCGAACCCGATGCCCAGAACGGATTTATACTCGACGGCTATCCCCGGACCAGGGCCCAGGCCGAGCATCTGTTCGGCTGGCTGGACCGCCGGGGGATTCGCGAAGTGGTGATTCATCTCATTGTCGATTACAATATAATTGTTACCCGGTTAACCGGACGCCGGCAGTGCCCTTGTTGCGGTACCCTCTACAACATCGTTTCCAGCCCCCCGCGGGTGGACGAGGTGTGCAATCTGGATGGCGAGAAGTTGGTGATCCGCGACGACGACCGGGAGTCGGTGATTCGCCAGAGGCTGGCCGAGTATGAGTCGCAAAGCCGGCCGTTGATTGAGTTTTTCCGGGAGAAGGGCCGCCGCCTGTTCGAGATCGATGCCAGCCATCTGACTCCGGAGGCGCTCTCGGTTCAGATTTGCCGGACTGTGAAGGGTCCGGAGGCCGGTTTGCCGGCCCAGTCGGCTTGAGTCGGCTTGAGTAAGGATGATTATTCGAAAGACCGCCGCGGAACTCCAGAAAATGCGGCGCAGCGGTTTACTGGTCTGGCAGATCCTGCACGAATTGGAGAAAATGTCTGGCGAAGGCGTCAGCACGCTGGATCTGGAAGTCGCCGCCGAGCGCATGATGAAGGATGCCGGCGCGCATCCGGCGTTCAAGGGTTATTACGTGCAGGCCGCCGGGGAAGCCTTCCGGTATGTGCTGTGTACCTCGATTAATCACGAGATTATTCACGGCATGCCGTCGGCCAAGCGGGTTTTGAAGAAGGGCGATATCCTGTCGATCGACACAGGCGTGCGGCTCGACGGATATTACGGCGATTCCGCCACCACGGTGGCGATCGGCGAAGTCAGCGAGCAGACCCGCAAGTTGATGCGGGTCACTCAGGAGTCGCTGGAGATGGCCATCCAGCAGGTGAAGGCGGGTAACCGCCTGGTGGATGTGTGCGGCACCGTGGAGCGGCATGTGCTCGCCAACGGGTTTTCGGTGGTGCGGGAATTTGTGGGTCACGGCATCGGGACGCAGCTTCATGAGGAGCCGCAGGTTCCCAACTACGTGGAGCGGAAGAACGAAAATCCGCGGTTGAAGGAAGGCATGGTATTGGCCATCGAGCCCATGGTCAGCGCCGGCAAGCCGGATACCATGGTGCTGAAGGATAAATGGACGGCGGTCACCAAGGATGGGTCGAATGCGGCCCATTACGAACATTGCGTGGCGGTGACCTCCAACGGTCCGTGGGTGTTGACCCGGCCGTGAACGAGGTTACGGCAACTGTTCTGGAAGAATTGCCGAGCGCGCTCTATCGCCTGGAGCTGGAGAACAAGCAGCAGGTTCTCGCCCATCCGGTAGGCACGCTGAAACGGAATTTTGTAAGGCTGCGGCCGGGCGATCGTGTGCAGGTGGAATTATCGCCCCGCGATTGGACCCGAGGCCGAATCATCGGCAAATTGGAAGGCGGGCTTCAGCCCGCGCGGGGCTTGAGCCCCGCCGAGTGACAACATATGAAAGTGCGCGCATCAGTCAAAAAGATTTGCGATAAGTGCAAGATCATCCACCGCGAAGGCGTGGTCCGGGTCATCTGCACTAACCCGAAACATAAACAGAGGCAGGGATAACCTATGGCACGTATCGCCGGAGTGGAAGTGCCGCCCAAAAAGCGGGCTGAAATCGGGCTCACCTATATCTATGGCATCGGACGCGCCCGTTCGCGCTCGCTGCTCTACCGGGCCGGTATCGATTTCGATAAAAAGGTGGCCGATCTGACCGAAGATGAAGTCAATCGCGTCCGCCAGATCCTGGAAGAGGAAGGCGCCGTCGAAGGCGACCTGCGCAAGGAAATCTCGATGAATATCAAGCGGCACATCGAGATGGGTTCCTACCGCGGCCTGCGGCACCGGCGCGGCCTGCCCGTGCGCGGCCAGCGCACCCACACCAACGCGCGCACCCGCAAGGGTCCGCGGCGCGGCACCGTGGCCAACAAGAAGAAGGCGAGCGCGAAGACTTAGCGGAGACGTATGGCGAAACCAGCGGCAAAACCCACCAAGAAGAAGAGTTTCAAAAAGAAGGAGAAGCGCGTCGTCCATTCGGGCATCGTGCACATCCAGGCCACGTTCAACAACACCATCGTGACCATCGCCGACCAGGAAGGCAACGTCGTATCGTGGTCCAGCGCCGGATCGCTGGGCTTCCGCGGATCGCGCAAGGGCACCCCCTTTGCCGCGCAACAGGCCGCCATGACGGCCGCCAACAAAGCCAGCGAGAGTGGCTTGCGTTCGGTGGAAGTGCGCGTCAGCGGTCCGGGCTCCGGCCGCGAGTCCGCGGTGCGCGCCCTCTCCACGGCCGGAATCGAAGTCCGCCAGATCAAGGACGTAACCCCGATTCCGCATAACGGATGCCGGCCGCCGAAGAGGCGACGAGTGTAGTGGGTTGTGGGTGTTGGGTGGTGGGTGTTAGGTGGTGGGTGTTAGGTGGTGGGTGTTGGCAAACGCTTCAACCGTTTACTGTACGCTACAACCCACCACCTATAACCCATGACCCTGTAGCACGCTACAACCCACCACCTATAACCCATGACCCTGTAGCAGCAAGCAGGACGAAGGTCGCCATGACCGTAAACTGCACCTTGTAGGGAAGAGGTAAAGGAGAAGACATTGGCAAGATACATCGGTCCCGTCTGCCGGCAGTGCCGGCGCGAGGGCATGAAGCTGTTCCTGAAAGGCGAGCGCTGCCATACGGAAAAATGCGCCATCGAAAAGCGCAACTTCGTCCCCGGGCAGCACGGCAAAGACCGCAAAGCCAAACTGGTCGGCTATGGCCTGCAGTTGCGCGAAAAGCAGAAGGTCCGCCGCATCTATGGCCTGCTCGAAACCCAGTTCCGCAACAATTTCGAAAAGGCCGCCCTCACCAAAGGCATCACCGGCGACATCATGTTGTCGAATCTGGAGCGCCGCCTCGATAGCGTGATCTACCGCATGGGCTTCGGTACCAGCCGCGCGCAGTCCCGCCAGATCGTGCGCCACGGCCACATCCAAGTCAACGGCCGTAAAGTCGACATCCCGTCTTTCCTGGTCAAGATCGGCGACGAGGTCTCCGTGCGCGAGAAAAGCAAGGAGAATCCGACCATCCTGTCGGCCCGCGACGCCACCGCACACGCACCCGCTCCGGTCTGGATGGATGTCGATCGCGAAACGCTCAAGGCCAAAATCACCAGCCTCCCCAAACGCGAGGAACTGGTCCAGATCCAACTGAACGAACAGCTCATCGTGGAACTGTATTCTAAGTAGGTTTTGTGTTTAGTGAGGCAGGCCCTCGGCCTGCAGCCGGCTCTCAGCCGGCCTCTTTAAAGGAGATTATGTTCAAGGGCTTCCAGAAACCCAAAAGATTAGTCGCCAATACCGAAACCCTCACGGAACGGTATGGCATGTTCACCGCCCAGCCGTTTCAACGCGGCTTCGGCACGACCATCGGCAATAGCTTGCGCCGCATCCTGCTCAGCTCCATCGAGGGCGCGGCCATCACTGCGGTTCGCATCGAGGGCGTGGAGCACGAATTCAGCCCCATCCCCGGCGTCGTCGAGGACGCCACCGACATCATCCTGAACCTCAAACAGATCCCCTTCAAGATCATGGGCGAAGGCGTCAAAACCGTGCACGTGTCCGTCGACCACGCCGGCGAAGTCATCAGCAGCCAGATCCAGACCGACCAGGATGTGGAAGTGCTCGACCGCAACCTGCACGTCGCCACCGTCAGCGAAGGCGGCAAGCTCAACGTCGAAATGCGCCTCAAGAGCGGCCGCGGCTACGTCAGCGCGGACAAGAACTTCGACGAAGACCTGGCCCTCGGCTTCATCCCCATCGACTCCGTACACTCGCCCGTCCGCAAAGTCAACTTCGCCGTCGAGGCCGCCCGCCTCGGCCAGATGACCGATTACGACAAGCTCACGCTCGAAGTCTGGACCAACGGCGCGGTTTCCCCACAGGATGCCATCGGCTACGCCGCCAAGCTGCTCAAAGACCACATGACCATCTTCATCAACTTCGAGGAGCTGCCCGAAGCCGCCGAAGATCTAGCCGACCACGGCCTGGACAAGATGGGCGAGATCCTCAACCGCTCGGTCGAAGAGTTGGAGCTCAGCGTCCGCTCCTACAACTGCCTGAAGAACGCCAATATTCAAACCATCGGCGAATTAGTTCAGAAGACCGAAGCCGAGATGCTGCGCACCAAGAATTTCGGCCGCAAATCGCTCAACGAAATCAAGGAAATTCTGGCCAACATGGGACTGTCGCTGGGCATGCGCGTCGATCAGCACGGCCGCCTGGTGGCTCCGCCACCGCAGCCCGCCGGCAGCATCCCGGAATACGACGAAGAAGATCTGCGCGGCGAGAATGACCAGTTATAGTGGGGCAGGCCCTTGGCCTGCGGCGGCATCTAAGGCCGCCTCCGAAAGGTTTTGCAACCATGCGACATAGAGTAGCCGGATACAAACTGAAGCGGGACGGAGCCGCCCGCAAGTCCCTCCTTCGGGGACTCATCACCAACGTGATCGAGCAGGAGCGCGTCGTCACCACCGTGCCTAAGGCCAAGGCCGTCAAGCCCCTGGTGGACCGCATGATCACCCTGGGCAAGCAGGACACCCTGCACGCCCGCCGCGAAGCCGCCCGGGTTCTCTTCACGCCCGCATCGGTCAAGAAACTGTTCGACACGCTGGCCACCCGCTTCGGCCAGCGCAACGGCGGCTACACCCGTATCGTGCGCCTGGGCCCCCGTAAGGGCGACGGCGCCGAGCAGGCCATGATCGAACTGGTCGGCTCCGAACTGGTCAAACGCGCCGCCGACCGCGCCAAGCGCAAGGAAGAGCGCGAGCGCGCCGCAAGAGAAGGCCGCGAGCCCGGCGAAAAAGAATAGCACACACTCGCTATCCCGGCCGTCGGATGCTCCCGGAGTCTAAACCCGCCAATCCCGCTGTACTCGAGGAATACAGCCCGGACGGCGTCGATCTGACACTGATCCGCTGGACGCTCTCGCTAACCCCTGGAGAGCGCCTGCAATTCCTGGAAGATCGCATCAACGAGGTCCTTGCAATTCGCGAACGCAATGCAACAACGTAGGTTGTTCGCAATTCTCCGGAGTCTCTGTCAGAGTGACATTGAATTTATCGTGGTAGGCGGACTGGCTGCAGTTCTAAATGGCGCTCCCGTCCAAACTTACGATCTCGACCTAGTTTACTCTCGCGAACCCAACAACCTGGATCGTCTCCTGAAAGTGCTGGGAGAACTGGACGCCATCTTCAGAATTCAACCCGAAAGGCGCCTGCGGCCGAACCACAGCCACCTCGCGGGGACTGGTCATCTGAATCTGCTAACGCCCTACGGGCCGCTCGACCTGCTCGCCGTCGCTGGCCACAACCTCGGTTTTGCCCAGTTGCTTCCGCACACCGTCGAAATGGACATCGGCGAGGGCGTCCGCGTTCGCGTCCTGAACCTGGAGACGATCATATCCATTAAGGAATACCTTGCCTCGGAAAAGGATCTGGCCGTGCTTCCCATCCTGCGCCAGACGCTGCGGGAGTCTACACGCCGGCCTCGGTGAAGAAGCCGAACGTTGCACCACTTACTCGTGAAGCGCTAGTCTGGTGGCGAACATGCCAGCCTTTCCCTGGAAACGAAGCTCCCTGGCGGCATTGGCTTGGGTTGGACTGACTGTCTCGTGTACACCTCGGACGGATGTCGCATATCCGTTTAAGGATTGCCTTCCTGGCGACGACTCAGGCTCACTGAAGGTCTTTCCATGAACATGCCGTCGCCTTTGCTCATGCCCGACACCTAAATCGGTCGCAAACGCGACATGCCGCGTGGGGCAGGCCCATGCTGAGCACGCCCTGCGGCGGCCTCCCAGGCCGCCAGTTCGTTCGTACGATCTCCAAATCGCACCAAAACCCGCCGCCGGTGCACAATCCGGCACAACCGCGCACACGCCGCCCAGTAAACGGAACTCATCTGCGACAAATCCGCCCCTCCCTCCACCTTATTGCCAGCAAGTAAGGACCGGGCTGAGGGATTCCGGTCCCGTATTACCACCATTTCACAAAATCACAAGGATCAAAGGAGCAAAATGCAACAACATAAGAATCGTGTAGCGCTTCCCGGCAGCGAGCGTGCCTCGCGCCCCGGGTCCCGGGCAGTAGGCGCCCCGGACCCCAACCAACAAATCAGAATCACCGTTCTCCTCCGGCCCCGCCAGCCGCTGCCCACCCCGTCCGGCCAGCGCAAATACCTGAGCCGGCAGGAGTTCGCGGCCGGCTACGGCGCCGACCCAGGCGACCTGGCCAAGGTCGAGAGCTTCGCCCATCAACATAACCTGACGGTCGCCGAAGTGAGCCCAGCCCGGCGCACTGTGGTGCTTACCGGCAGCATCGCCGCCTTGAGCGCCGCCTTCGGCGTGTATCTCGCAAACTACGAGCACCCCGGCGGCGCATTCCGGGGCCGCACCGGCCCCATCTACATACCGGCCGACTTGGCAGGCATCGTACAGGGTGTCTTCGGCTTCGACAACCGGCCCCAGGCGCGGCCGCATTTCCGCCGCCACAAGCCGAAATCCGCGCAAACCGGCCGGGCAGGGCAGGGAACTGCGCGGGATGCCTCTCAGTGTGGCTACACACCGCTACAGGTGGCTCAACTGTACAATTTCCCCACGAACACCGATGGCGCCGGCGAATGCATCGGGATACTGGAATTCGGTGGAGGCTACAACACCAACGACTTGAATACCTATTTTCAGCAGTTGAGCGTCTCCGCGCCGTCCATCACGCCCGTATCCGTCGATGGTGTTGCCAACCAGCCGGCTCCCGGCGACGACAGCCCGGATACCGAAGTCATGCTGGATATCGAAGTGGCCGGAGCGGTCGCGCCCGGCGCCGCCATCGTGGTCTACTTTTCAAACTTCACCGAGCAAGGCTGGGTCGACGCCGTCACTACCGCCGTCCACGACGACATTCACAAGCCTTCCGTGCTCTCCATCAGTTGGGGATTCGCCGAGGGCCGGGATATATGGTCGTCCCAGGCCATCCAGGCCGTAAACGAAGCCTTCCAGGCGGCCGCCGCCATGGGCGTCACCGTTTGCTGTGCGGCCGGCGACGACGGTTCCCGCGACCAGGTGGACGACGGCCTCGCCCACTGCGACTTCCCTGCCTCCAGCGCCTATGTGCTGGCTTGCGGCGGCACCACCCTGCAGTCCACCGGGACCAGTATCGCCGCCGAGACGGTTTGGAACGATGGCGCCAACGGTGGCGCCACCGGCGGCGGCGTCAGCGACAGTATCGATCTGCCGTCCTGGCAGACCCAGGCGAGCGTGCCGCCGTCCGTAAATCCGGGTGGGCGCGTGGGCCGCGGAGTGCCCGATGTGGCCGGCAATGCCGATCCCGCCACCGGCTACCAGATTCTGGCCGATGGACAAACCGGCGTGGTGGGAGGCACCAGCGCCGTAGCGCCCCTTTGGGCGGGTTTGATCGCCCGAATCAATCAACTTAACGGGACGCCCACCGGCTTCCTCAATCCGCTGCTCTATTCCCGGGTCGCCAATGCCAACGCTTTGAACGATATCACCTCCGGAACTAACGACATCACCGGGCAGATCGGTGGGTACGCGGCTGTTCCCGGATGGGATGCCTGCACCGGGTTTGGCAGCCCCAATGGAACCGCTATCGCCAATGCATTGAAGTAGGCCCTCCCGGCGAGCGCCGCCCAGCTCGCCAAAAATTCCAAGATTCCTTCTCACCAATTTCCAATAGACGCGGTAGAGTGATCCGCGCTACAATGACTGAACACTCAAGCAAACTCTTCTGGCGATTCATGACTGAAATCCTGGTTGGCTTCCTGGTCGCGGCTGGTGTGGGCTTAACGGGCGTCGGCGCGGGCTCCCTTTTGGCGCCCGTCCTGATGCTGTTTTTCAAGATCCCTCCGGCCGAAGCCGTCGGCACCGCCCTGGCATTCTCGGCCATCATCAAGCTGACCATCGCCCCTGTGTACATCGTTCGCAAGCAAATCCATTATCCAACCCTGCTCCGGCTTTGCTGCGGCGGTGTCCCCGGCGTCCTGATCGGCTTTTATGCCATGGATTTACTGGATGCCAAGCATCACCGCGGCATCCTGTTCATGGTGATCGGCAGCCTGGTTGCCACCATGGCCCTCTATAACCTGATCCGCACTCTGCAGCGCAGCGCCCATCACCGGACCATGCAAGATCGCTCGGTCTGGCTGCCCTTTATCGCCTTCGGAATCGGCACCGAGGTGGGCTTTTCTTCCGCCGGCGCCGGCGCGCTCGGCGGCGTGGCCCTCCTGAATCTCACCCCGCTGGCTCCTGCCCGCGTGGTCGGCACCGATGTTATGTTCGGCTTGGCTTGCTCCCTGGTGGGCGGCAGTTTCCACCTATTTGCCGGCCACTACCAGACTGGTATCCTGATCCACCTGATTACCGGCGGCATGGTGGGTGCCTTGATCGGCGCCAGCCTGCTATCGGTTCTGCCGGCTCGTCCCCTCCGTGTAGCCCTCTCCGCCTGGCTTACCTGCATGGGCGTCCAGCTTTGCTGGCAAGCCTTCGGAGCCTAAGCCAACCGATCCAGACCCCTTGTTCCGCAACATCATACAAGTGTGCTCATTAATACTTGACAAATGTGCGCGCATATTTTATTATTGTAACTGGATGAAGTTAAGTCAAACAATTTCAAGCAAGGAGCAAAACAACAACATGTCCGTCACCCATTCCGATCCCCTAGCCAACCTCCGGTTCTTTGAAGATGCCTTTAACCGTCTGCTCAGCGAGCCGCGCGCCAGCCGGCCCTGGTCCCCCGCGGTCGACATCTTTGAAACCGAGGACGAGCTCGTCCTCAAAGCGGATGTCCCCGAAGTCGAACTCAAGGACATCGACGTGCGCGTCGAAAATCAGACCCTGACTCTCTCCGGCGAACGCAAGTTCGAAAAGGACGACAACAGCAAGGGTTTCCATCGCATCGAGCGCAGCTACGGCCAGTTCACCCGGAGCTTCACCCTTCCCTCCATCGTCGATTCGGAGAAGGTCGAGGCCAGCTATAAAAATGGCGTCCTGACCGTGAAGTTGCCCAAAAAGGCTGCCGCCAAACCGCGTCAGGTCAAGATCGAAGTCAAGCAGTAAGGCAGTTGCATCTAAATTGTTAGGATGGCGGCGGGGGCAAGAGGCTCCCGCCGCTTATTTGCGTTGAGCCGCGTTCATTCGCGGCTGATATCCTAAAGGAGCACCCGTGATCCGATTCGATAAGTTTACGCAGAAGGCCCAGGAGGCCCTGCAGCAGTCTCAAGAAGTGGCCGGCAAATCCGACGGGCAGGTGCTTTACCCGCTGCATTTGCTGGTAGCCCTCGCCCAGGAGCAGGAAGGCATCGTCCGCCCGGTGCTGGAAAAATGCGGTGTGCAGCCTGACGCCATCCTGGCTGAAGGCCAGCGCCAATTGCAAAACATTCCCAAAGTCAGCATGCCGCCTCAACCCGGCTTGTACGCTTCGCAGCCGCTCAACGAAGTGCTGGAGCGCGCCTTCGACGAGGCCAGCCGGTTTAAAGATGAGTTCGTTTCTACGGAACATCTGTTGCTGGCCATCTCCGCCCAGAAGCGCGACCCGGCCGCGCAACTGCTCGAACGCGCCGGCGCCACCCACGAAGCCATCCTGAAGGCGCTGGTTTCTATCCGAGGTACACAGCGTGTGACCGATCCTAATCCCGAAACCAAATACCAGGCGCTGGAGCGCTACGCCGTTGACCTGACCCGCTCCGCCCGCGACGGCAAGCTCGATCCGGTCATCGGCCGCGAAGACGAAATCCGGCGCGTCATGCAGGTTCTCAGCCGCCGCACCAAGAACAACCCCGTGCTCATCGGCGAACCCGGCGTGGGCAAGACCGCCATCGTGGAAGGGCTCGCCCAGCGCATTGTCAAAGGCGACGTCCCCGATCAGTTGCAGCACAAGAAACTGGTGGCGCTCGATCTGGGCTCCATGGTCGCCGGCACCAAGTTCCGCGGCGAGTTCGAAGACCGCCTGAAAGCCGTCCTGAAAGAAATCACCGAGTCGAGCGGCGAAATCATCTGCTTCATCGACGAGCTGCACACATTGGTGGGCGCAGGCTCCGCCGAAGGCGCCATCGACGCCGCCAATATGCTGAAGCCGGCCCTGGCACGCGGCGATCTGCGCTGCATCGGCGCCACCACGCTCTCCGAATACAAGCGCGTGGAAAAGGATGCCGCCCTGGCCCGCCGCTTCCAAACCGTCTACGTCGGCGAGCCCAGCGTGGACGATACCGTCGCCATCCTGCGCGGCCTGAAGGAAAAGTTTGAGATCCATCACGGCGTGCGCATCAAAGACGCGGCCATTGTTTCCGCCGCGCTGCTGTCGCACCGCTACATCACCGACCGCTTCCTGCCCGATAAGGCCATCGATCTGATCGACGAGGCGGGCGCCGCCCTGCGTCTGCAGATCGGCTCCATGCCCATCGAAATCGACGAGAAGGATCGCCGCATCACGCATCTGGAAATCGAGCGCCAGGCGCTGGGCCTGGAGCGCGACGCCGGCTCCAGGGAACGCCTGCGCCACGTGGAAAGCGAGCTCGAAAAATTGCGCGGCGAAGTGGCCGTCCTGAAAGAACGCTGGACCCGCGAGAAGACCGCCATTCAGCGCGTCCGCCAGCTTAAGGAAGAGCAGGAGCAACTGCGCAAAGACGAAGAGCAGGCCAGCCGCCAGGGCGATTGGGAAAAGGCCGCGCAGATCCGCTATGGCCGGCTCTCCCAAATTGAAAAGGACATTCAGGGCGCCGAGCACGATCTGGAAGCCGTGAAGGATTCCGCAATGCTGAAGGAAGAAATCGACGCCGAAGACATCGCCCGTATGGTGGCTAAGTCTACCGGCATCCCTGTCACCCGTATGCTGGAGGGCGAAGCGCAGAAGCTGGTGCAGATGCCCGAACGCCTTAAGGATCGCGTGGTCGGCCAGGACGAAGCCGTGCGTCTGGTCTCGAACGCCATCCTGCGCAACCGCGCCGGCCTCAGCGATCCCAACCGGCCCATCGGCAGTTTCATCTTCCTGGGTCCCACCGGCGTTGGCAAAACCGAGTTGGTGCGCGCCCTGGCCGCCTATCTCTTCGACGACGAAAAGTCCATGATCCGCGTGGACATGTCCGAATACATGGAGAAGCATTCGGTGGCCCGCATGATCGGCGCGCCTCCCGGATACGTGGGTTACGACGAAGGCGGACAGCTTACCGAACTGGTGCGCCGCCGGCCGTACTCCGTGGTGCTCTTCGATGAAATCGAGAAGGCGCATCCCGACGTGTTCAATTCGTTGCTGCAAATCCTCGACGACGGCCGCTTGACCGATGGCCAGGGCCGCACCGTGAGTTTCAAGAACACGGTCATCGTGATGACCTCCAACGTGGGGTCCAGCAGCATGCGCGAAGTGGGGCCCATCGGTTTCTCGGTGCATACCAAGACCTCCGCCAACGAAGCTACGCGTACGCGATTGCTGGATGCGCTGCGCAACACTTTTCGGCCGGAGTTCCTGAACCGCATCGACGACATCATCGTGTTCAACTCGCTCTCCCGCGAGCATCTCGCCATGATTATCGATATCCAATTGCAGCGTGTGGGCAAGCTGCTCAAAGACCGCGGTGTCCGCCTGGAACTGACCGTGGCCGCCCGCGAGTTACTCATTAAGGAAGGCTACGATCCGCAGTACGGAGCCAGGCCCATGCGGCGAGCTATCCAAAGGCTAATCCAAGATCCACTTGCCTTAAAGCTGCTAAATGGCGATTTCCAGGAAGGCGACACCATAGAAGTGGACGCCGACCCGGTCGCGAACGAGCTTCGCTTCCAGAAGCTAGTCCCAGTGGAGGCATGATGATGTGGCGCACGCACTCTTGCGTGCCGCGCCGGCACTCCTGCCGGCGCAAGAACTAACTTAAATGACGACCACAAACACCATCAAAACGGTCCTCCTCCTCGGCCTCCTAAGTGCCATGCTCCTCTTCGCCGGAGAAGCCATAGCCGGGCGCCAAGGCCTATACATGGGCCTTGGCCTGGCCGTGCTCATGAACTTCTCCGGCTACTTCTTCTCCGACCGCATCGCGCTGGCATCCTACAGCGCGCAGCCGGTTACCGAATCGGAGAACCCGGCAGTCTACCGCCGCGTTGCGCCTATCGTGCAAGGCCTGTGCCAGCGCATGGGCCTGCCGATGCCGCGCCTGTGGCTGATCCCCGAGGAGAGCCCCAACGCCTTCGCCACTGGACGCAACCCGCAGCACGCGTCGGTGGCTTTCACAGTGGGCATCCTGCGCCTGATGGACGACCGCGAGATCGAAGGTGTAGTGGCCCACGAACTGGGCCATGTACTGCATCGCGACATCCTGATCAGCTCCGTCGCCGCCACTATCGCCGCGGCCATCATGTTCATCTCCCGCATGGCCTTCTGGTTCGGCGGTTCCAGCGAGGACGACGACCGGGGCGGCGGCAACGCCATCGCCGGCCTGCTCATGATGATCCTGGGACCCATCGCCGCCATGCTGATCCAGATGGCTATCTCCCGCTCGCGCGAATACTCCGCCGACGAAGCTTCGGCTAAGTACACGGGCACGCCTTACGAGCTAATCTCGGCGCTGGGCAAGTTAGAGACTTACTCCAAGCGCATCCCGATGGAAGCTAACCCCTCCACCGCGCACTTATTCATCATCAAGCCATTCACCGGCCAATGGTTCGCTCAGATCTTTTCCACCCACCCCTCGACGGAAGACCGCATCAAGCGCCTGCAGCAGATGCGGTAGCGGCTTTTAATTGGACACAAGCGAGCTCGCACCGCGCGGCCGGGGCAAGTCACGTTGTGCTGAATTATTGCGATGTTAGAACCGGGCAAGGCAGTCAGGATGGCAAGTACCCTGCCCACATGTGCTCCGGTATCGCCAATCATATCGTCAGACCGGGCTCTCGCGCGCCGCGAATTCGGCGATAGGCAGGGACCACCGCCCACCGCCCCGGTCAATCGCCCGGATCGCTGGCCTTCGTGCGGTATTATCGGAGAGGGGCAATATGAGTCTCGAAGAAGCCATCCTGGACAAGGTCCGCCGCCTTCCGGCGTCGAAGCAGGAGGAAGTATTGCGCTTCGCGGATGGCTTGCAGCGCAGCGCTGCGGCAAGAAAGGTCCCGTCCGGTGATCGCACCAAGGAGATGAAGTGGATTGACGAACACCGCGCCGCGTACGCGGATCAGTGGGTTGCGGTTGAGGGCGACCGCTTAGTCGCCGCCGGTGGCGACGCCTCGAAGGTCTTTTCAGCCGCCAAAGCCGAGGGTATCCGGAGTCCCTTTGTCGTGCACGTCCTTCCGGAAGATCCGCTTCCATTTATTCCGGGCTGGTGAGAATGCCGGTTTCGCTAAGGCTTCGATACATCCCATCGTTACGTTGAGGGCCGCCGATGGAATCAACGTCCCGATTACGCTTTCGATTGGAGGACAAACAGTCGGGCTGATAGCAAAACTGGATACGGGCGCCGCAAATTGCAACTTCGAGCGCAAGTACGCTGAGATTCTCGGCCTGGAAATCGAATCCGGCCCGCTCCAGCGTTTTCGCACTGTCGCTGGATCGTTTGCCGCCTATCGACACGAGGTCACAATGCAGACGTTCGGCATCGAGTTTTCGGCGGCGGTCTTTTTCGCGCAGGACGCCGCATTTAGCAGAAACTTCCTGGGCCGCTCTGGCTGGCTTGACCGGCTTCGCATCGGTATTATCGATTACGACCGGACGCTCTTTCTGGGCCCGTATTAATCCTCCAACTGCCCGAACTTTCAAAACCGCTGCTTATTGCGTTTTAGAGCAGGCCAATCCGATTTCTCGGCGATCCTTTCTTGCGCGGCGCGGATTTGGGAGCGGCGACCTCCTGAGATGGATCGGTTGCAATCGCTAAGCCGGCGCGCCCGCGATTCAGCGCCAGCAGGCTCGCCAAGACTTTAGCAGTTCACTGCGAAGACAGTCGATACTGCTTTCAGTGCGCGGCTCAACCCGGGCCTAATTCTCTTGAAGCGCCACCAGGTTGCGTCAAGCTTATCGTTATTCCTGGTCTATTTCACTTGTTTCCCAACGGCGGCGCTCGGCCGCCATGCAAACGTACGTTGGGGAAACGAACGACCCAATTAGCGTGAACACAAATTGTCCACTTCGACTAGCGAATCGACGCTTTAATTATGCCGACCCGCTCCGCCAGTCTTCCTCGCTCGACTGGGACCAGTTCGAAACCGAAGTGCCGGTAGGTCTCTTCGTGGATTTTCTCAAAGCGCAGCGTATCCTCAAGGCTGATTCGCCGCGCTTCGGTCGGCGTGATGAAGCCTAGGTGGCGAATGAAGAAAACCCGGCCTTGGTAGATCGCTTCGTTTTGGATGCGCTCCAATTCGCTGGCAAGAAAGGGAGAGAAAGGGTACCCAAGGTGGACTGCCAACGCCGCGGTACAGACCACGCAACGGTCGTGAAACTGAACCTCATCCGGTTGAGAAGACGCTCGAATCTGACGGTCCCTTTGCAGATGAGCGATTGCATCAATGAACGACGGATGTCTCCAGGGTTCAAGTGTTCCCTGCGCATGCGCGGCAGCGATGATGTCAGTAGCCGCCTCTTCGACTACGCTGAACCCATCGAGTTCTAACTGACGGACGATCGCTGTCTTCCCTGCACCCGGCGCGCCGGTGATGATGAACCTTCTCATGTGGTTTCCTTATCCCCGCCGGTTCTGCCACCACGTATTCAGCAGCGTCGCGGACAGAATCAAAACTCCGCCCGCAATTGAGTTGACCGCCGGCCGCTCGCCTTGGACCAGCCACACCCATACCGGATTCAAGGCGGGTTCCAGCAACAGCACAGTGGTGGCCTCAAAGGCCGGCACATGCCGGATGGCGCGGGTCACAAACAGGTAGGCTAAACCGATCTGAAAGACCCCCAGATAGAAGAGCACCGCCAGGTTCACCCATCCGGCGTGCGGCGGGGGTAGCGCTTTGGGCAGAGTCACCAGGCACGCCAGCAGGTTCCCGAGCACCACGGTGGCGGTGGCGGCATTCCCCGCGCCCGTGCGCCGCCCGAGCCAGCGCAGTCCCGACACCGTAAGCGCCCAGGTGAGCCCGGACATAGCCCCCAACAGATTGCCTGTCCGCGGATCGGGAGCCGTGGCTACCGCCGGCTGCGCCGAACCGAAACACAGAAACATACCCGAGGCTACCGCCACCAGAAACAACAGATCGGAGCGGCTCAGCGGCTCCTTCAGCAGCAGGGGACCGATCAGCAACAGGTACAAAGGCGCCGTGGATTGCAGGAATATGGCGTTCGCCGAGGTGGTCAGCTTGGTCGCCAGTGTGAACGCGACCAGCGTGGCGGCGTAGGCGGCGGCTACCGGCAACAGCGCCCAGCGCCAGTTGCGGCGTCCATCGGGCACGAAAATGGCCAGCGAAAGCGCGGCGATGCCCGACCGGAAGCTGGCGATTTGCCAGGGCGTCATGGATATGGCTTTAATAGCCGCGCCGCCCGTCGAAAACAGGAAGGCGGCCGCCATCAACAGCAGCCAATTAGTCGCGCGCGATTGTGGCACCGGTCCTATCCAGAGTATCAG
>Ga0302324_100010984_pt1 | contig 18656 bp, 17 predicted proteins | sample Palsa_T0_1_FD_201949 | JGI IMG/M metagenome (GOLD analysis project Ga0302324, IMG submission 201949) | Peat permafrost microbial communities from Stordalen Mire near Abisko, Sweden - Palsa_T0_1 | ecosystem: Environmental > Terrestrial > Soil > Palsa > Peat permafrost | place: Sweden: Abisko...
CGGATTTTTCCTTCGATCCACGTCTGCGCGGCCTCATTGATCTCGCGCGGCTCGAGCTGTGGGGCGGGGATCGGCGGACCGATGGCGACGCGGATCGTGCCGGCGCGCTTCAAAAGACCGCGGCGCGGCCAGTAGTCACCGGAGTTATGGGCGACGGGCACGATCATCTTGCCAGCTTCGTGCGCGAGCAGCGCCCCGCTGCCACCGTAGCGGCGGGTCTGTCCGGGCGGCATGCGCGTGCCCTCCGGAAAAATGATGACCCAGGCGCCTTCGGCCAGACGCGCGCGGCCCTGTTCGATGATCTGCGCGACGGCGGAGCTGCCGGACTTGCGATCGATGGCGATGGCGTGCATCTGCCGGATGCCCCAGCCGACGAAGGGAATCCAGGTGAGCTCGCGCTTCAACACCCACACCTGGCGCGGAAAGATCACCGACATGGCGATCGTCTCCCAGGAGGAGGAGTGCTTCCAGAGCGCCACATGATTGCCGGGCGGCAGGTTCTCCCGGCCCTCGACCTCGTAGTCGAGGTGACACGTCCACTTGAGCACCCGCAGCAGCACCACGCCCCAGAAGCGCGCGAGCACAAAGCGCGTGCGGAACGGCACAACCAGGCACACGAGCACGAAGACGACGGCGTAGCAGCCGGTCCAGACAAACAGAAAGAGCGTGAACAGCACCGAGCCGATGAACTGCATGGCAGCCTCTTCAGCCGGGCAGGCGCGAGAGGTCCGCGATTCCGGCGAAGAGTCCCTGCAGCTGCGCAAGGAGCGCGAGTCGATTCACGCGCAGGTTCTCGTCGGGATCGTTCACCATGACTTCGTCGAAGAAAGTGTCGACCGCGCCGCGCAGCTGCGCGAGGTGCCCGAGCGCGGCCGCGTACTCGCGCTGCGCGGTCGTGTTCGCAACCGCGCTTTCCAGAGCGCGCATGGCATCAAAGAGCCGCACTTCGGCGGAGCTTTGCAGCAGCGTAACGTCAACGGCCGCGCGCGGCGCCCCTGGCGCCTTGCGCAGGATATTGGCGATGCGTTTGTGGGCGGCGGTCAGGCTCGCCGCCTCGGGCAGCTGCAAGAATGCGGCGAGCGCCTGCACGCGCGCATCAAAGTCGAGCGGCGAGCGCGGCTGTGTGGCGAGCACCGCATCGAACATCTCGGTCGAGATCGTCCCGCCGGAGCTGGTGTGCCCCGCGCCCTCGAGGTAATACGCGCGCAGTCGTTCGATGATGTAGTCGTAGGTCTCATCGGCGGTGCGCGCCGCGCTCAGCGGCTGCAGCGCCACCGCGCGCTCGATGAAGGCGCGCAGATCAAGATCCAAGCGCCGCTCGATGAGGAGGCGCGCAACGCCAATCGCCGCGCGGCGCAGCCCAAAGGGGTCGCGGGTGCCGCTCGGCTTGCCGCCGATCGCAAAGATGCCGGCGAGCGTGTCGAGCTTGTCGGCGAGTGCCAGTGCCATCCCCGCGTGAGTGCTCGGCAGCGCATCGCCCGCGCCGCGCGGCAGGTAGTGCTCGCGGATGGCGTCGGCAACCTCCTGCGGCTCCGCATCGAGCATCGCGTAGTAGCGGCCCATGATGCCCTGCAGCTCGGGGAACTCTCCCACCATGGCGCTCAGCAGATCGCACTTGCAAAGCTGCGCCGCGCGCACGGCCGGAGCGCGCTCATATCCGAGGGCTGCGGCGATCTCGCCCGCGAGCCTCTCGACGCGGCGTGTCTTCTCGCCGAGCGATCCGAGCTTCGCCTGGAAGGTCACGCCATCCAGGCCTGCCCGGCGCGCGGCGAGCGGCTCTTTGCGATCCTGCTCCCAGAAAAACGCCGCATCCGCCAGGCGTGAGCGCACCACGCGCTCATTGCCCTCGCGCACCTTCGCAGGATCGCGGCTTTCGATGTTGCTCATGGTGATGAACCAGGGCAGGAGCTGCGTGTTCACATCCTCGACGGGGAAGCAGCGCTGGTGATCCTGCAGGGTTGAGATCAGCACCTCGCGCGGCAGCTCGAGGAAACGCTCATCGATCCGGCCCGCGAGCGCGACCGGCCATTCGACGAGCGCCGTGACCTCATCAAGAAGCTCGGCATCGATGAGCGCACGGCCGCCGATCTCGGCGGCCTGCACGCTCGCCAGCATGCGGATTTTTTCGCGCCGCTCCGCGAAATCCGCAATCACAAAACCGCGCGTGCGCAGCCTCCTCGCATAGCTTGCCGGACTTGCAAGGCGCAGCGGCCGGGGCGCGAGAAAACGGTGTCCGTAGGTGAGCTGCCCAGCGCGCGTCTCGAGGAGCGTCGCCGGGATGACCTCGCGCCCGTAGAGCATGACGAGCCAGTGCACCGGCCGCACGAACTCCGCAGTGCCGGCTCCCCAGCGCATGCGCTTCGGGATCGGCAGCGCATCGAGCGCGCTTTGCACGATGCCGGGCAGCAGCGTCACGGCATCCACGCCGGGCTTGGCGCCAATGAAGAACACAAAGGAGCCCTTGCCCTCGTCCATACGCTGCAGCGCCGCGATGCCAACTCCGCAGCCTTGCGCGAAGGCGAGAGCGGCACGCGTCGGCGCGCCGGCGGCGTCGAACGCTGCACTCACCGGAGGACCGCGGCGCTTCACGTGCTGCTCGGGCTGCTGTGATGCGAGGCGCTTCACGCACACCGCAAGACGCCGCGGCGAGGCAAATGGCAACACCGGCCCGTGCGTGAGGCTCGCCTGTGCAAGCCCCGTCGTCACCGCCGCGCTAAACGCCCGCGAGAGCTCGAGCAGCGCCCGGGGCGGTAATTCCTCAGTACCAATCTCGACGAGAAAGTCGCGCCGCGCGGCGCTCATGCGCTCACCGCGGCAGGGCTTGCTTGCGCGAGCGGAAAGCCGAGTGCTGCGCGGCTCTTGTAGTACGCCTGCGCGACGCCGCGTGCGAGGGTGCGCACCCGCAGGATGTAGCCCTGACGCTCGGTCACGGAGATGGCGTGGCGCGCATCGAGGAGGTTGAAGGTGTGCGAGGCTTTGAGCACCTGCTCGTACGCCGGCAACGGCAAATTTGCCGCGAGCAGCGCGTTGCAGCCCTGTTCGTAGTCGAGGAAATGCTGCCGCAGCAGGGCCACATCGGCATGCGCGAAGTTGTAGGCCGATTGCTCCACCTCGTTCTGGTGGAAGACATCGCCATACGTGGTGCGCGTTGCGCCGCGCTCGCCCCAGCAGATCTCGTAGATGCTGTCGACGCCCTGCAGGTACATCGCGAGCCGCTCCAATCCGTAGGTGATCTCGCCGCTCACGGGACGGCAGTCAAGGCCCCCGACCTGCTGGAAGTAGGTAAACTGCGATATCTCCATGCCGTTCAGCCACACCTCCCAGCCAAGGCCCCACGCACCCAGGGTCGGCGATTCCCAGTTGTCCTCGACGAAGCGCACGTCATGCACGAGCGGATCCAGGCCCAGGCGGCGCAGGCTCCCGAGATAGCGGTCGAGGAAATCAAGCGGTGAGGGCTTGATGATCACCTGAAACTGGTAGTAGTGCTGCAGGCGAAAGGGATTGTCGCCGTAGCGTCCATCGGTGGGCCGGCGCGACGGCTGTACGTACGCCGCGCTCCAGGGCTCCGGGCCGATGGCGCGCAGAAAAGTTGCGGTATGAAAGGTGCCGGCGCCCACTTCCATGTCGTAGGGCTGCAGCACGAGGCAGCCCTGCGCAGCCCAGTAGTCCTGCAGGACGAAAATGAGCTCCTGGAAGGTGCGCGGCGTGCTGCCGAGGCGTGGGGGGCTCATGGGGCGGCGAGTATAAATGCTCTCTCCCGTGAACAGCGCCTGCAGCGCTGGGGTACAATTTCGCACCGTTGCGGTGCATGCGTGGGAATCGCGTGCACCAAGGCGGTGCTCCACGACACCCACATCCTGGTCAAGTTCTTGATTCGCGTGCGTTTCAGGACTGGCACAGGCCCTGCACTGAATTAATCCCTTTCCGGAAGGGGGACGGTATGACTGCGAACGATGTCTTCAAGCTGATCAAAGAAAAGGAGGCCAAATTTGCCGACCTCCGCTTCACCGATACGCGCGGCAAGGAACAACACGTGACGATCCCCGCAAGGCTCGTCGATGAGGGCTTCTTCCAAGACGGCAAGATGTTCGATGGCTCCTCGATCGGCGGCTGGAAGGGCATCAATGAGTCGGACATGATCCTGATGCCCGATGCGCACACCGCGGTCATCGACCCGTTCTTTGAGGAGACGACGGTCAATATCCGCTGCGATGTCATCGAGCCTGCGACCATGCAGGGCTATGAGCGCGATCCGCGCTCGCTCGCCAAGCGTGGCGAGGCGTATTTGAAGTCCACCGGCATCGCCGACGGCGCGCTGTTCGGGCCGGAGAACGAGTTTTTCATCTTTGACAGCGTGCGCAGCGGCTCGGACGTGCGCGGCTCGTTCTATGAAATCGACTCCGTGCAGGGCGCGTGGAACTCGAGCAAGGAATACCAGGAAGGCAATCGCGGCCACCGCCCGGGTTTGAAGGGCGGCTACTTCCCCGTGCCGCCGGTGGATGCATTCCAGGACATCCGCTCGGCCATGTGTCTGGCGTGCGAGGAGATGGGACTCATTGTGGAGGTGCATCACCACGAGGTGGCCACCGGCGGCCAGTCGGAGATTGGCATCGGCCCCGGCGGACTCGTGTTGAAAGCCGACCAGGTCCAGATCCTCAAGTACTGCGTGCACAACGTAGCGCACGGCTTCGGTAAGACCGCGACCTTCATGCCCAAGCCCCTCGTCGGCGACAACGGCAGCGGCATGCACGTGCACCAGTCGCTGCAGAAGGATGGCAAGGCGCTCTTCGCCGGCGACAAGTACGGCGGCCTCTCGGAGCTGGCGCTCTATTACATCGGCGGCATCATCAAACATGCCAAGGCGCTGAACGCCATCACCAATCCCGGCACCAACAGCTACAAGCGCCTGGTGCCAGGCTTTGAAGCGCCGGTGATGCTCGCCTACTCCGCGCGCAACCGCTCGGCCTCAATCCGCATTCCCTGGGTGTCAAACCCGAAGGCGCGGCGCATCGAGGTGCGTTTCCCCGATTCGTGCGCGAACCCGTATTTCGCCTTCACCGCGATGATGATGGCGGGACTGGATGGCATTCAGCACAAGATCCATCCGGGCGACCCCGCAGACAAGGATCTCTATGACCTTGAGCCTGAGGAGGCGAAGCACATTCCCACGGTGTGCCATTCGCTCGACATGGCGGTGGAGCATCTCGACAAGGATCGCGAATTTCTCACCCGCGGAGGCGTGTTCACCAACGACGTGATTGACGCCTACATCGCACTGAAGATGCAGGAGATCACGCGTTTTCGCATGTCGACTCATCCGATAGAGCTGGAGATGTACTACAGTTGCTAAGTTTCGCCGCTTCGCCTTTGTTCTTCAGCCCCGGCGCGGCTATGCTCCGCCGGTATGCGTGCAGTGGTGTTTACCTTAATGTTCATGGCGGCGGCGCTCGCGAGCGCGGCGACCATTTACAAATGGGTCGACGAGAATGGCGTGACGCACTACAGCGATCAGCCGCACCCCGGGGCGCAGAAGATCCAGGTCGAAGCCGCGCAGACCTACAAGGGCTCATCCTCGCAGGCGCGCTCGTCCGCATCGGCCGCGCCGCCGCCAAAGACGGCATCCGCTCCGACGTATTCGTGCTCGGTGAGCCGCCCCGCCGCTCAGGAGATGTTCCCGAACACGGATATGGTGCCGGCGAGCGTGCATGTGGAGCCGCCGCTGCGTCCCACCGATCGGCTCTTCGTGACGTTGGATGGTGCGGCGGTGCCAGCAACCGTCTCCCCCGACGCCGAGTTCGATCTGACCTCGGTATTGCGCGGCGCCCATCAGCTCGCCGCGCGCATCGAGGATGCGAGCGGTGCAACGCTCTGCCAGTCCCAGCCCGTGCCCTTCTACGTGCGCCAAGCCTCGGTGCTCGCGCCAAACTCACCGCTCGCGCCAAACGCACCGCCCTTACCAAACTTACCGCTGCGTCCACACTGACCGCGTCGTTCGTGGCGCGCGCGCACGCGAGGCGCCGTGGCCGTTGAGCACAGCCTGCCCTCGGTTCTGTCGCACTTTGATCCGGCCGATCTGCTCGATGCCTTGTCGACCGGCATCGTGGTGCTCGATGCGCAGCTATGCCCGATCTATGCCAACGTGGCGGCTCAAGACGTGCTCGCCTTCAGTTTGAAGCAGGCGCGCGGCCGCCCCTTCGGCGACTTTCTGCACGAGTCGAACGGGCTGCTTGCGACCTTGCGCCGCGTGCTCGACTCGGGCGAGGGCATCGCGGATCGCGAACTGCAATTGAAACCCGCCGGCGCCGCACGCGATGCGCGCGTCTTTGACGTCACGATTACGCCGCTCGAAGGGGCAATCACCGGAACTCATCTGCTGCTCGAATTTGCCGACGCGACGCAGCGGCAGCGCATCTCGCGCGAGAGCGATCTGCTGGCGCGCCTCGACAGCAGTCGCCTCATGATCCGCCAGCTCGCGCATGAGATCAAAAATCCTTTGGGTGGCCTGCGCGGCGCGGCGCAGCTGCTCGCGCGCGCCCTGCACGATCCGACCCTGCACGAGTACACGAGCGTCATCATCGGCGAGGCTGATCGCTTAACCGCGCTCGTCGACTCGATCGCGGGTCCCGGCCGCCCGCCGGTGCGCACCCTCATTAACGTGCATGAGATCTGCGAGCACGTCTATCACCTGCTGCGCGCCGAGGCGCGAGCGACGGTGCTCGTGGAGCGCGACTATGACCCGAGCCTGCCAAGCGCCATGCTCGATCGCAACCAGATCATCCAGGCGCTGCTCAACGTGGCACGCAACGCCCTGCAGGCACTCGGCGAGCGCGGCCGCCTGACGCTGCGCACGCGCGCGCTCTCCAACGTCAGCATCGGCGGTGCGCGCCACAAGCTCGTCGGCAGCGTGCAGGTGGAGGACAACGGTCCGGGCGTGCCGGAGGAGCTGCGCGCGAGCATTTTCTATCCGCTCGTCACCGGGCGGCCGAATGGTACGGGGCTTGGGCTTGCGGTTGCGCAGGATCTTGTCACGCGCCACGGGGGTCTCATCGAATTTGAAAGCGCGCCGGGTCGAACCGTATTCACCCTGCTCTTGCCTCTCACGGAGGACGTATGAATTCCGCTGCTCTTGATGTGTGGTTGGTAGACGACGATGCCTCGATCCGCTGGGTGCTGGAGCGCGCGCTGCGCGATGGCGGCATGACGCCGCGCGCGTTTGATGCGGCCGAGCCGGTGCTCGATGCGCTCAAGCGCGAGGTGCCCGACGTGCTCGTCACCGACATTCGCATGAGCGGCCTGTCGGGTGTTGAGCTGCTGCAGAGGATTCACGCGTCCCGGCCGGCGCTGCCGGTCATCGTGATGACCGCGCACTCGGATCTTGGCAGCGCGGTATCCGCCTACGGCAGCGGCGCGTTTGAGTATTTGCCCAAGCCTTTCGACATCGACCACGCCGTCGATCTCGTGCGCCGCGCGGCGCGCACCCGCACGGTGAGCATCGCCGATGCGGTGCCGGTGCCGCGCATCCCGCAGCTGCGCGGTTCGGCCGCCGCCATGCAGCAGGTGTTTCGCGCGATCGGGCGACTTGCCCGCTCCAGTGTCACGGTGCTGATCACCGGCGAGTCGGGAACGGGTAAGGAGATTGTCGCGCGCGCCCTGCATGACAACAGCCCGCGCGCGGGCAAGCCCTTCATTGCGCTCAACACCTCGGCGATACCGGCGGAGCTTCTGGAGTCGGAGCTCTTCGGCCACGAGAAGGGCTCGTTCACCGGCGCCGATTCCCAGCGCCGCGGGCGCTTCGAGCAGGCCGACGGCGGCACGCTCTTCCTCGATGAGATTGGCGACATGTCGATGCCGCTACAGACGCGGCTGCTGCGCGTGCTGGCCGAAGGCGAGTTCTACCGCGTCGGCGGCCAAACTTCGATTCGCGTCGATGTGCGCGTGATCGCCGCCACCCACCAGGATCTGCAGGCACGCGTCGAGCGCGAGCTCTTTCGCGCGGACCTGTTTCATCGGCTGAACGTGATCCGCATTGAGCTGCCGCCGCTGCGCGCGCGCGCCGAGGATGTTCCCGATCTGCTCGAGCATTATTTGGCGCTCGCCTCGCAGGAGCTCGCGGTGGCGCCCAAGGTCTTTGCACCCGAGACGATCGCTGTGCTGCAGGCCTACAGCTGGCCGGGCAACGTGCGCGAGCTTGTGAATCTGTGCCGGCGCCTCGCGGTACTCGCCCCTGCTCGCGAGGTGCGCATCGAGGATCTGCCGGCGGAGCTCGGCGCCGCCGGCGGCGCTGCGGCGGATGCGGATTGGGCGCGGGCGCTGGCTGTGTGGGCGGATGCGCGCGTGCTCACCGGCAAGCAGCCGCTGCTCGATGAGGCGCAGCCGCAGCTCGAACGGGTGCTGATCCGCGCGGCGTTGAAGCGCACGCACGGTCATCGCCAGGAGGCGGCAAAGCTCATCGGCTGGGGGCGCAACACGCTCACCCGCAAGTTGAAGGAGCTCGACATGTCCGAGCTCGAGCGCGGCTCCTCCTAAAGGGGCGTTCGGCCAGCGCACGCTCACTTATAATCCGCCCTCACCTCACGAGGGCGCAACGTGTTGATGCCGGACTGGCGCGGCATTTGGAATAGCGTGTATTTTGGCGACAGCGTCGAGGCGTGGGCGATCGCACTCATCGCGTTTGCGCTGACGTTCACGGCATTGCCGCTCGTGAGGCGCCTGATTGCCGCGCGCCGGCGCAAGTGGCGCGAGGCCGAACACACCCTCCCCGTCGCCATCGAGCTGACGGCGCTGCTCATTGCGCGCACCAATCGGCTCTTCCTGTCGGTGCTGGCGCTGTGGTTCGCATCGACGCTGCTCTACATCCCGAGTGGCTTTGACCGCGTCATTCATTTCATCATCGTCATCGCCTTCTGGTTTCAGGTGGGACTGTGGGCGATGGCGGCGGTGCGCTATGCCATCGAGCGGCGCGGACGGCGCGCCGGCGTGCTTCCGCCCGATCCGGCCCAGTTAGGCTCCATCGACATCATCGTTTTTATCGCCGGGCTTACGATCTGGGCGATGGCGCTGCTGCTCGCGCTCGATAACTTGGGCGTGCAGATCAAGCCCCTTCTCACCGGACTTGGCATCGGCGGCGTGGCGGTGGCGCTTGCGGTGCAGAGCGTGCTCGGCGATGTGCTCGCTTCGGTGTCGATCGCGCTCGACAAGCCCTTTGCGATCGGCGACTCCCTCGCGGTCGATGATATTCAGGGCACGGTGGAGCACATCGGCGTCAAGAGCACGCGACTGCGCAGCATCTCCGGCGAGCAGATCATCCTGGCCAACGCGGATGTGCTCAAGGCTCGTGTGCGCAACTACGGGCGTATGCGCGAGCGCCGCTCCGCGTTTCGCTTGAACGTCACCTATGACACCCCGCCCGAGAAGTTGCGCTCGATCCCGCCGGCGGTGCGCGAAGTCATCGAGTCACAGCCGCAGACGCGCTTCGACCGCTGTAATTTTCTTGCTTTCGGCGATTGGTCGCTGCAGTTTGAGAGCGTCTATTACGTCACAGTCTCGGACTACAAGACATACGCCCAGCTGCAGCAATCCATCAACATCGCCATCCTCGAGCGCTTCACCGCGCTCGGTGTGGAAATCGCTTTCGCAACGCACTCGCTGCATACGCTGAAGCCGGCCAAGTAGGAGGAACACTCTTATGCCTCGTTCGACCAATCATCAGGAGGGCGGCTGCCTGTGCGGCGCGCTGCGCTTTCTCGTGACGGCGCCGGCGCTCGATGCCGGTTACTGCCACTGTCGCATGTGCCAGAAGAACTCCGGCGCGCCGGTCGTTGCCTGGGCGACCTTTCCGTCGACGAATTTCGCCTGGACGGAAGGCAAGCCCGATGGCTACGCCTCATCGGCGCACGCCAAGCGGCAGTTTTGCAGCAAGTGCGGCAGTTACCTCGTCTTCTTGAGCACGAAGTCGCCCAACGAGGTGAGCGTCAATACCGCCTCGTTCGATCATCCGGAGAGGTTTCCGCCGCGCCGGCACATTTACGCCGGCTCGCGCATCGAGTGGTTCAAGACTGAGGATGCGCTGCCGAGTCACACCGATTCGGGCCCGGTCTCTTAAAGGAAGCGCTCTTTAAAAAACACGGCCCCGACGACGCATGCCGCCGGGGCCGAATTTTCGTCAGGGCGCCTTTAGCCGCCGCCTGCGCGAGCTACTCAAATTTTGCTATTTGAAAATCGCGCTACTCCGCGCAAGGTCATCGCGGTGCGGTGTGTAGTCGACCATCGAAGAGAACGCCGGGCCGCCCAGAGGATCTTTCGCGAACTGCGCTCGGAGCGCCGCATTCACCTTGTCAAGGCCCGCCGCATCGGGCGTCAGGTAGAAGATGAAGAACCCGTTGGGATCCTGCGTGTGAATGGACTCTTCAGCGATCTGGTACGCCGTGACCGCGCCCTCATCCATGAGCTTGTCGAAAAACGGCACGAAGAGTGCTTTGCTCAGCGTCGCGACCGCGTCACTGGGCGCATCGGCCTTCAATTTGTAGTACGACGCATGGTCGTAGCCATTCTTTAAAGGACCGCTCTTGTAGTTGTAGAAGCGGCTGACATAGAGGTTGTCCCAGTGCGCCGTGGCGCTCGCGAAGGTTGCATTGGTGGCCGAGCCGTTCTTGTAGAACTCATCGAGAACATTCAGCACCCCGGCTATGGAGGTCGCACACCACCAGCCCCAGTGCGTCGCGCCATGCTCCGTATGAATCAAGGCCTCGCCATTGCCGGCTGCGAAGATCGTGCCGTTGGCGATCGCGGCATCGATGACTTTCTGCGAGGACGCATTGTTCTTCTCCATGTCCGCCCATTTCCCGCGCGGCAGCACCCAGTTGGATACGTAGGTGTAGATGCGCGGCTTCTCTTTGACGGCGTCCGACTGCGCGCTCGCAGGCGTTGTCGTAAGGCCGAGCGCGCCCGCCAGGCACACGCTCGCCAGTACTCTGACCAGCATCGTATTCATGTCGTTTCCCCGGTTTCTTGCTTAGTGAGGTGTTGGATGATGGGGTTTGGTGAGCGCGCCGCAGCGGCTCTCAGGCGACCGGCCCGCGGCGCGATGCTCCCTTTCCCGTGCGCGAACCATACGCCGGAGGCTCAAGGTTGGCATTAAGTTTCAATTAAGGTTCGTGGTGCAGCGAAGCACGGCGGCGCGCACTAGCCCGATACGGCGCAATCCTCGATATCCGCGCCCGTGCGCAGCGTGCCAACGAGCTCACTCACCGCCGCGATGCGGTGCGCATGCAGATACGCAATGATTCCCGCATTGATCTTCTTGCACACCAGCGGGTCGTAGAAGAGTGATGTGCCGATGCCGATGGCGCTGGCGCCGGCGATGATGAATTCGAGCGCATCCGTCACGCTCGTGATGCCGCCCTGGCCGATGATGGGCACGCGGTGCTGACGGGCAATCTCGTACACCTGATGGACCTTTAAGAGCGCGATCGGCTTGATCGCCGGGCCCGAAAGCCCCCCCTGCACGTTGCCGATCACCGGGCGGCGCGTTTGCACATCGATCGCCATCCCCATGATCGTGTTGATGACCGCGAGCGCATCCGCGCCCGCCTCGATGCAGCGGCGCGCATTCTCGCGAATGTCGGTCTGATTGGGCGAGAGCTTCGTGATGATCGGCTTGCGGGTTGCCGCGCGGCATGCCGCGACTACCCGCGCGGAGCTGTCGGGGTAGTTGCCGAAGGCAACTCCCCCCTCCTTAACATTCGGGCAGGAGATGTTGATCTCGATCGCATCGATCGGCGATTGATCAAAGCGCCGCGTCACCTCGACGTACTCTTCAATGGTTGAGCCGCAGACATTGGCGATGAAGCGCGTCTCGGTGAAATCCAGATCCGGCAGCACGTGAGTGATGACATGCGCAACGCCCGGGTTCTGCAGGCCGATCGCATTCAACATGCCGGCGGGGGTTTCAAATACGCGGTGCGGGGAGTTGCCGAGGCGCGCATGCAGCGTCGTGCCCTTCAACACCACCGCACCCGCATCGGCGTTGGAGAAGCCCGCGACGCGTGTGTACTCCTCGCCAAAGCCGACGCACCCCGAGAGCAGCACGATCGGCGAGGAGAAGGCAAGACCGCAGAAGCGGCTGGCGAGCGGGTTCTTGACTTCGTCGCGCGCGGCGTTCATACGCTCATTATCGCCGAATCCGCCGCACGACACGATTGCCACGCGTGTTTCACATTGTCCTGCTGAATCCGGAAATTCCGCCCAACACCGGCAACATCATCCGGTTATGCGCCAACACGGGCTGCACCTTGCATCTCGTGCGCCCTTGCAGCTTCGATCTGCAGCACCGGCGCGTGCGCCGCGCCGGGCTCGACTATGCCGAGCTCGCCGCGGTGCAGGTGCACGAAAATCTCCCCGCCTGTCTGGCGAGCCTGCCGAACGAGCGCGTATTCAGCATCGAAACGGGCGCCACACGTTGCTACAGCGAGGCGCAGTTTTGCTCGGGGGATGCTTTGCTCTTTGGCTGCGAGACACGCGGGCTGCCGGCCGAGGTGCTCGATGGTATTGCGCTGGAGCGGCGGCTTTCCATCCCAATGCGCGCCGGCAATCGCAGCTTGAATCTCGCCAATGCCGTAGCGCTCGTCGCCTACGAAGCCTGGCGCCAGAACGGCTTTGCCGGAAGCTCACTCCAGTTGAGCGCTGCGGCCGGCCTGGCGCGCTAAAGATCAAGCGGCGGGCTCTCACCGGAGAAGCGAATGGCGGTCGCGCCCGACACCGCACCAATCGTCGCGCGATCGCTGACGTACAACTTCACCTCGCGCTCGAAGTTGAGGTTGCCCGCCACCGTCGTGCCCGGCCCAATCACAATGCGCGGTATATGATTTTCGAAGTTGTGAGCTCCCGAGGGCCTCTTCACGAGTAGCCCTCCGTCCACATGCGACCCTCCGCTCAAGGTGACATCACCGTTCACGGTCTCAAGGCCGCCGCCCACCTGCGCGGCCGTGAGCTCGATCACGCCGTTGACGTTGGCAACGCCGCCTGCGACCCGCGCAGCATCATGCAGCGTGAGCGCGCCGTTGACGCTCGTAACCGTGGCGCTGACATGTGCGCCCCGATCAACTGTGATCGAGCCATTGACCGTGCGGAGCGAGGCGGCCGTGCTGCGCGCCCCGAGGGTGATCGTACCGTTCACCGTGTGAGCGGCTGCCACGGTCGCCGCATTGCCGATGTGGATCGAGCCATTGACGGTCGACAAATCGCTGCGTTGCGCACCATCGGGCACGTGAATCGAGCCGTTGACGCGCGAAGTGCTGTCCGCATCGTTATCGGCAGCCTCATCGGCGGCGTTTACGCACCCGCAGATCGCGAGCAGCAACGCAGCGGCTAGGGACAGGGAGCGACGCATGGGACACCTCTATGAAATCCTGATGCGCGCCAGCCTGCCAGATCCGCTTCCTGCCTCGCCACGCACTTGCGATGAGCCGACCGCGCGGCGCGATCGAGGCGCTATTCGCTCTCGGGCTTGATCGGCCGGCTCATGAGCCCGCGGACCACTTCGATGGCCGGCGCCTGCTGGTAGAGCACCTGATAAACCGCCGCGCAAAGCGGCATGTCGACCGCTAGGCGCTGGGCGACTTCGTTCGTGGCCTTGGCGGCAACGTAGCCTTCGACGATCTGGCCGATCGCCTGGAGCGCGCTCTGCGGGCTCTTGCCCTGCGCGAGCAGCAGCCCAAAGCGACGGTTGCGTGACTGATTGTCGGTGCAGGTGAGGACGAGGTCGCCCAAGCCCGCCAGCCCCATGAAGGTATCGCGGTGGGCGCCCAAGGCGACGCCAAGACGCATCATTTCCATGAGCCCCCGCGTGATGAGGGCCACCCGCGTGTTCGCGCCGAAGTTCAAGCCGTCGGAGAAGCCCGCCGCCACCGCAAGGACATTCTTGACGGCGCCGCCGACCTCCACGCCGATGATGTCGTGTGAGGTGTAGGCGCGAAAATTTCCGGCGGAAAGGTCGTGGGCAAGCGCGGTTGCAAACGCCGCATCGGGCGATGCGACCGTCATCGCGCTCGGCAGTCCGGCGCCGACTTCGTGCGCGAAGGTGGGACCGGAGAGCACGGCGATCGAGCGTCCGGCGCCCAGCTCCTCGTGCGCCACCTGATGCGGCAGTTGGCTCGTCGCGAGTTCAAATCCCTTGGAGGCGAGCGCGAGGCGCATGCCCGGCGCAAGGCGCGGGGCGATCTCGCGCAGCACGCTGCGCAATGCGCCGCTTGGCACGGCGATCAGCACATCGAGCGCGCCCTCGAGTGCCGCGCCGACATCGCTGATGACGCGTAAGGATTCGGGAAAGTGGGCGTCGGGCAGGTAGCGCTCGTTGCAGCGCGCGCTTGCCATCGCCTGCATGTGCCGCGCGTCGCGACCCCAGAGCCGCGTGTGTTTGCCGCCGCGGGCGAACTGAATCGCAAGCGCAGTGCCCCAGGAGCCGGCGCCGAGGACGGCGATCGAGGCCTGGGACTCGGGCGCGCCGCTCAATTCTTTACCGTCGCTCCGTTGGCCTCGCCCTGCGCCTGCAGGGCGTCAAAGTTCACGGGCGGCAGCAGAAACTGCGGAAAGCCGCCCTGGGTGACCAGGTGCGAGACGGCCGCGCGTGCATACGGGAACAGCACGCTTGGGCAGATGCTGCCGAAGGCGCGCGCGAGTTCCACTTCCGAGAGGTTGCGCATCATGAAGATGCCGGCCTGCTTCACCTCGACCAGGAACACCGTCGTCTGTTCGTGCTTGGCGGATACCGTGACAGTGAGGACGACTTCGCGCAGCTCCGGGGAGATGCCGTTGACGGTGGTGTTGAGGTCCAAGCTGATCTGCGGATTCCAGGTGCCCTCGACGCGCGGCCCGTTGGGTGCCTCGTACGAGCAGTCCTTGAGATAGATGCTCTGCAGCGCCAGCTGAGGCGTCGTGGGTGCGGCGCCTACGCCGAGATTTTCGTCAGTGGTCATGATGCGTTCCTGGGACTAAGTAGCGGGTCGAGCGTGCCAGCGGCTTCGCGCGCCATGAGTTCATCGCACCCGCCAATGTGCACATCGTCGATGAAGATCTGCGGCACGCTGTCGCGCCCGGAGCGCTTGACCATCTCCGCGCGCGCCTCGGGGCGCATATCGACGTCGATCTCCTCGAACTGTACGCCCTTCGACTTGAGCAGGCGCCGCGCGCGGCTGCAGTACGGGCACCAGTCGGAGGCATACATCTGCACTTTGGGCGTGGCCATGCGCGTGCTCGGCGAGAAAAGGTGCTTCAGCCCTTGGTGAGGGGCAGGTTATCGCTGCGCCAAGCGGCCACACCCCCGCGCAGGCTGCACACCTGGGTAAAGCCCTGCGACAGGAAGGAGCGCGCCGCCGAGGCGGCGAGCGCTCCGGACTCACAATAGAGGACGATGGGCTTGTCCTTGTACTTCTTGAAGCTATCGGCCGCCTTGGTGAGCTGCTCCGGCGTTACGTGGCGCGCTCCGGCAAGATGGCCGGCGGCGAAGAGCTCGGGCGCGCGGATGTCCAGGAGCAGTGCATTATGATTCATGAGCCGCACGACATCCTGAGGGGATGCGGCCGCGAGCGCCTGCGTACGCAGGCGCGTTTCGTAGGCGATGATGACGAGCGCCATGAAGGCGGCTGCGGCGGCGAGGAATGCGTGATGCCCCGCATATTCAAGAAGACGGTCCATAAACGCATTATAAGGCGTCGCCACGCGCGTGCGGCGCGCTCAGATGTTTCTGCCGAAACGCTTTATGCCACGCAGCCAATAGTCCCGTGTGAGCGCGCGCAGACGCCGCGCGCTGCGCCGGGCAAAGCCCCCGCGCTCGCTGCGCTCTCCTGCGCGCTCCTGGCGTTCGCGCACGGCGCGCCTTGCGCACCGTCCGCGCAGCCGGACCGCCAGAAAGCCGAGGCTGAGCTGCAAGCCATCAAGACACAGATCAATCAGATCGCAACCCAAGTCAATCGCGATCAGCTCGAACGCGACCGACTCACCCGTGAGCTGCGTGCGGCTGAAATCGCCGTCGGCAGCGCGCGCGATAATCTCGAGCGGGTCAAGAGCGAGCATGCACAGCGCAGCGCGCGCCGTGCGGTGCTTGCGCAGGAGCAGCACCGGCACGTGCTTGCCCTCGCCAATGCCCGACAGGATCTGGCGAATGAGCTGCGTGCCGCCTACCTCATCGACACCGTGGAGCCGCTGAAGCTGCTCCTCAATCAGCAGGATCCGGCGAGCGCGGGGCGCATGTTCGTCTACTACAGCTATTTTGCGCGCGCGCACGCGCGCGAAATCGATCGCGTCAACGCCGAGCTCGGCGAGATCGCTCGTCTCGACCAGTCACTCTCGGGCGAAGAGTCGCGCCTGCAGGAGCTTGAGACCGAGCGGCACTCGCAGCTCTCGGATTTGCAGCAGGCGCAGCAGCAGCGCAGCCAGGTGCTCCTCAATTTGCAGGCCGAGTCGCGCAATCGCGTGGCGAGCCTCGATCGCCTGCAGCACCAGAAGACGGGACTGCAAAAACTGCTGCACGATTTGCAGCGCGTCGTGCCGAGCTACCCGGCTAACGGCAATGATGCGTTTTCAGGTCTGCGCGGCAAGCTGGCGTGGCCCGTGAACGGCCACATCGTCACGCGTTTTGGCGACACCCGCGCGGGCGCCATCAAGTGGGATGGCCTGCGCGTTGCAACTGAGCGTGGCACCGCCGTGCACGCGATCAGCGATGGCCGCGTCATCTACGCCGACTGGCTCTCCGGCCTGGGCCTGCTCGCCATCATCGATCACGGCAACGGCTATCTGAGCCTCTACGGTCACAACGATCGCCTCCTAAAGGGCGCCGGCGAGCATGTCGCGGCGGGCGATGCGATCGGCACGGCGGGCGACAGCGGCGGCGCGGACAGTCCCGAGCTTTACTTCGAGATCCGCAAAGCCGGCAAGCCCGTGGACCCGCGGCCGTGGTTCGCAACGCCCGATCCCCATCCGTGAAGTGCGGCACGCTCGGGATTAAGTTCAATCCCGCTGCCCGTCGCAGGCCGGGCCACATTTAACGAAAGCGCCAACTCAGTCAACGTTCATCCTCTGCGCCTCTCCTATCGTGCCGATCGCCAACCGTTCAGGTCGAGCGTCGTTTGCATGAGCGCTGCCGTTAAACAATCCGGAGAGACGAACAATTGGGGGTCTTTCGAGCCCTACGCGCAGCTCGTCATTTCGCAGTTGCCTCGCGCATCGAGCGTCACGCTCTTTGATGCCAAGGGGGAGCTGCGCTGGTCGACCGATCCGACGGTGGGACCGGACCTCGTACACCTCGTCGAAGAGACCCTGCAGCACTCGCACAGCCAGCCTGACACGCACGGCGAGCTGCGCATGCTCGACGCGGGCTTGCCGGTCTATGTGTGCTGGCTGCGCAACGACGATAACAGTGCGATCGCGCTGCTCGCGATCGCCTGCCGCGCCTCCGAAGGCGAGGCGCGCAATTTCCAGATCGTGCATGCGCTGCTGCGGCCGGCGCTCGAGTGCCTGCGCCGCGATCTGCTCGCGCGCGCGGCCATCTTTGATCTCGGCCATCGCGTTGACTCGCTCGACAAGGATCTGGAGCTGCTGCTCACCGATTCGGGCGGCACGAAGCCCGAAACCACCCGTGACGATGCCGACGAACTCAAAGGGATCCTGAACCAGTCGAACGAATATCTGCACTGCGTGATGAGCGCGCTCTTCGTGCCCGACAAGGGCATCGTGCTGATCCGCTCGACGAGCGACAAGCCTCCCGACAGCCAGCTGGTCACACGCACGCACCGCCAGCTGCTCTCGATGGCACAGATTCGCCGCGAGCCTGTGATCATCAATCAGGTGGCCGCCGGCAATGTGCCCTATCGCATTCTCTCTTGCCCGTTGAAGCACCCAAGCGGCCGCGCCACCGGAGTCCTCGCCCTGTTCCGCGAGGATTCGGCGCCGGAGTTTGTGGACCGCGATGCGCGCCTGGGCGATGTGCTCGCGCGCAAGGCGGCGAGCGTCATCGAGAGCAGCTTCGATGCCATGAGCGGCCTTTACACCCGCCAGGCGTTCGAACAGCGCGTACGCCTCGTGGTCAATGATCCGAATCGCCAGGTGCCCTGGAGCGCGCTCTACATCGACTCCGATCAGCTGCACGTCATCAACGACAACTTCGGCATGCACGTCGGCGATGGCATCATCACCCAGATCGGTGAGCTCTTGCGCCGGCGCCTGCCGCGCGGCGCGTTCGCCGCGCGCATCTCCGGCGATCGCTTCGCGGTGCTGCTGCCGACGAAGCTCGAGGATGCGGCGCAGTTTGCCGAATCGCTGCGCGAGGGCGCCGAGCAGCTGGGCGCGCTGCGCGGCGATGCGCGGCTGCACGTCTCCATCAGCATCGGCGTTGCGCCCTTCGAGCGCGAGGCGCGCGAGCTCATGCATGCGCTCGCCGCGGCCGAGACCGCCTGCAAGGCGGCCAAGGATCGCGGCCGCAACCGCGTTGCCGTCTACGAGCCCAACGACCAGAGCATCGTGCGGCGCTTCACCGACATCAACATCGCCTCGCGCTTGCGCGAAGCGATCGAGGCGGACCGGCTGCGCTTTGATGCCCAGCTCATCCTGCCCTTTGCCGGCTCCGAGCACACCCGGCCGCACTACGAGCTGCTGCTGCGCATGAT
>Ga0302324_100010985_pt1 | contig 18656 bp, 17 predicted proteins | sample Palsa_T0_1_FD_201949 | JGI IMG/M metagenome (GOLD analysis project Ga0302324, IMG submission 201949) | Peat permafrost microbial communities from Stordalen Mire near Abisko, Sweden - Palsa_T0_1 | ecosystem: Environmental > Terrestrial > Soil > Palsa > Peat permafrost | place: Sweden: Abisko...
GCCAATCATATCGTGTACCGAGCAATCGAGCGATGGAGGCGCCAGTCTTTGCAAGCAGATCGGGGACGCGAATGTATTGGCCGTTACTGGCCGTGGCATCCGCCACATCAAGGTAGTATCCATGGGGATTGCTTCTGATTTAATTGACATCGAATTTCCCGACATCGTCGCAGACCGCCTCGGCGGCGCGATGTTCGGCGGCACTGATGAGGCCCTCGATTTCGATGTGCTTGCGGAAGCCGAGGTACTTGGCGGCTCGGCACTCTTGACGTACGGCGAAAGCTTGGAGATTGTACGCGTGTCCCGATTACAGAATTTACTCTAAAATTCAACAAGATGAAAGGCACATGACCATTGCGCCAGACGCAGCTTCTGGCCATCGCCGCGAGGTTTCATTGCGGGTGCAGAGCTTCTCTCCAAGAATTTCTGATCCAGCAGGTCGCGCTTGCGGCTGGGGTTTCGTTGCGCCCCTGATCAAGCGCTGGCTGCTCCCTGTTGCAATGACGGCCATGTCATCGCTCGCAATCGCCGGCGACACATCGAGCGGATCGACTGGACTGCAGCGCGAGGTCATCTTCACAGATTACGCACCTGTCGCAAGTAGCACGGAACTGATGCAACGTCTGATGAGTCCGCTCCGTGCGGCGCGGGTACGCGTGGAACTGGCGCGATCACGGAAGCAGATGCGCGAGCAGGCGATCGACTTGTCGCATGAGCGGTTCGCCGTCTATGTTCCCAAGAGGCCGCCCGATAGCGGCTACGCGCTACTGGTCTTCGTGCCCCCGTGGCAGAACGCGATCTTGCCACAGCGCTGGGCGCCGGAACTGGATCGGAACGGCATGATTTACGTCAGCGCTGCCAATTCCGGCAATGCCGAGAGCATCCTCGACCGGCGCGAGCCGTTGGCGCTGCTGGCTGCGCACAACATCATGCAGCGCTACCCGGTCAATTCGCAGCGCGTCTACATTGCTGGCTTCTCCGGCGGGTCGCGGGTTGCCTTGCGCATCGCACTCGGCTACCCGGATGTATTTCACGGCGCGCTATTGATCGCGGGCAGCGATCCGATCGGCGATGCACAGGCGCCGTTGCCCGCGACAGAATTATTTTGGCAGTTTCAGACCTCGACACGGCTCGTATACCTGACGGGCAACTACGATTCTCTCAATGTCGAACAGGATGCAGCCAGTAGACAGTCGCTGCGAGAGTGGTGTGTATTCGGCTTGGACAGCGAGATCATGTCGCGGGCAGGCCATGAGCTGCCTGATCCGGGCAGCTTGAATCGGGCGCTGCAAACGCTGATTGACCCCGTGCAGATCGATCCGACGAAGCTCGCCGCTTGCCGTGCGCGCGTCGAGGGGGCGTTGGGCGGAGGGCTGCAGAAAGTGACGGAATTCGTCGCCCGCGACAACCGCAGGAACGCATGGAAGCTGCTGGACAGCATTGATTCCCGTTATGGCGGCCTCGCCCTCCCGCGCAGCGTTGAACTCGCGGAGCAGATCAACGCGCGCCGCTGATCCATAGGGACGCAAATCAACCGCGCTCTGCAACGGATCAGCGCTCGAGGCCGCAGAACTCAAAGTCCACGTCGGGCCGCCGTCCCGAGAGCAGGTCCGCCAGCGCGCGGCCTGAGCCGCAGGCATGGGTCCAACCGAGCGTGCCGTGACCCGTGTTGAGATACAGGTTCGCCACACGGCTCTTGCCGATATAGGGCACGTTCCCCGGTGTCGAGGGCCGCAGGCCAGCCCAATAACTGGCCAGTTCGGGACTGCTCACGCCAGGGAACAATTGCAGCGCACGCCGAACGATGGCCTGGCAACGTACCGGATTGAGTGCGAGGTTGTAGCCGTTCAGTTCCGCCGTGCCCGCAATGCGCAGACGGCTTCCCAGGCGCGTGAAGGCCAATTTGCACTCATCGTCGGTGAGACACACAGTGGGGGCTTTCGCCGTATCCAGAATAGGCATCGTCGCCGAATATCCCTTGGCTGGATAGATATCCAATGACACGCCGACCTCACGCGCCAGCTGCCGGCTGAAGCTACCGAGCGCCAGCACATAGCCGTCACCTTTGACGACCTCGTACATTCCCGATTCGCCGGCGATCTCGACCCCCGCCATCGCGCCGCCTTCGACGAGCAGTCGTTGGACGCGCACGCCGAAACGAAATCGCACGGATTGGCTTTGAGCCCGGTCCGCGAGCCCGGTCGTGAAGCGATACGCATCACCCGATTCATCAGCGCTGGTATAGGTGGCACCGGCCAGCTGGGACTTGAACAACGCCATGGCGGGTTCGAGCCGCACCACTTCGTCGGCATCGATCACGCGCCGCTCGCAACCCATCTCACTCATGATCCTGGCCGGCTCGAGCGCTCCGGCCAATGCTGCCCGGCTCGTGTAGAAATGCATGATGCCCCGGGTGAGGTGGTCGTACTCGATCCCGGTTTCGCGCCGGATATCCTGAAGGCAGGCCCGGCTGTAGGAGCCCAGGTGCAACAGCTGGATCATGTTTCGGGCCGAACGTTTCGCACGGCATTCGGCCAGGAACTTGAGAGCCCAGCTCCACTGAGCCGGATCGGCTCGCAAGCGAAAGAGCAATGGAGCATCTGCCTTGCCTAGCCATTTGAGCAGCTTGAGCGGCGCCGAGGGGTTCGCCCAAGGCTCCGCATGGCTCACCGAAACCTGGCCGCCGTTGGCGAAACTGGTCTCGCGGGCAGCCCCCGCGTTGCGCTCGAGCACGGTAACCTCATGGCCCGCACGGTTGAGGTACCACGCGGCAGTGGTACCGACGACACCGGCGCCCAGAACGATCACACGCATCATCTACTCCTGGAGACAGGCGGTCAGCGCCCTCGGCAGGCAATCGCACTCAGTCGTCGAGCGATGAACGAATTTCGCCTCTATCGAGGCAAGGCTTGCCGTTGCGAGGACCGGGTTACACGATACTCGGCTTAGAATTTACGCTAGACATCGGAGGCCAGCGATGCAAGCTTTGTCGCATCACATGTTGACTATGGCATACAACAACGCCTGGGCCAATCATCGCCTGCTCAAGGCCTGCGGACGGCTGAGTCAGGCTGCTTTTACGGCGACGCGCGCCAGCTTCTTTCCATCAATCAAGGCAACGCTCAATCACATCCTCGTCGTTGACTGGTTCTACATCGATGCGCTCGAACGCGAGAGTCGCGGCGACACACCACACCCGAATTGCTACGCATTTTTCGAATGTGAGGAACCCTTCGATACCTGCACCGCTTTGCGAAGCGCTCAGAGCCTCTGCGACCGAAGACTCATCGCCTACTGCTCGCATTTGCGCGACGAAGAGCTCGGCCGCTACGTGACCATTGAGCGCCCGCAACGCACGCAGCGTGATACGCGCACTCGACTACTGGCCCATCTGTTCCAGCATCAGATTCACCACCGCGGTCAGGTCCATACGACGCTCGTCGGCACGGATGTCGCGCCACCGCAGCCGGACGAATTCTTCTGCGAAGATGAGCCGGAATTGAGAGCCCAAGATTTTGCCGAACTCGGCTGGACCGAAGCGGCAATCTGGCCCTGAGGCCATCCCGGACCGCGCGAGCGAGCCGCCGCAGGATGACGGCGAGCGCCGACATCTGCGCAGGTCCATGGGTCGTCGCCGTCCATTTAATAAAAAACTGGCGACTGGTGCATCCGTGCCGGCGGATCGCACGTATCTGTGTGTAATCCAACACCGACGGCGATGCCAAAGGGAGCCCTTCGATGCGCAAGATCACACGGACACAATGGTGGCTGGCGGCAATGGGGGCCTGCGTAGCCGGTACGGCGATGGCATCGAGCCATCGGGAAGCGCCCTTCATCACGACGCGGCCCAAAGTGGACGCCAGCGATTTCTACATGTTCAACAGTTACGAGACCGGTCGCGCCGGCTATGTGACGCTCATCGCCAACTATCTGCCGCTGCAGGATCCGGCCGGCGGCCCCAACTTCTTCAATCTCGAGGACCATGCGCTGTACGAGATTTCCATCGATAACACCGGCAGCGGCACCGCGGCATTGACCTTCCAGTTTCGCTTCACAACCACGGACCAGGGGCTGACGGTGACGGCCGGCAACAAATCCATTCCGGTCCCACTGATCAATATTGCGCCGATCAGTGCCAGCAGCAACGCCGGCCAAAACGTCGCCCAGACCTACACCGTGACCCTCGTCAAAGGTGATCGGCGTCAAGGCACCGCGACACCCATCCTCGATGCCAGCACGGGCAGCGCGACCTTTGCCAAGCCGCTCGACAACATCGGTGCCAAATCGATTCCGGACTACGCCGGCTACGCCAACAGCTTCATACATTCGATCACGATTCCAGGCTGCAGTGCACCCGGGCGAGTATTTGTCGGTCAGCGCATGGATGGCTTCGTCGTCAACCTGGGCGAGACCTTCGATCTGGTCAACATCAAGTATCCGGTCACGCAACTGGCGCCATCCGGCGTGAACGCACGCAATTTCGAGCCCAACTCGCTGGCGAACAAGAACGTGACCTCCCTTGCGCTCGAGGTTCCGGCGAGCTGCCTGACCGCCGGCTCCAGTGCCGTGATCGGCGGCTACACAACGGCCAGCTTGAGGCAGGCCGACGTGCTCAATCCGGTGCCGCAGAGCGCCGTGAGTGTCGCCAGTGTGGGCGCCGTGGCCTCCCCCACCGGCACGGAGCTCGCGGGCGGCGCCTGGGTTCAGGTATCGCGGCTGGGCAACCCCCTCGTCAACGAGCTGGTCATCGGCTTGCCGGATAAGGATCGCTTCAACGGCTCGAGCCCCAGCGCCGATGCCCAGTTCGCCGACTATGTGACCAATCCGTCGCTGCCGGTGCTATTGCAGGCATTGTTCGGCAGCGCGGGCGTATTGGCTCCGAACGTCTATCCGCGTACCGATCTGGAAGCCGTGTTTCTGACCGGCGTGGCCGGATTGAACCAGCCATCGAAGCCCACCCCGGCCGAAGAGCTGCGATTGAACACCAGTACACCGGTGACGCCAATCGCGAGCCAGAATGATCTCGGGGTGCTCGGCGGAGATCTGAGCGGATTCCCGAACGGGCGCCGCCCCATCGATGATGTGGTCGACATCACATTGCGCGCAGCGATGGGCGTCTTGCTGACGCCCTATAACGGCGGCTCCACTGACCCGGACCCCGCCTCAGACGCTTCCCGGCAGCTCGGTTACACCGACGGCGCGGAGCCCAATCCCGCGAACTATTTGTCTGTATTCCCGTATCTGGCGGTACCGATTGGCGGCTCACCCAACAGTGCAACGATGTGAGCGGCCGTTCGCGCACCGTACGGGGCCAGCTTTGCCTGGCGGCCGCGATGGCAACGCTCTGTGCCGTGGGTCAAACACGTGCACTGGCGACGCCATTCACGCCGGACAGTGACGCCACGGTACTGGCGCAGCTGCCTGCCGGGGCGCATTACGCTGACCTGTCGGCCCGTCGACTCGCGCGTGGCCGACTGGACGTGGCCCTGCCGCTGGCGCAGTTCTACATCCAACAGGCCCGCACGAGCGGGGATCTGCGTTACCTCGGGTACGCGGAGGCCGTCTTGGGCCCCTGGGTCGAACGCCGCGATCCGGCGCCCGCTGCGCTCGTGCTGCGCGCCACGGTGCAGCAGAGCCGACACGAGTTCGGCGCGGCACTGGTCACACTCGATCGCGCTCTTGACCTGCGTCCCAATGATCCGCAGGCCCTGCTGACTCGCGCGACGGTGCTGCGAGTGCTGGGTCGCTATCGCGAAGCCGGCGCGGTCTGCGAGCAGTTTGCCCGATGGGTCGAGCCCGGATTGGCGGCGTTGTGCATTCAAAGCGTGCACGCTCTGAACGGCCATCTGAGCGCCGCCTATACGACGCTGCTGGAACTCAGGCCACAAGGATGGCTCGACTCGGAGAAATCCTGGCTCTACTCGGAGCTCGGGGAGATGGCGGTACGGCAGGGCGCCGATGCGCAGGCGGAAAATTGGTTCCGCCAGGATCTACAGCTGGCTCCGGGCGATTTCTACATCCGTGCCGCATACGCTGATCTGATGCTGCGCCAGGGCCGGGCCGAGGACACACTGGCGCTGCTAGAGGGCCAGGAGAGTTCCGAGCCCTTGCTGCTGCGGATCGCTATCGCGCAAAAGCTGTTGGGCGACCCGGCCCTCGCGCGGAGCCGTGCGCGCCTGGAGGCGGCCTTTGCCGCCGAGTCACAGCGTGGCGAAGCGGTCCATCGACGCGAGCAGGCCCGATTTCTGCTCGAAGTCAAGAACCAAGCGCAGCCCGCACTCGCGGCCGCGCTCGAGAACTGGACCGTACAGCACGAACCCGACGATGTGCTGATTCTCGTGAGCGCAGCCCGCGCCGCAGGTGAGCCGGCCGCCGCCCAGAGCGCACTCGAATTTGCCCGCACACAGGGGCTCAGCGACGCGCGAGTTACAGCCGTGATCGCAGCTTCGGCCACCGCTGCCACGAACCTCGCCAAGCGATGAACGGGCCGGCAAAGTGGCTGCTGCGGCTGCTACTGTGCGCCATGACGCCCCTGGCACAGGCTCATATTGCGAGTAACGGATTTCTCAGTCTGCGCGTCGACAGCGCTCGCGTCAGCGGCGCGCTCGAGCTGGCGATTCGCGATGGTGAGCTCGCGGTAGGGCTGGACCGCGACCACGATGGTCAGATCACCTGGGGCGAACTGCGAGACAGCCAAGCGTTATTGGCTGCCTATCTGCAGCGGCATCTGCGCCTTGCCGGTGCGGACGGAGCCTGCAGTATCAGCGTTGGCGCGCTCCAGGTGAACGAACGTGTTGACGGCAACTATATCTGGCTGCCGCTCGTGGCCGAATGCGCCAGCGCCCCGAGGCGCCTCACGATCGACTATCGAATCCTCGAGGAGGCCGATCCCTCGCATCGCGGTCTGCTCACGCTCAGCGCCCTCGGCGTCACGCAGAGCGCGGTGCTGGGCGGCACGGAGGCACCGCGAATCCTCCAGTTGGATCATCCTTCGCGATGGACCGCCTTTGTCGAATACCTTCGCGCCGGGATCTGGCATATCTGGAGTGGCATCGATCACCTGTTGTTCCTGCTGTCGCTGCTGCTGCCGGCGGTACTCACGCGCCGGCAAGGTCGTTGGGAGGCGGTGCCCATGGCCGCGCCGGCGCTCCTGAACATTCTCAAAGTCGTCACGGCTTTCACGCTCGCGCACTCGATCACGCTGTCGCTCGCCGCGTTCGACGTGATCCGCTTGCCGGCACGCCTGACCGAATCGGTGATCGCCGCCTCGATCATCGTGGCGGCACTCAACAACGTATTCCCCCGCGTAACCGAGGGACGCTGGCGCATCGCGTTCGCGTTCGGACTGTTGCACGGCTTTGGCTTCGCGTCGGTGCTGGCCGACATGGGGCTGCCCCAGGGCGCGCGGCTCGTATCCCTCGTAGCCTTCAATCTGGGCGTCGAGGCCGGTCAACTGGCAGTCGTGCTGGCAGTCATGCCGATCGCCTACCTGCTGCGCGCCACCGTCTTTTACCGTCGCGCCGTGATGCCCTGGGGTTCTTCGGCCATCGCCGCCCTGGCGCTGGTCTGGTTCGTGCAGCGCGCCGGCGGCGGCTGAGCCGGAACAGTACAGCGAGCGCGTCTATCCCGGCCAGTGCGCGGCGAGCCACAGCTGCCAGGAACTCGGCAAAAGCTCGCTGCGAATCATCAATAGCGCGCCATTCGGCGCGGTGAACTCGTTATGCCGTACGCCGGCGCGCGCGTAGAGATAATCGCCCGGTCCGTAGAGTTTGCTCTCGTGCACGATCTCGCCCTCCAGCACCAGGCACTCCTCATCCTTTGAGTGCGGATGCCGAGGAATGCGTGCGCCAGCGGCCAGACGCCAGAGTGAGGTCTGCGTACCCTGCTCGCGATCGACCCGCAGCGTCTTGACTGTGATGCCCGGCAACAGTGTCTTCCAATCCCCTTCGGCGGCCCGCACGACATCCGTGGCTGGCGCGCTCACGGAGGCCATGACGCGCGCGCGCATCCGTGCGGAGAGCTCCGGCTCCAGGGCGCCCCGCGTCAACGCCGCGCCCAATTTGGCGATGGTGTCCGGATCCAGCGCCTCATTGTCGGTCGGCTTGGTCGTGCGTTTACTCATAGCTGTCCAGGGCTGCCAGTGCCTTGCGCAGCATCGCCAGGGCGCGCGCGATATGCGACTTGACCGTTCCGAGCGGCAGCCGTGTCTGCGCCGCGATCTCCTGATGCGAGAACCCGTGAAAGAACGCGAGGCCGATCAGTCTCTGCTGGACGGGACTGAGCTTCGCAATTTCCGCGTGCACGATGCTGCCGACCTGGAACTGCTGCAGCAACTGCTCTGCGATCGGGGCGATCTCAGGCTGATACGAGTCCTCACCCTCGCCCAGATGCATGCCCCGCTCCCGTCCGCGGCGCTCTCGATAGCAGTCCAACGCACGGCTGCGAGCGATGACCATAATCCACTGCGAGACATTACCGCGGCGGCGATCGTAGCGCTTGGCGTCGCGCCACAATTGCAGATACACGTCACAGGTTACCTCCTCGGCATCGGCGGGATTACCCGTGATGCGCAGCGCCAGGGCGTAAACCTTGGCTACCGTGAGGTCATAGAAGCGCCCGAGCGCCGATTCCTCGCGCAGTTGTATTTGCCCGAGCAGGGCCGCCAGTTCCGGCTCTACGCCCTGCCCGGCCGTCTTGATTTTCGAGAACAATAACGACCCGATTCTGTTCCGACCGGCGCCGATTCTACTATGAAGCCCGCGAGGTTCCGGGGTTGCCAGGCCCTGGCCAGTAGCCGTTTCATATTCGGCGCAGCGGCCTCTAAAGCCTTGTTTCCTAAAGGGCCTCTACGCATTCAAAGCGGGTGGTTTCTGCTCGCAGAGGGCCTGTCCGGGCGCCGCCGCAGTCGCCAGCCGCCGGATATGTGAGATACTGCCGATCCCGCGGCGATCGGGAGAACGCATGCGTTCCAAGAAAAGAATATGGGCGGTTACGCTATGTCCCTGTGTGGTGCTGATGGCTCTCGGCCACGCCGCGGATTCGCTCAAGCTCAACGTCAAGCCTGGACTGTGGGAGATGAGCAGCGAGGGTCAGGCGAGCGGTGTGCCACCGATCTCAGAGGACGCGCTGGCGCAAATGACCCCCGAGCAGCGAGCGCGCTTTCAGGCGGCAATGCAGGCAACCATGAGCAATGCGACCAAACCGAGATTGTTCAAGAATTGCATCACGCCGGAAAAAATCGCACAGGGATTCGACGTGCAGCCGAATCAGAGTCCCTCCTGCCAGAGAACGGTAACGTCCATATCATCCAGCGAATTCAAGATCAGCAGCGTGTGCAGCCGAGCCGACGGCGGCACCACCATGGAAATGCATCTGCAAGCCACCGGCTCCGAGCAAGTCTCAGGTACCGTGCACGTCGTGGTGTCGCGCGGCGGGAAGACCATGACCGTGGATAACAATATCCACGGCAAATGGTTGAGTTCCGACTGCGGTAACGTCACCGGCGTTCAAATGGAACCCTGAGGCGCGTGCTGCCCGATCGAGTCCACTTCAAACGACAGCGCGGCGCGATCCGATCGCATTCGAAATCACAACCCGACCACTATAGATAGGAGGAGACCGATCCATGGAAGACCCGGCAGCGGCCATACAGTCCAACAAGCTCGTCGCCCGTGCGAAGGCCATTCTGCTGACCCCGCGCAGCGAATGGCCGGTCATCGCGGCTGAACCGAGCTCCATCGGCGGCATTTACACTGGATACGTGTTGATCTTGGCCGCCATCCCGGCGGTGATCCGTTTCATATCCTCGAGTCTGATCGGTGTGCCGGTGCCATTTCTGGGCTCCTACCGCATGGACATCGGCAGCGGATTGACGCTCGCGGTCGTGAGCTATGTGCTCACGCTGATCGGCGTGTTCGTCGTCGCGCTCATCGTCGAGGCGCTCGCTCCGACCTTCGGCGGCCAGAAGGACCGGGTCCAGGCTCTCAAGGTTGTGGCCTATTCCTATACGGCCACTTGGGTCGCTGCAATCATCGGCATCGTTCCGGGATTGGCCCTGATCGCGGCGCTGGCCGGTCTGGGCTATGGCCTCTACCTGCTGAACCTGGGACTGCCGTTCACGATGAAATGTCCGCCCGAGAAATCCCTCGGCTATACGATCGTGACGATCATCGCGGCGATCATCGTTGGAATCGTGCTGAACCTCGTGATCGGCTCGGTCGGCGGCTATGGCCGGGGGCTGAACCGCGGTCTAAGCAGCATGATGCAGCCGCAGTACGGCACCAGTGCCGGCGGCGTCACCAACGGCGCCAACGGTGGATTCGCCACGGGCAGTGCGGGGGCCGCGCTGCAAAATTGGGCGAAGCACGTCGATGATGCCAGCAAACAGGTCGACGCCGCGCAGAAATCCGGCGACCCCAACGCCCAGGCGAGCGCCGTCGGCGCAATGCTCGGCGCGGCGCTGGGTAGCGGTGGCAAGGTCGAGTCGCTGCCGACGGATCGCATCAAACCGTTCCTGCCGACGACGCTCAATGGCCTGCCGCGAACTACAGCGGCCGCCCAGCGCAACGGCGCGCTGGGAATGCAATTATCGACGGCGACCGCGACCTACTCCGATGGCGCGAATCACAGCCTGAACCTCGAGATCACCGATACGGGCTCACTCAAGGGCCTCGTCGGATTCGCATCCGGCTGGGGCGGTGTCGAGCAGGACAGCGAGACTGACACGGGCTACGAGAAAATCTATAAGAGCGGCAATGAGCTCGTACACGAGAAATGGGATAAGCAGAGTCAGAGCGGCGAATACGCCGTGGTCATCGCCGATCGCTTCACCGTGAAGGTCTCAGGCGCCGCCGCTAATATCGAAGCGCTCAAGACCGCTGCCGCGAGTGTGGACACCAATGGTCTCGCCGCACTCAAAAACGAGGGCGTGCAGGCAAACTGAGCGACTCCTGCGGATCTTGCCGCCGCCTAGCCGTATTGCTGGCCGATCAGTCGCACTTCATGTTGCGGGAACGGAATCACGATGCCGCGACCACGAAAGGTTTCGACAACACTCTTGTTGATCTCCCCCGTGGCGACCCCGAAATCCGGCACGGCCACCCACGGCTTCACGCCGATGGTGATAGCGGAACTGCCGAGCAATGTCGCCTGGATCACCGGTGAGGGGTGCGCCAGCACCCGCGCATTGCCGCGCACGATCTCGGTGATCGTGGCGAGTGCGGCGTTCAGATCGGTGTTGTAGGCCACACCAACCACGATATCCAGCTGCCGGATCTTCCCGAAATTATGGAGTATCTCGCCCACGACCTTGCGGTTCGGAATCACGATCAATGACTGGTCGACGTGGCTGAGCGTGGTGTTGAACAGCGTGATGCTGTCGACCGTTCCCTCCTCCGTGACGATGGAGACGTACTCGCCCACACGGAAGGGTTTGGTGAAGATGATTGTCAGTCCCGCGGCCACATTACTCAGCACGCCCTGCGTCGCAAGCGCCAGAGCCGCGCCAGCCACGCTTAGACCAGCAATAAGGGGCAGCAGCTCGACGCCGAGGTTCTGCAACGCCACGATCGCAAACAGCAGGACGATGAGTGCTCGTACGAGCCGCGCCAGCAGCAGCCGCACGGGTGGTTCCAGATCGAGCCGGCTCAGTGCGCTACGCAGCCATCGATCCGTCCAACGACTCACGAACAGCCCGACGACCAGAATCGACATCGCCGCGAGCAGCTTGGGGCCAAACCTCACGGCGAGATCCAGTATCGTGCTCTTGACCTGATCAACAGCGGCGAGTTGATCGCTCATCCGGGAATCTCCCATTATTTTTTACCACGATACTGTAACGACGGTCGCGCCGCCAGCGGAGGTACATCCCGCGACGGTGGTGCTCCTTCGCCCCCAACAGGGTGACGCAGCTCACGCTCATATGAGCGCTGGCGTACAGACTGACAATATGCCGTTCAAGCTAACGTCCAGCGCCCCCAATGAGGTGTGTATCTGCTTCCCGTGACGGAGAAATGATGAGCTCAGCGCTGGGTCGAATTGCCGCAGTTCAGATTATTAGCCTGTTGATCGTCGGCTGCGGCGGTGGCAGCAATGGCACAAGCAGCGGTGATGCGGGCGGCAGCACCAGCGGTAGCACGGTCAGCAGCGGCGGGAGTACGAGCAACAGCAGCAGTGGTAGCAGCAGCGGCAGCAGCAGCGGCAGTAGCGGCAGTAGCGGCAGTAGCGGTAGTAGCGGTAGTAGCAGTAGTAGCAGTAGCAGTAGCAGCGGTGGAACCCCCGCGCCCGTCGCCACAACCGACGTGCTCACATACCACAACGACATGATGCGCTCCGGTCAAACTCTGACAGAGACCACGCTGACGCCTGCCAACGTCAACAGCGCGAGCTTTGGGCTATTGCGGCTGCTGAGCACCGACGATCCGGTCGACGCCGCTCCGCTGATCGTCTCCGGCTTGAGCGTGAACGGCGCTACGCACAATGTGCTCTACGTTGCCACCGAGCACGACAGCGTCTACGCTTTTGACGCCGACAGCGGCGCACGCCTCGCCCTGGTATCACTGCTCGCGAGCGGTGAGTCGCCCAGCGACACCCGCAGTTGCACCCAGGTTCTGCCCGAGATCGGCATCACGGCGACCCCGGTCATCGACCGCAGCGCCGGCCCGAACGGCACTCTGTACGTCGTGGCCATGTCCAAGGACGCCAGCGGCAACTACCACCAGCGGTTGCACGCCCTCGATCTGGTGAGCCTGGCTGACCGCCTTCCCGCGGTCTCCATCACGGCCATATACCCCGGCGGGGGCGCGAACGGCAGCAACGGCGTGCAGAGCTTCGACCCCAAACAATATAAGGAGCGCGGCGCGTTGCTGCTCGCTAATGGCCAGATCTATACGGTCTGGGCCTCGCACTGCGATCATGAGCCCTATGACGGCTGGATCATTGCCTACAACGAGACCTCCCTGGCCCAGAGCGCCGTGCTCGATCTGACTCCCAATGGCACCGAGGCGGGGATTTGGAACGTAGCCGGCCTTGCCGCCGACAGTGCCGGTGCTCTGTACGCATTGATGGGCAATGGTACCTTCGATACGACGCTCAACAGCAGCGGCTTGCCGAATCTAGGCGATTACGGCAACAGCGCCGTGAAGCTCACGGCCAGCGCGGGGAGTCTGGGCGTCGCGGATTACTTCACGACCGACAACACTGTCGCGGAATCGGCAACAGACACTGACCTTGGCTCGGGCTCCCCGCTGGTTCTGCCCGATCAGGTGGATGCCACGGGAGCCACGCGGCATCTGCTCATCGGCGGCGGCAAGGACGGCAACCTGCTGCTGCTCGATCGCGACAATCTCGGCAAATTCGTGGCTGGCAGCAACCCGGCATATCAATTGCTCAGCAGCGCGCTGCCCGGGGGTCTGTACTCGGCGGCTGCGTATTTCAACGGCAGTGTCTACATCGGCAATACGGGCGGCAGTCTGAAGGCGTTCACGCTGAGCCAGGCGCTGCTACCGGCCACACCGAACTCGCAGTCCAGTGCTACCTTCGACTATCCCGGTACCTCGCCGGCGATCTCGGCCAACGGCATCACCAACGGGATCGTCTGGGCCGTGTTGAGCAATACCGGGGCCGCGGCCGTATTGCACGCCTATAATGCAGCCAATCTGGCGCAGGAGTACTACAACAGCGCGCAGGCGACCAACGGGCGCGACGCTTTCGGTAACGGCGAAAAATACATCACGCCGGTGATTGCAAACGGCAAGGTGTTCGTTGGTACGCCCAGCGGCGTCGCGGTATTCGGCCTGCTCTAGTTCTAGGCGCTCCACGAGCGTGACATACTGCTGCGCCACGCACGTAACGGAGTAACTGTCATGGCCTGGGTGGAACTGATCACGTTACTGGCTTTGATCCAGTTGGGCTTTTTTAGCACGCTGGTAGGTCGCGCTCGCGGGCGCTACGGCATCCATGCGCCGGCGACTACGGGCAATGAGCACTTCGAGCGCTACTATCGCGTACAGGTCAATACGATCGAGACCCTGATCCTGTTTTTGCCTGCACTTTGGATCGCGGCAAAATACTGGTCGCCCCGATGGGTATCGGTGATCGGCGCCGTGTACCTGGTGGGTCGGATGCTCTATCTGCAGGGCTACGTCCTGGATCCTAAAAAACGCGGTCTGGGCTACGGACTGAGCGCGATACCCGTCCTGGTACTGATCGCGGCGGATCTCGCCGGCGTCGTGCGGGCGCTGCTGATCACTGGCGGGAGCTAAGCGCTCTCATTTGGCGATCGATTGCGAGAGCAGTAACACTGCGTTCACGCGAGCCGTGCATTCTGGCGCGTTAACAGGCCAATCGAGGAACCATGCATGCATGCGATCCGAGCGGTCCTCAGCACCCGCCTGGGGACCCCATGAGGCGCAGAGGGTGAGGACGCATACCATCGACCTGATCTACTTCAATGCCGGCGGCGGCCATCGCGCGGCGGCACTCGCGCTGGAGGCCGCCATCCGCGACGGCGGAATGCCCTGGCAGGTGCGCCTGGTGAATCTGATGGAGGTCCTGGATCCCAAGGACGTGTTTCGCAAGGCGACCGGATTGGGGCCCGAGGATCTCTATAACGGACGATTGCGGCGGGGCTGGACGCTCGGACTCGCGCAGGAATTGAAACTCCTGCAGGGCCTGATCCGACTATTCCACCGGCCCATGACGCAGCAGTTGCGCCGCCACTGGCTGCGCTCGCGCCCGGACATGGTTGTATCACTCGTGCCCAATTTCAATCGTACGATGTACCAGTCCCTGGGCGCGGCGCTGCCGGACGTGCCCTACGTGACGATATTGACGGACCTCGCGGACTATCCACCCAATTTCTGGATCGAGCCGGGCCAGGCGCAGCACCTGATCTGCGGCACGCCCAAGGCGGTCGAGCAGGCACGGGCGGCGGGTTATCCGGAATCACACATTCACGCGGCCTCGGGCATGATCATCCGGCCGGATTTCTATCGATCCAGCGATATCGCCCGGGGCCCGGAGCGCCTGAAGCTCGGACTCGAGCCCAACCGCACGACCGGCCTGGTGATGTTTGGCGGCCATGGCTCCGCGGCCATGGAGCGCATTGCCCGGGAGCTCGATGATACGCAGCTGATCCTGATCTGCGGCCACAACCGCGCGCTGGCGGCAAAGCTGCGCGCCGCGCGTTACGCCGCGCCCCGGCTGGTGGTCGAATTCAGCACTGAGATTCGCTATTACATGCAGCTCAGCGATTTCTTCATCGGCAAGCCCGGTCCCGGCAGCTTGAGTGAAGCTGCACAGCAGCGCCTGCCGGTCATCGTGGCACGCAATTCCTGGACGATGCCGCAGGAGCGTTACAACACGCAGTGGGTGCGCGAGAACCACTACGGCCTGGTAGTGCCGAGCTTCCGCTCAGTCGCTCCGGCAGTACGTGACCTGACAGTTCGGCTCGAGGAGTTCCGCTGCAGCCTGCGGGGTGTCGAAAATCAGGCGGTGTTTGAAATACCGCGGATTCTGGGTCACATCCTCGATGCGCCGCTGAGCCGGCCGGGACTTGTACCGCATCGTACCCCTGACGCCGTCGCACCCCTGGCGCGCCCGATGGCGGTGCGCCAGGGCCGCTGGTATCGCGGCGATGTCGTCGACGCGGATTGATCCGGCGCGCGCCGCTCAACGGCGCAAGAGCGGCTGACCCATGCGTATGAGGGCGCCGGTACGCAGCCCCTCTCTGAAGGCCATGTGCTTCGGAGCGAGCACGATGATCGTCGAGCCGTGCTGAAACCAACCCATCTCCTCACCTTTGCGCAGCGTGGCCTCACAGGGCATGAGGTTCGGACCCCGGTATTTGAGATGCAGCAGCACGTCGAGAAAATGCAGGCGGATGCTGGCAACGAGTACGGCCGCCACCGGCACCAGCGTGATCCGCTCGCCGTCGGGCCTCATGCGACAGCGAATCGCGGCGCGCTCATTCCGGCAGAACAATCGCTCAACGCGCCGCAAGGCGATCGGATTGACGTTCCAGGTATCGCCGGAGAAATACGTGACTTGTTCCACCTCGCAGTCATAAGGGGCGTGAAAACGATGGTACATGCCGGCGGTCAGGCGCAGAGTCACGTAGCAGCCACCCCGGTAATAGCGCACCAGTTCTTCATCTCCCAGCAGCTCAATGAGCCGATAGGGGGACCCTTTGGCCTGCAGCACCGAGCCCTCCACCACCTGACCCATCGCCCCCACGATACCGTCGCAGGGGCTCACTATCACGCCGCTGTCGGCGTCGATCGGACGGGCACCGTCCTTGAGTTGACGCGTGAAGCACTCATGCAGACTCCGAAAGCGGGTCTGCTTTGCCTCCTGCAGATTAAGGTCCGTGAACAGCTGCCAGACCGCCATGCAGGGACCGCGCACCCAGGGCTGCTCGAGCTTGCTCAGCCAGCCCACGAAGAGCGTCAGCGCGCGCCGCGGAATACGGTTGGTGAGCAGAAAGTTGATGTCCTCCTGCTGCAGGATTCGGCCGATCGTCGCTCGAAACGTCATCGTAGTGTCACTGGACTGCAATATTGTGGCCGCCGGAGAAGCATCTGAATACCCGCAATATTATGTTTGCCGTGTGCGCCGCCACACTCGCCGTGGCGCTGCGGCCATTGTGGCTGCGCGTCCAGCTCTCGCGCGCCAAGCATCGTTCGCTGGCCGGACACGCGCGCATCGGCCGCACGCTGGCGAGGCTTTTGCCCTACTACGAATATGACGAATCGGAGTTCTTCCGTGCCGACGACGCGCCCGAGCCGATCGCTGATCAGCGGCGGGCCGCCTTCGCACAGCTCGCGGCGCTGTACGCGCGACGTTACGCTCGCAGCGTGAAACTCACGCAGGAGGTTCAGGGTGAGCTTGCCGATCTGCAGTTCACCGCCCGTTACCGCGTGCCGTTTCAATTCAGCCGGCTCGTGCGCGAGCGGCTGAGCGCCGGTGCATTTGTCGTGTCTTCCAGCGGCCCCACGACCACCGATTTGGACGGCAATCGCCGCTACGATCTCACCGGATCCTACGGGGTCAACGTCTTTGGTTATGACTTCTATAAGGAATGCATCGCACGCGGTAGCGAGCGTGTACGCGATCTGGGTCCGGTACTGGGCGCCTACCACCCGCTCACCGCGTACAACGTGCATCGCCTGCGGGAGATCTCCGGCCTCGATGAGATCTCCTTTCACATGTCCGGCACCGAGGCGGTGATGCAGGCCGTCCGGCTCGCGCGCTATCACACCGGTCGCGACTTCCTGGTGCGCTTTTGCGGCGCCTATCACGGCTGGTGGGGCGACGTGCAGCCCGGCGTGGGCAACCCTATCGCCGCGCGTGACACCTACACGCTCAAGGACATGGACGAGGCCGCACTGCGCGTGCTGCGCAGCCGCCGGGACATCGCCTGCGTGCTGGTCAATCCCCTGCAGGCTCTGCATCCGAACATGGGTGCGCCTACGGATTCGACGCTGGTGGACAGCAGCCGGGACGCGCATTTCGACCGCGCGGCCTACACGGCGTGGTTGCAGAAGCTGCGCGCGGTGTGCAGCGAGCGCAATATCGTCCTCATTTTCGATGAAGTGTTCCTGGGCTTTCGCATCGCCCGACGCGGCGCCCAGGAGTACTTCGGGGTACGCGCCGACATGGTGACCTACGGCAAGACGGTGGCCGGGGGTCTGCCGATCGGCGTGGTGTGCGGACTCAAGCAGTTGATGCGCCGCTTTCGCGACGACCGGCCCGCGGACGTGTGCTTCGCACGAGGAACATTCAATACGCACCCCTACGTGATGGGAGCGATGTATGAATTCCTGCAACGGCTCGACAGCCCGGACATTCAGGCCTGCTATCGCAATTTGGATGAGGTCTGGAACGCCCGCGCGCTGCGCCTCAACGAGCGATTGCGCGCGGCGGGACTGAACGTGCAGGTCGCCAACCTGTCCTCGGTCTGGACGGTGCACTACCCGCGGCCATCGCGATACAACTGGATGTTTCAATACTACCTGCGGGCACAGGATCTGGCGATCAGCTGGGTCGGCACCGGGCGCCTGATATTCAGCCTCGATTACACCGACGCGGACTTCGCCGAGGTCGCCGATCGATTTGTGACGGCGGCGGAGCAAATGCAGCGTGAGGGCTGGTGGTGGTCCAGCCCCGCGCTGACCAACAAGGCCATCAAGCGTCGTGTGCTGAAAGAGCTGATTCGAGCCTATGTCGCCCCATCGGATCGATCAGCTCGCCCCGCAGCAGGTACAGCGGCGCTCGGTGATAAAGCAACACATCATGAAATGGGTCCGTGACGATCTTGGTGAGCCAAACCAGGCCCGTCTGCACGTCCTTGAGAAAGAACAGATGCACAGTGCGAAACGCCAGGCCACCCAAGCCGATGGCGAGCCATATCTCCCCGACGTGTCGCATGTATGCACCCGGTCCCGTCTGAGCCGGGAAGATTCCGAATAGCGTGGGATTGATCCAAAGAATCGCCGGGGAGATCGCCCAGATCAGCATCAGCACGACCTTGCGGCGCAGGTTGTAGCCGACCTTTATTTGCTCCTTGTGCTCGTGCGTCGCGCGGTTCACCTCGTCGTAGCCCTTGGGCTCGAAGAAGAAATGACCCGCCTGGCGGCTCACCATGGCCACCAGCCAGC
>Ga0302324_100010986_pt1 | contig 18655 bp, 13 predicted proteins | sample Palsa_T0_1_FD_201949 | JGI IMG/M metagenome (GOLD analysis project Ga0302324, IMG submission 201949) | Peat permafrost microbial communities from Stordalen Mire near Abisko, Sweden - Palsa_T0_1 | ecosystem: Environmental > Terrestrial > Soil > Palsa > Peat permafrost | place: Sweden: Abisko...
CGACCGCGAGCGCCGCGCGGACAGTGAGCTGATCGTGCGGCGAGTCGAGGTCGAGCCGGCCGATCTCGCCGATCTGGCGCAAACGGTAGAACACCGTGTGGCGATGCACGTTCAGCCGCGCCGCAGCCTCCTTGATGTTCTGCCCGACGTCGAAGAACAGCTTGAGCGTGCGCACGAGCTCGGTCTGGTGCTTGTCGTCGTACGCGCGCAGCGGGTCGAGCACGCGCGTCGCGAACGTGCGCCAGTCCTCGCGCGTGGCGCCCGTGCGGTGGAGCAGCGGATAGACGCCCAGATCGTCGTACGGGATCACGCGCCCGCCGCCGAACATCCGGCGCGCGATAATCATCGACTCGCGCGCCTCGTCGACGCTGCGCGCCACCGAGATCATCTCGGCGTGCCGGCCGACGCCGCCGACGACTTTGACGTCGAGCCCGGCCCGGTGCAGCCCGCGCGGGATCATCGTCGCCGCGGTGCGCGCGTTGGCGGCATCGACCTCGAGCGGCGCCGGCACGAGGAAGAAGAAGCCGCCGCCGCGTTCCACGACGACGACGTCGCCGCTGCGCGAGCCGAGCGTGTCCAAGCAGACGCGCCGAATTTCGGCGTTCTTCTGCGCGGCGACCGTCTCGTCGAGCCCTTCGCCCTCGATCGCGACCGCCACGTAGCCGGGCGCGAGCGCGATGCCGCGCGCCTGCGCGTCCTCGCGCGCTTCGAGCGGATCCTCGTAGGCGCGCGCCAGCAGACGGTCCCAGAAACCGCGCCGGCGCCCGCGTCCGCCGGCGGCGTCGCGCGACAGCTCGACCGCGATCTGCGCGGCGGTCAGCCGAATCTGCCCGCTGCGGTCTTCGAGGCTGCGGCCGCCGGCCGGAAAGACGGAGATCCAGCCCAGCCGGGCCTCTCCGGCCCGCAGCGGATAGGCGCGGGCGCGCGGCGCGCCCGGCGACGCCAGCGCGACGCTCTCCTCGCCGTCGGCGTCCTTGGGCAACAGGTCGCGCACCGACGGCGGAATCGCCCGCTCGCCGGTCCCGGCGACGGCCAGGTGGCGCCACTGCGCGTCTTCGACCAGCACCGCCGCATCGATCGCGGCGGCCAGGTGTGCGGCCAGCGCCTGCGCGCCGCCGCCGCCCGCGGCGACGCGCGCCAGCGCCTCGGCGAAGGTCAGCAGCGCGTCCGAGCGATCGCGGCGTATCGGCCGGGCGGGGATCGAAATGTCGTCCTGCAAGCTCCAAACGTTTCCGCGGCGGCGGCCCGCTCCTGCGGACCGGCGGACGCCGGGCGGCGCATCGGCGGGCTTCGGTTTCGCCATTTGCACAAACGGGACGGTCAGTTTCGCTCCTTCAGGCCCGGGAGTCGATCGGCCGCGCGCAGCGAATGCGCCCGGCGTGAGCCTCCTGGTCGTCCATCTCTGGGTCGGGATCGTGATCGTCGCGCTGGCGCTGCTGGCGGTCTGGCACCCGCAGGGACGGCGGATCACGCTGTACGTCGTGACGCTGCAGATTCTGCTCGGCATCGTGCTGATGGTCGAGGGCCTGCGCGTGCCGTGGTACCACTACGGCCTCGCCATCCTCGGCTGGGTGGGCTACATGACCGCCAACGGCATGGCCCGCCGCGGAACGGACCGCCGCACCGTGCTGCTCGTCACCGCGCTCGCGACGATCCTGTTGCTGATCGCGTTCGGCATCGGCCAAGAAGTCGTCCGAGTAAGCGCGACCGGCTCGCCGTAGACGATCCGCGCTCGTCTACGCGGCGAACAGCTGCTGCCAGACATAGACCAGCGCGAGGCCGCCGATCACAACCGTCGTCGCCCAGCCGACGACGTTGAAGAAGCGCGAGTTGACGTGCTTTCCCATCACCCGGGGACGGTTGATGACGATGAGCATGAGAACGAGCTCGAACGGCAGCAGCACACCCTGCACGACCTGGGCGTAGAAGATGAGCTTGATCAACGAGTCTTTCGGCACGAGCAGAACGAGCGCCGCGCCGAGCAGGATCGACCCCGCGAACAGCGTGTAGAACACCGGCGCTTCGCGGAAGCGCCGGTCGAGCGACGCTTCGATCCCGAACGCCTCGCAGACGATGTACGCGGTCGACAGCGGCAGCACGGTGGCGGTGAAGATCCCCGCGTTGAGGATGCCCAGCGCGAACAGCGTCGCGGCGAAGTTCCCGGCCAGCGGGACCAGCGCGCGGGCGAAATCCTGCGCCTGCGCGGTGTCGATGTTGAGCGGCGGCTTGCCGCTGTGGAGCGCCGCCTGATAGATCGTTGCGCCGTTGGCGATGATCATGAAGCCGGCCAGCACGATGGCGAGCACCGAGCCGATGATGACGTCGAGCCGGATCGCGGGCAGATCGCGCGCGCGCGAGCCCTTGTCGACGACCGCCGACTGCAGGAAGAACTGCATGTACGGAGAGATCGTCGTGCCGACCAGCCCCACGACCGTGACGATGAACGCCGGATCGCGCTCGATGGTGGGGATGAACGTGCCGCGCGCCACCTGTCCCCAGTCCGGATGGGCGAGCACGCCCGACACGACGTAGGCCAGATACATCAGCGACAGCACGACGAAGACGCGCTCGACGATCTTGTTCGGGAGCCGCAGCACGAACGCGAAGACGACCGCGGTCGACAGCGGCACCGCGATGTAGCGCGAGACCCCGAAGATTTCCGAGGCCGCGCCGATCCCGGCGAACTCGGTCGCCGTGATGCCGGTGTTGATGAAGAACAGCGCGACCATCGACAAGAGCGTCGTGCGCAGTCCGAAGTTCTCCCGGATCAGTCCGGCCAAGCCCTGACCGGTGACGGCGCCCATGCGGCCCGCCATCTCCTGGACGACGATCAGCGAGACGGTCAGCGCGACGAGCGTCCACAGCGTCGCGTAGCCGAAGCGCGCGCCCGCTGCCGAGTACGTCGCGATTCCGCCGACGTCGTTGCCAGCCGAGGCCGTGACGAAGCCCGGGCCGAGCACGGCGAAGAAGGCGACGAGAATTCGCCAGTTACGGCGCACCGGCGGGCGTTACCCCGCCGCTGCGGCGCGGCGATGCTGGCCGTGCTTGGTGAAGCGCGGTAACTGTTTGGTCAGTCGCTCGGGGATGATCGCGTCGATCGCGTCGTCGACGGTGACGATCCCGAGCATCATTCCGCGCTCGTCGGTGACCGGGCACGCCAGCAGGTCGTAGCGCGCGATCGTCGCCGCGACGTCCTGCGCCGAAGCGTCCGGCCGCACCGTGACGAGCTCGGTGTCCATGATCGAGTGGATCGTCGCGTTGGGCGCCGCGAGCAGCAGCGTGCGCAGCGAAAGCGTCCCCAGCAGCTTCTCCGACTGGTCGGTCACGTAGAGGTAATAGATGAACTCGGTCTCGGGTGCCAGCTCGCGGATCTTCGTCATCGTCGCAGCGACGGTGCGATGCGGATAGATCCAGAAGTAGTCGGTCGTCATCAAGCCGCCCGCGGTGTCGTCGTCGTAGGCGACCAGCTCGCGCAGGTCTTCGGCCGTCTCGGCGTCCATCTCGCGGAGCAGCGCTTCTTGTCGGTCCTCCGGCAGATCGCCGAGCAAGTCCGCGGCGTCGTCGGAATCCATCTCCTCGATGATGTCGGCGGCGCGCTCGGTGCCGAGGTCGTCGATGATCGAGCGCTGCACGTCGGCGCCGAGGTGCTCGAGCGCGTCAGCGGCGCGCTCGTCGTCGAGCGAGCCGACCACGCGCGCGGCGTCCTGCGCCGAAAGTTCGTTGATGATGTCGGCGAGCTCGCTGGGGTGCAGCCGCGCGAGCCGGTTCTCGCTCACCGAGAGGTGGATTTGGGTTGGGTTGAGATCGTGCAGCGGCGCTACGTTATGCCATGCGATCAGCGTGCGCGGCAGGCGGTCGAGCAGCCCCGGCAGCAGCTTTCCCGCACCGAGCCGCCGCAGCAGTCCGCCGACGCCGATCTCGGCCGCGACGACGCGCAGCGCGCCGCCGGTGCGGGCGACCTCGATGTCGTTGATGCGGACCACCTTGCGGCCGTCGACGTCGACGATCTGCTTGTCGAACAAATCGTCGACCAGGTAGAGCGCCTCGTCGTCGGGCGGCCGCACGATCTTCGGCGGCGTGGTCAGCACGAGCGCGTCGCGGTCGATCGACGCGACCTCGCCGATCGGCGATGCCAGCTCGCCCAGCCGCGTCTTGACCACCACCGCGTCGATGCGCGGAAACGTGTCCTCGGGATGATCGACGATGAAATCCGCGACCTTCCCGACGAGCTCGCGCGTGCCGTTGCGTTCGACGAACGCCGGCCGGCCCACGAGCTCGGAGACGAAACCTTCCTGGAACGTCGTCGCGCTCATCATGCCGTGCTCGCCTCCTTCCACCGCGGCGCCGAAACAAAAAAACCGGCCAGGTGCTCCCCGTCCGGCGCTCGCCGTGGTGGCGTCGTCCGGCGCCGCAGCGCCGGAGAAACGTCCTCAACGTCGAGCTTCAGCACCACATGCCATCGAGCCGGATCCTCCGGCTCAGCCGCGTTAAGCGCCGCCTTGATTCGGCGGAGCCTGGTCACCACGTCGGGGTCTCTCGACCTTTCCGGGCAGCGGCGTGTCTGCGTGTGGACGCCTCACCTAACGAGGAATCCGGCTCAAGTATGGCCCCGCCGTCGAGCGCGCGTCAAGCGTATCGCACGGGAAGGGCCGCCTGCGGGCGTGAAGCCCAGCAGCCATGTCGATCCGACTCGCGGTGAGCATTGCCGTGGCGGCGTTGCTTTGCGCGTGCTCGGGACCGCGCGCGGGCGTGACGAGCGGCGCTCCCAGCGCTTCTCCGGCTGCCGTCCCGAGAAGCGCGCACGGTCCGCTCAACTCCCCAGTGTCGCGCGCCGGTAGGCCGGGCGAAGTACCGCTCGACGCCGCGCATCGGGCCGCGGTCGCCGCAATCGCGGCCAAGGTGCCGGCGGCCGAGCGGGCGCGGCTGCGCTATGCGTTGGCCGCCGGTGGCGACGGGCGAACGCATCTGGTCGTGTACGACGGCGAAGGGCTCGACGTCGGTGGCCGCGGCCCGACCAAGCGCCACGAGTACGTCGTGTTCCTCGTTCTCAACCTTCCGGGCGGCCAGCACTACGATCCGCAGCAGAACAGCATCATCGCGCCGATTCCGCCGCCGCCCGAGCGCGACGTGGCGCCGGTGAAGCCGTGACCTTAGTTGACCGGCGTCTCGGTGGTCGCGCCGAGGGCGTCGTAGAGTAGGGCGGAACCGGTGGGCGCCGAGCTCGTGTAGACCTGGACCTCGAGCTCCGGACCGGTCGAGCTGATGCTCGAGGTTTTCAAGTCGCTGCTGAAGCCGAAGTCCGAGCCCAACGCCGCAGTCGCCGTGATCGGTTGCCCGAGGCAGTCGTAGGCGCCGAGCCGTGCCGACGAGTTCGGCTTGATCGCCAGCGGCGACGACGCCGCGTTGAGCTGGATCTCGTTGACTTGATACGGGACGAGCAGGACGTCGGCCGGCCAGGTCCAGGTGAAGAACAGCAGCCAACCCCGCGCCGGAGTGTCGGACAACGACGGGGTGACGTCGATCGCCGGCGCCGCCGTCGAGGTGCCGGTGAAGCTGTTGGTGACGCTCGCCGCCCACGGGCGCGTCGCGAACGTGACGATCGGCGGCTGCTTCGTCCCGCTGTAGGTCAGCGAGAACGTATCACCGCTCAGCCCGTTGACCGGAATCGCAGACGGTCCGAGGGCGGCCGGGTACGCGCCGGCGTTGCGGCAGAAGTTGAGCGTCGGCGGTTCCGACCCGACCACCGCCGTGCGCGGTCGGCGCACCGCGACCGGCGACCGCGCGGCGGCCGTGGTGCTGTGCGCCGCGAACGACCAGACCGTGCAATCGGTCGCGAGCGTTCCGTCGCCGCATTGCGTCAGCGGCGGAAGGTTCAGCTGGCTCCAGCCTCCGTCATCCGGATCGGTCGGTCCGTAGGGAGTGGGCGGCGGCGACTGGTCGACGTTGCCGACGAGATGGACCGCGGCCGACGAGGTCGCCGGAGACGACGACGTCGGCGACGGCGTCGCGGGTGAGGGCGCGACCGACCCGGACGCCGAGCTCGAACCTCCGCCGCCCCCGCAACCGATTGCGAGCAGCAGCAAGAGCGACAGTCCTATGATGCGGCCGTCCTTCACGTTGATCGTCCCTCCGTCCGACACACATACTCTTCGGCGGCTCGGCGCCGAGGCATAACGCGCGCAGCGCGCCGGGTCAAGCTTTCTTAACGGACGATCGAGTCGGCCACCAAGGTCGCGACGTTCTGGGCCATCTTCTCGGTCGAGGCCACGACCCGCGTTTGGATTTGCGTCAGCACCTGAGCGCTGGTGTACTGCACCACCGCGGAACCGACGTCTACGTCGCGGATCGCGCTCTCGGCTGACTGCGTGTTCACGGCGTCGGTGTTGTTGTTTTGCGAGGTCTCCTGCAGTCCGACCATCTGCGAGCCGAGCTCGGCGCGGCCCGTGGCCAGCGTTTGAATCGCGTAATCGATGCGGTACTCGGCGGCCTCGTTCTCCAGGTCGTCGCCGAGGATGACCTCGTTGACTCCGAGATCGACCGCGCTCACGCCGCCGATGTCGACCGACACGACCGATCCTTCACTGTCACCCGTGTTGACGTCGAGTGCCGAACCCGGAGCTTTCTCTTGCGCCGGCAGCGTGACGAGCAGCGCGGTGCTTCCGACATCGGCCGGTGTGAGCGTTCCGATGTTGAACGAGAGAACGTAATTGCCGTACTGGTCGGTCTGGTAGAACGAGGGCGACCCCGGCGTCGGCGGGGAGAAGCCCGGCTGATAGTCCGTGCCGTTGCCGATCTGCACGGTCGACGTTTGCTCGGGACCGAACTCCGGATCTTGGCTGCCGATCGTCACGGTGACGTTGAGCGCATTGGCGACGGGGTCGTACGAGTCGACGCTGATGCTTTGCACCAGCTGCGGAGCATCCGGCGCCACCGCCGGCTGGGTCGGATCGACCGACTGATCGATGATGTTCCCGCCGCCCGAAGCCGTCGGGTTCACGACCAGCATCGCGCGCGTGTCGAGCGGGGGCACGCTCGACGCGCTGCCGTCGAGCAGCTGGCGTCCGTTGAAGGTCGTGCTCTCGGCGATGTGGTTGATCTCGAGGGTGAGCTCGTTGAGCTCGTCCTGGATGTTCGCCGTATCGGCCGCGCTTTCCAAACTGCTGCGCGCTTGCACCACCAGCGTTCGCATCCGCTGAAGGATGTCGGAGATCGTCGACATCGCGCCGTCCGCCACCGTGAGCGCGTTGTTCGCAGTCTGGAGCTGTTGAGCTCCCTCGTCGAGTCCGGACACCTTGGACGCAAGCGTCTCCGCGATCGCGAGCCCGCTCGGATCGTCGGCAGCCGAATTCACGCGCAAACCTGACGACAGACGTTGAGTCAACGTCTGAAGCTCGTTCTGCGTCGTCAGCGACGCGTTGAGCGCGACGCCGGCGAGACTGAGAACATCCATGGTGATCTGGTCGACTTCCCTCCTTGGAAGTTGCCCGAGGTCGGGGCCTGGCTTGTCCCTATCTTTTCTATCGCGCCTTCGGCGGTGGGACTTTACCCCGGGCATTATAGGATCGCGGGCGCTTCGCCGATGACCCGGAAGTGCGTTCACCTGTCCGGCGCTCGATCGTCGGGGCGGGCGCCGTATGTTTAGCGCTCTCGGCGTTCTGTCTTACGTCCGAGGACGTCGCCCATGCGGCGCCGCTGTTCGCCGTTGGGCTGCCTTTGGCGTCCCCGTCGCCGACGCCGGCCGCGTCGCCAAGGCCCAGCGCGACGCCCAAACCTCGTGGGCGGCACTCGTTCCTGGGTGACGGGCCGGTCGTGTTTCGAGGAAACGGAACGTACCAGCTCGCGGTGGGCCGGTCGACGCGCGACAGCCTGGCCACCGCGACGGACAATTACAGCACCGCCCTCTCGGTGGTCGCCGAACGCCGGACCGAGCAGAGCTCGCTGTCGATCTCGAACGCGTTCGGGTACGGCACCGGCGGGGCGGCGGCGGGCGGACTGATCGTCGGCTACCGCACCCCGAGCTACGGGCTGACCTATGGTGAGGTGACCGGGCCGGCCGACAGCCAGCTCGAGATCGGCGGAATCGCCCGCGGCATCTCGCTCGACTTTCCCGTTCGCAACGGCGACCTGTCGTACATCGCCGGGACCGCGGCCCAGCAGACGACCCTCGATACGGACACCTTTCGGATCTTCGGATTGCGCCGCGACTGGAACGCGCTGGGCGGGTACTTCGGGCTGGGTGCGTACTACGGCGTGGGCGAGGACGGCTCGGGCCGCGAGACGATCGGCGACCTGGGCTTCCGGCATTATGGCGCGACGCTGTCGACCGACGCCGAGCTCGCCGTGTCGTCGGCCGACCAGATCCCCGGCGCAGCCGACGGCGCGCGGCTCGCGTCGGCGCTGCAGTTCGATCTGCAGGGCAAGAACACGTTCACCACGCTGGCGCTCAAGTTCGACCCGTCGGGCTTTCAATCGCTGACCGGCTCGGTCGACGGAGGCTTCTCGGCGGATCTCGCGCTGCGGCGGACGTCGAGCACCTTCGGCGACGTCAACCTCGAGCTGGGCCACTCCGACGACCAGCTCGACGGCACCGTTCAGCACGACGACCAACTGACGTTCTCGGGCGACAAGAGCTGGTCGCACTTCGGGTTCCAGTACGATGCCGGCCTCGAAGGATCGCAGTCGGGTGATACGACGTCACTGCAACGGACCGGAGCGCTGACGATGACCGAGTCGCTGCGCTCGCTCTCGCTGTTCGAGACGTTCCAGGCAACGTCGACGTCGCAGACGTCCGGCTTCGCGGCGCAGCGACAGCTCGCGCTCGGGGCCAGCCGGCCGCTGTTCGGCGGCTCGGTGGCCTATCAATTCTCGCGCAACGTGTCGGCCGGCGGCCTGGGCAGCGCGGGCACCGCTGCGGCCCAGTCGCTCTCGTTTCGCCGCTCGATCGGAAAGAAGCTGGACGCGCAAGTGACGCAAGCGTTCCAAACCTCGACCAACAACGGCGTCGCGGCGCGGCTGATCGAGACCAGCCTGGCGTTGGTGCGGCGGCTCTCGAACGTCGTCGCGGTGCAGGTCTCCGCCGACCGCTTCCATCAGACCGGACTCGGCGGCGGCAGCGGGACGACGTTCTCGGCCTCGCTGGTGGGTCCGTTCGGATTCGGCCAGCCGGCGAACGGCGTCGGCCGCGCGAATCCCAATTTACCCGCCGTCATCCGCGGGATGGTGACCTACTCGACCTCACCGAACCCCTTCGCGTACAACGCGCCGGCCGTGCACGGATTCAACAACGCGTTGATCGTTCTCGACGGGCAGGTTTCGCAGCGCACCGACTCGAGCGGGCAGTTCGAATTTCGCTTCGTGACCCAGGGTACGCACACCGTGCGGATCGACACGGCGACGATCACGCCCGGGTTGATCGTCGACCGCGAGTACCAGACGCTTTCCGTGCTGGGCGGTCAGACGACGACGATTCAGTTCAACGTCGGCAACTTCGCCGGGGTCAGCGGCGTGGTCGCGACGCAAGACTCCAACGGCAAGCAACATCCATTGGGGAACATCGGGATCGCCGTCGACGGGATCCAGGCCGTCACCACCACTGCCGACGGACAATATCAGATCGGCCGGCTGAGCCCGGGCGCGCACACGATCGAGATCGTCCAGGCGACCGTGCCTTCCACCGTCCAGTTCGTCGGCGACGAGAAGAAAACGGTAACGGTCACCGCCGGCACGTCGACGCCGCTGAACTTCGTCGCGTCGCCGCTCGGGTCGATCGCCGGAACGGTGATGGCGCCCGCGGACGGCGGTTTCGGCGCGCCGGCCGGGCTCAAGAACGTCTACGTGCTCGCCGAGCCCGGCGATCACGCCGTCATCACCGACGACGACGGCTCGTTCTTGATGGACAACATGCCGCCCGGCACGTACACCCTCTCGGTCGATCCCGACACGATCCCGGATGGACTCAGCGTGCTGTCGGGACCCGACGGTACGGTGACGATCGGCGGGGGCACCAAGGCGTCGGGTGTCGACTTCAAGCTCGGCCCGGGCGCGAAGAACGTCGTGTTCACCTACAGCGACACGAAGCGAATGCCGATCTCGGTCGAGTTCACGCCGCCGATCGCTCCGCCGGGAAGCGTGCTGCGCGTCAGCGCGCGCACCGCGGCCAAGGACGTCTCCGCGATGTTCGTCGAGAGCGACGTGTTCGGGAGCTTCGCGCTCCACCGTGACGCGCGGACCGGCGCTTGGGTCGGCGACGCGATCGTCCCCGCGCTGGTGAAGGGCGACTACGCGTTCACGGTCACCGCCCATCGCAAGGACGTCACCGAGGCCGTCGGGCTCGTGCCGGTCGATCCCCGGGTGCAGCTCTTCGCCTTCCGCTTGAGCCCGCGACAGCCGGGTCCGGGACAGACCGCGCACGTCACGCTCAAGGCGCTCGCGCCGGTCTCGGAAGGCGATACCATGCTGTTCGAAGACGGCTACAAGGTCACACTGCCCAAGCCCAGCGGCCACGTTTTCGCGTTCGACATCCGCATCTGGAACAAAGGGCTGCCCTATTCGGCGACCATCGTGCCGAAACGCGGGCCAAGCTATCCGATAATTTTACGTTAAGGAAGTCCGGCCGGCGGGCGCTCGCTAAGGTGTTCGCGCCGGCGCGACGATGACCGGATGGGAGGGGCGCAGCCCGCCACCTCCACAGCGTCCCTCTCGAAAGGATTCGAACGTGAAAAGAGCAGTTGCTGCTCTGGTCATGCTGGGGATCGCGGCCGTTTGCGCAGCGCCCAGCTCCGCTGCTACCACGGTCTATGGATCTGCTCAGCTCAAGTACACCGTCAACGCGACGGCGTCAATTTCCATTGCCGTGAACTACGACACGAACGGTAACATTCAGCCGGCCGTGGCTTCGACGATTTTGGCGTCGGCCGCCGGCAACTGCACTGCAGGCGTAGCTGAGGCTTCGAACGCGACCCTGACGTTCGGCGGCATCACGCCCCCCGGCGGCGCCGGCACCTACACCAGCTGCCTGTACAAGAACGCGCTGTCGGTCGGCGTCAATTCGAACGACTCCGCCGGCGTGAAGGTGATGGAGTACGTCGATGTGCTTCCAGCCGGTACGGTCATCTGCTCGTACCCGATCGACGCGACCCCCAAGACCAAGCCGACGCAGTCCTCGGCGACCGCAATCGCCGGTAACGGCACGTGCGCGGCCCCGACCGGCGGATCTGCCGGCACCGCGTTGACCGCGCTCGGCGCGACGACCGCGGGCGCGGGTTACGGTGCGCAGGGCAATCCCGGTTCGCCGACGACGGTCGTCGTGGCCGGCACGCCGACCTCGACCGTGTACACGTCGGGCGGCTATGCGCTGTACAACAGCGGTGCTGCTGCGCCGCCCGCGGGCTGGAACTTCATGGGCCAGGACGTGAGCCTCAGCGTCAGTCCGGCGGCTGCGTCGGGCAGCAATCTCGCGAGCGTCATCACGCTCGCGCTGATCGCCAACTAGCGCGCTGCGGGCTCAATCCGCCGACGTCAAACGCCGAGGATACTAGGGATGCGTCCCTTACGACCTCTCACCGTTTTGGCGGTTCTCGGGGCACTCGGGCTCTCGATGACCGCACCGTCGTCGGCGGATATCTCGGTCGACGTCTCCCCCGCCAAGTACGAGCTGACAACGCAGCCCGGCAAGCAGGAGACGTTCCCGATCACGGTTCGAAACACGAGCGGCGCCGCGGTGCACATCGTGGCGTCGCTTTCGGACTACGTCGTCGGTCCGACCGGAAACTACGTGTTCGCGGCAGCCGGTAAATCACCGTTCTCGCTCTCGAAAGAGATCAGCATCAACCCGCGTGAATTCGATCTCGACGCCGGCTCGTTCGTTCAAGTCCGGTTCTCGGTCGACGTCCCGCAAACCGCGAACGGTGAGTACAGCACTCTCGTCTTCTTCACGACCAGGCCGACGCGCAAAGGCGGCGGGCTGTCGGTCGTCGAGCGAATCGCCTCCAAGGTCTACGTCATCATCCCGGACTCGGCGCGCATCAGCGGCGAGGTGGACGACGTGAAGGCGCAATCGCTCGACGACGGCCAGCACTACCTGATCGACTTTCGGAATACCGGAAACGCACACGTCTACCTGAGCGGCCGGGTCGAGATCAGACAAGGAAGTACCGTGATCGACCGGGTCAGCTTTCCAGCCGGCATGCTCGTCGAGCGAGCCGGAAAACGATTGATCGACGCCGTCGGTAAGAAGCTCGCGCCAGGTTCGTACTCCGTCGTCGCGATGGTTGACTACGGCGGTCCGAATCTCGTGGCCGGGCAAGCGAACATCACGGTGCGCTGAGCGCACCGGCAACGGAACGGATTCCGGAGACTGCATGTACCACGTGTCGCGAACGGCGGCGGTTGTCGCCTTCGTCGTTGCTAGTGTGCTGGGGATCGGCGTGCTCGTCGCCCTCGCGCAGTCGGTTCCGCCGGCGCAGCGCACCGTGGGCGGTCCGCGCGAGTCGACGGTCCCGGCGACGGCCTCGGTCACGCCGCCTCCGCTGCCCTTCGGCAACCAGTTGCAACCATCGGGCGAGAAGCGTTCGATGGCCGTTCCGGGCTCGAACGATCTGATCGGCCCGCTGGCGCGCTTGATCGCGAGAAGCAGCGGTCAGAGCAAGGTCGTCCCGTATTCCGGGCCGCGAGTGCCGATGCCCAAGCTGTCCGACATGCTGCACCATCGCCGCTACCCGAAGTCGGCGATCGGGTCGTCGATCGTCCTCACCGGACCGCTGGGCGTGGCGTACCTCGAGGACTCGACGGTCGCCTACGGTTCGGTCGTCGGCTGGGTCTGCGAGAACCTGCAGGCCAGCACGACGTACGAGTACATCGTCTTTTCACCCGACGGCTACGCCGCCCAAGTGTATCCGTTCAAGGACTCGACCAACTCGAACCCCGCGACGTTCACCACCGACAATCAAGGGCGGTGCATCGACAGCTCCAACTACCCGTACTACGCGTTCATCCCGCTGTGGACGCCCATGACGAACGGTCCCGGCGGCGGCAACGGCTCCGATCCGATCGCGTGGATCGGCGGGGCGCGCACCGGAACCGCGGGATCCGACCCGCCGTACTCGGGCGTGTGGGCCATTGCGGTGAAGAACGTCAGCAGCGGCTTGTACGAGGCGGTGGCCTACACCGTCGTGCTCGGCACGCTGAACTTCAATACCTACAGCGACGCCGGGTTCAGCGTCCAATCGGCCAACTACGCTTCCGGCGCGAACGTCTACGTCTCCGCCTCCGGACTCAACCCCGCCCACTTCTACGCCTTCGGCTTCGTCAACACGTCGGGCAACGGGCTTCCCTGCGTGTACACCATCCCGTCCGCAGCGCAGAACAATGGGAACTCGACCTGCTTCATGCACGGTTCCTCGGGCGTGTTGCCGACGAACGGGACGCTCACCGGCGTGTTTCCGTCGCCGGCGAGCGGAGCGAACAGCGTCGGCACGTACTCGGTCGAGCTGTACGACGTCACGACGAGCGATCTGATCTCCACCCAGCAGATCTCGCTGAACCCGTCGACCGTCACCTGGAGCCCGCTGGTGCCGTACAACGGCGCCACCAACGGAACGAACATCAACGATACGTTCGCGGTCGACGGCATCATCAACGGCAACACCGGCGCCGCCGCTGTCGTCGAGGATTCGGTGGCCGGTCTGACCTACGCCGCGTCGGGTTTGACGACCGGTCACAACTACCGCATCACCGTGAGCAACCCCAACGGCGTCGTGATGAGCAGCACGACGACCGATCCGTACGAGCAGTCGTTCGCCCAGCTTCCGACCTATACGGCTTCCGGGAACGCGTTGCCGGCGACCCAAGTCGCGTTCCCGGTCAACACGACGACGGTCACCTCGCTCGGTCAAGCGCAGATCCCGTTTGCACCCAATGTGTACACCGCACAGCTGTACGACACGACCGCGGGCGCGGTGGTAGGGTCGAAGTCGTTTCGGATGCTCTCCTACGCAGCTGAGCTTCAATGGACGAGTCCGGCGGGGCTATACGTCAATGCCAACCTCGTCGCGACGAACGTCACGTTCCAGCTGCAGAACACGGCCGGCATCCTGTACGGCGCGTGGAACGCCGACGGCATCGCCAAGATCACGATCACCAGCGACTCGAACAATTACGTGTCACTCGGCCTGCAGGGCGGCATCACGACCGCGACCGACTCTGCCGGCAACGTGTGGACGCTGACCAATCCAAACGCCCAGACGATCATCGCTACCCCCAACGTCGCCGGCACGAGCCTGCCGCCGAGCGGGACGATCCCGATCAAGATGACGGTGGCCGACCCGGGCGCGAAGTGCACCGGCAGCGGGTGTACGCTGCGCACGTCGATCCTGCCGTACCACGGCATCGTCGGCAGCCTCACCAACGCGAAGATGCAGAACACCGCGAGCAACGGGCTGCTCGTGCTCGCAACCGGCACCGGCTTCGCGCTGCCGACCTATTCGCTCGCGGTCGGTGCGTACTCGGGAGGCCAGCTGACCACGCCGCGCTACACGCAGATGATGTACCGCACCGGCACCAACGGCGCGAGCGGCGGCAAATACACCATCACCTTCACCATCAACAACAGCGGCTCGTCGCAGGCGCTCGAGAGCGCCGAGTTCGCCTTGCCGCCTGGCTTCGACGTCCAGTTGACGCCGCCGACGCTGACCAGCATCACGGTGAACGGCGTCAGCCAAACGGCGAACTGGTCGATTCAGACGCCCAACCCGTACAACGGGATCGGGACGGGCTGCGACCCGGCGGTCAACGATTTCGGCATCACGACGACCAAGAGCGCCGACGACCTGCCGGCCAACGAGACCGCCGTCGTGACGATCGCGCTGCCGATCTTGCCGACCGCGTTCCCGTTCGAACAGATCGCAGGTACGGCCAACTATTGCGATTCGGCCGGGATCGGCGGGACGCCGTACCAGCTCGGCCAGACGAACACGCTGACCAACGCCGTGGCCGGGACGCAGAACATCGACTCCAACGAGCTCGGCGTGTTCTCGCTCGATCCATCGCTGATGTCGGCGACCCTGAACCCCTCGACGATCGCGGCGCTGGCCGGCGTGACGACGACCTTCACGTTCCTCAACACCAGCACCGGCTTGGATCCGAACCCGGACTACGTCAACCAGCTGCTCATTACCGTGCCCACCGGCGCGATTCCCAACTCCGTCACCGTCACCTCGCCGAATCAGACGGGCGTGACGTGGTACGCCAATTCGACCGGAACCGCAGGGCAATTCCGCATCGAGCTCTGTACCCCCGGACCGGCGCCCTGCTCCGGCACCACGGATTCGAACGCGTTGCCGCCCGGCGACGCGCTCAACGTGAAGTTCAACTATACGACCGCGCCGACGATCGGCACCTACCCGATCGCCTGGACGGTGCGCGGCGCCAACGGAAACGCGACCGCCGCCGCGACGGTGGCCGAAGAGCCCGTCTTGACCGTGGCCAACACGACGGCTCAGGTGAGTTTCACGTACGCCGGCGGCTACACGGCGACGCCGGCCTATCCGCCGGTCGCACCGATCCTGGCCGTTCCGTCGAACGCGCAGCCGACCGTCGGATCGTGGTCGAACTACACCGCCGGCAACTCGTTCGTGTACCAGCTCTACAACAACGGCTCGACGCCGATCACCGACATCTCGATCGGGATCCCGTCGTCGAACACGTCGGGGCAGATCACCGACACGCAGGACTGGCAGCTGGTCGCATCATCGATCTACGTCTACGGCTCAGGCGCGCAAGGTGCGCAGTGCATGGCGAACGGCTACAAGTCGCTCACCCAGCCGGTGCGCGGATCGCCGGGCACCTACGGGCTGCTGATGCTGTCGGGCTGCAACGTTCCCGTCGGCGGCAGCATCGAGGTCTTCTTCGAAGCGCTCTCGCCGTACGACAACGGGTCGAACTTCAACTTCCCCGCCAGCGTCGCGGACGGCGCCACCCCGGCCGACCCGCGTCCGCCGGCGACGCCCGACACGCTGCCGAGCTATAGCCTGTCGAACACGATGCACATCGCGACCGATGCGACCTTGCAGATCGAGGTTCCGACGGCGGGCGCGTACAGTCCGGCACTGTTCGGCGGCTCGACGCCGGCCGTCAGCTGCGTCGGCTGCACGTATACGAACACGCTGGTGCCGGTCATCAACTTGGGCGCATTCACCGGAACGTTCACCGCGACCGACGTGCTGGCGGCCTCCGTCTACAGCGATGATTCGAGCGGTTGGAACCTCTCGGTCTCGGCCAACCTGAACCCGCCGACGACAGGTGGCCAAGTCGACACCTGCCTCGACGCGGCCAACTCAGCGGGTCCGGCCGGGTTCACGGTGGTGGGGACGGTGAACTGCTCGAGCACCTATCAGATCATCCCGACCGTCGGTACGATGGCGCTCTCGTCGTACAACGGCGCGGTTCGCCACCAGCCGATCGACAACATCATGTCGTACAAGGTGACGATCGGTGCGAACGTCAGCAGCGCGACGCAGGTGCAGACGGTCACGCTGACCTACACCTTGGTCGCGAATTGACGGTGATGACGTGACGCGCGCGCTCACCGTCCTAACCGCCGCGGCGATGCTGCTCCCGGTTCCGGCATTCGCCGCCGGCACGACGTCGTACGGCGCGGCCCAACTGAACTACAAGGTGCTGCCGTCGGTGCACGCTCAGGTGGTGCCGAACTACGCGTCGAGCTTCGGCCCGCAGGGCGGCTTGGGCAGCGGCTCGACGCCCGCAGCCGGCAGCGGCGCCGTGCTGGACGGTGGTACGGTTGACTTCGGCAACGTCGTGGTCGGCTATCAGTACCTCTACAAGTACGCCGCCCAGGTCAGCGTCCAGACGAACGACAACGCCGGGTTCGTGGTGTACGCCGAGGGCGCGACCAATCTGAACGGCAGCAACCCCGTTCCAACGCCGTCGACCTTCCCGATCTTTCAAACGCTGTACTGGCTGGTATCGAACACCGGCAACACGCCGTTCACGCCGGCGCAGAGTTTTCTCCTCACCGCCGGCAACCCGATCGCGGGCGGCGCCGGAGGGATCGACTATTCGGGCGTCGGCGGTAAGCCGTCGGCGGGGTCGGTCGTGTGGTCCTATCCGACGTCGGGGAACGTCAGCGAGGGCTTCGACTATCAGTTGCGCCTGCCCGGGATGCTTCCGACCAGTCAGTTCAACGTCTACGTCGTCTATACGGTGATCGGAAATTGAGACGCTCGAACATCGCCGCGCTGGTCGCGCTCGCCGTCCTGGCCGTCCTGGCCGTTTTCTCGCAAGCGGATGCGCTGCAGAGCGTGCGCGCCACCAAATACGTCACGATCACGATCCTCGTGACGCCGAGCCCCGCGCCGATGGGCTTTCTGCCGAACCGGACGCGGCATCCCGCGCCGCTGCCGGCGACGGACGTCGCGTTCGCCGGCCTTCTCGATGACCCGTACTCCGGGCCGCGTCAGATCGCGTCGGCTTCGCAGAGTGCCTGGGACGTCGCGCCCGGCGGCGGCGCGATGATCGCGCAGGTGCAGCCCACTCCGGTGCCCGTTCAGTTTGTGGCGAAAGCGGACCCGAACGCGCAGTACCTGCAAGTGACGCTCAATACGTCGCAGCTCAACGCGCCGTACGGCACGAGCGTCTATACGTGCGCATTCCAGATTTACACGTTCTACGGTCTTGCCTCGTACGCGCTCAACGACTACGGATACGGTACGACCAACTCCGGTACGGGGACGTTTCCGATCGAGAACTATCCGACCACGAGCTATCTGTCGTGGTCCGTGCCGGACTTCTCCTCGACGTACACCGCGTACTGGAACTCCGGTTCACCGGGTGAGAAGGTCTGGACGGGGACCGAGAACCAGGCGCAGACGCACTGCGTCAATCTGAGCCTCGTCGTCCCCAACGTGCTGGCGCCGGGGACCTACACCGCGACGATTCAGTACAACCTGCTGGTGAACTAGGCGCCGGTTCGCCTCAGTCGTCGCGCCGGACCGCAGCCAGGACGAGGGTGACCAGCGCGAGCAGCACGACGGCGCCGTAGACCTCGGTCGAGCGTCCGTGCAGGTCGCGGTAGGCTGCGCTGTGCACGTCGGTCGTCGCGGTCATCGCGGGCACGATTGCGTGCTGCTCGTATGTCGCCAGGCCGAGCGCGAGCGCGACGAGCAGCACGCGCACGAAGTCCCACACCCGGTCGCCTGCGAACACCGCGCGAAGCACCGCGGCGGCGATTGCGAGCCCGCCCAGGACGTAGCCCCACGCGGTCAGGACCGTAAGCGACGCGGCGATCAACGCGGCGAAGCGGTTCACGTCCAGCGGTGCCACGACCCGAAACGCGGCCGGTGCCGAGACGAAGGCGAAGCCCGCCAGCGCGCCGACCCAGATGCCCAGCGCGGGGATCTCGACCGCTGCGAGGACGCGGTCGCGCCGCCCGGAAGGATCGTTTCTCATCCACGGTCTGTTTCCGAGGAGGACACGGTTGGACCCGCTCGCATTCATCGTCGCGCTCGCTCGCGATGCCGGCGCGCTCTTGTGCGAGCGGCTGGACGAGCCGCGGCAGGTGACGCAGAAGAACCCGCGGGACCTCGTCACCGACGCGGATCGTGCCAGCGAGGCGCTGATCCTCGAGCGCATCGCGAAAGCG
>Ga0302324_100010988_pt1 | contig 18654 bp, 13 predicted proteins | sample Palsa_T0_1_FD_201949 | JGI IMG/M metagenome (GOLD analysis project Ga0302324, IMG submission 201949) | Peat permafrost microbial communities from Stordalen Mire near Abisko, Sweden - Palsa_T0_1 | ecosystem: Environmental > Terrestrial > Soil > Palsa > Peat permafrost | place: Sweden: Abisko...
TGGCATCATCGACAACGAATACACCTTCAACACGGTCATGGTGCAGCCATCGGTGGAGTCGATTCAGGAGTTCAAGGTTCTCACCGGGGTTTATTCCGCCGAGTATGGGCGCGGCAGCGGCATTGTGACCACGCAAACCCGTTCGGGCACAAACTCATTCCACGGGGAAGCCTTCGAATTCCACCGCAATGCTGTTGCGGATGCCAGGAGCTACTTCAATACGCTGAACCAGGCCAAGCCTGCCTACATAAGGAACCAGTTTGGAGCTGCCATCGGCGGTCCGATCTGGAAGGACAAGACCTTCTTCTTCATGGACTATTACGGCGAGACCCAGATCCAGGGATCGACCTTCGTCAACACGGTTCCGACGGCGCTGGACCGCACGGGGAACTTCAGCGATCAAAGCTTCACGATTTACAATCCATATTCGACAACGGTCAACGGCTCCAGTCAAACTGTGCGAACTCCGTTTGCAGGAAATACTATTCCGCAGGGCATGATCAACCCGATTGGTTCCGAGATCGCGAACCTGTATCCCCTACCCAACACGCCCGGCCTTATTAACAACTACGTAGACAATCTGGACAGCACGATTGTGGACAACGGCGGCAACGTTCGCGTTGACCACCAGTTCAATTCCCGGGACTCGTTATTTGGCCGTTACAGCTATGAGCGGTACACGGCGTTTGCCGCCAAGGGGCAGGGAGGGTGCTGCATTCAGACGCCTCCGGGGTTGCAGCAGAAATATGATCTCGGCCCGTACATATCCGGCGGTCAAAATACGGTTCTGCTCGCGTCCGGCGTGGCCCTGAATGAGACCCATGTCTTCTCGCCCACGATCGTCAACCAGATCATCGCCGGCTATTCCCATGACAATCCACTCACTCTGCCGTCAGACTATGGCCTGAACGGAGCAACGGCCTTGGGCATTGGAGGCATTAACATCTCGGAAACTACCTCGGGAATCCCGACGTTTACCATTGGCGGGGCCGCCGGCGGAACATCCTACACCGCCATTAACGACGGTCCGGCAATTCTGCCGACCAACGTACGGGAGACGGTTTACCAATTTCAGGATGGCGTTTCCTGGACCAGGAATGCTCACACCTTCCGCTTTGGCTACCGCGTGGTTCGTTATGTGGTTTCGGCATTTTCCCAGGTCAACCCGCGCGGCTCACTGAATTTCCAGCAGAACCTGACCAACAATCCGATCAACTCATCCGGTGGCAGCGGTCTGGCTTCACTGCTGCTGGGCCTGATGGCGAACAACACGAGCGCAGGTGCGACCAGGAGTTTCATGTTAAATCGCCCGGTGCTGGAACCTTTTGAGCATGCCTTCTATTTCCAGGACGACTGGAAGCTCACTCGCCGCCTGACGTTGAACCTGGGTGCCCGCTATGACATTTTCAACCCGTACACGGAAAAGAATAACCACATCACCAACTTTGACTATTCGGCACTCACCCTGATCTACGCCGGGGTGAATGGGGTTTCAAGAACGGCGAATGTGAAGACGAGATACAACGACGTCGCGCCGCGAATCGGCTTCGCCTACGACTTAAGCGGTAAGGGGGACCTGCTGCTGCGCGGTGGTTACGCGATCTCATACACACCCGAGCAGCCCAGCGTCTCTCCCATGCTGGTGGAGAATCTTCCCTGGAACGTGGTTCTGAATACCGTGACCCTGCCGCTTTATCCCACCCCCGCGCAGGTAGCCACGGATCCTCCGCTCGGCAATCCATTTCCGGCTCCCATTCCCACGCAGCCGACAACCACGGCGCAACTGATCACCGCCAATCCCACGGTCGAGAGCATGGCGTTTGCCAACCAGACGCCGACTTTTACCACTTACAGCTTGAACGTGGAAAAACAATTCATGAATGCCTACCTGCTGGAAATTGCTTACGCGGGCAGCCGGTCGAATCACCTGCTGTTTTGTGAAAATCCGCAAGAGGTTCAACCCGGCCCGACAAGCGTGCCGGCCGCGAACCGCATAACCATTCCGGCGATCCAGAGTGTGCGCTCAATGAATTATTGTGCCAACACCAACTCAGCCAACTACAACGGCCTCAATACCAAACTTACCAAGCGCCTGACCACGTCGCTGAGCGCGCTGGTCAGCTACAGCTGGTCGAAGTCGCTCGATTTTGGCGGCAGCGCGGCCAACGGCGGGGGCGCCGTCGGTAGCCCGCAAACGATAACCAACCTTCGCGCCGGTTACGGCCCTTCGGGATACAACATTCCCCACCGGTTCGTTTCCAGTTGGGTGTGGAATCCTCCTATTGGCCCAGGCCGGGCGTGGTTGAACAGGAAAGGTCCTGTGTCGTATGCGCTCGGCGGGTGGGAGTTGGATGGAATCGCAACCATTGCCAGCGGCTACCCTTTCACCGTAACGTCATTCAGTTCCTGCCCGAACAATGCTACTTATTGCTGGCCGGATGTGATCGCTTCGACCAAGCCGGTTCACCAGACGTATGCCAATTGGTACAATGCAGCGGCGTTCGCCGTGCCGTGTCAAGGAGCGTTGAATGCCAGCAACGGCTGCGCCACTCCGGCTTATCGCTACGGAAACGAGGGCCGTGGGATACTTCGTGGACCGCAGACCGTGAACTTCGACGTGTCCGCGGCCAAGAATTTTCCGATTAAGGAGCGGATTACGCTGCAGTTTCGCGTGGATGCGTTCGATGCTCTGAACCATCCACCGATGGGCTTTCCTAACCAGACGCTGAGCTCGAGTACTCCGGGTACTTCATCCACCGCAATCACCAGCACGTATGCCGACAACCGGGATCTTCAGGCATCGCTCAAGTTGACTTTCTGAGGGGACTCACCATGAATCGAAGGAAATTCATTACCGCCACCGGGGCAGCAGGACTGTTCGCCGCAAATGACTTCGCCGCCGCCGCTGCGCCCAAGGCGGCGTCCGCCAAGCCTGCGCTGATGAAGGTGGGAGACCAGACCGCGCCAACGAACGAGACCCATCTGAAATACCTGGCGCGCTACAGCGTGAAGAATATCTGCGGCTACCCGGAGATCGAAGGCGACCGCATATACGCTACCGTCGAAGAGCTCAATCGCATGGTGGACCTCGCGGGCAAGTGCGGCATCAGCATCGACTGCACCGCTCCTCCATTTTTGGAGTCGAGCTACATCGACCGGGAGAAGCATCCGGCGATCATGCTGGCGCAAAGCCCGGAGCGGGATCGCGACATCGAATCCCTACAGACCATGATCAAGAATTGCGCTCAGGCGGGTATCCCCTCGATTAAATACAACATGAGCATCCTGGGCGTGGTGCGCAGCGGACGCACGCCCGGACGGGGCGATGCGATGTACAGCACCTGGAAGCTTTCTGAAGCCCATCCCCCAACCCCGCTCACCAAGGCCGGGCACGTGGACGCGGATATGTTCTGGGAGCGGATCACTTATTTCCTCGACCACGTCATCCCGGTAGCCAATGAGTACAAGATCCGCATGGCGTGCCATCCCCACGATCCGGGAATGCCACCCGAAGGGTATCAAGGGGTGAACCGGGTGCTCGGCACCGTCGACGGGCTGAAGAAGTTCATCACCATCCGGGAAAGCCCCTACCACGGCCTGAATTTCTGCCAGGGCACAGTTTCGGAGATGCTGCAGGATCCGGGCACGGAGATCTTCGACGTCATCCGCTATTTCGGTACGCGCAACAAGATATTCAACGTGCACTTCCGCAACATTCGCGGGCATCGCAACGATTTTATAGAGGTTTATCCCGATGAGGGGGACGTTAACTTCGTAAAAGCCATTCAGGTATACAAAGAAGTCGGCTATCCCTATATGCTGATGCCAGACCATGTTCCAGTGGCTCCTAATGACCCCAACGGTTTGCAGTCGTTTGCTTATTGCTACGGCTACATTCGCGCGTTGATCCAGTCAGTGAATTCCATGGGTTAAGAATGGGGAGAAAAACATTGTTGGGTTGCGCTTTGCTGGTTTTGTCCGTGCTTCTGGTTCAGCCGGTTCTTTATGGGGCGGTCACCGTGAAGGATGGCTTCTTTACCACGAGTGATGGGGTCAGGCTCCATTACCTGGAGAGCGGCTCCGGCCCCACCATCCTATTCGTACCGGGATGGACGATGCCGGCGGAAATCTGGCAACCGCAGATTGAATATTTCAGCAAAACTAACCATGTGGTTGCCGTGGACCCGCGCTCGCAAGGATCCTCCGGCAAGCCTGCCGAGGGCAATTATCCCGGCCGGCGAGCACAGGATTACAAGGAGCTCATCGATCATCTGGGTGGGTCAGGGGTGGTGCTTGTCGGCTGGTCGCTGGCCGTGCATGAGGCGTTTACATACGTCGAGATGTTCGGCACCACTCAGTTGCACGGTCTGGTTCTGGTCGATATGAGCCCGTACACCGTGTCCTCTCAGGAAGAGCGTGATCGTCGCTCCACCATGCTGCACAACTTTCAGGCTGACCGAAAGCAATTTGCACACAACTTTGTCCGCGGCATGTATCACAAGCCGCAATCGGAGGAATATCTGGAACGCGTTACCACGGCTTCGCTCAAAACGCCCACGAACTCAGCAGTTGCCATGCTGGCGGAATTTGCGGTCAAGAATGACTTCCGTCCCCTGCTGCCAAAGATCAAGATTCCGGTCCTTGCCGTCATGACAGAAAACAATCGCGCCGCGGTGCAGCTTATCACCTCCGCGGTGCCCGGCGGGCAGGGAGAGGTCTTCGAAGATGCCGGCCACTGCCTGTTCGTCGACGACGCGGAGAGATTCAACACTTTGCTGGAGAGCTTTTTAAAGAAGGCATCACGATGAAAACTCTGGGTCCAGGGGAAATGGCGAAAAAAGTGGGAGAAGGCTTGCTGTCCTTTCCCGTAACGCATTTTGGCGACAATCTGGAGTTCAAGCCCAAGCCGTACCAGGAGCACATCGCGTGGCTGCTTTCGTTCAAGCCCGCCGGGTTGTTTGTGGCCGGCGGCACAGGCGAGTTCTTCTCACTGACCCTCAGCGAATACTCCGCAGTGGTGCAAGCCGGTGTTGCCCAGACGGCGGGGGCTGCGCCCGTGATCGCGGGTTGTGGCTATGGCACTGCCATGGCGAAGGAATTCGCCAAAGCCGCCGAGGAAGCGGGCGCGGATGGGATTCTTCTGTTGCCGCCGTACCTGGTGGGCGCGGAGCAGGCGGGGTTGGCGGCCCACGTGGAGGCGGTTTGCGCTTCCACCAAACTGGGCGTGATTATGTACAACCGCGACAACGCCATACTCGATGACGTTAGCCTGGAACGTTTGTGCCAACGCTGCCCCAACCTGGTGGGATTCAAGGATGGTGTCGGCGATATCGAGCGCATGACGCGGATTTATTCGCGACTCGGAGACCGCCTGATCTACATCGGCGGGCTGCCCACGGCGGAAACATTCGCGTTGCCTTATCTGGAGCTGGGCGTCACCACCTATTCTTCCGCCATTTTTAATTTCCTACCCGAGTTCGCGCTCGCCTTCTATGCCGCGGTGCGGCGCCGTGATCATGCAACGGTCTTCGCCGGTCTGCGGGAGTTTGTGCTGCCGTATATTGGCATTCGCAACCGCCGCAAGGGATACGCCGTCTCCATTGTCAAAGCCGGCATGAAAGCCATCGGCCGCCCGGCTGGGCCGGTGCGTTCGCCGCTCACCGATCTTACTGAAGCCGAGCTGCAGGAACTGAGCAAGCTGATTGCAGGACGGTCGTGAGGGTGGGGGACAGCAAAAAGACTTACGTACGTTATCTGATTATTTCCATTCTCTTTGCCGTGAGCTGTTTCAGCTATGGCGACCGGGTGGCGCTTTCCATCGCTGGCACCGCCATGGCAAAGGATATTTTTCTCGACCCAGTAAAGATGGGGTATCTTTTTTCCGGATTCAGCTGGGCCTATGTGCTGGGACAGCTGCCATCAGGGGCCTTGCTCGATCGGTTTGGATCGAAGAGGGTGTACGGCATCGGCATCGTGGTATGGTCGGTCTGCTCGTTGCTCACCGGCTTTGCCGGGTACCTTGCAGGGGCTGCGTTTGTCGTGATCTTTGTTCTGCGGCTGATTGCTGGTTTTGCGCAGGCTCCGGTTTTTCCTGGGAATGGGCGCATCGTCGCTTCGTGGTTTCCCGCCAGCGAGCGCGGGCGGGCTTCTGCGATTTTTAACTCTTCGCAGTATTTTGCGCTGATGATTTTCGCTCCGATCCTGGGGTGGATCGCTCACGCGGCTGGTTGGCGGAGCTGTTTTTGGTTCATGGGTGTACTGGGGTTTGTGTTTGCGCTGATCTGGGTGAAGAGCATCTACGAGGTGAAGGCCCATCCCCGGATCTCCGCCGCGGAGATTGAATACATTGAGCAGGGCGGGGGATTGGTGAATGCCGATCGAGTGGCTAAGGGCAAAGGGAGCGTGCTTACCTGGGCTGCCGTCAAGATGCTTTTGAGCCAGCGCATGCTGGTTGGGATCTACCTCGGCCAGTACTGCATCACCACGTTGACGTGGTTTTTTTTGACTTGGTTTCCGGTTTATCTTTCGCAGGCACGGCATTTGTCGATCATGAAGGTGGGGTTTGCGGCGGCACTTCCGGCGCTTTGCGGCGGCACGGGCGGGATTCTCGGCGGGGTGGTTTCCGACAGGCTGCTGCGCGCTGGCCGCTCGCTGAGTTTCTCCCGTAAGGCGCCGATCATGGCGGGCATGTTGCTGTCCGTGACGATGATTGGGTGTAACTATGCTCCGGCGCAGGCGGTGATGCTGTTTCTGATGTCGTTATCGTTTTTTGGCAAGGGATTCGGGTCTTTGGGATGGACGGTTATCTCGGATACTTCGCCCAAAGGCATGGTTGGCCTAAATGGCGCGCTGTTTAATCTGATTGGGAATTTGGCGGGGATTTCGACGCCGATCATCATTGGATATTTGGTGAAAAAGACGGGGTCTTTTGACGACGTGCTCATTTTCGTAGGGGCAATTGCACTCTGCGCCATCGTAGGCTTTGGTCCGATTGCCGGAGAGATCAAACGGCTGGAACTTCCGTTGCCGGTGACATGATCGGATTGATTCCCTCAGGGTCCACTCTCAGGTGTAGCTATTTCCCACATCTCCCGGCCAAAAGCGGCCGTGAGATATGGGGCACCCCCTATTGTCAGTCCTGAAGAGACGGTGGGGACGTCCCTTCGGGACTCGGTTTTGTCGAGGCTTAAAACTTATTCCAGAGGTATTGGTTGTAGACGTCGTGGTGGTACTGTACCTCGGGCGCTTTTACGAATGTGCCCAGCAAGCGAGGGCACCGGTCAGCGGAGGCTCTCTTTAGTTCTGCGTAGCGTTCCTTCACGTCGGCTCCAAGCAGCGTGTCAGTCCACTTCGCAGCTTGGAAGTTTTCGAGCGCGGTGTAGATGTTATCGGGCAGGAACCGCTTGGCCTGGCGCAAATTATCGATATTCGCAGTCTCCCCCTCGATACCGGTCTTGAATACCGAAAGTAAAACCAGGTAAGGGTTGGCGTCGGGGCTCACCGAACGGACTTCCACCCGCATGCTCTTTTCATTGCCGATCGGGATACGCACCATGGAACCGCGATCCGTGGCCGAAGCCATGAGTTGGTTGGGAGCTTCAAAGTGGGGATCGAGGCGCCGATACGCATTGACGCTCGCATTCAGAAGCACGCAAATATCGTTGCCGTGGGTAAGAATGCGGTCAATAAATTCCCAGCCCAGCTTGCTGAGCTTCTCTTCACCCTTCTCGTCCCAGAAGAGGTTCTTACCTTTCTCGCTGATCGACACGTTGGTATGCATGCCGCTGCCATTCACCCCGACGACCGGTTTAGGCAGGAATGACGCGGTCATCCCCATCTTGTTCGCCACCTGGCGGCAAATGAGTTTGTACAACTGAATCTGGTCGGCAGCGGTCAATACATCGCTGTAGCCGTAGTTGATCTCAAACTGGGAAGGCGCGACCTCGGGATGGTCCTTCTCGTTTTCAAACCCCATCGCGCGCTGCACTTCGGCACTGGTATCGATGAAGGTGCGCAGCGGATCTCCGGGCAGTGAATGATAGTAGCCGCCGGTGTTGACATACTCGAAGCTCTGCGTGTCAGGGTAGCGCCGCTCCGCATCAGTGCCCTTGAACAGAAAGCCTTCAATTTCGTTGGCCGCGTTGAGGGTGTAGCCCTTCTGCTCGTAAAGGCCATTGGCGTAGCTCTTCAACACCCCGCGGATGTCCGCGGTATACGGCTTGCCGTCTTTCGCAATCACTTCGCCGAACACCAGCACCTTGCCGGCGCCGAAGAAATCGGAGGGCACCCAATAAAAGGACCCCCAATCGATGCCCAGACGAAGATCGCTCTCTCGCTGCGCGGTGAAGCCGCGGATCGAGCTGCCGTCAAAAGTGAGATTGTCGTCGCTCTTGACGATGAACTTCTTGTCGTAGTCCAGCATGTGCAGCCGGCCTTCGAGGTCGCTGAAGACTACGGTGACCGCCTTGATGTGCGTCTCGTCGGTGAGATATTTGAGCCGTTCCTCGCGGATGGTCTCCGCCGGGACGCGGCGCTTGCGCTGATCCTTTGCCGCCAGATTGCGTTCTTCCAGCTCGGCATAGGGGATCTCAATAAAGTTGCGAAGTGCGTCTGACATGTCTCTCCTCAGGAAATCGTTTTTGTTTGTACCTTAAAGTGCATAAAGAAACCATCAAGATAAGACTATCCTCGCCAGAACGCGATGATAAGCCCGCCGGCGGTGATCAGGGCCCCGCCCAGGTAGATGGGTTTGGTGGGCGACTGGTGGAATCGGACCTTGGCCAGCACCTGCGCCACCAGGAAAAACAGCACTACATAGACCCCCAGCAGCTTGCCAAAGTCCCACTGGGGAATGTTGACAGTGAATCCGTAAAGCGCGAGCACGATCGCGCCGGACAGGAAGAACACGCCGCTCGCCGCGCCTGTGGAGCGGTAGAGGCCGCTCTGGAACAGAGAATCTCCGAAGGCCTCCAGGAAAGCAGCGAGGGTCAGCAAGGCAAAAGCGCCCGCTGGATGCGCGACGAGGCTATCGAGAAAGTTCTTCACCGCATGATCACTCTAGCTGGCGAGGTCATATCCTTCTTCCTCGTGTTGCGACAAGTCAAGTCCGGTGCGTTCGTCTTCTTCACTTACGCGAAGCCCAACCAGCTTATCCACGATAAACAGAATGACCAATGTGCCGGCAATGGAGAGACACCAGGCCGTGGCCACGCCCATCGCCTGGTTCAGCACCTGCCCTCGATTGCCTTCGAGCAGCCCCAGCGGCTTTCCCGCGCCAAAGATGGGATTGATGGTACTGGTGGCAAAAACGCCGGTCAGCAAAGCCCCCATCGTGCCCCCGGCACCGTGGACGCCAAATGCATCCAGCGAATCGTCATATCCGAAGATCGACTTGACCTTGACCACCATCAGGTAGCAGAAGACGCCGGCGATGAGGCCGATCCACAAGGCGGAAATAGGGGTGACAAACCCAGAGGCTGGGGTGATGGCCACCAGCCCTGCCACTGCGCCAGAGATCGCGCCCAGTGCCGTGCAGTGCCGGTTGCGCAGCCATTCCGCCGCGCTCCATCCCACCGCTGCTGCCGCCGCGCCAAAATGTGTGGCCACAAACGCCGATGTGGCCAACGTACCGGCGCTCAAAGCGGAGCCGGCATTGAATCCAAACCACCCTACCCACAACAGGCACGCCCCGATAAAGCTGAGTACCACCGAATGCGGCGCCATGGACTCCTGAGGGTATCCCAGGCGCTTGCCCAGATATAAAGCCGTCACTAGCGCGGACACGCCCGACGTCACGTGCACGACGGTGCCGCCGGCAAAATCGAGGCAGGGAAAGCGTCCACCCAGCGCTGCGTTGAGCAAGCCGCCTTTGCCCCAGACCATGTGCGCCATGGGACTGTAGACAAAGATCGCCCACAGCACCATAAACACCAGCATGGCGGAGAACTTCATGCGTTCCGCGAACGCCCCGGTGATGAGCGCGGGGGTAATGATGGCAAACATGAGTTGAAAGACCATGTAGGTCTGCAGCGGTATGGTCGCCGCATATTTGGCATCCGGCTCCAGCCCTACGCCGTGCAGGAACACGTTGTGCAGGCCGCCGATGAACGCGCTGCCTTCTCCGAAGGCCAGGGAGTAGGTCAGCAGCGCCCACAAGACGGTGATGACCGCCATCATGGCGAAGGTCTGCATCATGGTGCCCAGGACGTTCTTTCTGCGCACCAAGCCGCCGTAAAAAAGCGCCAACCCGGGCCCGCTCATCAGCAAAACCAGCGCCGAACTGGTCAGCATCCACGCGTTATCGCCGGAAGTCTGCGCGGCCGCGATGGCCGCCGCCTGGGCCGCGGAACTCTTTTCGAGCGCCGCCAAGCGGTCCATTGCCGGAGCGGCCTGGCTCACAGCCTGGGCGGTGGCCAAGCCTCCGGTGAAGCACGCTGCAGCAAGCAGCACAATAACGCGAACCGGCACACCTATCCGATGCAAGCCCTTCATCAATACGTTACCCTCTGTCAGCCAAGATGAAATCGACCCACCTCAGAAACCGCTTTATTCCTATGCCCGTTCGCTTACTTTACACAAGGTGGGGCCTATCCTGAAGTGCAAACCGGCCGGTTGCGATTATGCTTTAGCGATGAAGGTCGCGGGCATGTTGTTGCTGCTGGCAGGATGGGCGATTGTCGTTGCCGCGATTCCGCTCTTTCCCCGTAATGGGATGCGCGCTGTGTTTGTCCTGGCCGGTTGCGCAGTGGAGTCGCTGGGACTCGTCCTATCCTTTCGCAGCGAGGCCAAGTGAACAGCCTCTCCGTTCTGGCCTGCGCCGTTCTGGTGGCCATCGTGCCCCTGGCTTTGGCCGGCCTGGCGCTGATGAATACCGGGCTGGGCCGAAGCCGCAGCGCCGCCCACTCCATGCTTGCGGCGATGGCCGCGATCGCGATCGCCGCGCTGGTCTACTGCGTGGTCGGCTTCTCCTGGGAGGGTCTGGCCGGTGGCCCGGTGCACAGCTTCGTGATTGCCGGCCGGCCATGGGATTGGGTAGCTGCTACTCCGTTTGGCTTGCGCGGTCTCGCCGCCGGCGACACACGGGCGGCTCTGCAGGTGTTGCTGCAGGTGTTTGCCGTCGGCTTCGCGGCACTGATTCCGTTGAGTGCCGGCGCCGAGCGATGGCGGATCAGCGCGAGCTGCGGCTCGACCGCTCTGCTGGCGGGCTGCACCTATCCGCTCTTTGCCCACTGGGTTTGGGGTGGAGGATGGCTGGCGCAGCTCGGCAGCAGCTACGGCTTGGGGGCCGGTTTTCTCGACCCCGGCGGGGCAAGCACCATCCAGGTCGTGGGCGGGTTGACCGCCCTGAGCATTGTTTGGATCGTTGGCCCGCGCCGCGGCAAATACGCGGAGAACGGAATCGCGCCCGCGATTCCCGGCCACAACATTGTGTACGTCCTGTTTGGCGCTTTGCTCCTGGTTCCGGGATGGATTGCCCTCAATGCCGCGGGCGCCATGCTGTTTGCAGCCGCACCGCCCCAACGAATCGCGCTGATCGCCATCAACACCGTGCTCTGCGCGGCGGCGGCCTGCTTGGCTGGGCTGCTGGTCACGCGCATGCGGTTTGGCAAACCCGATGCGTCGCTCTCCGCCAATGGATGGGTGAGCGGGCTGGTGGCCAGCAGTGCCGTTTGTGCCTATGTCAATCCCATGGTCGCGATTGGGGTGGGGCTCATCGCCGGCGGCTTGGTTACCGCGGCGGTGGAGTTGCTGGAATTGCGTCTGGCGGTGGACGATCCCGGTGGAGCTATCTCTGTCCATGCCGTCGCGGGCATCTGGGGGCTATTGGCGGTGGGCTTTTTTGTTCGCGGGCAGCTGTTAGCGCAGGTGGTGGGGGTGGCGAGCTTGCTGGGCTTCGTACTGCCGGTGAGCTACGGGCTGAATTGGCTGCTCGACCGCTTGTATCCACAACGCACAGGTCCCGAGGGCGAGCACCTGGGCATGGATCTGCATGAGCTGGGCTCAGGGGCATATCCTGATTTCATGATCCACAATGACGATTTCGTGGAGCGCTGACTCGCAGGTCCCAGCGAGTTTCTTTCCCTGCAACCTGTTCACCCGCGTGCCAGCAGCAGCATCAACAAAAATATCCCCACCGGCAGCAGCGCCAGCGCCACATACAACCAAACCTTCCGCGACTTCGCATTGCGCTGTTTTTTCCAGTCGTGCAGTTCACGCCGGTCGGCCACCCCGACCGTATCCGGGTGTTCGAGATCCCAAGCGAACTCACGAATGCTGGGATAGCGATTCTTCGGCTCGCGTTCGAGAGCTCGATAGATGATCTCCTGCAGCTGGGAACTAATCTCCGGGTTCAGTTCGCGTGGGGGAACCGGGTAGTTGAGCAGCCGGCTATTCATCACCGCAAAAGCGTTAGGTCCTGGAAACGGCGTCGCCCCGGTAGACATTTCGTACAACATCACACCCAGGGCATAGATATCGCTGCGCGCGTCGCCTCGCTTGCCCTTCACCTGCTCGGGAGAAATGTAGTCCGGCGTGCCTAGGGTCTTGGAGAAATTAGCGAAGGTCAGCCGCCGGGCGCCGGCGCTCGCGGCGATGCCAAAATCGATCAGCTTGATGCGGCCCTGGCCATCGATCATGATGTTTTCCGGTTTCAGATCGCGGTGCACGACCCCGTGTTTGTGCACGTACTCCAACACGGCACAGATCTGCAGAATGATGCTCACCACTTGGTCCAAGGGCAGTCTTTTCTCCTGCTGCAACATCTGCCGCAACAGTTTTCCTTCCACCCACTCCATGACCATGTAGAGCCGGCTGCGATCTTTTTCAGTGAATACCTTCATGACGCCGGGATGATCGAGGCGCTCGCCGATGTCTTGCTCGCGGCGAAAGCGCTCAAACAGCGCCGGGTCGCTCTCCACTTCAGGATGAGGGACCTTGATGGCGACCTGTCGTCCGGTGCGCTGGTCTGTGCCGCGATAGATCGTGGCCATGCCGCTGCGCGCGACCACTCCATCAAGGCGGTAAAGGTCGAGTTGATCGCCGGCTTCGGGTTCTGTCATTTCAGCGGAGTCGGTAGGGCCTGCCGCGATACATGCCCATGCGTTCGACACTATGGATGCGGATCAACTGGGCGCTGACATTATCACTGCCGTCGCGTTCATTGGCAATCGCCACCAGCCTTTCCGCGGCGGCCTGCAAATCGTCCCGGTGGGTGATGACATAGGCGATCTCCGCAGCGGGCAGGGGACCATGAAGACCATCGGAGCAAAGCATCAGCACATCCTCCGGGTTCACCTGGATCTGGGTTGTGTCCGCCGTCAACACCAGGTCGGACCCCACAGCGCGGCTGAGCACGTGGCGGGTCGAGGCCTGCGATGCTTCCTGTGCCGACAGAAATCCGAGCTGGGCCTGCTCCGCAGCCAGAGTATGGTCCCGCGTAAGTGGCGTCGCCCTTCCGTCGCGTATGAGATAACAGCGTGAGTCGCCCGCATGGCTGATGACCGCTTGATCGAAGCGCAGGGCGCACAGCACCAGGGTGGTCGCCATGCGGCCCACGGCTGTTCCCGATGTGTTCGCAGCCGCATATACCTGACCGTTGGCACTCTGGATCAGCTTGGGGAGCAGCGAAGCCAGTTGTGCGTTGGCCGCCGCATGGCGGAAGCCCTCCAGGACGCTCTCCACGGCAAGCCGCGAAGCTACCTCTCCCCGTTCATGGCCCCCGACCCCATCCGCTAACGCAAAAAGCCAACCTCGGGAACGAACCTCGGCTGGGCTGGCGGGTGGAAAGTGACCGAGGAAATCCTCATTTGTTTCCCGTACCCGTCCCGGATCACAAACCTGCGCAAATTCGAGGTCCAGCATCAGGCATTGTTATACCTCAGCGCCGCCTGTCCGTATCGTCAGGCAGTGCCGGCCCGGGTCTCGATTAACATCTTTCTCCCCGTCTTCTTGCTGCCGCGGAAGAAGAAAATCCCGCCATACAGACCCCACACGATGGCAATGCCCAGGGCCAACAAGGGTTCTCGCGTAGTGCCATACCCCAACGCCGGCCCCACCAGGTAGAAGGTCATGCAGGCGAGGTTCGCGACCAGTCCAAACACGGGAATGACAAGATGCCGGATAGGGCTGTAGTTGGGGTGTTTGTGATACGCAACCATGCACAACGCGCAACTGAGCGCATACAGCACAAAGGTGCCGAAATTCGACGCCAGGGTAATGGTGAGCAGCGAATTGGGGAGGGCCGCCATTTTGTCATGCGTGCTGTAGCCGAAGCTCGACCAGAAGCCATGCGGCAACGCCTGGATGGTTGCGTCGGAAATCGCGCCGGCATCGCCGAACACCATGCACACGGCCAGGCACCCGAAGATGGCTGAGATGACGGCGAGCGTCCAGATGGCGCGATGAGGGGTGAGATTTCTGGGGTGCAACAGGCCCAGCTGACTCGGAGCTTCCTGGTCTTTGCCCATGGCGTAGGTAATGCGCGCCCCGGTGTTGATGCAGGAGAGGGTCGTACCGACGAGCGCAAGCAGCACTGTGGCCGCCTCCCACAGCATGAAGGTGCGGCCGTGGCCCTGGCCAAAGACCGCATCTCCCAGCATGACCATCATGTCGCCGATGGGCGCTGCCGACCCACCGGCATTTTGCATGGTGTAGCCGCTATTGAGGAAATAATTAGCGGCAAAGTATTCCAGGAAGTAGCAAAGCACTCCCTGTACCAGCAGGGACACGATGACCGCGATGGGGACGTCACGCTTGGCGTTCCTCGCTTCGCCGCTCATGGCGGTGACCGATTCGAACCCCACCAGGATAAGTATGGCGACCGTGGCCTGGATGAAGATCCAATTGATGTTGTGTGGTTTGATCACCGACCAGCCGTTGGGGTGGGTGAGGAACACGCCATTGGCGTCTCGCGTGGGGTAGCTGACGTGGTAGGGGATAGGCTTACCGGCCGCATCGAGCTTCGGCTGCGGCACTCCGGCTGCGTCGCGCACCGCGGTTTCGGTGGCCACTCCGTTGACCGGCGCCGATATGGTTTTGTACTCGTAGGTGTAGGCTTCGCCCGAGGTGGGGTCGAACTGGTAGGCCACCGAGCCGGGCGGGTGGTGCATGCGGTAATTGAGGGCAAAGACGGAAAAGATGACGAGCGCCGTAATTTGAATAATGTTAATAGCGAGGTTGACTGCGGTCGAGCCTGCGATTCCGCGATGCGCGATATAGGCCACGGCAAAGGAAAAAACAATTGCCACCGCCATCATGAATGCGGGGCCGGGATTGGAGGCGCTCATGAACCCTGGCCATAGGGTTCCTATCAGGTATCCGCAGACGATGCCGGTCGTGCCAACCATGACTCCGGGATAGATCCAGTAGTAGAGGTGGGAGGCCCAACCCACGATGAATTTCGAAATCCGCGCGTATTTCCAGGCCTTCTCGCGATTGAGAAACGCCTGTTCGGCGAAATAATAAGAGCTTCCAGTCCCAGGAAAGAGCTTGGCCATCTCGGCGTAGCAGACCGCCGTTGCCAGGCACAGCAGCAACGCGGTCAGCACGCCCATCCACATGGCCGGCCCGGTAATCCCAGTGTTCACCTGTATGGCGAATGTGAGCCACAGAAAAGCACCGGGTGCGATGAGCGCCATCGCATTGCTGGTCAGGCTGGTCAAGCTGAGGGTGGTCTTCATCTGGCTGGGCGGGTTCGTTGCCATCCTTTTCCTCCTGCTTATTTTGGGCTGATAGACGTCTAGTGAAACATGGACCCTGATAAAGCAAAAGAAAAATGTGGCTGCCGCTTCACCAGCTGTAGGTGTAGCCGGCGCTGGTGGTGGTGTACCAGGGAACGGTGACCACGTTGTTGTAGCTCTCCTGTATCCACACGGAATCGCTTCTCGCTCGAGGAAGTAGTCCGGGGCGGTCGAAATCGGAACCGCCCATCACAAAAAGGTCAGTGCTGGTGCCTGGGGCTTCCGCGGCCGGAGTGAGTGCGGCCTGAGCGGAAGGCCCAGACGCCTGGGCCAGCACGCTTACTGTGGAAAGGCTGGCAAAACCCAGCATGAAGATTTGCACAGCCATCATAGAAGCTGTCTTAATCTTTGCCTGGTTCTCACGCAGACTCCTATTGCCCATGAGCTTAGAAATGATAGATAAGGTCTCCAGCCAGCGTGAGCTGGCTCTTCTTGGTAGGAGCGCCGCTGATGCCGTCGACCGATGGCGAATCATATGCCGGCACATCGTACGAGTGTTCATAGCGCAACTCCGGACGGAAGGTAACCGTACTGCCCAGCCAGAAATTAAAACCAACCAGATGCTCGCTGTACCGGGTCTTGTTGCCGGTTCGCTGGCCCTTGAGGTCGTCGACGTACTCGTTGCGGATGGTCAGCGAACTGTGATGATTGTTGAACTCGTGCTCGACGTAGTTAACGATGGCATAGTCCGGGGCGAAGCAGTGCGTCGCCAGGGGATTGCACTGCGCCCCATTGGCCCCGGTGATCAGCGCCGGGCCGGTAATTTCTCCGGCGTTGGCGCCAATATTGGCGTTCGCGCCATAACTGATGCACGGACTCAATCCATAACATAAGTTGGGAACATCTTTCTCGTACTGGTACCACGTCTCGGTGTCTGTATGCCAGCTCGCGTTGATTTTATGATAGTAGGTCAGATAGTAAGCGGCAAGATTATTGTAAGCATATTTCCCGGAATTCACGGAATTAGCACAGGCATAGAGATTGTTGCCCCCATCCTTCCAGGTATAAGCGGCGCAGAAATTTCCTGTCAGCTTGGCGTTCGAAATCCAGGGAGCGGATTCGCAGCCGGCAGACACCCCGGCCTGCACCGTCCAGTGATCATCAAGCTTGGTGGTGGTGTTGATTCCATTCTGCGTATAGCAGTCATAGGTGTAGGTAATGGAATGGCTGTAGGTGTAGTTGTTGGGGGCTAATTGAGCCTCAATATCGGGTAGAGATATATAACGCCCGATGCGGATATCCATCCCCCGGGCCACTTTAGGCACATAGAAATCCAGGTAATACATGACCGGATCGTAGCCGTATTGGTTGTTATCGCGGAGCAATTGCTGGCTGAATATTCCTTTAGCCGTGGTGTAGCGGTAGTCCAGGCCATAAAGGCTGGTAAAACGGAACCCCCAATCGAAGTGTTCCTTCTGCACGGTATTGGGCAAACGTTCGAAATAAAGCGCAACCTGGTCGAGCTGAATGGAGTTGGGAATCACATCGTAGGCAGTTTCGTTATTAGCGTACTTGCCCTTGTTGGATGTGCTGGCGTTCCCGCCTATATCGAACCAGCCGTAGATCTTTATGCGGCCTTTATTTTCGTTGATAGCTTGCATCAACATGTAGCTGCCGTAGTCCGGCGCGCCGATGACGACGGTTCCGCCGATGGGCCAGTCTGCTCCAGGAAATGGGGGCGAGTTGAGGGGACGCGGAGTTCCGCGCCGTTCCGGTTCAGGAGCCGGCGGCTGGCCGCTGGAATCGACGGTCCAGTCATCAAGATAGGCGTGGCCCAAGCGGGTAAAAAAGCCTCGTGGTGCAGGGGGCTGGGGTGTGGTCGCAGCCGGAGCCTGAGTAGATGCGGATTGAGGGGACGCGTCCGCAAATAATTCGTACAGGGAATTTTGATTGGGGGAAGCTGGATCAAGGTTGCGCGCACCGCTATAAACTCCTGGCGCAGGCCCATCGTCAGCGGGTCCGGTTGCGGCAAAGACTGGACCGCCGACCAGGCCCAGAAATGAGAAAAAAACACCCAGGTACTGTGGTTTAAAAGATCCCAAGAGATGGCCTCATAGTCGGTAGGAATTCACTCCTTTGTTCATCGGCGAACCCGCGCAAAACTCTTGCGATGCCAACACTAGTAGATTCGAGTGCGCGTAAGGGATGCATAAGGAAAACCTAAAAGTGTCGGCGAAGGCCATAAAGACCTTATAAAGACGGAAATGCTGCAGGGGCTCCCGTAAGCCGTCTTTTCTTTATGGCTTCTTTATCAATCGTGCGTTATGCTCACCGCACTCCGGGCCAATTCGAGCAGAGATTTGACACGAGAGGAATGGGTGGACGATGGCCTTTTCCGGGAGACTGAACAGGCAAGAAGCTGCGCAGCTCTCTGCCCTGCTTGCCTTCCTGGCAAAGTCTGCGGCGGCCATTGTCGGTATGGCGGCGCTCACCGCGTGCGCTCTTCTGCTGCATGCGAATCTCGCTACCATTGGGCTTATCTATTTCCTGTCGGTGGTTCTGGTTGCTCTTCATTGGGGGTTCGCGCAGGCAACTGTGTTGTCCGTGGTTGCTGTGCTGTGTCAGTGCTACTTCTTCATTCCTCCGATTTACACCTTTTACATCGCCGATCCACAGAATTATGTAGCTCTGGCGGTTTTTGAGTTCAGCGCCCTCTTAGTAAGCCGGCTTTCTGCACGAGAGCGGAGCAATGCCCGGGAAGCTGATGCGCACAGGCGCAGCATGGAGAGGCTCTACGAGTTCAGCCGGAGAACCCTGCAGCTCGATTTACACCTGCCGCCGGGGTCGCAGTTGTTGCACCTGGTGACGGAGATCTTTGCCGTGGACGCGGTTGCGATCTTCGATTCAGACCTCGATACCATCGATGTGTTTGGCCCCTTTCCGCTGGACCCCAAAGAGATGGCCAGGAACACCTGTT
>Ga0302324_100010989_pt1 | contig 18652 bp, 19 predicted proteins | sample Palsa_T0_1_FD_201949 | JGI IMG/M metagenome (GOLD analysis project Ga0302324, IMG submission 201949) | Peat permafrost microbial communities from Stordalen Mire near Abisko, Sweden - Palsa_T0_1 | ecosystem: Environmental > Terrestrial > Soil > Palsa > Peat permafrost | place: Sweden: Abisko...
GGACTCGGCGACCGCGTTGCAGTTCTGGCCGGCGACCAGCAGGGCGACCTCGCCGCCGAGCTTGGTGCCGGCGGTCACGGCAACCAAGGTCGCCGGCTTGAGCGCCGCGTTGTCGTGCTCGGCGATGACCAGCACTTCCATGGTCAGATCACCTTCGCTTCGTTGCGCAGCTTGTCGACCAGCTCGGCGACCGAGGCGACCTTGACGCCGCTCTGCCGCTTGACCGGCTCCTCGACCTTGAGGACGGTCAGGCGCGGCGTCACGTCGACGCCGAGATCGGCCGGGCTCACCGGGTCGATCGGCTTCTTCTTGGCCTTCATGATGTTGGGCAACGACGCGTAGCGCGGCTCGTTCAGGCGCAGGTCGGTGGTCACCACCGCCGGCAGCTTGAGGGCGACCGTCTCGAGCCCGCCGTCGATCTCGCGCGTCACCTCGGCGGTGCCGTCGCTCAAGCTGATCTTCGAGGCGAAGGTCGCCTGCGGCCAGTTGAGCAGCGCCGCCACCATCTGGCCGGTCTGGTTGGAATCGTCGTCGATCGCCTGCTTGCCCAGGATCACGAGCTGGGGCTGCTCCTTGGCGATGATCGCCTTGAGGAGCTTGGCGACCGCGAGCGGCTGCAGCTCGGTGTCGCTGAGCACGTGGATGCCGCGATCGGCGCCCATGGCGAGCGCGGTCCGCAAGGTCTCCTGGCATTGAAGCGGGCCCATCGACACCGCGACGATCTCGGTCGCCTTGCCGTCTTCCTTCAGGCGTACCGCCTCCTCGACCGCGATCTCGTCGAACGGGTTCATCGACATCTTGACGTTCGCGGTCTCGACGCCGGTCTTGTCGGCCTTGACGCGGATCTTGACGTTGTAGTCGACGACGCGTTTGACCGCGACCAGGACCTTCATTTCAAACCCTTGTTCCGGCTCGGCACTGGCAGGGCTCCGCGCGGCATCAGGCCGCGTCACGCTTGACGTCCGGGAGCGAGCCGGCTGCCCGGGAGAATTGCCTCAACGCACGTTCAACGCAGCAGATCGAAGTCCATTGCCACAAATGCTGCAAATCCACATCGGGGAGCGGACTCTAGCCATGTTGGCTGACGGCGCAACTTAATTTTGCGCTGCAGCATAATAGGGAATGGGTCTCAGCGGTTGGCGCCCGGCACCCACAGGACATCGCCGGCGCCTCGGCCATTGACCCAGCGCGACAGCACGAACAGGTGGTCCGACAGGCGGTTGAGATATTTGAGCGCGGCCGGGTTGACGGTTTCGCGGCCGGCGAGCGCGCTGACCAGCCGCTCGGCGCGCCGCGTCACGGTGCGCGCCAGATGCAGCTGGGCGGCGCACGGCGTGCCGCCCGGCAGCACGAACGACTCGAGCGGCGCCAGGGCGCCGTTGAGCCGGTCGATCTCGCGCTCGAGGCGCTCGACCTGGCCGTCGGCGACCCGCAGCTTGCCGTCGCCGGGATCGCCCGGCCGGCACAGATCGGCGCCCAGATCGAACAGATCGTTCTGGATGCGGGCCAGCATCGCATCGACCTCGCGGTCGTCGGTCGGCGCGTGCAGCCGCGCTACGCCGAGCGCGGCGTTGGCCTCGTCGACCGTGCCGTAAGCCTCGACGCGCAGCGCGTGCTTGTCGACCCGGCTGCCGTCGCCCAGCGAGGTCTGACCCCGATCGCCGCCGCGCGTATAGATGCGGGTCAGCCGGACCATGTCAGCGCCGATAGAGCATCATGAAGATCGCGAACAAGAGCAGCGCGACGAACTGCAGGACGACGCGCCACTGCATCAGCTTGTTGCTCTTCAGGCTGGCGGCTTGGCTGCCGTCCCTGCCGCGCCGCGCCATGCCGATCACGCCGGCGAACAGCACGCCCAGCGTGGCCAGCATCGCGAGCACGATCAGGATCGGGAAGACGTATTCCATGGCCCTAAGATAACGCGTTCCGGCGCCATTGCGAGCCCAGTCGGACACCGCAATGTTCGCTTTTTGTTCTCGCCTTCTCCCAGGTCCGCCTTGACCCTGCCACGGCGCGGGCCTAGTTTCCCGCCATGGCGTCTCTGTTCCTCCGTGGCACGCGAATTAGCGGCCCGACCCCGAGCTGGGGTCGGGAGTCATCGCTGTTCGCCATTGCCCATGAGGAGTCGCGCCATGTCGCGCGTTTTGCACGCCAGCCCAGCCGCTGCTGAACCGGCCTTCACCAAGGCCGCCGACCAACTTCCGCTCTGGCCCACCGTCTGTTTCGCGCTGTCCGCCACGCCCGAGCCGGGCGTGATGTCGCGCGTGCTCGAGCCGTTCGCCAAGCGCGGGCTGCTGCCCGACCGCCTGCACGCGGTGTGCGGCGGCACCGGCGGCGACGAGCTCGTGATCGACCTCCAGATCGCCGGGCTCGAGCCGGCGCTGGTCGAGCTGATCGCCGCCAGCCTGCGCCAGATCGTCGGCGTCGAATCGGTGCTGACCGCCGAGAAGCGCTACGCGCGCAGCGCTTGAGCGTGTAGCCTAGAGCGGTCTTCCCGAGGAGATCGCCCGCGTGACCACGGGTACCGGCTTTCTGCGCCACGTCATCGCGTGCAACCGCGCCGAGCCGGGCGACTACCTGCCGTTCGCGATCGACGGCGACATGGTCGGCCGGGTGCGGCGCGACATCGCGCGCCGCCTGGCCGAGTTTCCCGACCTGTTCGCGGTCTCGGTGCGCGAGGTCGCGCTGCATCCCGATTTCACCGACTTCGAGGCGCGCTCGCGCGCGCTCGACCGCGCGATCGGCCGGCTGGTCGAGATCGGCCTGGTACCCAAGCGGCGCAATGAGCTCTATCCCGTGGCGGCGCGCTTCACCGACCCGCCCAAGGCGCAGCTCGATCGCGGCGGCGTCGCGATTTTCGGCGTGCGGGCCTACGGCGTGCACGTCAACGGTTATGTCCGCAAGCCGGACGGGCTGCATCTGTGGATCGGGCTGCGCGCCAAGGACAAGCTGGTGGCGCCCGGCAAGCTCGACAATCTGGTCGCCGGCGGCCAGCCGATCGGGCTCAGCCTGACCGACAATCTGATAAAAGAGTGCGCCGAGGAGGCCGATTTGCCGGCAGCCCTGGCGCGCCAGGCCCACGGCGTCGCCGCGATCACCTACGCGATGGCGGTGCCCGAGGGCCTGCGCGCCGACACGCTGTTCGTTTACGATCTGGCGCTCGATCCCGGCTTCGTGCCGCGCAACACCGACGGCGAGCTCGAGCGGTTCGACCTGATCAAGGTCGAGGCGGTCGCCGAGCGTATCCGTGCGACCGACGATTTCAAATTCAACGTCAATCTCGTGATCATCGATTTCCTGATCCGCCGCGGCGTGATCGCGCCCGACCATCCCGAATATCTCGAGCTGGTCTCCGGCCTGCACCGCGACCATCCGACGGCGTGGCGCTAGCCGTTCGGCGCGGGCGCGGTCTGGAGCTCGGTCGCCGTCGTCGGCGATGCGGCCGGCAACGGGGCGCGCTTGGGCAGGAAGAACCGCACCAGCGCGATCGCCTCTTGCGACGACCAGTCGGCCGAGCCTTCGAAGCGGCCGAGCTCGCGGCCGTCTTGATCGAGCAGCACGGAGGTCGGCAGGCCGCGCAGCTTGAAGCTGCGCCCGGCGCTCGAGCTGCGGTCGGCGAACATGGCGAGGCCGGTCAGCTCGTGCTCCCGGTAGAACTGCCGGACGAGCGGCAGGCCGGCGCGGTCCTGCGACACCGGCAGCACCAAGAATTTCTCGCCCGCCAGCGCGGCCTGCAGGCGCTCGAGCGACGGCATCTCCTCGACGCAGGGCGCGCACCAGGTTGCCCAGAAATTCAGCAGCACGACCCGGCCGCGGAAATCGTCGAGCGTGCGCTCCTGCTCGTCGCGGTCGAGGAAGTGGATCTCGGGCACCGGGGCTGGCGTCGGCCGGAGCACGAAGTCGCGCATCGCGCCGCGCAGCGGCGCCCGCGCGGCATCCTGCGCCCCAGCGCCAAAACTTGCGTAAAGACCCCACATGACGACAATGGCCGCGCTGAACAGACCGAGCGTCAGCGCGAACTGCCGCCTCCAACCCCTTCGCTTGGTCACGACAAGCTGTACCCTTCTGTCATGTCCGACCCTCAAGCGCCCGTCCCCGGCCCATCCGCCAGCCCGACCGCGACCAACCGCTTGTGGGGCGGCCGCGTCGCGCGCGGTCCGGCCGCCATCATGGAGCAGATCAACGCCTCGATCGGCTTCGACCGCCGGCTCTATGCCCAAGACATAGCGGCATCGAAGGCGCACTGCCAGATGCTGGTCCGGCAAAACATCATCCCGGCGGCCGACGGCGACGCCATCCTGGCCGGGCTCGACCACGTGCTGGCCGAGATCGAGAGCGGCGGGTTCGCCTTCAAGACCGAGCACGAGGACATTCACATGAATGTCGAGGCGCGGCTGGCCGCGCTGATCGGCCCGGCGGCCGGCCGGCTCCATACCGCGCGCTCGCGCAACGACCAGGTCGCGACCGACTTCCGGCTGTGGCTGCGCGACGCGATCGACCAGCTCGACGGCGCTCTGCGCGCGCTCCAGGCGGCGCTGATCGCGAAGGCCGAGCTCCATGTCGACGCGGTGCTGCCCGGCCTGACCCATCTGCAGCCGGCCCAGCCGGTCAGCTTCGGCCACCATCTGCTCGCCTATGTCGAGATGATCGGGCGCGACCGCGGGCGCTTCGCGGATTGCCGGCGCCGGTTGAACGAGAGCCCGCTGGGCGCCGCGGCGCTCGCCGGCACGCCGTACCCGATCGACCGCGACCTGACCGCGCGGCTGCTCGGCTTCGACCGGCCGGCGGCGAACTCGCTCGACGCGGTGTCGGACCGCGACTTCGCGCTCGAGTTCCTGGCCGCCGCTTCGATCCTCGCGGTCCATCTGTCGCGCTTCGCCGAGGAGCTGGTCTACTGGGTGTCGACCGCGGTCGGCTTCATCAGCCTATCGGACGCCTTCACGACCGGCAGCTCGATCATGCCGCAGAAGCGCAATCCCGACGCCGCCGAGCTGGTGCGCGCCAAGTCGGGCCGGGTGATCGGCGCGCTCGCCGGACTCCTGATCGTGCTCAAGGGCCTGCCGCTGGCCTATTCCAAGGACATGCAGGAGGACAAGGAGCCGGTGTTCGAATGCGTCGACAGCTTGGCGCTGTGTCTCGCCGCGACCACCGGCATGGTCGAGGACATGACGGTCTCGGCGGCGCGCATGCGCCAAGCGGCGACCGCCGGCTTCACCACCGCGACCGACCTGGCCGACTATCTCGTGACGAATTTGGGCCTGCCGTTCCGCGCCGCGCATCACGTCACCGGCAGGCTGGTCAAGCTCGCGGAAGAGCGCGGCGTCACCTTGGATGCGCTGCCGCTCGATGCGCTGCAGTCGGTCGAGCCGCGCCTGACCGACGCGGTCTATGCCGAGCTGACCGTCGAGGCCTCGATGGGCCGGCGCACCAGCTATGGCGGCACTGCGCCCGAGCGCGTGCGCGCCGCGTTGCGCGCCGCGCGCGAGCGCTTCCTGTGACGGTTGCCGGCGCGCGGCTGCTCGCGCTCGGGCTGGTGCTGGCGCTCGGCGTCGGTCTGGTCGCCGGCTGCGGCAAAAAGGACGACAACCAGCCGCCGTCCGGCCAGGGCTTTGGCTACGGCAAGACCTATCCGAAGCAATGAAGGGCTTCACGACGCATAACGGGCGTCTGCATGCCGACGCGGTCGATCTCGGCGCGATCGCCGATGCGGTCGGCACGCCGTGCTACGTCTATTCGGCGTCGCTGATGCAGGACGCCTATCGCGCGTTCGCCGGGGCGTTCGCCGATGTCGACGCGCTGGTCTGCTATTCCCTCAAGGCCAACGGCAATCTCGCGGTGATCCGAACCTTCGCGGCGCTCGGCGCCGGCGCCCACGTGGTGTCGGGCGGCGTGCTGGCGCGCGCGCGCGCCGCCGGGGTCGACCCGCGCCGCATCGTGTTCGCCGGCGTCGGCAAGACGGCGCCCGAGATGGAAGCCGCGCTCGAGGCCGGGATCCTGCAGTTCAACGTCGAATCCGAGCCCGAGCTGCTGCTGCTCGATCAGCTGGCGCAGCGCCGCGGCCTGCGCGCGCCGGTCGCGCTGCGCGTCAATCCCGACGTCGACGCCGCCACCCACGACAAGATCGCGACCGGGCGCAAGCACAACAAGTTCGGCATCGACATCGACCGCGTCGGCGCGGTGTTCGCGCTGGCACACAGCCTGCCCGGCATCGCGGCGACCGGCGTCGCGGTCCATATCGGCTCGCAGATCACCGAGCTCGAGCCGTTCCGCGCCGCCTTCACGCGGGTCGCCGAGCTGGTGCGCGCGCTGCGCGCCGCCGGGCACGAGATCCGCCAGCTCGATCTCGGCGGCGGGCTCGGCATCGACTATCGGGGCGAGACTCCGCCGCCGGTCGCGCGTTATGCCGAGATGGCCAAGACGGCGACCCGCGATCTCGGCTGCCGGTTGGTGCTCGAGCCCGGCCGCCACCTGGTCGGCAATGCCGGCGTGCTGCTGACTCGGGTCGTCTATGTCAAGCGGGGCGCCGACCGGACCTTCGTGGTCACCGACGCGGCGATGAACGATCTGGTCCGGCCAGCAATGTATGACGCATATCATGCCATCGAGCCGGTGGTCGCGCCGGCGGCCGACGCGGCGCGTGAGCCGGTCGACATCGTCGGCCCGGTCTGCGAAACTGGCGACATGTTTGCAAGCGACCGTCCGCTGCCCCCGGTGGCGGCCGGCGATCTGCTCGCGATCCGTTCCGCCGGGGCTTATGGCGCCGTGATGGCGTCCACCTACAACGCGCGGCCGACGCCGCCGGAGGTGCTGGTGCGCGACCATGACTTCGCCGTGATCAAGCCGCGCGCAACCGTTGAGCAGCTGTTCGCCGACGAGCGGCTGCCGAACTGGCTCGACGCGCCGTCGCCGCCCCGACCCATGCCGCCCCGCGGGAGCCGCGCATGAGCCCGGCGCCGGCGCCCGAGCCGGCAGTGCCCGGGTCGGGCCTGCCGCCCGTGCCGGCGCATCGGTACCGTCTGGCCTATCTGGCGCTGCTCTGGGAGACCGCCTGGCCGGCGCTGTGGCCGGCGCTCGCGGTCGCCGGGCTGTTCCTGGTGCTCGCCCTGGTCGACATCCTGCCTGAGCTCAATGCTTGGCTGCATGGCGCCGTGCTGGCGCTGTTCGCGGTCGGTTTCGCGGTCGCCCTGGCGCGCGGCCTCGGCGCGGTGCGCTGGCCGAGCCGGACCGCGGCACGCCGCCGGCTCGAGACCGCCAACCAGCTTGCCCATCGGCCGCTGACCGCGCTGCAGGACCGGCCGGCCGGCGGCGACCCCGCCAGCCGGGCACTCTGGCAGGCCCATGTCGTGCGCATGGCGGCGCAGGCCAAGACGCTCAAGGTCGGCGTCCCGGCGGCCGGCCTGGGCCGGCGCGACCCGATCGCGCTGCGCGCCGTCCTGGTGCTGGCTGTGCTGGTGACCGGGCTGATCGCCGGGGTCGACGGTGCCGACCGGCTCGGCCGCGCGCTGCTGCCCGGCCTCGGCCAGGGCGCCGCGGTGCCGACCACGCTCGACGTCTGGATCACCCCGCCGGCTTATACCGGGCTGCCGCCGGTCTTCGCCGGCGCGGTGCCCCACGATCAGGTCTTGATCGTGCCGGCCGGCAGCACCCTGCTGGCCCAGGCCGGCGGGCTGCGCAACGCGCCCGCGCTGGTGGTCGGCGGCCAGACCCTGCCGTTCACGCCGATCGAGGCCGGCAGCTTCCGGGTCGAGGCGACCTTGACCCAGGGCGACCGCCTGGGCGTCATGCAGGGCCGGCACGAGCTCGCCGGCTGGCCGCTCCGCATCGTCACCGACCAGCCGCCGACGATCGGCTTCCGACAGCCGCCTGGCCGCACCAACCGCGCCGTGCTGCGGCTCGATTATGAAGCCAAGGACGATTACGGGCTGGAGGATGCGAGCGCGATCATCCGGCGCGTCGACAAGCCCGAGCTCGAGCCGATCACCCTGCCGCTGCCGCTGTCGACCAAGCGGCGCGAGGCCCAGGGCACCAGCTACCACGACCTGACCGCGCATCCATGGTCGGGACTGCCGGTCACCATCCAGCTCCAGGCGACCGACGCGATCGGCCAGGTCGGCAGCAGCGAGCCGGTCGCCATGAAGCTGCCCGAGCGCAATTTCAGCCATCCGGTCGCGCGCGCCATCGTCGAGCAGCGCAAGATCCTGGTGCTGAATCCCGACCAGCGGCATGAGGTCGGCCAGGCGCTGGTGCGCATCGCCGCGCTGCCGCGGCTCTACGGTGACGACACGGTCGTCTTCATGGCGCTGATGAGCGCGCGCGCGCGGCTCGTGTTCGAGCCCGGCGACAGCGCGATCGAGCCGGTGCAGCAGCTGCTGTGGGACACCGCGATCCGCATCGAGGAGGGCGAGGTCGGCCTGCGCGAGCGCGACCTGCGCGCCGCCGAGCAGGCGGTGCGCGACGCGCTGGCGCGCAACGCGCCCGACCCCGAGCTGCAGAAGCTGATCGACGAGATGCAGCAGGCGCTCGACCGCTTGATCGACTCGATGATGCAGCAGGCGCTGCAGAACCCCCAGCGGCTCGAGCGCATCCCGCGCGACCGCAACGCCCAGACGGTCGATCGGCGCGATCTGCAGCGCATGCTCGACAAGGCGCGCGAGCTGGCGCGGCGCGGCCAGCGCGAGCAGGCGCAGGCGCTGCTCAACCAGCTGCAGCAGATGCTCGAGAACATGCGCGCCGGCGTGATGGACGACAACGACGACATGGCCGACGGCGACGCCGAGATGAACCAGACCATGCAGGGCCTGCAGGATTTGGCGCGCCGCCAGCGCGATCTGCTCGACCGCGCGTTCCGCCAGTCCAACCGGGGTCAGCGCGGTCAAAAGGGCCAGCGCGGCCAGCAGGGCATGCAGGGTCAGCAGGGCCAGGCGGGCGAGCAGGGCGACGGCGAGGATGGCGACGACGGCGACATCGCCGGCGACCAGGAATCGCTGCGCCGCGCGCTCGGCGAGATGATGCGTCGGCTCGGCGATTCGATGGGCGACATTCCGGGCGCGCTCGGCCGCGCCGAGCGTGCGATGCGCGACGCCGCCGACGCGCTCAATCGCGGCGCGCCCGGCCAGGCGACCGGTCCGCAGGGCCAGGCGCTCGACCAGTTGCGCGAGGGCGCGCGCAGCCTGGCCGACCAGATGCAGGGCACGGGCGAGGGCGACCAGCGCGCGCGCGGCCGCGCCGACGCGACGCGCCAGCAGAGCCCGGGCCGCGATCCGTTCGGCCGGCCGATGCCGAACGCCACCGGCGTCGACACCGGCGACGTCGCGATCCCCGACGAAGGCCAGATGGAGCGCGCCCGCGAGATCTATGACGAGCTGCGGCGACGGGCCTCCGACCCCGACCGTCCCGGCGTCGAGCGCGACTATCTCGACCGTTTGATGCGGCGCTTCTGAGCGCGACCGCGATGGACGAGATCCTCGCGCCGCGGCCGTTCGTGCCGGCCAGGGACTTCGCGCTGTCCAAGCGCTTCTATCAGGCGCTCGGCTTCGCGCCGACCCATGAGGATGAGACCATCGCGATCCTCAAGCTCGGCAGCTTCAGCTTCATCCTGCAGAATTTCTACGTGAAGGAGCTGGCGGACAACACGATGGTCCAGCTGCTGGTTCGAGAGGTCGATGCCTGGTGGCGCCGGATCGACGCCGCCAAGCTGGTCGCCGAGTTTGCCGTCAAGCCGCCGCGCCCGCCCGCCATGCAGGACTGGGGCATGAAGGTGGGATTCGTGTTCGATCCGTCAGGGGTTCTCTGGCACGTCGCCGAGGTGCCGTTCTAGGAATCCCGACCGCACCCGGCGGGCCCACCGGGATCATGACGGTCAGCGGATCACCGTCGCAGGATCTGGCGGTGGATCGACCGCGGGTGCGGCATCGCTGGGGGCATTATCGGATTTCGCTTCCGCGGGCGGGATCGGCGCCGCGGCCTGCGCCGGCTTGTCGGCGCTCGGCGGCGTGTCCGGATTCGCAGGCGGCACCGACAATGGCATGATTTCGACCGACGGCATGGCAGAAGCCGGGTCGAGCTTGGCGGCCGAGGCACCACCGGACGGCGGCGGCGCGGGAGACGCGGCGGCTGGCGGCTCGGCCTTCGCCGCGGTTTTGTCGCCGGGCTGGTCGAGCGCCGCCGGCTTCGCGGGTTCGATCGGCACGGTGTAGTCGACCACGATGCGCGCCTGGGTGCCGGCGATCACGAGCACGTGCAAGCCGATCGCCAGCGGCGCCTCGTCCTTCTGGGTGACCGACACCATGTCGCCCTTGGCTTCGCGGACGATGTATTCGTAGCCGAACGTGTCGTTGATCTTGCGGTCGACGGTGTTGCCCAGGATACCGCCGACCAGACCGCCGCCGAGCGCGGTCAGCGCCGAGCTGACGCCGCTCTCGGGGGCGGCCGCGCCCGCGATGCCGCCGGCCGCCGCGCCGGCAACCGCGCCAGTGGTGCCGGCGGTCGCGATGTCGATCCGCCGAACCCCGACGATCACCCCCGGCTCGACCTTGTTGGCCTGCTGCACGGCGGTCGAGGAATAGGTGTTCGGCGAGTAGTCGGGGCCACATGCGGCCAGCGCCGCCAACACGATCCCCACCGCGCTACCCGACAAGAGACGCTTCACGGTCACGGCGCTGTCGTCCTCATTCGTCCACTCAATCATGCGCGCGAATGCGGCAGCCTTATGGCAAACCGACCGGGCCGCGCGCAAACACCGATGCTGTGGCGATTCTACTGCACGACGGCGCGACGCGCAGCCGAGCCGGGGCATGGTGCCTGCGCCTCGATGCGGCGGGCCGTTCGGCGCCGGACTCTAGCCGGTCGTGAAGGTGATCGCGAGGTCGGTGGCGCCGCGCGGCGGGTCGACCAGTTCGGCGCGGAAATTGACGGTCTCGCCGGGCAGCAGCACCAGCACGCCCGGGGTGAAGGTCCAGTTCTTGAGGTCCTGGTGGGCGGCGCTGCGCACCACCGCCTTGAGGCGCGGCACCTCGCGCGGCCGGTTCGACACGTTGGCGACCGTGCCCTCGACCACGATCGCGGGCGGGCCGTCCTCCTTGCGGGTCGACGAGACGTTGCGCAGCTCGAGCCCGGCGCCGACCGTCTCGATCGGCAGCCCGACGATGTCGTAGAGCTTGGCGGCCGGCGGCCAAGCCGCCACGACCCCGTCGCGGCCGGCCACCAGCCCGCCCGCGCCGCCGAACAGCACCACCGCGAAAATCAGCCAGCCGATCGCGTGGCCGGCGCGCGACCGCGGCTGAGTGAAGGCCGGCAGGTTGGAGCCCGGCGGGATCGGCCGCACCGAATCGGGCGCCGGCGCGACGTCGACCGGCTTCGGCATGTCGTCCGGCACGGCCTGCATCCAGGTGTGTTTGCAGCTCGCGCACCGCACCGTCCGGCCGGTCGGCCCGAGGGCTTTGGGATCGACGATGTAGCGGGTCGAGCAGGACGGGCAGGTGACGATCATGCCGGCTAAGTTATCATTGTTGCAGGGACTTATAGGTGTTGTAGGGATTTACGGCAAGAACCGCCGAGCCGAGTTCAACGACGGCGCGGGGTGACACTGGCGAGCCGGCCGTGTCGCGATGGCGGCCGGGGCGACCATCGGGCGCTCGCCGGGCCGCCCGGCGCCATGATAGGTATCGGCTTCAGCCATGGTTCGCTTTGACAATGTCGGCATGCGGTACGGCTCCGGTCCGGAGGTGCTGCGCGACATCACCTTCGAGCTGGCGCCGGGCTCGTTCTACTTCTTGAGCGGCCCGAGCGGCGCCGGCAAGTCGACCCTGTTGCGGCTGCTCTATCTGGCCCAGCGCCCGACCCGCGGCCTGATCACCCTGTTCGACAAGGATCTCGCGACCCTGCCGCGCGACCAGCTGCCGGCGCTGCGCCGGCGCATCGGCGTGGTGTTCCAGGAATTCCGCCTGATCGAGCACCTGACCGCGCTCGAGAATGTCGCGCTGCCCCTCAAGGTGGCGGGTGCGCGCGACGACCAGATCCGCGATCATGTGCGCGAGCTGCTCAACTGGGTCGGGCTGGCCGATCACGTCGACGCGCGGCCGGCGACCTTGTCGGGCGGCCAGAAGCAGCGCGTCGCGATCGCGCGCGCCGTGATCGGCCGGCCGGCCCTGCTGCTCGCCGACGAGCCGACCGGCAATGTCGACGACCGGATCGCGGTCCGGCTGATCTATCTGTTCGAGGAGCTCAACAAGATGGGCACCACCGTGGTGGTGGCGACCCACAACGATTCGCTGATCGCGCGCTTCCAGCATCCGGCGCTGCATCTCGACAAGGGCGAGCTGGCGCTGCGCCGGCCGCTGCGGGCGGCCGCGCCGTGACCGCGGCCAAGGTCCCGGCCAAGCTCCCGGGCAAGCTCCCGGCCAAACTCACCGACTGGTGGCTGCGCCTGACCGCCCGCAGCGACCTGCCGTTGCGCGGCGACGATACCGGCCGCTTCCTGCCCTGGGTGGTCGCCGTGATGGTGTTCCTCGCGACCCTGGCTCTGGCGGCGGCGCTCGCCGTCGGCGCGGCGGCGAGCCGCTGGCAGCATGATCTGAGCGGCAGCGCGACCGTCCAGATCGCCGCGATCGAGGCGCGCGGCGGCAGCGGCAATCTCGACGCGCGGGTCGCCGCCGCGCTCGACCTGCTGCGGCGCACCCCGGGGATCAGGCGGGCCGATCCGATCACGCCGGAAGCCGCCGCCGCACTGCTCGCGCCGTGGCTCGGCGACGTCGCGACCCTGGGCGACCTGCCGATGCCGCGCCTGATCGACGTCAGCTTCGACATGCATCAGGTCGACACCGCCGAGCTCGGCCGGGCGTTGGCCGCCGCGGTGCCGGGCGCCAGCTTCGACGACCACCGGCGCTGGGTCGAGGGGCTGGCGCTGCTGGCGCGCTGGGTCATCCTGGTCGCCACCTTCATCGTCATCCTGGTCGGCGGCGTCGCCACCTTGTCGGTGATCTTCGCCGTGCGCAGCGGACTCGCGGTGCATCGCGAAGTGATCGAGGTGCTGCATCTGATCGGCGCGCGCGACGCCTACATCGCCAACAATTTCGCGCGCCATGCCTGGTGGACCGGCCTGCGTGGCGGCGCGATCGGCTCGGCGCTGGCGCTCGCCAGCCTGGTCGGGCTGGCCTGGATCGGCAGCGACGCGGCGCCCGGCATGCTGCCCGGGCTGCGCCTCGAGGGCATCGACTGGCTCGTGCTCGCCCTGTTGACGCCGCTCGCCGCGATCTTGGCGGCGGCAACCGCGCGCTCGACCGTGCTGAGCGCGCTCGCGCGGCTGATCTGAGCCCCGGCATGCAGCGCACGATCCCGCGTCTCGTGCTGCTCGATCGCGACGGCGTGCTCAACCAGGACCGCACCGACTACGTCAAATCGCCCGACGAGCTCGTGGTGCTGCCGGGCGCGCCGCAGGCGGTCGCGCGGCTCAACCGTGCCGGCATTCGGGTCGCGGTGGTGAGCAACCAGTCCGCGGTCGGGCGCGGCATCATCTCGCAGGCCGGGCTCGATGCGATCCACGCCAGCCTGGCCGCGCAGCTGGCGCGGCACGGCGCCACGCTCGACGCGCTGCTATTCGCGCCCGACGTGCCCGACCGCGCGACCGACCGGCGCAAGCCCGGCCCCGGCATGCTGCTCGAGGCGATGGCGCGCTTCCACGCCAGCCCGGCCGACAGCGTGATGATCGGCGACCAGCCGACCGACGCGGAGGCCGCGCGGCGCGCCGGCATCGGCTTCATCCTGCTGCGCAGCGGCAAGGGCCGCGCGACCGAGGCGGCGCTCGCGCCAGGGCGCGCGCTCGGCGTGTTCGACGATCTGGCCGGCGCGGTCGCCGCGCTGCTCGACGGCCAGCTTGCGGGGCGCCCGTGAAGGCGGTGTGGCTGCGGCGGCACGATCCGCGCATCCTCGGACGACGGCAGAAATTCGGCGTGGTCGGCGGCTTGCTGTGCGCACTGGTCGCGCTCTATGTCGGTGGGCTGTTCGGATTCGCCGATATGATGCCGCGCGCGGTCACCGACCCGACGTCCGAGACCGATGCCATCGTCGTGCTGACCGGCGGCAGCCAACGCCTGACCAGCGCGTTCGAGCTGATGGCGGCGCACCGCGCGCGCTGGCTGTTCGTGTCGGGGGTCAACCGCGAGATCGACCTGGCGCGCCTGCCGGGCGCCGCCTTGTTGAGCGCCGACGAGCTCGCCTGCTGCGTCGTGCTCGGCCACGACGCCGACGACACGATTGGAAATGCGGTTGAGACCGCCGCCTTCGCGCGCAGCCATGCGATCGCCTCGCTGCGCCTGGTGACGTCGAGCTATCACATGCCGCGCGCGCTGCTCGAGCTCCGGCGCGTGCTGCCCGACTTGCGCATCGTCGAGCATCCGGTGTTTCCCGCCGGCTTCCGCCAGGACGACTGGTGGCGCTGGCCCGGCAGCGCCAGCCTGGTCGTGGCCGAATACAACAAATACGTCGCCGCGCGGGTGCGTCACGCGCTCGCCGACTTCATCCGCGGCCGCGTCCGCAGCCTGACCTGATGAACCCGGCCTGATGCTCGTCGTCCGCTCGCTCGCCTTCAACCTGCTGTTCTTCGCCTGGCTGGCAGTGCTCGGCCTGCCCTGCCTGCCCCTGATGCTGCTGCCGCGCCGACGGGTCTGGATGGTCGTCAAGCTGTGGACCCACGGCGTGCTGTGGCTGCTGCGCCATGTCGTCGGGCTCGACTACGAGGTGCGCGGCGAGCGCCCGCCCGACGGCAAGCCCGTGATCGTCGCGCCCAAGCACCAGTCGGCCTGGGACACCCTGATCTTTCTGGTGTTGTTCGACGACCCCGCCTACGTGCTCAAGCGCGAGCTGCTCAAGATCCCGATCTATGGCTGGTTTACCTGGCGGGTCGGCATGATCGGCATCGACCGCGGCGCCGGCACCAGCGCGCTCAAGCGGCTGATCGCGGACGCGCGGCCGAAATTCGCTGCCGGCCGGCCGGTCGTGATCTTTCCCCAGGGCACGCGCACCGCGCCGGGCAGCCGCCGGCCATACCTGCCGGGCGCCTACATGCTGTATGCCGACAGCAAGCTGCCGGTGGTGCCGGTGGCGCTCAATTCCGGGCTGTTCTGGGGCCGCCGCAGCTTCCTCAAGCGGCCCGGCCGGATCATCGTCGAGTTCCTGCCCGCGCTGCCGCCGGGGCTCGACCGCCGGACCTTCACGGCCGAGCTCGAGCGCCGCATCGAGACCGCGACCAGCGCACTGGAAGCCTGTGGAAAACCGCCGCCGTAACAGCGGGAATCATGGGGATAACCGCGGCGCTGTGTGGTCACGCACGGGCGATCTCTGTGGATACGAAAAGAGAACGTGTCGGTTGACCCTGAGGCTCCGGAGGCCTACATTCGAGACGGGGCGAGCGCGTTGAGAGAGCTTCCCTAACCCCTTATCCGAAAAGGAAAAATGGTCAGCATCGCGCCGATCTCCCAGCAGATCTGGGACATGAAATACCGGCTCAAGGCCGCCGACGGCGCGCCGGTCGACCGCACCATCGAGGACAGCTGGTGGCGGGTGGCGCGCGCGCTCGCGGTGCCGGAGCGCGACCCCGAGACATACGCCGCCGCGTTCTACGACGCGCTCAGCGATTTCCAGTTCCTGCCGGCCGGCCGCATCCTGGCCGGCGCCGGCGCCGGCCGCAGCGTGACCTTGTTCAACTGCTTCGTGATGGGCGAGATCCCCGACGACATGTCGGGCATCTTCGAGCATCTGCGCGAGGCCGCCCTGACCATGCAGCAGGGCGGCGGCATCGGCTACGACTTCTCCAGCCTGCGCCCCAAGGGCGCCCCGGTGAAGGGAGTCGGCGCGGACGCCTCGGGCCCGCTCAGCTTCATGGACGTGTGGGACGCCATGTGCCGCACCATCATGAGCGCCGGCTCGCGCCGCGGCGCCATGATGGCGACCCTGCGCTGCGACCATCCCGACATCGAGGCCTTCGTCGAGGCCAAGCGCGAGCCGGGCCGGCTGCGCATGTTCAACCTGTCGGTGCTGGTGACCGATGCGTTCATGCAGGCCGTCAAGGACGGCGCCGGCTGGGAGCTCAAGTTCGACGGCACGAGCTTCCGCTCGGTCGCGGCGCGCGAGCTGTGGGACAAGATCATGCGGGCGACCTACGCCTTCGCCGAGCCCGGCGTGATCTTCATCGACCGCATCAACCATCGCAACAATCTGCATTACTGCGAAGAAATCTTCGCCACGAACCCGTGCGGCGAGCAGCCGTTGCCGCCCTACGGCGCCTGCCTGCTCGGCTCGATCAATCTGGCGCGGCTGGTCGGCGCGCCGTTCACCGAGGCGGCGCGGCTCGACGTCGACCGGCTCGCCGATCTGGCGCGCACCGCGGTGCGCATGATGGACAATGCGATCGAGGTGTCGCGCTTTCCGCTCGAGGCGCAGGCCCACGAGGCGCGCGCCAAGCGCCGCATCGGGCTCGGCGTCACCGGGCTGGCCGACGCGCTGATCCAGTGTCGGGTGCGCTACGGCTCGCCGGACGCGCTGGCGCTGATCGAGCAGTGGATGGCGGCGCTGCGCCGCGCCGCCTATCTGGCCTCGACCGAGCTGGCCGCCGAGAAGGGCGCCTTCCCGCTGTTCGACCGCGACGCTTATCTGGCCGGCGAGTCGGTGCGCGAGCTCGACGCGGACGTGCGCGAGGCGATCGCGCGCCACGGCATCCGCAATGCGCTCATCACCTCGATCGCGCCGACCGGCACGATCTCGCTGCTCGCCGACAACGTATCGTCGGGGCTCGAGCCGGTGTTCAGCTTCAACTACACGCGCAACGTCCTGATGCCGGACGGCACGCGCAAGAGCGAAGACGTCAGCGACTACGCTTATCGGCTCTATGGCAAGCTGCATGGCGAGGACGCCAAGCTGCCCGACTATTTCGTCGATTCACAGACCCTGACGCCGAGCGAGCACGTCGTGATGCAGGCCGCCGTGCAGCGCTACATCGACAGCTCGATCTCGAAGACGATCAACTGCCCGGCCGATCTGTCGTTCGACGGCTTCAAGGACATCTATCTCAAGGCCTACGAGCTGGGCTGCAAGGGCTGCACGACCTATCGGCCGAACGACGTCACCGGGGCGGTGCTCGAGGTCAAGCCGCCGGCCGCCGCGGGCGCCGACCAGCGCGAACTCGACCTGCCGAGGCCAGCGGCGCGCCCGAGCGATCTGTTCGAGGCCGGCGGCGTGGTCTACATGACCCAGCCGCTGTCGCGCCCCGAGGCGCTTCCCGGGCAGACCTACAAGATCCGTTGGCCCGACAGCGACCACGCCATGTACATCACGATCAACGACATCGTGCAGGACGGCAGGCGGCGGCCCTTCGAGGTGTTCATCAACTCGAAGAACATGGATCACTATGCCTGGACGGTGGCGCTCACCCGCATGATCAGTGCGGTGTTCCGGCGCGGCGGCGACGTGTCGTTCGTCTCCGAGGAGCTCAAAGCGGTGTTCGACCCGCGCGGCGGCGCCTGGATGCACGGCCGCTACGTGCCGTCGCTGCTGGCCGCGATCGGCGACGTGATCGCCCAGCACATGGTCGATATCGGCCTGCTGCCCGGCAGCGGCCGCACCGACCAGGCCGGCGAGCAGCGCAAAATCGTCAATCTGACCGACCAGCGCCTGCGCCAATGCCCGAAATGCGGCCAAGCCTCGCTGATCCGCCAGGAAGGCTGCGACAGCTGCACGAGCTGCGATTACTCGAAGTGCGGATAGCGCGCCGGTGACCATCGCGGTGCTCGGCGCCGGCGCGCTGGGGAGCTATATCGGCGGCCGGCGCGCCGAGCAAGGCGCGCCCGTGGTGCTGATCGGCCGCGACGCCGCACGGCTCGCCGTGATCGCGCGCGACGGCATCCGGATCGAGGACGATCGCGGCGATCGGCTGGTGCGCGTGCGCGCCGCACGCGCCGCCGAGCTCGGCGAGCCGGTCGGACTCATCATCGTGCTCACCAAGGCGATCGACACCGCGGCGGCGATCGAGTCGATGCGGCATCTGATCGGGCCCGACACTTGGGCGGTAACCTTGCAGAACGGCATCGGCAATGGCGAGACGATCGCAGCCGTCGTGCCGCCGGCGCGCGTCGCCATCGGGATGACCGACATCCCGGCCGGCCTCCAGGGCGCGGCGCACGTGCGCTCGCCCGGTCGCGGCACGATCCGGCTGTGGTCGATGGACGGCACGGATTCGGCGGCGCTGCGCGCGATCGAGACGCTGCTCGCCGGCGCCGGGTTCAATTGCGCCGCGACGCAGGAGATCGCGACCGATATCTGGGAGAAGGCCGCGTTCAACGGCGCGCTCAACGCGCTGGGCGCGATCACGCGCCGGGCGAACGGCGAGCTCGACAATCCGGATGGAAGGGCGATCGCGCACGCCGTCGTCGACGAGGCCGTGGCGGCCGTCACCGCGCTGGGCGTGCCGGTCGAGCACGCCCGCATCCTGGCGAAGATCGACGGCGCGCTCACCCAGCATCGTGCCCACAAGGGCTCGATGCTGCAGGACGTGCTGGCCGGCCGGCCGACCGAGATCGATTTCATCAACGGCGCGATCGTGCGCGCCGCGGAACGCGCCGGCCTCGCCGCGCCGGTCAACCAGACCCTGGTCCGCCTGGTGCAT
>Ga0302324_100010991_pt1 | contig 18650 bp, 15 predicted proteins | sample Palsa_T0_1_FD_201949 | JGI IMG/M metagenome (GOLD analysis project Ga0302324, IMG submission 201949) | Peat permafrost microbial communities from Stordalen Mire near Abisko, Sweden - Palsa_T0_1 | ecosystem: Environmental > Terrestrial > Soil > Palsa > Peat permafrost | place: Sweden: Abisko...
CGGCCCCGGTGACCGGGCAGGCGGCCAACATCCTGCAGATTTCCCAGGAGCTTACGCAGGCCAAAGGCGGAGTGTCGCTTTCCGATTTCGCCACTTTCGCCAGCACCTTGGGAGCGGCGGCGGTGCTATGCTTCAACACCTACACGGACACCAACACCGGCAGCGCCACGCAGATGGCGTTGGCGGCCCAAAGCCTCGGCATACACGTGGTGGAATGGGAGTTGGGGAACGAAGCTTATCTGTACCCGCTGATCTACCCTTCCGCTCCGGCTTATGCGGCCTCCGTTTACAATCCGTACTATAACGGTGTAATCGCCGGGGTTCCCACGGCCACGGTGGGTTTGTTCTACGCGGGTCAATATCCCGGAACGCAGCCCAACGCCTTTCCGCCTACATGGTTCCCAAGCTGGGACACCGGCCTGCAGAGCTACACTCCCCAGTATTGGAACGCGGCGTCGAATCATATTTATCCGATCGTATCGCCGCAAAGCGCGCAGAACACGATGTGGACTTTGAACGGCCTTCTGGCTTATGCCAGCTCGGATTACATCACCTCCTACTTAGTCCCTCTGTTGGGGCCCAATACTCCAATTTACATTACGGAGTTCAACTGCTGTTCCGATTACTCCAACAAGTTCTTGAGCTATCTGTACAATGGGATCTTCATGGCGGAATACACGGCGCGGCTGTCGACAGTTCCGAGCGTGAAGGGCGTGGGAATCAACTCCCTGTATACCGATAACAGCGACTATCATGGACTGGTTCAATCGGTAAACGATTTTGAGTCTTATTTGATCGGCCAAGTGGAGGCCAATCCGAACTATTCCACGGACACGGCCACCGATCCAAACACGCAATTCCAGTTCTACACTTCCGCCCCGGGGCTTGCCATGGAGGTGGCCAACCAGGCCATCAATAGCGGCAACCAGCTTTTGCCCACGACGGTCACCGGCGGGTCCACCGTTTCTATCCTGGGATTCGACGGCAATCCCATACCCGCCATCTATGCGCAAGCTTACCAGGGAAGCAGTGGGAACCATAACCTTCTGATCACCAACAAGTCGGGGCATGCCGAGAAGGTTACGATTCAGTACAACGGCCACGGCGTGAAGGCGACGATGAACGTGACGTATGTGTCGAGTTCGAGCCCTACGGCGGCCAACACGGCCACCGCGCAGACCAACGTGCAGATTCAAACGACGACCTCCAGTAACCCGATTCAAATAGGGCCGTACAGTGTGACTTGTGTGACCTGGTGACGGTGGGGTAGCCGGGCTACGCGCCTGCGCAGGCAGGAGTGCCGACGGGGGTGCGCGACATAGAAGTGGGGATACGGACCACGCGACTTGAGCCGACGGATCGCAGAAAAGAGTCATTCGGCAGTTGGCCCGACGGCGATGGGAACGTAACAAACAGCGCTTAACAGCCAGCCGCCCGTGACCGGGTTCGCCCTCCCCGGCGGGGGGCGGCGGAAGCGCGGACACGCAAGGATCTCGCGGTTTTCTTTGAGTTTTTCGCGCCTCTCCGCTTTTGTATCGCACACCCTGCCGACGCGCCGACGCGGGAGCGTGCGCCGCGCGTCCGCGGACCCGGTTACCATGGTAGTCTGCGCATTGGAATCCACACATCCATAGCTGTGTCGCTGGAAGATGCGGCTCTGAAAGCATCCGGGCTGGGCGCCAACACGTTTCAGATTTTTTCATCGAGCCCCCGGATGTGGCGCGCCTCTGCGCCGGACGCCGAACAGATCCGGCTTTTGAGGCGCGCCCGCGAACGGCTCGATCTGAATCCGCTGGCCATTCACGTGAACTACCTGGTGAACCTGGCGTCGTGCGATACCGGCATCCGCGCCCGGTCCGTCGCCTGTTTCCGCGGCGAGTTGGAACGCGCGGCAGCCATCGGCGCGGAGTATCTGGTCCTGCATCCGGGCAGTTACAGGGGACAAACGGTCGAGGAGGCTATGGCGGCCTGCGCACGGGGCTTGCGGGAGGCGGCGGAAGGCGCCCGGCGGGATGGCGTGACGGTGTTGATCGAGAACACGGTGGGCTGCGGCGCACAGATCGGCGGCCGGTTCGAAGAATTGCGCGCGATCCGGGATGGTGCGGCCGCGCTTACGGATTTGCCTGTAGGCTACTGCTTGGACACCTGCCATCTGCTGGCCGCCGGCTACGATATCTCCCGCCCATCCGGACTGCGTGAAACGGTCGGGCAGGTGGACCAGATATTGGGAATCGCCAATGTGAAGCTTATCCATGCCAACGATTCGAAGAAGCCGCTCGGTTCGCACGTGGACCGGCATGCGGGCATCGGCGCCGGACACATCGGCAAGGCCGGATTCCGCGGCATGTTAGCGCACCCGAAGCTGCGAAGCATTCCCTTTATTCTGGAGACGCCGGTGGAGCGGGATGGCGACGACCGCCGAAATCTGGAAAAACTGAAGAGGCTGTGTGAGCGGGCCCGGACTTGAAAAGCCGGTGCGGGAGGCACTCCGAGAGCGGCCGCTTTGAGAGCACCGACGATCTTCCGACCCAGGCGCTTCGCGCTCTGCACGAAAATCCTCGGGCGGTCCCGCCGAACCGCCTGCCCGCGCACTTAAGAAAAACTTCGCCCAGTTTCTGTCTTGATTCGCCGCTGCGCGGCTCGGGCCTGAAGGTGGAAAGGCAGAAAGACCACCCCACGGCCAGCGGGCGCGTGAGGCTTTGGTTTGAAGGAGTCGATCCCGACTCTCTTTTTGCGAGCGTCGTTACACTTGGTGAGATCCTAGGAATCCTCGGCCAATGGACAAAGAGTGGGCATATCGGAAGCTAACCTCCAGCGATCCGCAGCCACTTGGCCGAGAAACGTGCGACTCGCGGTTGTGCGCGCTCAGTGGCTAACGATTGTGCTTCGCAATCAGCTCCCGGACCTTGGGTACAAGATCGCGAGGAACGCTGATGACTCTTTCCGAGGACTCAACGCCAGCTTCGTCCTCGATAAGCGCATCCTCCTCGCTTTGTTGCCCGTAATAAGCGAGTACCCTTCGAACTTTCTCTTCATTCCATCCTTCTGGGAAAGTTGCTTTGCTCATTGCCGCTTCTTTCTTCTGCGCCTGCGAAACGCCGCGAGCGGCTTACCGGTCAACTCGTAAGCCGTGATGACGAACACGCTGTTCGGCTTGGGATCGGGAACATAGATTACTCGCAAATATCTGCCCGATGCTGTAAGGCCAATCGCAATCCTGGAGCCTTCGCGACCGGCACGGTCTTCAGCGGGTTCATCCAAGACCTCAATCACCTCGCCCTCGGCTCACCTCATGGCCAATGTACATGTGGCAGGCCAGTTGCCGGATCGATATAAAATCGCGCTTGCACACCTTCGTTGAGTCTATTCTAACGCCCAAGCGCACGGTTTGTCGGCTGCGCCCTGGATGAGGGCCCACTCGGCCGTGTCACGCGCAAACCGCCGATGTGCCTCCGGTTCGTCGGTCTCCACCGATCAGGACCGAGAAGCGCGCTTGGTTCCGCGGATACGACTCAAGGCCGGTCCGGGCAGGATTACTCCTGTGAAATCCGGCTCACGTCAACTGGATGTCGGCGGAGGGCCGCCACAGCGCAGTTGCCATTTCAGGGCCCGTGCAGCCTGCCTTGCTACGATGGTAATCTGCGTATCGAGGTCCACACCTCCTTAGGGGGCGTCGCTCCAGAACGCCATGCCGGGCTTCGAAGACACCCCTTGGCTCGCACGGGGAACGGCATGCGAACATAGGTGAAGGACACATCGGCGAGACCGGGTTCCGCCGCATCCTCGACGACCCCGCAATCTGGAAAACTTAAAGAAGCTATGTCCGAAAAGCCATACGACCACAACCAAATCGAGCTGAAATGGCACGCGCGGTGGCAGAATGCCACCTTCTACAAGGCCGAGGAGAATTCCACGCGGCCGAAATACTATGTGCTGGAGATGCTGCCCTATCCCAGCGGCACGCTGCATGTCGGCCACATCCGCAATTACGCGATCGGCGACGCCCTGGCGCGCTACAAGTGGATGCGCGGCTTCAACGTGCTGCACCCCATGGGGTGGGACGCTTTCGGCCTGCCCGCCGAAAACGCGGCCATCGCCAACCAGCGGCACCCGCGGGAGTGGACCCTGCAGAATATCGCGGCCATGAAGAAGACCCACCGGCGATTCGCCTTCAGTTACGACTGGGATCGCGAGGTCTCCACCTGCGAACCGGAATATTATCGCTGGAACCAGTGGTTCTTCCTGAAGATGCTCGAGCGCGGCATGGCTTACCGCAAAAAGGCATGGGTCAACTGGTGCCCCAATTGTTGCACGGTGCTGGCCAATGAACAGGTGGTGAATGGCTGCTGCTGGCGGCACGAGGACACGCCCGTGGAGCAGCGCGCGCTGGAGCAATGGTTTCTGCGCATCACGGATTACGCGGATGAATTGCTGCGCGATATCGACAACCTGGAAGGGGGCTGGCCGGAGCGCGTGCTTACTATGCAGCGCAACTGGATCGGGCGCTCGGAAGGCACGGAAGTCGAATTCAAGCTGGAGGGCACGGGCGCGCCCATTCGCGTCTTCACCACGCGTGTGGACACCATCTTCGGCGCCACCTGCGTGATCCTGGCGCCGGAACATCCGCTAGTTGCGCAGTTGGCCGACCCGGAGGGGCATGCGCGCGCCAAGGCCATGGTGGACGCGCGCGCGGCCCAGGGCCCCGGCGACGTCGTCAAGGAGGGTTTCTTTACCGGACATTATGCGATCAACCCATACAGCGGCGAGAAGGCGCCGGTGTGGGTGGGCAACTTCGTCCTGATGACCTACGGCACGGGCGCTATCATGGCGGTGCCGGCGCACGATGAGCGCGATTTCGAATTCTGCACCAAGTATGGCATTCCAGTGCGGCCGGTCATCCGCCCGGTGGATGGCGAACTGGCGCGGCTCGAAACGATGCAAACTGCGTTCACCGAAGACGGCGTGGTGGAGGATTCCGGCGAGTGGTCCGGTTTGCCCAGCGCGGAAGCCCGCCGCCGCATGAACGCCAAAGCGGAGGCGGAGGGCTTCGGCAAAGGCGCGGTCACGTATCGCATCAAGGACTGGGGCATCTCGCGGCAGCGTTACTGGGGTACGCCGATTCCCGTCATCCATTGCGCGCAGTGCGGCGTGGTTCCCGTTCCGGAGAGCGATCTGCCGGTGGTGCTGCCCCTGAATGTGCAGTTCACCGGCAGGGGCCGGTCGCCGCTCGAGGAGGTGCCCGAGTTCGTCAACGTGAATTGCCCGCAATGCGGCGGCGCGGCGCGGCGCGAGACCGACACCATGGACACGTTCGTGGATTCGTCCTGGTATTTCTACCGCTATTGCGATGCGCACAACGACCGCGCACCGTTCGATCCGGCCAAAATCGCTTACTGGTTCGAGATCGACCAATATATCGGCGGCGTGGAGCACGCCATCCTGCACCTGATCTATTCGCGCTTCTTCACCAAGATGATGCGGGATATCGGTCTGGTGAAAAATGCCGAGCCGGTGAAGCGGCTGTTCACGCAGGGTATGGTGATCGCGGAAGGCGCCAAGATGTCGAAATCCAAGGGCAACGTGGTGGCCGCCGATGGGCTGGCGGACCGTTATGGCGCGGATACCGCGCGGCTGTTCATTCTCTTCGCGGGTCCGCCCGAAAAAGAGGTGGACTGGCGCGACGAAAGAGCCGAAGGTATCTATCGCTTCCTGGGCCGCGTGTACCGCTTCGCTACCCGCAACATTCCTCACAAGATGGATCGCGCCGGCGCGGGCGGCCATGCCGGCGAACCCGAGGCGGACCGCAGGATTGTCCGTAAGCTGCACCAGACCATCCGCAAGATCACCGAGGATTTCGAATCGCGCTGGCATTTCAATACTTCGATTTCGGGAATCATGGAGCTGGTGAACGAGCTGTACGCCGAAGAGCCGCGGCTTTCGGGGGCCACTGTGGCGGAAGTTTTGGAGAAAGTCACACTGCTGCTCGCTCCGTTCGCTCCGTATCTCGCGCAGGAGATTTGGGAGGAACTGGGCCGGGAGGGCCCTGTGTTTCGGGAGACCTGGCCCACTTACGATGCGGAACTGGCCAAGGAGGATTTAGCCGAGATTGTGGTGCAGGTGAATGGCAGGCTGCGCGGGCATATCTACGTGCCGTTTGGAACGGCTGTGGAGATACTTAAGGCGCGCGCGATGGAAGATCCGAAGATCCGCGTGTTAGTTGAGGGAAAGCAGATCGTGAAGGCGATCGCGGTGCCGGATAAATTGGTCAATATTGTGGTGAAGGGATAGTGCCATGACGGGCGAGCTTCGCTCGCCGCGACCGCAAGAGTGCGGTCGCGGCAGGCAGAGTGCCTGCGCCACGTCACTTCCTCACAATCACTTCCCGCAAGCGATCGCGGGTGAGGAAGAATTTTACGGACTGGAACTTCTGGAACAATTTTTCCAGGGTCCGGTTGTTGAACAAGTGCTTGGAGAAGGCGCGTTCGCCTTGTTGGCTGACCTGCAGCGTCTTCAGATCCTGAATGCGAAAGCTGTAACACGGCGCCGTTTCCGCGCGGTCGTCCGAACGGAAGAAGGCCAGCAGGTAGCCCTCCGGTTTCAGCACGCGGAACAAGCGGTCGGCGGCCGCCGCCAATAGGGCCGGTTCCATGTATTCGAGAACATCCCAAGCCAGGACGCCATCGAATTGATTATCCGGATAGTCCAGGCTCTGCCTCAAGAAATAATCGATGCGCCCGGGATTGGATTGGTCCGCCACATCCTCGCTGAAAGTCTCCTGGAAAATGCGCAGGAAATCTTCGGAGTAGAAGCGGTGTCCCAGGTTGGTGACGAAGTTGATGTTATCCTGGCAGGCGCCGCCGAGATCCAGAATGGACAAGCCGGTCTGGCCGCGGAAAGAGGCGAAGAATTGTTCGAGCCCGCGGCTCTGGCGCGTCTCTAATAGGGTTCTGTGGGCGGGCCGCGGCGCGAATCGGGGCAAGCTCCCGCCATAGGCGGGCGGCTCGGCCTGCGCAGGCGAGCCGGGGCCGCGCCAGAAGATCTTCAGCCGATCGCTCAACAACCCCACCTCCTCACCACCGCCCGCGGGTGGCTTAGCGCTTGCCTTCCGCCACGCCCGCTGCGGCGGTCGCGGGTGCGGCAGGCGCGGCAGCGGCTGGCTGCGGGCGCGGCTGGCTGGGCGCGGCCTTGGGCTCCGTCTTGACGATGTCGATGCTGCCCTTAAAATAGGCTCCGTCTTCGATGACGATGCGGGCAGTCTTGATATCGCCAACCAACTTGGCATCTTTGCGGATTTCGATCCGCTCGCTGGCTTCCACGTTGCCCTGAATGACCCCCAGCGCGACCACTTCGCGCGCTTTGACGCCCGCGTGGACCTTCCCATTGGGGCCGATCGTGAGTTTGTGGTCCATCAGTTCGATGGTGCCTTCTACATCGCCATCCACGTACAGATCTTCGCGGCTGAAGATTTGACCGGCGATTTTGACGGCCTTACCGATAGTCGCCGATCCGCCGCGCGACGATTCCTGTTCCATTCTCCCCATGGGCGTGCTGGACATGCTGGACAAAGCTGGTGCCTCCTTCTTGGTTTCTACAGGCGGCGCGGCTGGCGCCGGTTTGGGTGTAACCGTATTCAAGGGCCTGAGAGGTTCTTCCTCACGGCGTTGCTTATTCCAAACGCTCACTCGGGTGGCCCCCCTTTCTGGAGTATGAATGCATTCATGATGTGGTGCGGTATGGTCCCTCACCCGATTATAGACTGGTTTAGGGCCCGATGACGAACAAAGCGTGCGAGGGCGCACGGGCGCGCTTCGCGCGCCGGGGTCGGGGGTCGGGGGCCGGGGGCCGGGGGTCGGGGGCCGGGGGCCGGGGGTCGGGTCGGGGGCCGGGGGCCGGGGGTCGGGGGCCGGGGGCCGGGGGCCGGGGGCCGGGGGTCGGGGGCCGGGGGTCGGGGGCCGGGGGTCGGGGGTCGGGGGTCGGGGGTCGGGGGGGTCGGGGGCTGGTGATGATGTATGGGTATACAGTAAAGGTTGCATGGAAACGCGCACCTTTACCACGGCTGTCTTCCTTTTGGGTTTGGCAGGCGGCGTCTGGGCTCAATTACCCGCACCGAATGCGGCGGGCGTCGGCATGGGGCATCTGCACTTTAATGTGCGCGATCCGGCTGCGCACCGCGCTTTCTGGACCGCTCTGGGGGGCGTTCCGGTCAAGCTCGGCGACATGGAAGTGATCAAGTTCCCCGATGTGCTCATCCTCTATCGCAAGGCCGAGCCGACGGGTGGCACGGAAGGAAGCGTGATCGGGCACATCGGATTCCGGGTGAAAGACCTGCACGCTTCGCTCGAAAAATGGCAGGCGGCCGGTCTGAAAACCCTCCCCGGCGCCAGCCCGCACCAGGCATTCGTAATCGCGCCGGATGAGATCCGCGTGGAAATGACCGAGGACCCGTCGATGGAGGTCCCCATCGCCAACCATCACATCCACTTCTATACCAGCTCGGTAGAGGAGACTAAGGCTTGGTACGTGAAGATGTTCGGCGCCACGCCGGGCAAGCGCGGACCGTTCGAAGCCGCGGACCTGCCGGGCGTGAATCTGACCTTTTCGAAAGCCACCGGCGCGACGGCCGGCACCAAGGGACGCGCGCTCGATCATATCGGCTTCGAAGTGAAGAATCTGGAAGCGTTTTGCAAGAATCTGGAGGCCTCCGGAGTGAAATTCGACATGCCCTACCGGAAGATACCCGCGCTGGGGATATCCATCGCGTTCCTCACCGATCCTTGGGGGACTTATATTGAATTGACGGAAGGACTAAACCGGCTATAAACATTTTGCCGGTTTGCTCCGTCTAACCACCTAAAGGTGAAAGGCCGCGCCATGCGATTACACGCCGCAACCGTTCTGCTGTGCGCCGCGATCGCCTTTTCCACAGCGTGCGGACGGGCACCCGCGCCCGTAGTTCACGCGGCGACTACCGAGCCGAAGGCGGCCGTGGCGCCGGCCGCGCGCCACGAAGTGCGGCTGACAGGAACCGTTCAAGCAGTGCACTTCTTTACCATCCAGGTGCCGCAAGTGATGGGGCAGGGTGGAACTGTCACGCTCACCAAAATCATCGCCAACGGCGTGCGCGTGAAGTCCGGCGATCTGTTGGCGGAGTTCGATCGCACCACGGAACTGGACAACGCGCGGGATGCGCGCGCCAAGTTCGACGATCTGTCACACCAGGTGGAGCAGCGCCAGGCGCAGAACCGCGCCGACGCCGCCAAGCGCGCATCCGATTTGCAATCGGCCGAAGCCGATCTGGCCAAGGCCGAACTGCAGTTGCGCAAAGGGCCGCTGCTGAGCGAGATCGACCGGCTGAAGAACGAGGTAAAGGCGGAGGCCGCACGGGAGCACGTGACCAGCCTCAAGAAATCCAGCGCATTTCACGACCAGGCGGACGCCGCCGCGGTGCGTATTCTGGAGTTGCAGCGCGACCGGCAGAAAGTAAGCCTGGACCGGGCGCTTTCGAACGCCGACAAATTGCAGATCCATGCCACGCTAGACGGCATGGTGGCGCTGGTGGATGTGTGGCGCAACAACAGCATGGGCAAGGCGCAGGAGGGCGATAAGTTGTGGACGGGGCAGCCGTTGATCCGGCTTTTCGATCCATCGGAGATGGAGGTACGCGCGCAGGTGGGTGAACCGGACGACCTGGCGCTGTCTCCGGGTTGCCGCGCTACAGTGCGTCTGGATGCTTATCCGGACCTGACGTTTCAGGCGCACCTGGTGTCCGCCAGCCCGGTGGCTTCGGCCGCGTTGGGCAGCCCGATCAAGACTTTCACTGCCCGCTTCCGGTTGGATAGCGGCGATCCGCACCTGCTGCCGGACCTGTCGGCGGCGGTCATGCTGGAGAAGCCATGACGTGGCGCACGCTCTCAGCGTGCCGCGACGACACTTCTGTCGTCGCGCCGGGCGTAGCCCGGCTTGCCCGCGAGCTTCGCTCGCGGGGGGGCCGGCTGACAGCCGGCTGCGGCCACGATTGGCCGCCCCACGGTGAAAATGCAGAAACTCGAGCGCCGGGCGTAGCCCGGCTGGGGCGAGCGGGGCTCGCCTGCGCCACGTCAGGAGGGGGCAAGTGAGCCGCCGCTTGCGCAGCGTTCGCTTCTGGACCGGCCTCGGCATCACCCTGCTGGCGCTGGGCGCTGCGACTGCGGGCGTCTACCGTTTGCGCCAGGTGCAGGCGGCGGGCACCCTGCCTACGGCGCCCGCGCGCCAGGGCGATTTTTCCGTGATCGTGCGCTGCCGCGGCGAGCTGAAGGCGCGCCACTCGGTGCAGATCACCGCTCCGGTGAACGTCCCGTCGTTGCGCATCGTATGGCAGGCGCCTCCCGGCAGCGCCGTGAAGGAAGGCGACTCCGTGGTGCGCTTCGATCCGAGCAGCGCGCAGCAGCAGTTGCATGAAAACGAGGCGGCGCTGCAGCAGGCGCAGGCCACCCTGGATCAGGCAGTCGCGGATGCCCGCATCACCGCGGAGCAGGATCAGCGCGACCTCAGCACGTCGAAATACGACGTGGAAAAGGCCAAGATGGAAGTATCCAAAGCCGAGATCGTGAGCAAGCTGGAGGGCGAGGAGAGCCGCATCGATCTGGGGTTGGCGGAGCAGAAACTGGTGGTCCAGGAGGCCACGGTGAACCTGCATGGCACCTCCTACAAAGCCAGGATCGCTTCGCTCACACGCCAGCGCGATCAGGCGCAGGCGCAAGTCGATCTGACCAAACAACGGTTGTCCCAAATGGAGCTAAAAGCTCCGCTAAGCGGTGTCGTGATGTACATGCAGAACTACTCACAGGGATGGATGAACGCCAAGCCATTCCAGGTGGGCGACCAGGTGTGGCCGGGCGGCGTGGTAGCCGAGATTCCGGATCTATCGACGCTGGAGATGGAGGGGAAAGTGGAAGAGATCGACCGCGGGCGGATCGCCGTCGGCCAGGAAACCCGCGTACGGATCGACTCGCTTCCGGAACTTACCATGCCCGCGGATTTGATCGCCATCTCGCCGCTGACCGAGCAAGGTTTTGAATGGCCTCGCACCAGCACGTTCCGCGCGTTCGGGCACATCCGGCAACCCGACCCGCGACTGCGGCCCGCCATGAACGGCAACATGGACATAGTGGTGAGCCGCATTCCGAACGCCATCAGCATCCCGGCCAAATCGGTGTTCACGCGCAGTGGCAAGCCGATCGTATATCTCGCCGATAAGGGCGCTTATCGCGCGGTAGAGGTTGAACTGCTGGCACGCAACCCGGATGAGGTGGCGGTGAAGGGCATCCAGGCGGGGGCTATGGTTACGCTGGTGGACGCGTCGGCGACCCAAACAAAAGGTGCCAATAAATGACGCAATTTGCGGGGCAGGCCCTCGGCCTGCGGCGGCCTCGCAGGCCGCTAAGACGAGCGAAGCTCGCCTGCGCTGGCAAGAGTGCCAGCGCGGCAGGCATGAGTGCCTGCGCCACGTCGGCCATATGACTCGCAAGCTTATCATCGGCATCTGTGCGACAGCCCTGGTGCTGGCGCTGCTGGCCTGGGGCGGAGCGCGCCTCATGAAGGCCGTATCTCCGGCCTCCGCATCGCGGCTACCGGTCACGCGGGTGAAGCGTGGCGATGTCACCATTACCGTAAGCGCCAAGGGCGAATTATCCGGCGGCCACACGGAGATGCTTTCCGCTCCCATGACCGGCGGCGGCGACATGGCCATCACTTACTTGCGTGAGCCTGGTGAGTTAGTCAATCCCGGCGACATCGTGGTCAAGTTCGACACCACCGAGCAGGAGTTCAAGCTCAAGGAAGCGGAGGCGGACCTGGCGGAGGCCGAGCAGCAGGTGATTCAGACGCATGCCGACAATCAGGCTAAGGAAGAGGAAACGCGCTATGCCCTGGTGCAAGCCAAGGCGGACGTGCGCACCGCCGAACTGGAAGTGCGCCGCAATCCCATTCTGGCCGATATCGTCGCCCGCGAAAACAACCTGGCGCTGGAAGCCGCGCGCGACCATCTGCGCCAGCTTGAACACGACGCCACCAACCGGCAGGCTACGTCGGCCGCCGCCGTAGCCATTCAGGAAGCCGCTCGCAATAAGGCCAAAGTGAAAGCGGAAACCGCACGCCAGAACATCGAGAACATGGTGTTGAAGGCCAAATCCAGCGGCTACGTGAACGTCATGCAGAACACGAACTGCAATTTCTGCATGTACGGAATGCTATTCCCGGCCTTGCAGTTAGGCGACACAGTGAGTGCGGGGATGGTGGTGGCGCAGATTCCGGATTTGAAGAACTGGGAAGTGACTGCCAGCATCGGCGAACTGGACCGCGGTCACTTATCGGTGGGACAGAAGGTGCAAGTGGCCATCGTGGCGCTGCCAGGCAAGTCCTTAAACGGTACGATTAAGGAGATCGGCGGCACCGTCGGCGCATTCTGGAACCGTCACTTCGATTGCAAAATTACGCTGGAGGCGGTGTCGCCGGGTATGCGGCCGGGCATGAGCTCCAACATCGTGATCACCACTGGAACGTTGCCGAACTCGCTTTGGGTACCGTCGCAAGCGCTGTTTGAAAGCGACGGGCGCACTTATGTCTATCTGCAAACGCCCTCCGGTTTTGTGCCGCGGGATGTGAAGATGGTGCGGCGCAGCGAGAGCCAGGTGGTGCTGACTGGAATCCAGGAAGGCCAACTGGTGGCGCTGGCCAATCCCGAACAGCAGGACAAGAGCGCACAAACCAAGGCCGGGAGCGCTATGAAGGCCTTGTCGCGATGAAGTCCCTGGGCCGGATATTTTCGGACATCGCGCAGGCGTTCGACAACCTGCGGGCGCAGAAAACGCGCACCCTGCTGACTGCGCTGGGCATTGTATTCGGGGTTGGCTCGGTGATCGGCATGCTGGCCATCGGCGCCGGGGCGCGCGAAGAATCTCTGCGTTTCATCGAACAACTGGGCGTGCGCAACGTGCTGGTGGAATCGCGTCCGGCCGCCAGCCAGGAGGAACTGCAGCAACGCCGGCGCGATTCCCCCGGTCTGAACGACCGCGACGTGCGCATCCTGACCGCCAATATCGACGGCCTCGAGACGCTTTCGCCACGCCGCGCGCTGCATCCTTCGCGCGTGCTGCCCAAGCCTTCCCATGAAATACCGGAACTGTACGGCGTGCGGCCAGCCTACGCCATTATCCATAGCCTGCACGTGGTGGAGGGCCGCTTCTTCGACGAGCAGGATGACGCCGCCAGCCGCGCTGTCTGCGTGCTCGGCGAAGGCGCCAAGGTGAGTCTGTTGGGGTACGGTTCGGCCGTGGGCCAGTTCGTCAAGGTGAACGATAGCTGGCTGGAAGTGATGGGCGTGCTGGGCGGGCAACTGGCCGCCAGCGGACAATCCAGCGGCGGCAAAATGCAGGACCTCGACAACATCGTCTACATCCCGCTGAATACGTTTCAGTACCGCTATTTCGACCGCAGCAATTTCATGAAAGACGATCTGGATGCCGTGGATATGCGGCTGAAGCCGGGCGCCGACAGCCTGGAGGTGGCCAAGGTGGTGACCGCCATCCTGAACTCCACGCACCACAATACGGAAGATTTCACGGTGACCATCCCCGCGGCGCTGCTCGCGCAGCAGCAGCGCACGCAGACCATCTTCACTTACGTGATGGTAGCCATCGCGGCCATCTCGCTGTTGGTGGGCGGTATCGGCATCATGAACATTGTGCTGGCCACCGTGCTGGAGCGCACCCGCGAGATCGGCGTGCGGCGCGCCACCGGCGCGCGCCGCAACGACATCGTGCGGCAGTTCTTGACGGAGTCGGTGCTGATCTCGGTGGGTGGCGGGCTGCTCGGCATCGGTTTCGGCTTCTTCCTGGCCTGGCTGATCGCGCGCACCGCGGAGTGGAAGACCATCGTGACCACAGCGTCGGTGCTGATTGCGTTTGGCGTGTCGATGGCGGTGGGCGTGATCTTCGGAATTTACCCGGCTATGAAGGCGTCGCGGATTAATCCAATTGAAGCGCTGCGGTACGAATAGACCGGGTGGAAAAGCTATACTCAATGGACAGGCGATCTATGGACTCATCCAACGACCCCCGGTTCAATTTCGATGCCCACCCGACGCTGGATGAATTGATCGCCCAACAGGGGAAAGGCCCCATCACGGACGTGCGAGTGCTGCACGGGGATTTCTGGCCTGAAGATGAACCCCTTGAGGACTTCCTGGCGGCCCTTCACGATTGGCGTGGCCACAAGAAAGCCGACCCTGCTGCATGAGCAGTGTTGTCGTTGACACAGACGTCGTCTCCTTCGTTTTCAAGAACCATCCGATAGGCACACTATATGACGCCGATCTGGCGGGCAATAACCTGGTCATCTCCTTCATGACTCTGGCCGAATTAGACCGGTGGGCGATCCAGGCGAAATGGAGCCCCCCTCGCCGCAATTGGTTGCGGTTGTACCTGGACCCATTCGTTGTCCTGCCGTACACGAGAGACCTTTGCACGAAATGGGTCCGAGGTGACCGTCGCAGCGCAGACAAAGGGACATCGCATCGAGTGCGCGGATGCTTGGATTGCCGCTACTGCCCTGCTTTACGACCTCCCACCGGTCACTCATAACCGCGAGGATTATCGTGGCGTCCCCGGCCTCGAAGTAATCTCACACGGAGGATAATCCGGCAGCGAGGCCGGCGTGATGTGCTGCCGCCGTGGGTGGAACCGATCCGGCGTCATTCGGGCGGCAAGCCGTTGGCCGATTCACGACGGAGGCGATATATCATCTCGACCAGACGTTCGGTTTCCAAATCGCGTGACGGGTAGACGTGCTGTAGGAGCGCGTCCAGCGAGAAGAGACCGCGGCGGACGATTACGGGGCCTGTTGTTCGATACACCGTTTATGATGGACGACGTAATCGAGGGGATTCCGCAGGTGAACCACACGCCCACACGCGCGGAAATGCTGCATCGTACACCGGTGCTGTAAAATAGACTCGTGCCCAAGGTCGTGAACGCACACGATGCAAAGAATCAGCCCTTCCCTCTCGCGACGCGGGACGCGACGCGGAAAGGGATCGTCGTCACCCGAAACGGCAAGCCCGTCGCCGAGCCGACGCGGCCGCCTTCCCGACGCGGGTCGACGCTGCTGGGCGCCTTCAAAGGACAGATCCATATGGCCGAAGACATCGACGCCACTCTACTGGAATTCGAGCCCTACTCGACTGGCTTTTGAGCCGCCTGCGGCGCGTTATACTGCGTTCGAATGCGCATCCACCTGCTGCCGCTCGCCGCAACCGCCGCGCTGCTGATCTCCTGCGGAGCGGAGCCCAAGCCCGCCGCGCCCGAGCCGGCTAATACGGCCACCGTCGCCAAGCCTGCGGACGAAGCGCGCCGCTTCCCGCTCGCCAACCGCCTCGACACGCAGGTGATCGACAACCACCTCCTGGACAAATCTTTCATGCCAGGAGGCACGCTGGCCCGCTACAAGAAGGGCAAGACCGAATACGGTATGTTCGTCGCCAAACTGCCCACCCCGCAGGACGCCGCGTTCCTGCTGCTCGACTGGAATAAGGCGCTGGCCGGTTCGAAGATCGAGCCCGCATTTGGCGGCTACTTCGGCCAGGACGGCCCGCGTCCAGTGTTCGTGTTCGCCAAGGATGCGTGGATCGCGGGCGTGGCCGGGCTATCGGAGAAGGACGCGGACCTGGCCGCGCGCACTTTGGCCGCGCATCTGGATTAGGCGAACGCAAAGGAGACACATGCCAGCAAGAAAACACCTGATGGATCTCACCGGACGCGTTGCCGTGGTGATCGGCGGAACTTCGGGCATCGGCCGCAGACTCGCCGTCGGCTTGGCTGCCGCGGGCGCGGACGTGGTGCCCACCGGCCGGCGATCGGCTCTCGTCGAAGAAGCCTGCATCGATGTGGAACATGCCGGCGCCAAAACCTTGCGCCACGCTTGCGACGCCGGCTCGCGCGAGTCCATCGACCGCTTTCGCGACGCCGTCCTCGCGCAGTTTGGCCACGTGGATGTATTGCTGAACGCGGCGGGCCAGACCTTCCGGCAGCCTACCGCCGACGTCGCCGAAGCGGACTGGAATCGCATCATGGACGTGAATCTCACGGGCATGCTGCGCGCCTGCCAGTCGTTCTACCGGGCGCTGGCGGCCGGCCGCCGCGGGCGCATCATCAACATCGCGTCGCTGACTTCTTTCGTAGGATTCCTGGAAGTAACGGCCTATGCCGCGTCGAAGGCCGCGGTGCTGGCGCTCACGCGCAACCTGGCCGTGGAGTGGGCGCGCGACGGCATCAACGTGAACGCCATCGCGCCGGGGGTCTTCCGCACGGATTTGAACGCCCAGCTTCTGGACGGCACCGAGCGCGGCCGGGAGCTGAAACTGCGCACGCCGATGGGCCGCTTCGGACAGCCGGAAGAACTGGCCGGCGCGGCGGTGCTGCTGGCGTCCGACGCGGCCAGTTTCATCACCGGCCAGTGCATCGCGGTGGACGGTGGATTCCTGGCGTCGGGTGTGAATCAATAGCGGTTGGCGTCGATGTTCGACTTTGAGCCAGTTCCTTACCGCATCCGCATCGGAGTCACCGGCCATCGAAAGCTGGACGATCCGGCGGCCGTGGAAACCATGGTCAAAAAGGCCATCGACGCCGAAGTGAAGAATCTGTTTTCCGAGGCATCCCGGCGCGACATCCAGCGCGTGGAGCGCGCGGGGACAACCTCCGTTCTTTACAGTGTCCTGAGCCCGTTGGCCGAAGGGGCGGACCGCGTGGTCGCGCGGGCGGTGCTCGACTATCCCGGCGGGCGGCTGGATGTGGTGCTCCCGTTGACGGTCGAAGATTACCTGGAAGATTTCGAGACCGAGGAGTCGAAGAAGGCGTTTCGGGAATTGCTGGCCCGCTGCCGGCGCCCGGTGCGGCTACGCACGCGCCGCATTGCCGAAGACCGCCACGATCCGGGTGATCGGGCTGAACTGCGCCGTGAGGCTTACTTCCAAGTTGGGCGATACGTGGTGGATCATTGCGATGTTCTGATCGCGGTGTGGGACGGCCAGCCGGCACGCGGGCGCGGCGGAACGGCGCAAGTGGTCGAGTACGCCAAGGAGCAGAACCGGCCCATCATCCGCGTGTGCGGCAGCGGGTTTGAGGTGTTGAACCGCGACAATAACAATGGTCTGGATGCCTCCGCGCTCGAGGGAATCCACGGTTTCAACCGGCACGCAATTACGTTCGGCGACAGGGAGGCGTACCGGAAAAATCTGGACCGCGATCACTTCGAAAATCCCGCGACGGCGCGCGGAATCGCACCCGGCGTGAGAGAGTTAGTGAACACTCACCTGTTCCCTTACTACGTGCAGGCTTCGCTGCGCGCAAAAGAGAGCCAAAGCCGCTTCTACCGCGCGGGCAAATTCATTTATTGGCTCTCCGCCGCGGCGGTGGGGTGCGCGGCGCTGGCGGCTTTGGTGCGGAACGAGACGTGGGCCAGGGCGGGATTCACCGCGGAGCTGGTGCTGCTGATCGCGATCACGTTCACCTTGTGGAATGCCCGCCGCAAGCACTCGCACCAAGGCTGGATCGAGAACCGGTTTCTGGCCGAACGCATCCGCAGCGGAGTCTTCATGGCCATATGCGGGGTGGAACCAAGGCCGATAGACGTGCTGCCCTACATGGGCCATTCGCAGACCGTGAACGACTGGCCGGTACGCGTGTTCGATGAGATCTGGGACCGGCTGCCGCCGCTGGCAGGGTGCAGCCAAGAGCAGTGCGCGATCCTGAATCCATACGTGCGGGAGGTGTGGATCGGTGAACAGGCGAACTTCCACGCCGGTAAGAAAGAGCGTGAAGGGCGCGCGCGGAGGCGGCTCGCAAAGGCGGGCGACATCGTACTGCCCACCACCATCGGGGCGGCGATGCTACACCTTCTGCTGCCGGCGGAACTGCTGCCGGCGGAAACGATGCTCTGGCTGCGCGGTGGATTGACTTTCATTGCCCTGTTGTTTCCCGCTATCGCCGCGTCTCTCGCCGGCATGGAGGCGCATCGGGAGCATCTCCGGCTGGAAAAGCGCAGCGCCAACATGCAGCCGCAGTTGGAGCAGGTAAAAAAGCAGATGGCGTCGGCCGGCGATGTGGCGCGATTTCAGAGTCTGCTGCAACAGGTGGATGAAATCATGCTGCGCGAGACGCAGGACTGGCTGATGCTGATGCGGTTCGTGGAAATCAAGGCGGGGTAGGCAAATGGAAACAGTTCACGTTTTCGTCCGGTTGGAACCTCTGGCGGGCAAGGAGGCGGAGTTTCGCGAGGCTTTGCTGCGGGTGGCGGAGCCGACGCGCGGCGAGAGCGGCTGCCTGGGTATCCGGATATTTGAGTCGCTGCGGGAGCCGTGGGTGTTTACGATTCATTCGGAGTGGGTGGATGAGGCGGCGTTCGAATTGCACGCACGATTGCCGCATACGGTTCGCTTTCTGGAGGTGTCGGAGAAGCTGTTGACGCATGCGATCCAGGCGTTGCGTACGCGCGAGATCGAGTGAAGTGGGGCAGGCCCTCGGCCTGCGCGGGTCCCTTGGACCCGCTTCTTGGTCCGAAAAATTGCGGCCTGGGAGGCCGCCGCAGGCCGAGGGCCTGCCCCACGATTTGTGCAGAAT
>Ga0302324_100010992_pt1 | contig 18649 bp, 16 predicted proteins | sample Palsa_T0_1_FD_201949 | JGI IMG/M metagenome (GOLD analysis project Ga0302324, IMG submission 201949) | Peat permafrost microbial communities from Stordalen Mire near Abisko, Sweden - Palsa_T0_1 | ecosystem: Environmental > Terrestrial > Soil > Palsa > Peat permafrost | place: Sweden: Abisko...
CCCACCTCGACCACGGCCAACCCCGCACCAACACCTACCACCACCCCGAGCAGCTGCTACAGGACGATGACGATGGGGTCCCTTGATGCCCCGCAGTCGTCGAAGCAGACGCTGCAAGCGTGCCGAATCGCGTTATTCGCCGGTGAACTTCGGCGGTCGCTTGGCGAAGGTCGCCGAAACTCCCTCGGACAGATCCTTCGACGGCAGGAACGCCGCATTCCACGCCGCCACGTACCGCAGGCTCGCCGACACCTGCGAAATCCGTTGCTGGTCAAGGACATCCTTGACACCGCGGACCGTCAGCGGCGGGTTGTCGGCGATCTCAGCAGCCGTAGCGTGCGCGGCCTGCAGCGTCGCGTCGGGATCGGCAAAGACGTCGTTGACCAACCCGATCTTCTCGGCGCGGGCCGCGTCGATGTCCTTGCCGGTCAGCGCCAATTCGCGCAGGTGCCCATCGGACAGGATCAGCGGCAGCCGGGCCAGGCTGCCGACGTCGGCGACGATCGCGAGCTTGACCTCGCGGACGGAGAACTTCGCGTCGGCGCTCGCGTAGCGGATGTCGACCGCGGAGATCAGGTCGACACCACCGCCGATGCACCAGCCGTGGATCGCCGCGATCGTCGGGGTGCGGCAATCGGCAACGGCGCTGATGGTGTTCTGCAACCGCAGCACCTCGGTGTGGAACTCGGAGCGGGGTCCCGCCATCGCGCCCTCGGCCAGCACCGGGGCCAGGAACCCGCCCATCGCCGGTAGGTCGAGGCCGTAGCTGAAGTTGCGGCCGGAGCCGGTGAGGACGATGGCCCGGATGTTGGGGTCAGCGTCGAGAGCGGCGAACAACTCCGGCAGCTCCGACCAGAACGCGGGCCCCATCGCGTTGCCCTTGCCCGGTCCGATCAACGTCACCTGTGCGACGTGGTCTTTGGTGTCGACGAGGACGGATTCGTATGGCTGGCCCATCGGCAGACTTTACCGCGGTACGGGCCTGGGCTCAGACGCGCTCCAGGTAGAAGTAGAAGTAACGGCCGTTGTCGATCACGCCTTTGCCGTTCATGATGCCCATCACCGTGGCGGCGTCGACGCGCTTGAAGTGATCGTGAACCGGCTGGCCGTCGTAGACCATGGTGGCCGTGACTTCGCCGCGGAATTCCTCCAGCCACAGGCTGGCTTCGCCCTTGCCCATCTTGACGTTGGAGAACCGGTTCCCGTCGTCATCGAGACAGACCAGTGGCTGCACGTCGTCGGGTGACTTGAACGTTTTGCCGAACCAGCGGGACTTTTCGAGTTGACCGTTCATCCGGTGGCCGGTGACGAATTCGCCGCCCTTCCACTCGCCGAGCATGCCGTCGACGGTGGCCGGCGGCAGGCCGGCCCAGAAGTCGTCGAGTTCGGCGTCGTCGATCGACCCGGCGCGCTCCTTGAACTCGGTGAACTTCTTGAGCGCCAACGCATCTGTCATCTCGATCTCCTCTTCGTATTTAATGGCCCGGCTCCTCCTCGGGCCGCGGCTCGGCCCGCATCGTCGCCGGGCTAGATCCAGCCCTGCGCGAATTGCAGCATGGCATCGTTCTCCGACGGCGCACCGATGGTCACCCGGACACCGTCGGTCCCGTAAGGCCGGACCACGATGCGTGCGTCGGCCGCGCGCTCCACGAAGTCCAGAGTGCGGGGTCCGAGTGGCAGCCAGACGAAATTCGCCTGCGACGACGGCAGGGTGAACCCGGCCGCGCCCAGCGCGTCGCTCACCCGCGCCCGTTCGGCGACGACGGCATCGGTGCGGGCGAGCAGCTCGTCGGCGGCGTCCAGCGAAGCGATGGCCGCGGCCTGCGAGATGCTGGTCGCGGTGAACGGCACGTAGGCCTTGTCCATGGCAGTGATCAACTCCGGGTGGCCGGCCGCATACCCCACCCGCAAGCCGGCCAGCCCGTAGGCCTTCGAAAAGGTGCGCAGGACAACGACATTGCTGTGGTCGCGCACCAAACCGAGGCTGTCCGGCACCAGGCCGTCGCGGATGTATTCGACGTAGGCCTCGTCGATTGCGATCAGGACGTGCGACGGCACCGCCTCGACGAACCGAGCCAAAGCATCCGGGTCGACGACCGTCGAGGTGGGGTTGTTGGGGTTGCAGACGAAGATCAGCCGGGTGCGGTCGGTGACGGCGGCAAGCATCGCCGTCAGGTCGAAAGTGTGGTCAGAGAGCGGGACTTGGACAGCGGTGACGCCGGCGAGGCGGACCTGCAGCGGGTAGATCTCGAAGCTGCGCCAGCCGAACAGCACCTCGTCGCCGGCCGTGGCGCTGATCTGGATGAGTTGCTGACACAGGCTCACCGATCCGCAACCGACGGCGATGTGCTCGGGTCCCCAACCGCCGGCGCTGCCCACCCGTCCAGAGTTGAGGTGCTTGGCCAATGCGGCTTTGAGGTCGGCGCAGCCGTTGTCCGGGTAGCGATTGACGCCGTCGGTTGCCCGCTCGATCGCCGCGCGGACGCTGGGCAACGGGCCCGACACGGTCTCGTTGCTGGCCAATTTGATCGCGCCCGGGACGGTCTTGCCGGGTACGTAGACCGGCAGCTCGGCCAATTCGGGACGGAGGCGCGCGGTCATTTCGACAGCATATGTCTGGCCTGTGTACGCTGTGCTCCGCGGCGGTTCCGGCAGCCGGCTCCTGACGGCGGTCCGGTACCCTCGGGAAGTTCGAGGAGGCGTGCCAGAGCGGCCGAATGGGACTCACTGCTAATGAGTTGTCCCCCTTACCGGGGACCGGAGGTTCAAATCCTCTCGCCTCCGCCACCGGAGATAATTGAACACAGGCGCCCGTAGCTCAACGGATAGAGCATCTGACTACGGATCAGAAGGTTGGGAGTTCGAATCTCTTCGGGCGCACGCAGCTCAGAGGCTATTTCCGGCATTGTGAGAAGCAGCTCTGCTGCTCATTGACGACAGTTTTGACGATCTGGCGGGTGGTCTGGGCACCGGAAAACAGTTGTCAGAAGGTCAAGCCTTACCACTGCTGCTCACCTTGGGTATTTTCCGGTCAGTATGGGACGGGTTGGTTCCGGTCGCGGGCCGTGTGGTGATCGTTACCACGACGGTGCCGCTGGTCAATTCGGCTGGCCCGAACAACGCAGTATCGTAAATGTTGGGTTGCCGCGGCGCGTCGTTTCTAGGCTGTTGGTATGAAACGGCTCTCCAGCGTCGATGCGGCGTTCTGGTTTGCAGAAACATCGGGCTGGCACATGCATGTCGGCGGCCTGATGATCTGCGACCCCTCCAAAGCTCCTGACTTCTCGTTCGACGTGGTTCACGACCTGTTGGCCAGCCGGCTGCCCGAGATGCCGCAGCTGCGATACCGGGTGGCCGGTGCACCGCTGGGACTAGACCGCCCCTGGTTTGTCGAGGACGCCGAGCTCGACGTCGACTTCCACATCCGCCGTATCGCGGTGCCGCCGCCGGGCGGCCGCAAAGAACTCGACGACCTCGTCGGGCGGTTGATGTCCTACAAGTTGGATCGCTCGCGTCCGCTGTGGGAGCTGTGGTTCATCGAGGGTGTCGAAAACGGTCGGGTGGCCTGCCTGACGAAAATGCACCACGCGCTCATCGACGGCGTTTCCGGCGCCGGGCTCAGTGAAATCATGCTCGACGTCACCCCCGAGCCGCGACCGGCGGCCGATGAGCCGAAGGAATCGCTGGTCGGAATCGGCATACCCCGATTGGAGCTGCGCGCGATCGGCGGCGTTTTCAACATCGCCGTGATGACGCCCTACCGGATGTTGCGCGTGGTCGAGCAGACAATACGCCAGCAGCTGGCGGTGCGCGGGCTAGCCAACAAGCCGCCTCGCTACTTCGATGCGCCGACCACGCGCTTCAATGCCTCGGTCACGGCGCACCGGCGTGTCAGCGGTGCCCGGGTGCCGTTCAAGCGTGTCAAGGCGGTCAAAGACGCCTTCGGAGTGAAGGTCAACGATGTGGTGCTGGCGCTGGTGTGTGGGGCGATGCGCCAATACCTGCAGGATCGGGATGAGCTGCCGGACCGGCCGCTCCTGGCCCAGGTGCCGGTATCGACCCGCAGGGAGGGCACCGAGGTGGGCAACCAGATCAGCTCGATGACGGTCAGCCTTCCCACCGACGTCTCCGATCCCAGTGAGCGGATCAAAGCCATCCATGACAGCTCGCAGGGCGCCAAAGCGATGGCGAAAGCGCTGACCGCACACCAGATCATGGGATTGACTGAAACGACCCCGCCTGGGCTGCTTTCACTGGCCGCCCGCGCTTACACCGCCAGTCGGCTTGGGGGAAACGTCGCCCCGCTCAACCTGGTGGTCTCCAACGTGCCTGGACCCGACTTCCCGCTGTACATGGCCGGCGCAATCGTGGAAAAACTGGTGCCGATCGGTCCGCTGGTGATGGACATCGGACTCAACGTCACCTGCTTCAGCTACCGCGGATCGGTCGATTTCGGCTTCATCACCACCCCCGAAATCGCGAACGACATCGACGAGCTGGCCGACGGCATCGAACCGGCACTACGCGAGCTCGAGCACGCCGCAGGCCGAACTTCTGCACCGCGAACCCGGCGGCGTCGCGGTCAATAATCGCCATGACGACCGCGCGGTCACCTGCCACCGGTCGTCGGCAGAATGTCGGCTGGCCGCCTTCCATGCTGGCAGCTGGACCGGCTAATCCTTGGGACGACGTCAGCCCGTCGGCCGGGAGCCGGCCGCCACCTCATCGGGGTAGTCGTCGTAATAGGGCACATAGCCTTCCTCCCGGCCTTTCAGCACATACAGCGGATCCCCGACGTCGGAGCCGTAGCCTTGCTCACGCAGATCAGCCTTTTTCCTCTTGAACGTCGAGGTCTGCTCCAGCGAATCAACGACCCGCACAAACAACGGCACTGCGTAGCTGGGCAGGTGCTCGTAGACCGTCTTGGCCAGCGACGCGCCGTCGACGTCCTTGTCGCCTGCCAGCACCACAGCCGCCATCCCGGCGCGCCCGTCGGTGCCGGGCACCTGCACGCCGAAGACGGTGACAGCTTCGACGGCCGGGTCGGCCGACACGGCCGCCTCGACATCGGTCGTCGCGACGTTCTCGCCCTTCCACCGGAACGTGTCGCCGAGCCGGTCGACGAACGCGGCGTGGCGCCAGCCCTGCGGACGCATCAGGTCTCCGGTGTTCAACCACACGTCACCGTCCCGGAAAGCGTTGCGCACCAACTTCTTCGCGCTCGCCTCAGCGTCGGTGTAGCCCTCGAACGGCTGCTTGTTGGTGACCTTGCTCAGTAACAGCCCCGGCTTGCCGCCACGCACCTTCCGTACCCGCCCCTTGTCGTCGCGAACCGGTTCGCCGGTCTCGGGGTCGTACTCGACGAAGGCGACCGGGGTCGGGCAGATGCCGGCGGACCTGGGAATGTTGAAGACGTTGACGAACCCGGTGTTGCCCTCGCTGGCGCCGTAGAACTCGAAGACCCGTGGGATGTTGAAGCGGGTGGTGAAGTCGTCCCAGATGTCGGGTTGCAGCCCGTTGCCGGCGATGACGCGCACCCTATGGTGGCGATCGGTGTCCTTCTCGGGCTGGTTGAGCAGGTAGCGGCAGATTTCGCCGATGTAAAGGAACGCGGTGGCGTCGTAGCGGATGACGTCGTTCCAAAACCGTGATGCCGAAAATGAGCGCCCCAGCGCGAGCGTGGCACCGGCGCCGAGCACTCCCGACACCCCCACGGTGAGCGCGCTGTTGTGGTATAGCGGCAGACAGCAATACAGCGTGTCGCTGCTCTTTAGCCGCATGCCAAGGCCGCCGGACCCCCCAAGCGCCCGCAGCCACCGGTAATGGGTCATCACACTGGCCTTGGGTGCGCCGGTGGTGCCCGAGGTGAAGATGTAGAAGGCCTGATTTTCTGCGAGGATTGACGAGGTCACCGCCGGATTGTCGGTGGACGCGCCGGCGGACAGCCGGTCGAGTTCGTCGATGGTGATCGTGTCGGCGACTTTCGCGCCCGATTCATCGACGGCCTCGAGCAGCGTGTCTTCGCCGATCAGGATTTTGGCATTCAGCAGGTCGAGGCTGTGGGCGAGCACGTTGCCGCGGTGCTGGTGGTTCAGCATGCCGGCGATCGCGCCCAATTTCACCGCCGCCAGCATCAGCAGCACTATGGGCGGCGAGTTCTCCAGCATGATGGCGACCACGTCGCCGCGCTCGACGCCGCGTGCGGCCAGCACTGCCGCATACCGGTTGACGGTTTTGTTGGCCTGACCGTAGGTCACGGTTTCGTCGTCGAATCGGATGAACACCTGATCGCGGTGCTGTGCGGCGCGGTCCTGGAATACCTTACCAATCGAGGTCTTGGCCGAGGGACGAGTCAGGAAAGCGGTCAGCACGCCGCGCAGGATGACCGGCGCATCGACGAACAGACCGGGCAGCCCGGTGGCGATATCGGTCAACCGGACGGTGTCGTCATCCATGCGTTCTCTCCGCCGTTCCCCGCCACATCGCCGGCGCTATCAGCGTGTGCGTCGGATGCGTGCGGAGTCCACCAGCCCCGACTTCACCAGCGCATCGTCGATAAATCGGTGCGCCGGCCGCGAGCGGAAAAACCCGGTGTGGCCGCCCGGATACCAACAGATCTCCGGTTTGCCCCAGTGCCCCCAGAGCCGGGCGGCCTCGTCGCGCGGGTGCACCAACCTGTCGGCGATGCCGGCGTAGATGAAGCGGCCCTCCATCGGCACGCGGGGACGCAGCGCCAGCGGCGAGATCATCGCGCCGATGGGCTTGGCCAGCGTCAACATTTCACCAAGGTCGTCGTATTCGCTGAGGCCGGCATGGCGCGCAACCAGCTCGAGCAGATCAGCCAGTGGTACGCCGAGAATCGCACAGGTGAGGCCGTCGTCAAGGGTGGCCACCAGCGAGGTGAGATAACCGCCGAGGGAGATGCCGTTCATCCCGATCATCGAGTCAGGCTCCTGTGACCGGATCCACGACAGCAGGCGCCGGATATCCCACACCGCCTGAGCGACACCATGGACGTTGTCAAGCACGTCCTCACTGGGGAACGCGGCGCCCTTGGGCAGGCCCCGCGCACGCGGGCCGTGCATGGGAAGGACAGGAAGCACAACGTTGAGGCCAAGATCGTGGTGCAGATGCCAGGCCCGAAACAGCGCGAGGTCCAGGGCGGCGCGTCCCATTTCGGCGCCATGCACACACACCAGCCATGGGCGCGGCTCGCGGTGTCGCAACATCAAGCCGTATTCATGGTTATTCGGGGTATAGCTCAGCCACCGTTCCCGGCCTGGCTCGCCCGCACAGGGCTCATACTCACTGTCGAAAAACATGCGCGAGTAGGTGCGCCCCAGGCTGGTGACGGGCTTGACAGAGACATCGGTCAGCGGCGGTGGTGCCGCGAAAAACCCCTCAGGCTTTGCGAGCCAACCTTTCTGACGATAGAAATCAAGTGCGGCGATCACCTCGCGATTGATCCGTTCGACTCTCGTCGCATCCGGGGCCGATCGCAGGAAGCGAAAGCCGAGCAGCACGATTTCATCGCCGAACGCGTGCGCCGCTAGCCCGAGGGTGGGTCGTCTCGCGGGAAGCTGACCGGGCTGACGATCCAGATAGTCCGCCCAGGACCGAGCGTAAAAACCACCGGTGCGGGTGAACGGCCCCAGCGCCAGCGCCAATGGACTGGCACCACCGCGCCGCGGCGCTGAAGCCCCACCTGCCCCATGGCCGACATCGTCTGGCGCGACAGCCGATACACCTGTCTCCTCGCCGTCCTGCATCAAACTCAACTTCCCGATACCCGTTGGACACGAGTCCGACCTCAGTCAGCCTAGCGCCGCTGAACCAACGCTATCGCCAACTTCGAGGATTCTGGTCCGCAACAGAACAATGGACGAGTGGCGCGCGAAAACACTGCGCAACCGGCAGATCATCGATGAAGATCCCACTGCCCGTAATCGGTCGCAAGAACGACGTCCAAGTGCCCAAGAGGGGACTCGGGGTGGTTCGACGGGCTGTTGACCCAGCCTGAAAAGCACCGCCATGGGTCGCGCTCACCATGCGACGACGCGCTCGTCTCCAATGCCGACCGGTGCCCTGCAGTGGTTGAGCGCCCAATTACACCATCTTCGATCGCGCACCCGGGAATGCCCATAGATGCCGGTGCGGTCCACGCTCAGTACCGAGTTGAGTCCGCGAAACCAGTCGACCGCAACGCTCTGCCAGGTGTTGAGGTGGATATCCTCATCGATACTGAACAAGATCGGCGCCGAATCCCCACCCCCGGCTGCAGCGTGCAGCCGTTGATTCGGACCCGCCTCGGGCCACCTCGCGAATTGTCCGCAACAGCGCACGCGGGCTCAGCAGTCCGGAACGCACCAGCGCCCGATCCGCGGTGCTCGCTACGCCTCCGGTCGTCACCGCTCGGCCTTCCGCGCGCTGCGGGCATCGGTGTACCGGACCCACGGCCGCGCCGCGCGATCCACCGGCCCCCGTAGTAACACCGAGGTGAGCTCTACAGGCCACGCCCACCACGGCGCGATCGTTTGGGGTCGTTCGATGATCGCTTTCGCCACGACCCCGGCGGCCTCGTCGGGATGCAGCCCCGGAAGTTTGCGCAGGCTCGCGCTGGGCGCGATCATCCGGGTCTGGATCAACGCCATGTAGACGCCGGTGACGTCCACGCCGTCGGCGTGCAACTCTGGCGCGACGCTGCGCAGCCACGTGTCGAACGCCCCCTTGGACGCCTGATAGGTGCCCCATCGTGGACCGGGTGGAACGCGGACACCGATGCTCGAAATGTTCACGATGTGCCCGCTCCCGCGCTGCCGCATCGCTGGAAGCAGCCCGAGCAGCAACCGGATCGGCCCCAGGTAATTGATGCCAATGGTGCGTTCAAAATCCTGCGGCCGGTCGTACTGCATATGCAGCTCCCGCCGGATCGACTTGCCCGCGTTGCTGATCACGATGTCCGGCGGCCCGTTGTCGCTGATGAGCGCATTGACCAGCTCGGTGACCGCGCCGTCGTCGGTGAGGTCGGCCGGGTAGGCGACCGCGCGGCCGCCCGCCGCGGTGATCGACGCCGCGAGCTCCTCGAGCTTGTCTGCCGTCCTGGCCACCAGCAGCACGGTGGCGCCGGCCGTGGCGAGCTTGCGCGCGGTGGCCTCGCCCAGCCCGTAGGAGGCGCCGGTGACCAGCACGGTCTTGCCCGACACCGCGGCGCGCAGCCGGTCGGGATCCGACAGCCGCGGCGGGTTGACGAGTTTGTCGACCGCCTTAGACGCCCAGTTCATTGGAAGCGGCTTACCCACACGCGGGCTACGTTACTCCCGCCGGTGGCCCTGGGGTCCACTCGACCGTGCACCTTTTGGGACCATACGTTATGCGCGCTAGTGAACGATCCGCGCGTGTCTATGCACGTCTTGCCGCGCCGAAAACTGCCGCCTGACACTGCGTCTTCGACGTCACCATGTTGATGGCTTCGCCACACTTGACACATCCGATCGTCAGCGCAGGGGCGCCTGGTATGAGGAAGCCGTGGGATTACCGCTGTTTCGCACCGTGAGCTGACGACAGTTCTGACGACAACGATGACGACAGTGGGGCTTCCCGACACCTGCACCTACACGACAATTGATCTCGTATCATGCCTGGTCGTAGCATCGGCCCGTGCCTACGGATCAGAAGGTTGGGAGTTCGAATCTCTTCGGGCGCACTCATTACATCCAGGCGATGTCCTCGCCTCTGTGCGCAATCAGATGCGCGGCATGGTCCTCTTCGTCGGCGCGCACACTGCCCGGGGAAACCGACCGCAGCTGCCAGCGCGCCACGCCGCCGTCCGGAACAGTCAACTCCCCGGCGGCCAGCGCCTCGCCGATCAGTGAACGTACCTGCTGCTCATTGGCCGGTTCGGTTGCGAAAACCACACGCAGCGTGACGGTTTCCCCCGTTTGGACATTGGTCACATAATGCGGCGCGAGCGGGCACGGCGGCGGATGGTCCCAGCCGCCGCACAACGCCTGCGTGATCGCGCCGCCAAGAGCATTGGGACTGTCATCCTGCTGCATTGCGACGACAGCGTCGTGGGCAAAGGCTTTGCGCGGCATGGAGACCGATTTAACTCCGGGCCGAGCGGGCTAGCCAGTGCCCTGTATTTCGACACGGTCACGGACGCATACCTATTGAAGCCTCATTGGTTTCAAAGGCCACATCCGCCTCTATCGTCACATGAGCAACTGCGGACGTCAATGCATTTCAGCGGCGACCGGTCGCGCGCTGGAGAGGTGGGACATGTCGGCGATTCGTCGAATCGTTTCGGTATCGGTGGCCTCGGCGACCGTTATCGGACTCATCGTGCCGGTCGGCGATGCACCGCCGGCGATGGCTGCGGCATGCAGTGCTCCGGAGGCGAACGTCCCGCCGCCCGCCGGGATGCCGAATATCCCCTCGCCCGGGCCGGTTGCGCCGCCGACGGGCCGCAGGCCGCGGGGTACGAACGATAACGCGCCGCTACCCAAGCTGGGTCCGCTGATTTCGTCGCTGCTCAAGGCCATACCCCAGCAGCCGGCGCATCTCCAGGCCGCGGTAACACCCGTGCCCCCGGTACCGGGCGCGGCCGTGCCGCAGTCTCCGAACGTCAACCAGGCGGTCCCGGAGGCCGTCCCGGTTCCGCCCGCTCCGCCGGCCGGCATCGCAGGTGCTCCGACGTCACTCGTCGACTTCGTGACCGGGCCGAACAGCCCGAACCGAACCCTCCAACGATTCGGCATCTCGGGCACCGACCTCGGAATTCCCTGGGACAACGGTGATCCCGCTAATCGCCAGGTCCTGATGGCGTTCGGTGACACCTTCGGCTACTGCGCCATGCACGGCCAGCAGTGGCGATACAACGTCCTTTTCCGCAGCCAGGACCATGACCTGTCGCACGGGATTCACGTGGCCGACGGCGTGCCCAACAACCCGTACTCCGGCTCACCGGTATGGGCGCCGGGGCTTTCCAAGCAGGTGCTCAACAGCATTCACAAAGCGGGGCACGAGACCGGAATCATCCCGACGTCGGCGCTCTCGCTCGGGCGAACCCAGTACATGAGCTTCATGTCGATCAAGAACTGGGGCCGCGACGGCGAGTGGTCGACCAACTACTCGGGGATCGCGCGCTCGTTGGACAACGGTCAGAGCTGGGGTGTCTACCCCAGCAGCATCCGACTGGCCGGGGCGGACACCGTGCCCGGCGGACGGTTCGTCCCCGGCAACGAGAACTTTCAGATGGGCGCGTTCATGACCGGCAAGGACGGCTACCTGTACTCGTTCGGGACCCCGCCCGGCCGCAGCGGCGCGGCCTTCCTGTCCCGAGTTCAGCCGGGCGCGTTGCCGGATCTAGGTAAGTACCAGTACTGGAACGGCGAAGGAAGGGGCTGGGTTCCGGTGGACCCGAGCGCGGCGACACCGATCTTCCCCGGCCCGGTGGGCGAGATGTCGGCGCAATACAACGACTACCTGAAGCAGTATTTGGTGCTCTACACCAACGGTGGCAACAACGACGTCATCGCGCGTACGGCGCCCAAACCCGAAGGACCGTGGAGTCCCGAGCAGCCGCTCGTCTCGTCGTTCCAGATGCCCGGCGGCATCTACGCGCCGATGATCCACCCCTGGTCGAACGGCAAAGACCTGTACTTCAACCTGTCGCTGTGGTCGGCCTACGACGTGATGTTGATGCACACCACGCTGCCCTGACTACGCCGGAAGATTGAAGCTCATATCCACCGTTGTACCCGACGGCGTGCAGTCCATCTCCAGCCAGTCGCTCACCGCGCGAATCAGCAGAAGCCCGCGTCCACGCACACCGGGTTCGACGGAGGCCGGCTTCCACGAGCCGCCGTCGGTAACCTTGAGATGCACTCGCGCGCCGTCGTTTTCGCCGTCGATCCGAACTTTGCCCGGTTTACGCTCGCGGTAGCCGTGTTCGATGCTGTTGGCGCAGGCTTCGTTGATGGACAGCACGATGTCGGCGACCTGCTCGTCGGGGACTGCGGCGGACTGCAGCCAGGAAGCGAGTTGGTGCCGGATGTCGATGAGATGATCAGCGGTGACGACCTGGTCGATCACCAGCGGTGCGTACGGTCGGCGATAGACGACGATCGCGATGTCGTCGTCGTAGCCGCCCGGGGGAGCCAGCTCGCGCAGCGCCGCATCGGCGACGTCGTCGACCGTTAGGTGCTGTCCGCTTGCCACCGTCGCGCTGAGGTGCGCGATCCCGTCGTCGAGCGAGACGTCGCGACGCTCGACGAGACCGTCGGTGTAGAGCATCAGCGTCGAGCCGGGTGGCAGCACCACCGACGCTTGCGGACGAGGTTTCTTGCGGTTCACCGCCAACGGCACCGAGCGGGCATCCGTGATCAGCGTCGGAGCTGCCTGCGGCGCCGCCAGCACCGCGGGCAGATGGCCGGCGCAACTGTAGGAGAATTCGCCCGAGTTGGTGTCGAGAATCGCAAGAAAGACGGTGGTGCAGAACGCATCCGGGATCAGTTCGGCCACCGAATCGAGCTCTTCGAGCAGCCGCGCGGGCTCGGCACCGGTAAGCAGTAGCGCACGCGCGGAGGCGCGAAGCTGACCCATCACCGCCGCGGCGGACAGGCCGCGCCCCACACAGTCGCCGACGATGATGCCGATCCGTTGATCGCCCACCCGCAACACGTCGTACCAGTCGCCGCCGATTTCCAGAGGTGGCACTGCGGGCTCGTAACGAACCGCGAAACCGGGCGGAAGCTCGGTGGGCGCCAGCATCGCGTGCTGCAAGGTCAGCGACGTCTCGCGAGCTGCCTCGAATTGCCGCACGTGCTGGATCGCCAGCCCGAGGTGGCCGACGAGCACGGTGACCAGTAGACGGTCCTCCGCGCTGACCCGCCGGGGGACCCGAAGTTCCAGCCACAGCGCGACGTCGCCCGAACCGGTCAGGACGGCGACGATGCCTCTCGATTGGCCTGGGGTGTCGGGGGTTTCGACGGGTTGAACGGTCAGCGGTAGTTGACGGCGAGCTTGCTGAAAGATCTCCCGCAGCGGCTCGTCGAGTTGCCGCCAATCTGACGGGGTCTTGTCGCCGGCCACCTGGATGGCGGGCTCGGCGCCGCTCGTCGGCCATACCGCGGCCACCACCCGGTGAACGTCGAGAGCAAGCCGGCATTCATCGAGGGTGATCGCGAGTACCTCCGACATGCTCTTGGCCACGCTGACCGCCGTCGCCAACCGCAGCACCGCACTTTCCCTTGCGGCAAAGGCTCTTTCGGCGGTGATGTCGCGAAGTGTTCCGACGTAGACGTAGCCGTCCGCGCCATCCGCATTGACCCGGTTGACGTTCGCCGCTACCCACACCAGTCGGCCGTCGCGATGCCGGATGGGGGTCTCGTACTGGACCTGGTTATTTTCGGCCAGCCGGGATTGTTGTAGCCGCGCTGCTTTTTCGTCCACCAGCCACGGATGCGGCCAACGGTAGGGGATGCCGTGCGCCGGGTAGCCGGTGAGTTTGGTGAAAGCGTCATTGGCTTCGATGATGGCGCCGATGCGATCAGCGACGAAGAATCCCTCCTGCAGGGAATTCACCACCGCGTTGCGGAACTCGTCGCGATCGGCGAGATCCTCGGCGCGGGCCCGCTGCTCCTCGTAACGCTTTGTGCCGTCAAGGAATCCGCGTGTCGCGACGTCGAGCGGGGCCAGCGTCTGCAACAGGAAGGCCAGCGCCACCGCCCCGTCGAAGCCGGGAAGCTCCACCACCAGTCGGTGGTATAGCTCAGAGTGTTTCTCGACGATCTCCAGCATGCTGATGTCGTCGTGCAGTGCGCGGCGCCCGAGCTCATGACCGACCGCGAGGTCTTCCTCATTGCGGGTCTCCAGGTAACTACGCAGCGCGGCCGCGTAGGCAGCGTGGAAATCGTCGTGTGTCATCCGGACGCACCTCGGTGCCGTGCCGTGAGGACCAGCGCGTCGTCGTTGTCCTTGGCGTGGCTGTGCAGGATCTGCTCGGCGATCGTCAGGGCCGGCGCGGCGAAGTCGATGTCGTCCAGATGGTTTTCGTCGATGCCGTCACTGGCGATGACCAGTAGGTCGCCCGGGCGGATCGGGAAATCCTGCGATGCAACCACTTCGGGGATCCGGTAGCCGACGATGCCGCCGGCGAGGCGTACTGACGAGCGTACCTCGACACCGGCTGGGTGTTTGGCGACCAAGTCGGCGGCGACGTTCCCGATCCCGACCCAGCTGAGCGTATCTGTCTGAAAGTCGATGTGCGCCAGCGTCATCGCCACACCGCGGGTGTTCGACAGGCCACGGTGGCAGCACTGAACCAGCGTTTCGAGCGCCTCGCCGCGGGCGTCGCCAAGGATCTGCACGCCGCAGTCGGCCGCCTCGGCGGCCAGTTCGCCGTGCCCCAGACCGTCCAGCACACCGATCAGCGCGGCGGCGCCGTTCACGTCGACCGCGATCGACCGGTCGCCGCAGACGGTCTGGCCTGGCAGCGGGCGCGACGTCGCCGCCCATTCGATCGGCCCCAACCACCCGTGCTCAGCCATTGTTCGGAATCCACTTCCACATCTCGATGGTCGTGCCCTCACCCGGGCTGGATTCCACGATCAAACGGTCCATCAACCGGCGCGCTCCTGGCAGGCCGAGCCCGAGTCCGCGGCCGGTGGAGTAGCCGTCCTCCATTGCCCTTTCGATGTTGGCGATACCCGGGCCGTCGTCTTCGGCCCGCACGACCAGGGCCTGTCGGCCTTCGCGGTCTTGTACGGCAACCCGGATCGCCCCGTAGCCGGCATAGCTGGTGATGTTGCGAGCGACTTCGGAGATCGCTGTGGCAATCATGGTGACATCGGTCAACGAGAAACCCATGTCGCGCGCCATTTGGTGACCCGCCTGGCGAGCGGCAACGATGTCGTCGGGATGACCTACGTCAACGACGACGTCATCCGACACCGTCACGTCCGATCGATTTCCGAGCAGCCAGTCGCCGATTCAACAGCGCCAGGCCCTCTTCCAAGTCCAGCGCGGTGTCCATGTCCTCGAACAGGATGCCGAGCTGGACCATTGCGAACGCGACCTCAGGCTGCAGGCCCACGATCACGGTGTGGGCGCCGCGCAGACTGGTCATCCGTGCAACAGTCTGCAACGACCGGGCGGCGAATGAATCCAGTACGTCGATGGCGGTGACGTCGACGACGATGCCTTGCGCCCGATACTCGGTGACCCGTTGCATCAAACGTTCGCGGAACAGCTCGGTGTCAGAGTCGGATAGGGCGTTTTGCACCGTGGCAATGAGAATCTGTCCCTGTTTCAGAATGGGTACTGGCATGAGACTTTCGCGGCGATCTGGTGTTAGGTGGTTTGCTCGCCGGCGCGGGTGACCTCATACCCCAGCAGGTGTTCGGCCTCCTCGATGCCGCCCTGCAGGTCGCCGACGGCGTTCATCTTGGAAAGATCCAGCCCGATCGTCACCAGCGTGAGTGCGATCTCCGATGACAGACCGGTGATGATGACGCTGGCACCCATCAAGCCGGACGCATCGACGGTCTGCACGAGGTGGTTGGCCACCGTGGAGTCGATAGTGGGCACACCGGTGATGTCGATGACGACGACCTTGGCCCGGTTGGCGCGAATGGCCCGCAGTAGTTGCTCGGTGACCTGCCGGGCGCGCTGGCTGTCCAGAACGCCGATGATCGGCAGAATCAGCAACTGCTCGCGCACCTGGAGCACCGGCGTCGACAGCTCGCGGATGGCCTCTTGCTGCTGGCGGATGATGCGCTCGCGTTCCTGCACGAAGCCGACGGCGACGGTGTTGGCGATCCGGTTGGCCGCGGGCTCGTAGGCGTCGAGCACCCGGTTCAGCAGGTCGAAGTCCGACTGATACTTCTCGAAGAGCGACCGGGCCAGCACGTCGCGCAGCAGCAGGACGATGCCGACGACCTCATTGGTCTCCACGCCACGCGGAATGATGCGTTCGGACAAGTCGCGCGCGTAGTCCTGCAGCGCCTCGACGCTGCCGGTCTCGAGCACCTCGACGTAGCTGTCGTACACCGTCGTTGCCTCGGAGAAGATCTCCTCGGGCGACATCGCGGTCAACAATTCGGCCTCGGTGATCCTGCGGGCCCATTCCTCGCGCAACCCCGTTCGGTTCTGGCGCAAGTGCTGCACCAGCTGTGGCAGCAACAAACCCGCACCCGAAACTGCCGACGTCTGACTGACGACGCCCGTTGACGAGAGATCTGTTGACTGATCCGACACTGAACCTCCCGGATCTCCGCGGTGGACCGAGTCCCGCGCCTAGACTAACCGAGCCTCGCGGCGACGGCCGTTGAAGTAATATTTCTGCGAATTTGCCAGGCGGCGAGGGTCGGCACCGGACCCGCCAGGAGCGACAAGACTCCAGATGAAGGATAGCTGTGTCAGCTGCGGATCCGATCACTACCTCCGTGGAGCATCGGGAAGGTGTCGCCGTGGTCAGCATCGGCGGCGAAATCGATTTGAGCACCGCGCCTGCCTTCGAAGCGGTGATCGCGGAAGCGCTCGAAGAAGATCCACCCGCGCTCGTGGTCGAACTGTCCGAGGTGATCTTCATGGCGTCGGTGGGACTGCGGATATTGGCGGCCACGCAGGAAAAGGTCGGGAAATCGATTCAGATCGCAGTGGTGGCCGACAATACGGCGGCGAGCAGACCGATGCAGCTGACCGGTCTGGACAAGCTCATTTCGTTGTACCCGACGTTGGACGAGGCGTTGACCGCGCTGGACCGGGCCACCGGCGACTAGCGGCTACGGACGGAGCACCTGGCGCGCGATCGCGTACTTGTGCACCTCGGTCGGGCCGTCGTACAGGCGAAAGGCTCGCATGTCGGAGAAGATCATCCCGACCGGTGTCTCGTCGGAAATGCCGATGCCACCCAGGATTTGGACGCAGCGGTCGGCGACCTTGAACAGCTCCTCGGACACATACGCCTTGACCATCGAGCTCTCGTGTCTGCCGGTGCCCCGATCGCCCTTGTCCAGCGTCCAGCACGCCCACCAGATCCCGAGCCGGCATTGCTGCAAAGCGATTTCGTTGTCGGCGATCATGAAGCTGACGCCCTGATGTTCACCGAGCGTCTTGCCGAACGCGGTCCGCTCGCGGGCGTGCCGTACCGCGATCGACTGAGCGCGCGAAGCGGCTCCGAGCCAGCGCATGCAGTGGGTCAGCCGAGCGGGCGCCAGCCGCATCTGTGCGTAGCGCAAGGCCTGGCCGACCTCGCCGAGCACTGCCGAGGCGGGCAGCCGCAGATCGTTGAACCGCACGACGCCATGGCCTTCGACGTAGTTGCGATCCATCGTGTTCATCACCCGCTCGATCTCGATGCCCGGGGTCGCGCCGTCGCAGAGGAACAACGTCGGCCCGTCAGGGAACCCCGGGTTCGGCGCGACGCGGGCCATGATGATCCAGGTCCGGGCGCCGTTGGCTCCGGTGATCAACCACTTGTGGCCGTTGATGACGTAGTCGCTACCGTCGAATTCCGCCATCGTGGCCAGCTGGTTGGGATCCGAACCGGCGCCGCCGGGTTCGGTCATCGCGAACACCGACCGCTGCCGTCCGTCGATCACCGGAATAAGGAATTCGTCGATCTGCTCGGGGTTGGCGACCTTACCCAGCAGGAACATGTTGCCCTCGTCGGGCGCGGCGCAGTTGAGCGCGATCGGGCCCAGCGTCGACCAGCCGGCCGCCTCGAACAGCACGGCCTGCTCGCGGTGCGACGGCTCGCGGCCACCAAAACGCTTGGGCGCCTGGAATGTCAGCAGTCCGGCGGCGCGGGCCAGCTCCACCAATTCGGTGCGCAGCGCGTCGTCGGGACCGTGCCGAGTCAGGCGGGGGTCGGTCTCGTAGGGCACGATCTTGTCGGTGACGAACGCGCGGATCTCGTCGCGCAACGTCGCGGTGTCGGCGGGTATGTCGAAATCGATCATGCGGTTTCCATCAGTGTCAGCGCCTGCTCGAACAGTCGCACCGTGGCCTCGTGGAGCAGATCGCCGACCTCCTTCGGGGCCTTGCCGGCGCTGGCCCTGGCGTTCGTGCCCTCCAGCACGATGCCGAGTTTGAAGCAGGCCAGCACGGTGTACCAGGTGACGTGCGACAGGTCGCGGGTGGTGTTGCGGGCGTAGCGCTCGACCAGATCGCTGGGGGCGGCCAGTCCGCCCTTCTCGAAAAGCGTTCCGCCGAACGCGGCGGACTGTCCCCACGTCGCCAGCAGCCAGCCGAGGTCCAGCAGCGGATCGCCGATCGTGGACATCTCCCAGTCGACGATCGCGACGACCTCAGGGCCGGTGCGGGAGAACATCACGTTGGCCGCGTGGTAATCGCCGTGCATGATGCCCGGTGTCCACGCCGTCGGCCGGCCTTCCTCGAGCCACGTGGCCACATCGTCGACGCCGGGAATGTCTGGGCCAGGGTAGTTTTCGAACTCCTTGTAAGACCCCAACTCCGAAAGCCAGCGTGGCACTTGGCGTTCCAGGAAACCGTCCGGCTTGCCGTAATCGCTTAAGCCCACCGCGGCGTAGTCCACCGCCCCGAGCTTGGCCAGCGCGTCGGCCATCGACAGCCCCATCTCGAATCGCACTGCCGGGTCGGCGGCGTGCAGCTCGGGCAATTCCTG
>Ga0302324_100010993_pt1 | contig 18648 bp, 14 predicted proteins | sample Palsa_T0_1_FD_201949 | JGI IMG/M metagenome (GOLD analysis project Ga0302324, IMG submission 201949) | Peat permafrost microbial communities from Stordalen Mire near Abisko, Sweden - Palsa_T0_1 | ecosystem: Environmental > Terrestrial > Soil > Palsa > Peat permafrost | place: Sweden: Abisko...
GACGACGAGGTGATGCTGCACGAGCGCCTCGCGCTGCACCTGACCACGCACGAGGTGCTGATCCTGAGCGGCGGTGTGTCGATGGGCAAGTACGATCTGGTCCCGAAGGTCCTGGCTCGGCTCGGCGTCGAGGAAGTCTTTCACAACATCGCGCAGCGTCCGGGTAAGCCCATGTGGTTCGGCATCGGTCCTCAGGGACAGGCGGTATTCGGCTTGCCGGGCAATCCGGTGTCGACGCTGGTGTGCCTCAGCCGCTACGTCATCCCCGCGATCGCCGAGGCGATGGGCACGCGCCGCCGCGCGCCCGAGCGCCTGGCGCTCGCAGCGCCGGTAACGTTTCAGCACTCGCTGACATACTTCCTCCCCGTCACCCTGGAGCATGACGAGTGGGGACGGCCCTGGGCCCATCCTCGCCCGCCCAACGGGTCGGGGGATTTCCTGAGTCTCGCCGGCACGGATGGTTTCGTCGAGCTGCCGCCGGGACCCAACACCTACGCCAAGGGCTTCGTCACGAGCATGTTTCGCTGGTAATCCGATGAGCCTACCTGACAACGTCCATGACATTCAGGGACCGAGAAATCCGCTCGACCGGCGCGGCCGTGGCCTGCATGACCTGCGCATATCGGTGATGGATCGCTGCAATTTCCGCTGCCCATATTGCATGCCGAAACATCAATATCACGAGCAGTTCCGGTTCTTGAAGACACAGGAGCGCTTGTCCTTCGAGGAGATCGTGCGTCTCGCGGGCCTGTTCGCGAGCCTCGGCGTGCGCAAGCTCCGCCTCACCGGCGGCGAGCCCTTGTTGCGTGCGAATCTCGCCGACCTGGTCGGCGACCTCTCGATCATCCCTGATATCGAGGACATCGCCCTCACCACGAACGGCGTACTGCTCGCTCGCCACGCGGTGGACCTGCAAGCCAACGGACTGAAGCGTGTGACGGTGAGCCTCGACACCCTGGATCGAGAGATCTTCGCCCGCATGAGCGGCGGATTCGCCGCGCTCGATGAGGTCCTGCACGGCATCGACGCGGCGCTCGCGGCGGGCCTCGCGCCGGTGAAGATCAACACCGTGGTCGAGCGCGGCGTGAACGATCATACCGTGCTCGACCTGCTCGAGTATTTCCGGGGCAAGCCGGTGATCGTGCGCCTTATCGAGTTCATGGATGTCGGCAATCGCAATGCCTGGCGCCCGGAGATGGTGGTGCCGTCGCGCGAGCTCGCCGACCGCATCCACGGTCGTTGGCCGATCCATCCCGTGTTGGAGAACTATCGAGGCGAGGTCGCGAAACGCTGGCACTTCGACGACGGCGCCGGTGAGATCGGGTTCATCTCCTCCGTCTCCCAGCCGTTCTGCGGGAACTGCACCCGCGCGCGCCTGTCCTCGGAGGGAAAGTTCTATACCTGCCTTTTCGCAACACACGGTCTCGATCTGCGCGAGGCGATGCGGACCGGTGCTTCCGACGATGAGCTCCTGCAGATGATCCGCGGCACCTGGCAGGGGCGCAACGATCGCTACAGTGAATTGCGGGACGTTTCGCTGCGCACGGCGCAGGCCGGCGGCGAAAAGAAGATCGAGATGTATTACATCGGCGGCTAACATGAGCTTTTCACATCTGGATGCCGACCGCCGCCCGACCATGGTCGACGTGAGCGACAAGACCGCGACCAAGCGCACGGCGGTCGCGGAGGCGCGCGTGAATTTTCCGCCTGCCGTGGCGGCGGCGCTGCGCGAGAGCGGGCTGCGCTCGAGCAAGGGGCCGATTTTCGACACCGCCATCGTCGCCGGCGTCTTGGGCGCGAAGCGCACTCACGAGCTCATCCCGTTCTGCCATCCGCTCGGGATCGAGAGCTGTCTGATCGCAATCGAGCTCGAAGGCAACTCGGCGGTCATTCGTTGCACGGTCTCCGTGCACCACAAGACCGGCGTCGAAATGGAGGCGCTGACCGGTGCGAGCGTGGCGGCGCTCACCGTCTACGACATGTGCAAGGCGCTTTCCCACGACATCGTGATCTCCGATGTGAAGCTTTTGGAGAAGGACGGCGGCAAGAGCAAGTTCCTCCGCAAGGAACCGCCATGACGGACGGTCCGACCCCGGCAAGCGACGCGCCTCGAACGCCGCGGCCCCCTGCTGCGCCTGTGTTCGGCCTGGTGCTCGCGGGCGGCTTGAGTTCGCGCATGCAGCGCGACAAGGCGGCTATCGAGTACCAAGGCAGGAGCCAGCTCGAGCGGGCCGTCGAGCTCGCCGCCAAGTATTTACCCGAGGTGTTCGTCTCGGTGCGCGCGGGTCAGGCCGCCGATCCGTCGCGTGCGCGCTATCCGCTGATCGTCGACTCGGTGCCCGGGGAGGGTCCGATTGTCGGTATCCGCTCGGCGCTCGCGGCGCGCCCGGACGTTGCCTGGCTCGTGCTTGCCTGCGATCTGCCCTTTCTCAGCGACGCGGCGCTCTCCCAGCTGCTCGCCGAGCGCGACCCCACCGCGAGCGCGACCGCCTTTCGCAGCGCGCACGACGGCTTGCCCGAGCCGCTCTGCGCGATCTGGGAGCCCAAGGCGGCGGCCGAGCTCGCCGCCTACCAGGCGGCGGAGGGACGCTGCCCGCGGAAGTTCCTGATCCGCCACGGCGCTAAAATCCTCGAGCCCCGCGATCGCCGGGCGCTCGACAACATCAACACGCCCGACGAATACCACGAAGCGCTGCGGTCGTTCGATGGCGAGGCTTCTACCGGCATGCAGCTCAAGATCCAGTATTACGCCTTGATGCGCGAGCAAGCGGGCCGGTCCGACGAGACGCTCGAGACCACCGCGTCCACGCCGGCGGACCTTTACTCCGAGCTCAAGGCGCGCTACGGCTTCACGCTTTCCCGCGAGCAGTTGAAGGTGGCCGTGAACAGCGAGTTCGCCGCCTGGTCGCACAAGCTCGCGGCCGGAGATTCGGTGGTGTTCATACCGCCGGTGGCGGGTGGCTGATGAGCTTTCGCTTTGCCCACGATCCGATCGATACCGCGACGGCGCGCGCGGAGCTGCTCGACCCCGGTGCCGGCGGCTTCGTCACGTTCGAGGGGTGGGTGCGAGATTTCAACGAGGGACGCGAGGTCACCGCACTCGAGTACGAGGCTTTCCAGGCCCTCGCAGTCAAGGAGGGCGCGCGCATCGTCGCCGAAGCAGTCGCCCGCTTTCCCGTAAGGCACGCCCTGTGCATCCATCGCGTCGGGCGGCTCGCGCTCACCGACATGGCGGTCTGGGTCGGCGTCAGCGCGACGCACAGAGGCGAGGCCTTTGACGCGTGTCGCTTCATCATCGACGCGGTCAAGCATCGCGTGCCGATCTGGAAAAAAGAGCACTATCGCAATGGCGATTCCGGCTGGGTGAACTGCGAGGCTTGCGCTGCCGGGCCGGGCGCCGCCGCCCCTGCGCACGGCCACGAGCCTGCGCAGGCGCACGGCCACGAGCCGAATGCAGCCTGATTACTCCAGGCAGATCCTCCTCAAGGACGTCGGTGCCGCCGGTCAGGAGATCCTCGCGCAAAGCCGTGTACTCGTCGTCGGTGCCGGCGGCCTGGGCAGCCCCGTGCTGCAATACCTCGCGGGCGCCGGCGTCGGCTTCCTGGGGCTCGTCGAAGCCGACGTGCTGCAGGCAAGCAACTTGCACCGCCAGCCGATCTACGAGCTCGCGCAAGTCGGCCGGCCCAAGGCAGAGCTGGCGGCGGCCGCGGTGGCAAAGCTCAATCCCATGGTGCACGTCGAGACGCATGCAGAGCGCTTCGGCACCGACAATGCGCTGCACCTCGTGCGAACCCACGACGTCGTGGTCGATTGCACCGACAACTTTCGCACAAAATTCCTCATCAACGATGCGGCCGTGCTCGCCGGGCGTCCGGCCGTGTTCGCGAGCGTCTATCAGTATGAAGGCCAGCTCCAGGTGTACCAGCCGCTCGACTCCCATGGGTGTCTGCGTTGCGTGTGGGCGGAAGCGACGGCTGACGGTTTGGTCGGCAACTGCGCCGAGGCGGGCGTCCTCGGTCCGGTACCGGGTGCGTTCGGCGCCTTGCAGGCGCTCTTGACCCTGAAGATCTTGCTCAAGATGCGCGGACAGCTCGAGGGCGAACTCTTGCTCATGGATTTCACCACCTTTACCAGCACGAAGCTCAAAGCACCGCGCCGGCGCGAATGCATCGCCCCGCGCTGCGCCGTCGTGCGCGAGCTCGAGCGTGATGACACGGAGATCGAGATCGCGCTCGACTCGCTCGAGGAGGCCGCCCGCGCGTTCCGGCTCATCGACGTGCGCACGCCGGAGGAGTTCGCGGTTCGTCCCACTGCGGCGCGCCACGTCCCCATGGCTGCGTTGCTTGCGGATCCCGCAGCCCTCGCGCAGGGCGCGCCGTACCTGCTCGTCTGCGCTTCCGGAAAGAGGAGCCTCGCCGCCGCGCGCGAACTGCGCAAGCTCGGGCTCAACGTCCGCTCGCTCGCGGGCGGCTTGCAAGGGTTGACTCACTGACATGCGCTTCGACAGCAAGCTGCCCGACGTCGGCACGACGATCTTCACCATCATGTCGCGGCGTGCCATCGAGGAAGGCGCCCTCAACATCGGGCAAGGATTTCCGGACTACCCTATTGATCGGCGCCTCGCGCAGTCGCTCGTCGAGGCCGTGTCGGAGGGCCACAATCAATATGCGCCCATGGAGGGTGTCATCGCGCTGCGCGAGCTGATCGCGGCGAAGCTCACGGCGAGCTACGGCATCTCCGTCGACGCGCTCGCCGAAATCACCGTGACCTGCGGCGCGACGGAAGCGCTCTTCGACGCCATTCAGGCAGTCATCGGCCCGGGTGACGAGGCGCTGATTTTCGACCCCGCTTATGATGCGTATGAGCCCGCGGTGCGCCTCGCGGGCGGACGCTGCGTCCGCATCCCGCTGATGCCGCCGGAGTTCGCATACGATTGGGACCGGATACGCGAAAGTCTCACGCCGCGCACCCGCCTCGTGATCGTGAACAGTCCGCAGAATCCGAGCTGCACCGTCGCGAGCCGCGCCGATCTCGATGCGCTCGCGGCACTGGTGCGCGACCGCCCCATCACCATCCTCGCGGACGAGGTGTACGAGAGCGTGGTCTTCGATGGCCGCCGGCATGCCTCGGTGCTCGCTCACCCCGAACTGCGGGAGCGCAGCTTCGCCGTGTTCTCCTTCGGCAAGGCGCTGCACGCCACGGGATGGCGCACCGGCTATTGCGTCGCCCCGCCGCTGCTCACGCGCGAGCTGCGCAAGGTGCATCAGTTCAACACCTTCAGCATCGCGGCGCCCCTGCAACACGCGATCGCGCGTTATCTGTCGCTCTGCCCCGATGCCTGGAGCGGTTTGTCGGCGTTTTTCGAGCGCAAGCGCGATCTTCTCACGGAGTGCTTGCAGGACTCGGGTCTGAAGACTCTGCGCGCGGCGGGAACCTACTTCCTGCTGGTCGATTACGGCTCGCTCAGCCGTGCAGGAGATCTGGAGTTCAGCGACCGGCTGATCCGCGAGGCCAAGGTCGCCGCCATTCCTCTCTCGCCCTTCTACGCCGAGCCCCCGCCCATGACACTGCTGCGGCTCTGTATAGCGAAGAAAGACGAAACGCTTATCGCCGCGGCCGAACGACTGCGCTCGTTCGCCGCGGGATGTCGTGCCTCGCTCACGCCGGCTTCCTGATCCTCCCCATCGAGAGGAGCGTAAGTGCGGCCAACGCGGCCAGGTCGGCGCCGTCTATCGACCCACCGCCGCCGCTGCCACCGCCAGCCGAGGCACGGGCGACGATGTGCACATTGGCCCTGCCTTCGTGCACGTCCGTCTGGAACGCGGTGAGCGCGCTGTCGAAATGGACGATCATCTGCTCGGTCGCGGCGTCGAAGCTCGCGCCGCTCGCCAGCCGTATGTCGCGCGGCGAATCGATCATGGTCGAATTCTGATGATGAGTGTCCGTGCCGCCCGCTCGCAGCACGAGTGATCGAGTGCGCGGATCGACTACCGCCAGGTCCACGAGCGTGGTGGTATCGTTGGTGTTGCCCTTCACGACATAAGCGCCGACGATGGTCAGATACCCGAGGGACCATTTGTTGTCGTCCGTGTACGCGACCTGATCGTAGGAAACCAGCGCCATCAAGTCGACGTTGTACAGCCGCTGCACGCCCTGCAGCCCCTCGAAGCCCCGGCTCGTGGCCAGATAGTAGTCGGGAATGATCACAATCTCGCTCACGAACTTGCGGTCCGAGAACTTCTTGCGGATCCGCTCGAGCAATTCCTCTTTATGGGCCTCATCGAGCGATGCGTCCCCGGATGTCCTTTGTGTCGGCAGGAATGCCAAGCCGACGCGCAGCGGCACGTGCAGCTCCGGAATCGAATTCTGCTGCGGGGGCGTGCTGCCGCTCGGATACAGGAAGCTCACGAGACTCGACGAATTGCGACTCTGCGAGGAGTGGCTGGCGAACGTGCATCCCGCGGCCGCCAACAGCGTCAGCAAGAACAGCGCGCCCAACTTCACGAATTGCTCCCCGTAATGACGGCCGCCGCCGCATTGCGCCGTTCGCGCACTCGGGACCACCACAGAGCCGCGATCGCAATCGACATCGCAGCGCCGAAGCCCGCCGCCACCACGGTGACCGGGGCGCCCGCCCGCATGATCACGGTATAGGCCCCGATCATCAGCAGCATCATCGAGTTCTCCGCCAGGTTCTGGATGGCGATCGCGTGGCCCGCGCCCACGGTTTCGTGGCCTCTCTCCTGCAGCAGCGCATTGAGCGGGACGATGAAAAAGCCGCCGCTTGCACCGACCACCGCGAGGATGAGGAATGCAGCCGGTAAGCTCGAGGTGATCGACAGCAGGCAGACCGCAAGGCCCAGCACGACGCCGCCGCCGAGCGAGCGCTCCGCATTCGCGAGAGTCACGAACCGCGCGGCAAGACCCGCGCCCGCGATGATGCCCACGGCGACCATGGCATTGAGATAGGCCGGCATGCGATTGTTCATGATGCCGAGCGCCACCGGAACCCAGGCAATGAGCAGGAACCGCATGGTCGAGCCCGCTCCCCAAAAGAGGCTCGTGCCGATGACGGAGAAGCGCGCATCGCTTACCGAGAAAAGCTTGCGCAGCGCTTGCCCGAAATCGCGCAGGATGACGCCGAGCGAATAGCTCGAGAGGGTGTGCGCGGGGCGGAGCCTCGGAATCAGCAAGTTCGCGAGAGCGGCGAGCGCATAGCACACCGCCACCGCGGCGAGCGCGCCGCGCACGTCCCAGTCCGCCAAAGTGCCGCCGGCGATGGCCCCGATCAATATGGCGGCGATAGTGGAGGACTCCATCAGACCGTTGGCCTTGACCAGTTGATCGGCGGAGGTCAACTCCGACAGGATGCCGTATTTCGCCGGCGAGTAGGTGGCGGCGCCGACGCCCACGAGCCCGTAGGCCAGGAAGGGATTCATACCCAGGCAAATACCCAACGATCCTGCAAGCTTGAGGCCGTTCGACATGAGCATCACCCGTCCTTTGGGCAAGGCGTCGGCGAACGGTCCGGCGAACGGCGCGAGCAGGATATACGCCGCGACGAAGAACTCCTGCAGCAGAGGCTCGGTCCACTGCGGGTATAGGCGCGCCTTGAGCAACGCCAGCGTCGCGAACAGCAATGCGTTGTCCGCCATCGCCGATAGGAACTGCGCCGCCAGTACTGCGGCCATCCCCCGCGACCAAAGCGGTGCGCGGTCACCTTGCATGGGGTGTGTCACGATATCCTCCTGGCTCGCTGATCGGGGTTATATTTTCAGGCAGCCGTCGCCGCGGCCTTTTCGGCCGCCATGGCGCCGAGGCGCACATAGTCGGTCTTGCCGGTGCCGAGCAGGGGTATTTCCTCGACCGCGATCAGCACCCGAGGCACCGCCAGCTCGGGCGCACCGAGGCTCTTGGCCGATGCGCTGAGCAAATCGCGCGTGAGTCTGGGGTCCGTCGTGAACAGCACGATGGCCTCGCCTTTGGCTGCGTCGGGACGCGTCGAGGCTGCATGCGCGAAATTCGGGGCGGCGTTCGCGGCGATTTTCTCCACCACCTCGAGCGAGATCATTTCGCCCGCGATCTTGGCGAACCGCTTGACCCGTCCGCGAATGTGCACGAAATCATCGTCGTCGATCTCGACGATATCGCCCGTGCTATACCAGCCGTCGCGCAGCGCGCCGGTACTGATCACCCCGGGGCTGTCGAACAGCAAGTAGCCTTTCATCAGGTTGGGGCCGCGCACATGCAAGATGCCGCCGCGCTCGATGCCCGCGACCGGTTCGATCTCGAACTCCATGCCCGGCACGAACTGACCGACGCTGCCGATCCGGCACGCCATGGGAACGTTGACCGCGACCACGGGCGCGCATTCCGTGACGCCGTAGCCCTCGAGAACCCGGATGCCGAACTTCTCGATCCATAAGTTGCGCACGGCCTCCGAGAGCTTTTCCGCTCCGGCCACTACATAGCGCAGGCGGCCGAAGTCGTAGGGATGCGCGAATTTTCCATAGTTGCCGAGAAACGTCGATGTGCCGAACAACACGGTGCAGTTCCGGTCGTACACCAGCTCCGGGATGATGCGGTAATGCAGCGGGCTCGGGTAAAGGAACACGCGGCATCCGGAGACGAGCGGCATGATGACGCCGCAGGTGAAGCCGAACGAATGAAAGAGCGGCAGCGCGATCATGAACTTGTCGAGCGGGGTGAAGTCGGCGAGCGCACGGATCTGCGCGACGTTCGACAAGATCGACGAGTGCGAGTGCACCACGCCTTTCGGCTTGCCTTCGGAGCCGGAGGTGAAGAGCACGATGGCAGAGTCGTCCGGAGATTGCTTTACCTTCAGCGTGGATGGAAACATCTGGTGCCAGAGGATCCATAACTTATCGCCGAACGTGACGCGTTGTTTCAGGTCTTCGAGATACACAATGCGCAGATCGGACAATTGCTCGATGACGGGCGTCAGACGGGCCTTCTCTATGAACGTGCGCGAAGCGACGATGGTGCGGATGCGGGCGGCCACGCAAGCAGCGCGAATGCCGTCGGCCCCGGCCGTGTAGTTGATGAGCGCGGGAATCCGAGCGGTGGCTGAGAGTCCCAAGATCAACCCGAGCGTCGGCGCCGCGTTGGGCGCCATGACGCCTACGATTTCTCCCGGGCTCGTCAGCGGGCTCAGCAGGCGAGCGAGACCAAGGGACATACGGAGCAGAGTCCCGTACGACTCCTCCTGCATGCGCACATCCTCGACCAGACGATAGTGCGCGCCAAAGGTCGCTTTGGCGTCGAGGAATGCCTCGAATAAAGTGCGCTGCGGGCGGGTCGCCACCAGCATGTCGAGGAGGATGCGCCGCAGCAGTTCGCCCGCGCGCCGCCGACGCAGCTTGGCGGACGGCAGCTTGGGCATCGGTATGTTCCGGCGCGGCCGGATGGTGATGCTGATTTTTGGAAACAACTTGAGCGGATATATGCCGGCGAGTCGTCCGAAATAGCTGTGCCCCGCACCCTCGATCCGTACCGGCACCACCGTCGCGCCGGTGCGGGCAGCGACGAATCCCGCGCCGTCGTAGACCTTCATCAGCGATCCGGTGATGGTGAGTCGACCCTCCGGAAAAATGACCACGGGCGTCCCACTCTCGACCAAGCGGCAAATTACTTTGATCGCCATCGGACTGGTGGAGTCGACTACCAGATGCGGCACGAAGCGCAGCAGCCAGCGGACCCAGGCGCTTTTCATTACCTCCGTGTGCACCACGAACGTGGCTGCCACAGGCAGGAACACCGCGAGCAGCAATCCGTCGAGAAACGACTCGTGATTGGCGACGATGAGCGTGCGCTCGTTCTGAAAAACCGCGGCATCGCCGCGGATACTGACTCGAAACAGGAGGCGCATCAGCCAGCGCAGACAGGTCCTCACGATACGTGCACCGGCGATAGGGTTGCTCGGCTGTGCGCCCGGGCGTTGTAATCCGACTTCGACTTGGGCATCGCCGTCCTTGCGTAAAAACCCTATGTTCGCAGCTCCCTCGCGCGAGAGTCTGTGACAACGATGCGAATTATGTCGCCTCCGCGGCCAAAGTGAGACGTGATCGCCGTTTCCCGGCGGCGCCGAGGCGGCCGCCGCGATATTCGAAATTGCCGGTGCTTTCATCTCGCCTCCCATGGCTCGTTTCGTTCAGGCGATCATGGTCGGCCGCAGCTGCCGCGGCAAAGACTCGTACGGCGCGTATACTCTTTGATTCCGTCGGTACCAATATTTGATACTTCTGGGGGTCGCATGAGTGGCTCAGCCGTCCTGGTGAAGGGAATCAAAACCCGCCTGAAAGCCCAGGGCATCTCATATCGCCGCTTGGCCGAACTCATCGGCATCAGTGAGCCCACGGTGAAGCGCGATCTCGCGCGGGGCAATTTCTCGCTGCAACGATTGGATCTGATCTGCGACGCGCTGGGGGTAAGCGTCGCGGATCTGGTGCAGCCCGTGGATCATGCGCCCATGACCGAGCTGAGCGAGCGGCAGGAGCAAGCGCTGGTCACGAACCCGCGCGCCTTGGTGGTCACTTATCTGATCGTCAATGACTGGAAGTTCGACGAAATCGTGTCCGCGTTCCAACTCGATGAAAACGAGCTCATCAGCATTCTTCTCAAGCTCGACGAGCTGCGAATCGTCGATTTTCATCCGCCGAAACGCATGCGCAAGCTGACGGCTCGCAATTTTAGCTGGCGCAAAGACGGGGCCGTTCAGGACTACTTTCTTCGCCGGGTGATTCCCGAATTCTTCAATGCACGCTTCGACTCTCAGGGCGATGAGTTTCGATTCGTGGGTGGTCTCTTGTCATCCTCTTCCATGCTGCGATTGCAGGCCTCCATTCGCCGGTTCGCCGACGAGTACGAGCAACTCGCCCATCAGGACGCGCGCCTGCCGCTCGAAGAGCGCCATGGCTGGTCGGCCATCCTCGCCCTCCGCTTATGGGAGTACTCGGAATTCTCCAAGCTGCGGCGCGACAAACCCGGCGCGCATAGCGTCAAGAAATCGAAGCTTTAGCGGTCGCGGGCGATACGGCTCGCAGGCCGGCGAAAGCCGCCGGGAGACGCTCGGTATCACGGCGTGATCCGGCGCGGATCTTGGGGCGCCACCTCACTCCTATCGATTGCTGACGCATCCCTCGACTCTGCACAGTGGCGTCCGCACAGATGCCAATGGGCGCTCGTTTTACAAGGAGAGTCGGGAATGGATCCAGTCATGCGTATCGTCCTTGCGATTGTCGGCGCGTTTGCGGGCGCCACTCTTGGAGGTGCAGGATCGCGTTTCTTCGACACGCTGATCGGCGCCTTTTCAGGTTACGCCGCTGCGGACCTCAGCTACATTCGAGCCTCCCTGCGCACGCTCGACGAAGACTTCGCTCGCCTCAAGAACAGCGTCGCACGCGGCACCGATGCCTTCGTTGCCCAATCGACTTCGGCCCCCGTGCCGCCTTCGCGCACGGAGCCGCCTCCGCCCACCGTAACCGATTCACCTCCCGCACCCGAGCCGCCTCCCGCGTCCGATTCACCGCGCGCACCTGAACCACCGCGCGCGTCCGAACCACCTCCCGTGCCCGTCGCAGCGCCCGCGCCCGCCTCAGCGCCTGCGCCCGCCTCAGCGCCGGCGACCGATGGACCGTCGTGGTCACGTGCGCCGGAGCCGCCGAATGCCATCATCGACGGCATCCGTCGATTTTTCGGCGGCGGCAATTTGTTGGTTCGATCGGGCGTGATCGTTCTGTTCTTCGGCATCGCCTTCCTGCTTCGCTACGTCGCCGAGCACACGAGGGTGCCCATCGAGTACCGTCTGAGCGGCGTGGCGCTCGGCGGCTTGGCGCTTCTCGTCCTGGGCTGGCGGCTTCGTTCATCGCGGCCGGGGTTTGCGCTGTCGATCCAAGGCGGCGCCGTCGGTATCCTCTATCTGACCGTGTTCGCAGCGCTGCATCTGTATGCGCTGATGCCGCCCCTTGCGGCATTCGCTCTGCTGACATCGATCGCGGTGCTCTCGGCGCTGCTTGCCGTCAAACAAGACTCGCAATCGCTTGCGCTCCTGGGAATTACCGGAGGCTTCCTGGCGCCGATTCTCGCGTCCAACGGAAACGGGGATCATGTGTTCTTGTTCGGCTATTACGCCGTTCTCAATGCCGGGATTCTGCTCGTAGCCTGGTTCAAGTCGTGGCGGGGGCTCAATATCGCGGGCTTTGTGTTCACGTTCGGCATCGGCACCGTCTGGGGAGCGCTCACGTACCAGGCGGCGGACTTCGCCACGACGGAGCCTTTTCTCATATTGTTCTTCTTGTTCTACGTCGGCATCGCCGTGCTTTTCACCTGGCGGCAACCGCCGCGGCTGCGCGGCTATGTCGACGGCTCCCTGGTGTTCGGCACTCCTCTCGTGGTGTTCGGTCTGCAGGCGTCCATGCTGCACGGCCGCCGCTTCGCGCTCGCTTATAGCGCGCTCGCCGTAAGCGCTTTGTATCTCGGTATCGCCGCGCTCTTGAAGCGGCGCCGGGACGACACGCAGCGGCTGCTCATCGAAGCCTTCCTGGCCTTAGGCGTGGTGTTCCTGACGGTCGCAGCGCCCCTGGCGCTCGGCAGCCGCTGGAACGCAGGCGCTTGGGCGCTCGAAGGCGGCGCTCTCGTCTGGATCGGCTGTCGTCAGGACCGGCTGCTCTCGCGCCTCTTCGGCACGCTGTTGCTCGTCGCGGCAGGCTTCTTGCTCGCCAATCAATTCAGCTTCGTGGGTGAATTCCCGACCCTGCCCTGGAACGCCTACGGAGCGGTGCTGTTGGTGAGCGGAGCCTCGATCGGCGCCGCCGGGAACCTCCAGGTCTTCGCCCAATCGCGCCGGCACACCGAGGCCGTTTTGGCGAATTTACTGTTCTGCTGGGGCGCATTCTGGTGGTCGCTTGGCGGGCTCGCCGAGCTCGAGCACTTCGCGCCCGCCGGAGGGCTCGCTGCGGCAGCACTGACTTTCTTGTCGCTGACCGCGCTCGGCGCGAGCCTCCTCCACAGAAGGCTGCCGTTACCTGCGGCCGTCGCGGTGGCCATGGCGCAATTTCCTATCATGCTGACTTGCGCGTGCGCCATCGCGGCCACACAGAGTCATCCGTTCGAGCATGGAGGTTGGATCGCATGGCCCGTCGCGTTCGTTTGCTTCTACGCAACGCTGTATCGCCATGAGACCTCCCTGGCGAGCCAAGCCGCCGGCGCGCTGCATGTCGTCTCGGCATGGCTACTCATCGCACTATCGAGCTGGGAAACGGAGTGGACCGTCGATTTGCTGGTTCATGGGAGCCGTGCCTGGCCGACGGTCGCGTGGGCGATCGTTCCGGCGGCCGCCCTCGCCGTGATTGCGCTCGGCGTGCGCCGCCTACCTTGGCCGCTGGCTCGTCATCGCGAGCCCTATTTCGTCGTCGCCGTCGGGCTCGCCCTCGCCCTCGCCGTCTGGAGCCTCGTCACGGAGTTTTCGATGGCCGGGGACGTCGCTCCGCTCCCCTATCTGCCTTTGCTCAATCCAGTGGATATCGTCCAGCTATTCGTCTTGCTCGTGCTCTGGCGCGGCTGGAGAGCCATTCGAGCCTTGCCGTCCCTCACCGAGGCCGGCGTCGATCCGCGGGTACCTGCGTTCGCGCTCGCGGCGATGGGCTTTCTATGGCTGAACGCCTCGCTGCTGCGAACCCTGCATCAGTGGATTCGGGTGCCCTGGAGTCTAGCCGGCATGTTGCAGTCGACTGTTACGCAGACGACCTTGTCGATCTTCTGGGCAGGCCTCGCGCTCGCCGCGATGCTCTTCGCGACCCGCAAATCCGACAGGCAGATCTGGTTCGCGGGCGCCGCACTGCTCGCCATCGTGATCGCAAAGCTGTTCTTCGTCGATCTGTCGAGCATCGGATCGATCGAGCGCATCGTATCCTTCATCGGCGTCGGGGTGCTCATGCTGGTGATCGGCTACTACTCGCCGCTTCCTCCGCGGCCGTCGCAAAGATCATGAAGAGCTTCCGCATCGGTCTCGCCTGGGCACTTGCGGCAGGCGCGCAGGGCGCGAGCCTCGCGCAACCTGCGGATTTCGCGCAAGGCGCAGGCCCCGCGCACGCGATCCTCGCGCCGCAGGACTTTGCGTACGGGTACCCCATAGTCTCATCCTCCGAAGCCTCGGCGTACCGCATCGCCTTGCCCTTGGCGATTTATCAGGGGACCGTGCGGGCCGATTTCGGCGATCTGGCCGTATTCAACGCACGCGGCGAGGTCGTCCCGTTCTTCATCAGGCCTATACCTGCTGAAGGACAGCCCATCTGGTCTACCGAGACGGTGGCAGCCCGACAAGACGCGCACCGGTCTCAAGACTATGCGTTCGATCTCGGCGGCCACGTCCCCATCCAGCGCGTGGACCTGCGGCTGGCAGAAGCGAATAGCGTTGTCGCGGCCGATGTGTATTCGCGCAAAGATTCGCGCGATGCGTGGAATTTCGTCGCCAGCGCCCGCTTCTATCGCATTCGTACGCCGCGCGGCGACGAGCAGAACGAGCCGACCGATGTGCCGTTGAACCGGGATCGCTACTGGCTCGTCCAGATATCCAATCCCGCATCCGCCGGCGCCCTGGCGCTGGTTGCCGCGTGGCATCCAAGTGAGCTCGTCTTCCTCGCTCAGGGCGACCCGCCTTATCTGCTCGCCTATGGCAGCAGTCGCTCGACCGCGGCGCATGCCGACTTCACCCCGTTCATCTCGGATCTTGCGGTGACGACGGCGACGCTGGCCGATGGCGAAACGCTCGGCGGCGCGCTGCGTCTCGTCGCACCCAAGCCGCCCTTCCCCCGGCGGCGATGGATCCTGTGGCTGGTGTTGCTCGGCGCATTGGCCGCGCTGGGCTACATGGCCCTGCGGCTCTTCGAGGAGACCGGCAGGCCGGAGCCGTCCGCCTAGCTGGCGGCCGCCCGGAAGCGCGCTCGCATCGAGGGCAGACTCTGGCGCTGGCGAATGCGCGCGGCGTCCATGAGCATGCGGCCCGCCCAGCGATAGACGTTGTTCTCCTTCACCGTTCTGCGCATGAGGCTCATACGGTCGCGGCGCTCGTCGCGGCCCATACGCATCGCGATCTCCATCGCCTCGGCGGTTTCGTTGACGTCGAACGGGTTGATGAGGACAGCCTCGGTCAATTCACGCGAGGCTCCCGCGAACGTAGACAGGATCAGCACGCCGTCCTCATCCTCGCGTGACGCAACGAACTCCTTCGCGACGAGATTCATGCCGTCGTGCAGGCTGTTGACCAGGCAGAAGTCGGCCGCGCGGTACAGCTCGAAGACGCTGCGCGGCTCCTGGTGCTCGGAGATCAGCACGATCGGGCGCCAGTCGCCCTCGGCGAATTTGGCATTGATGCGCTCGACCTCGCGATGGGTCTGTTCCTGAAGACCTTGATAAGCCGGCAGCTGGCTGCGCGAGGGCGATGCGATCTGCAGGAACGTGAGACGTCCGCGATGCCGCGGATTTTTCTCGAGCAGCGCCTCCAGCGCGTGGAAGCGCTCGATGATGCCTTTGGTGAAATCCCAGCGCTCCACCCCCAATCCGATGACGGCGTCCGGCCCGATGCGGTGGCGCTCGCGCACGGCCGCGCGGCACGCGCTCACATCGGGAAGATCGTGCAGCCAGCGAGGCGGCCACTCGATCGAAATCGGATAGGCGGCGACCCGGCAGACGCGGCCCTGCAGAGTCACGGTCATGTGCTCATGATCGATCTGGCATTCGACGAAACGATCCACCGCATCCAGGAAATTCTGGCAGTGATAGCGCGTGTGGAATCCGAGAATGTCCGCCGACAGCATGTGCAGAAGCATTTCGCGCTTCCACGGGCACACACCGAAGGTCTCCGAGTTCGGCCAGGGTATGTGCCAGAACAGCGCAATCGTCGCCTTGGGGATCTTCGCGCGGATGAGCTTGGGCAGCAGGGCGAAGTGAAAATCCTGGATGAGCACCACCGGGCTGTCGGTGTTCGCCTCGGCCGCCACCACTTCGGCGAATTTGGCGTTGACCTCCTCGTAGGCACGCCAGTCGCTCGGCCGAAAGGCGGGACGCACGTAGGCCAGATGACACAGCGACCAGAGACCCTCGTTCGCGAACCCGTAGTAGTAGCCCTGTTCCTGCTCCTCGGTGAGCCATACACGCCGCAGCGTGTAAGTCGGGTTATCCGGGGGCACCGCGATGTGATCGAAGCGATCGACCGTGTCCCGATCCGCGGAGCCCGTGCCGTGCGCCACCCACACGCCCGAGCAGGCACGCATGATCGGCTCGAGCGCGGTGACCATGCCGCTCGCGGGCACCTGCACGACCGGGCGGTGATCGGCATTGAAATTATGGATATAAGGTTCGCGGTTCGAGACGATGATCACCTGCGAGGAGTGCAAATGCTCGCGCACGACTTGCCGCAGCGCCTGCGGTGTCCAGTTCTCCCGAAAATCGATCTCCAGCCGCTGCTTCTCCTCGACCTCCGCGAGTGCCTGGCGTACCTGCGACAGGATCGGGAACGAGGCGCGCGGCGAATGGGCATTGTCGAGAAAACGCTTGCCGCGGATATCGCCGATCAGCACGTTCACCAAGCGCCGCAGCTGCAGCCACGCAACGAGCACGACCAGCAACGCGAGCAGCAGAATGGCGATGCCGAGAAACACCAGCACGAAATCGCGCGCCGTGCGTTGCCGGCGGTCGACGAAGCTCAAATCCGACAGCATCAGCACGCGGTACGGCGGCTCTCCCGTGTCGTAATCGAAGCGCGAGAGCTGCACCGAGCCGGAGGGAAGCTGAATTATGCCCGCGGAAAACGGCTTCGCCTTGCCCTGCTGCTCGCAGCTGATGTTGTGCGGCACGCGCTCGCTGCGCGCGATGGTCGTGCCGTCCGGCCGGCACAGCAAGACGGCGAGCAGTCGTTCGTCGGCGGTCATCCTCGCGAGATAGCTGCGCAGCTTCACGTCGTTGTCCTGAGCCACGAGCTCGGCAACCGGGGACTCGACGGTATGCATGATCAGCTGCGCGCGCACCTCGACGTCGGCGCTGAACCATTCAGCCAGCAGTTTTTGAATGTACGGCAAGCCCACAAAGGCGACGACGCACGAGGCGAGCGCGAGGGGAAGCACGAAACGCAATAAAACCGAGCGAAGCAACGCGCCTCCGGGGATCGAGTCGGGACAATCCTTGCAAAATACCTAAATTCGCAGACCCAGTCTGCAAACGAACGTATATATCTCAATTACTCATGTAAAAGTTACACCCGCCCGGCCACCGGGCGATGATGGCGCGGCTCGAGCGCATGGGCTATGTTCGTCCTAAAATGCGCGCTCAAGCTCCCGCGGCCTCGCACGACTTCAGTCTGTTCCTCGACGTCGACGGAACGCTGGTGGAGCTTGCCGAAACTCCCGCCGAGGTGGTCGTCGGCGCGCCTCTCAAAGCCTTGTTGGCCGGGGTATCGCGGCGTCTGGAAGGCGCCGTCGCGCTGGTGAGCGGCCGTAGTATCGAGACGCTCGATGCGCTATTCGAGCCGTTGGTGTTTCCCGCGGCGGGCCTGCACGGCGTCGAGCGTCGCAGCGCCTCCGGCGAGCGGCGAGGCGCGAACTATCGCGACTCCACGCTCACCCCCGCGCGGCTCGCATTGAGGGCATTCGTCGAATCGCATCCCGGCACGTTGCTCGAGGACAAAGGGCGCGCGCTCGCCCTGCATTTTCGGCTCGCTCCCGAATTCGAGACCAGCGCGAGACAGGCCGTATCCGCGCTCGTGCGTCCGCTTGCACCGGCCTATCACGTGCAGGAAGGCAAGATGGTGCTGGAGATCAAGCCGCAAGCGTTCACGAAGGCCACGGCCATCGATGAATTCCTCGGAGAGGCGCCCTTTGCCGGGCGAACGCCGGTGGTCGTGGGGGACGATCTGACCGATCAGGCGGGCTTTCGCCTCGTCGAGGCTTTGGGCGGGATCTCGATCGCTGTGGGGCATCGAGTGCAAGGGCAATGGCGCTTCGACAACCCCGCCGCCGTGCGCCACTGGCTCGCTTCCATCGCGGCGTTGCCTTGAGGCAGGGCCGCCTGCACCGGGGCCGCCCGACCTTACGCCTTTAATACGCCGTTCTCACGCCCGCACCTGGCCGCTGCCGCGGACCACGTATTTGTAGCTCGTCAGCTGCTCCACGCCCACCGGGCCGCGGGCGTGGAACTTGTCGGTGCTGATGCCGATCTCCGCACCCATGCCGAACTCGCCGCCATCCGCGAATTGTGTGGAAGCGTTGTGCAGCACGATGGCGCTGTCGACGCGCGTCAAGAACGCCTCGGCCGCCGCCGCATCCTCGGTCACGATGCAATCGGTGTGACGCGACCCGTAGCGGCGGATGTGCTCGATCGCCGCGTCCAAACTCTCCACGACGCGCACGGCGATGATGGCGTCGAGATATTCCGTGGACCAATCCTGTTCTGTGACGGGCCGTATACGCTCATCGCACGCTCGAGTCGTCTCGTCGCCGCGCACTTCGCAGCCGGCCTCGAGCAGCGCCCTCACCAGCGGAGTGAGATGTGTCCGTGCGCATCCGCGGTCGACGAGCAGCGTCTCGGCGGCGCCGCACACGCCGGTGCGGCGGAGCTGCGCGGTGAGGACGAGCGCCT
>Ga0302324_100010994_pt1 | contig 18648 bp, 13 predicted proteins | sample Palsa_T0_1_FD_201949 | JGI IMG/M metagenome (GOLD analysis project Ga0302324, IMG submission 201949) | Peat permafrost microbial communities from Stordalen Mire near Abisko, Sweden - Palsa_T0_1 | ecosystem: Environmental > Terrestrial > Soil > Palsa > Peat permafrost | place: Sweden: Abisko...
ACACTGATATTGAAGAAGGCCTGAATGAGAATCGTGGTCGTAATTCCAAACGCCAGGAAGCGCGCGAAAGGGTCCCGCGACAACAGCGCTGCACGCAATCCACGATAGCCGAGCACGACAAACAGCGCCACCACCACCAGCGCGCCCACCAGTCCCAGCTCCTCGGAAATATTGGCGAAGATATAGTCGGTATGCGACTCTGGCAGATAAAAGAGTTTCTGCACACCTTCCATATAGCCACGTCCAAACACCCCGCCGGTTCCCACTGCAATCAACGACTGGTTCATGTGGTAGCCAATCCCTAACGGGTCGCGCTCCGGAAACAGAAACGCCAGCAGCCGGTCGCGCCTGAACTTCACGAACAGCAGCATGTACGCCAGCACCGGAGCCGCAGCAGCAGCTGCCGCCAGCAGATATTTCACATTCATTCCAGCCAGGTAGAGCATCAGCGCGGTTACACCGGCGCAGACCAGGGCTGTGCCGAGATCGGGCTCTTTCATGATCAAACCAATGAAGAGCAGGCTCGGCAATGCGGCTGGGATGAGCGTTCCGCGCCAGTCGTTGATCATTTGCAGCTTGTTCTGCAGGAACCAGGCGAGAAACAAGACCAATACTGGCTTGGCCATCTCCGAAGGCTGAAAGGAGAGCGGCCCCAGCTTGAGCCAACGGTGGGCGCCGTGAGACATCGGCATCGCAAAAACCACCAGCAGTGCCAAACTGGTGACTGCGACCAGCGGAAACACCAATCTGGGGTGGTTGTATCTACGGTAATCCACCTGCATCAGGACGGTCATGGTGGCCAGACCGATCACCGCCCAAATTGCCTGTTTGATCAGTGAGCTATATGGCGAACCGAATTGCGCGGTGGCGATAATCGCCGATGCGCTGAAGACCATCACCAACCCGATCACCACCAGGATCAGCGTGGTGCAGAACAGCACCTTGTCGACGCCTACGCGCTTTGCCATGCTGGCAACCCTCTGCGCGCCATGACCAGTTCTTTGAAAACCCGTCCGCGCTGTTCATAATTTTCAAACTGGTCGAAGCTCGAGCACGCCGGCGCCAGCAGGACCACTTCGCCGGGCATGGCCGCTTCGCCGGCCCGATTGACCGCCTCGGCCAGGGTTCCCGCGTTCACAATCAGAACGTCGCCGCGAATATGCGTTTCAATCTTTTCCGCCGCAGCGCCAATCGTGTATACCGTCTTCACTCTCTCCCGCAAGAGCGCGCTCAGCTTGGTGTAGTCCGAGTTTTTGTCTTTCCCGCCCAAAATCAGATGAATCCCGCCGGCGAACGACGAGATTGCCTTCGCTGCCGCATCGACATTGGTCGCCTTCGAATCGTTGTAGTAGTCCACCGCATTCAGAGTGGCAACAAACTCAAGGCGATGCTCCACTGCGTGGAAGCCTTCGACCGCGGTGCGAATCGCCGCTGGGGGGACGCCAGCCAGCCGCGCCGCACACACCGCTGCCAGCACATTCTCCACATTGTGGCTGCCCTTGAGCGGAATTTTGGCCACCGGGACAATGCGCTCAGGGTCCGCTTCTTTGCCGGCCTTGAAGACGATTTCGCCGCCCGCGACAGAAGCGCCCCGCTCTACTGAAGAGGTCCGGCTAAACCAGTAGACCTTCGAAGCGGTGCGGGCCGCGGCCGCGCGGGTTACCTCATCGTCCCAGTTCAGCACCAAAGCATCCTCCGGATGTTGCCGAGCAAAGATCCGCTCCTTGGCCGCCACATAGTTTTCGAAGCTTCCATGGCGGTCCAGATGGTCGGGAGTGACATTCAAGATCACCGCAATCTCAGGGCGAAACGTCTGGGTAGTCTCCAGTTGGAAGCTCGAAACCTCGAGCACCGACCAGCCATCCTCGCGGCTGTCCTCAACCAATGCGATGACCGGCAGCCCAATGTTCCCGCCAATGGCAACCGCCTCGCCACCCGCCGCCAGCATGTCCCCAGTAAGGCTGGTGGTCGTGGTCTTGCCGTTCGAACCGGTAATCGCCAGCACTTTGCCTTTGAGGTATCGCGCGGCCAGTTCAACTTCGCCAATCACCGCCAATCCAAAACTCTTGACCTGGACGATTTCTGGGGTATCGAGCGGCACTCCGGGGCTGACAACGATCAAGTCCTGACGGCGAAAGGTCAGTAGACCGTGGCCGCCTGCCTCAACTGCAATTCCTTCTTCCAGCAGCGCGGGAATCTCCTTCGCCAGCGCCTCTGCGCTGCGCACATCGGAGACCGTCACCTGAGCTCCGCGCCGCCGCAAAAACAGCGCCGCTGCCAGACCGGACTTCCCCAGCCCCACCACCAGAACCTTCTTGCCTTTCAAGTCACCCTTGAATTCCATGGCCGACTTCATTCTCCCACGCGCGGTGCTTGTGCAAGCTTGCCGAATCGCCCTCCTACCGCAGTTTCAGCGTGGTAAGTGCAAAGAGTGCAAACACCAGCGCTCCAATCCAAAAGCGGGTGATGATCTTCGACTCCGACCATCCCATCAACTCGAAGTGATGATGCAGCGGGGCCATCTTGAAAATGCGCTTTCCATTGCGGAGCTTGTAACTGCCCACCTGCAGGATCACCGAGAGTGCTTCCAAGACAAAAATTCCCCCAATGAAGGGCAGCAGCAGCTCCTGCTTGATCACCACCGCAACCGTGGCGATGGCCCCGCCCAGCGCCAGCGATCCCACGTCCCCCATGAAAATTTCTGCCGGATGCGCGTTATACCAAAGGAACCCAATGCTCGCCCCTACCATCGCGCCGCAGAAGATGGTCAACTCGCCCACCAGGGGCATGCGCTGCAGTTCGAGATAGTCGGAGAACACCACATGGCCGCTGACATAGGTCAGGACGGTTAATGCGCTGGCCGCGATGATCGTACAGCCAATTGCCAGGCCGTCCAGGCCGTCGGTCAGGTTGACCGCGTTGCTCGAAGCCACCAGCACCAGGACCACAAAGAAGACAAATGGCAATAATGCCAGCAACTCCAGGTGAGGAATGCCGCCTAGAAAATGCCACGCCAGGTCGGGCCGAAACCGCTTCACAAACGGAACCATTAAGTGGGTCGAATAGGAACCCTGCTCCTGCAGGGCAATCAGCGCCACCGCGACCCCAACTCCGGCCACTATCTGCAACAACATCTTGGCCCGCGCCTTGAGACCCAGGCTGCGGCGCTGGACAACTTTAATGTAGTCGTCGGCAAACCCGATCGCTCCGTAAGCCAGCGTCGAAACCATCACCAGCCATATGAACGGGTTCGACAGGTCTGCCCAGAGCAACGTCGGCAGCAGGATAGCAATGCAGATCAGCAAACCACCCATCGTCGGAGTGCCCGCTTTTTTCAGATGCTCCTGCGGTCCATCGTCACGAACATACTGCCCGATCTGAAACTCGCGCAACTTTTCAATCACATAAGGGCCGATGATCAGCGCGATGAGCAGCGCCGTCAGGCTCGCAAATGCGGTACGGAACGTCAAATACCGAAAGATTCGAAATGGGCGGAAATAAGGAAAGAGCTTCTGATACAGCAGCCAGTAGAGCAAACTTCCTCCGGCAGGATTGCGGATTTGCTCTATCTTACAAGGTTGGCAAGCACAGTGATTTGAACAAATTTCGCGTGTCCCAGCCACGCCATCAGGGAGTCCTCCACCCGGAGGCTGGCCGGTTATTCAGCCAGCTCTTCGAGCTGCCTCAACTACCCGACCCACGTGGCTGCCCCTTCCCTCGGATTGACGCTTACACATCGCAGAGGTCGACCGCCTGGCGCAGACTCGCCCGCGGGTCGCCGGTAGGCACGAATTCATGGGCGACATAACCGGTATACCCGGTGGCCACGATCCCGCGCATCACGCCATCCCACTGCACTTCCTGCTGGTCGTTCAGCTCGTGGCGGCCAGGGACGCCACCGGTATGAAAGTGCCCCATCCACTTGGCGTTGTCGGTGATCGTGTGAATCAGATCGCCTTCCATGATTTGCATGTGGTAGATGTCATAGAGCAATTTCACATGGGGCGAGTTCACCTGCTCCATCACCCCCACGCCCCACGCGGTGTGATCGCACATGTAGTCTTTGTGGTTCACCTTGCTGTTTAACAATTCCATGCAGATGGTCACGTTGTTGTCTTCGGCGATCTTCTTCAGCCGGTTCAGTGCAACTACGCAATTGCGGGCGCCTTCTTCATCGGACATACCCTTCCGGTTGCCCGAGAAGGTGATCACATTGGGTACACCCATCTTTGCGGCAATTGGAATGTTCTTGGTGAAGGCAGCGACAATAGCGTCGTGGTTTTCCAGCCGATTCAGAGCGTCGGGAATCGTACCGCCCCCGGCGTAGCCCATCGTGCAGATGAGACCGACCTGGCGCGGCGCGTCCCATTCCTCGACGGCCAGCAGGTCGACGCCCTTCAGCCCAATCTGGGCCGCGTACGCGCAAAGATCGTTCAGTGGAATATCCTTGTAGCACCACCGGCTGACCGACTGCTTAACTCTTCCTTTGCGTACCACGTTGGGTGGTTGCTGGGCAGCCAGCCCCTCGGCGGAAATCCCCGCCGACACGGCCAAACCGGCGGTCACTCCAGACTTCATAAAACTACGGCGCGACAATCCAGAATTGTTCATAGACCTCGTGAGAATGCAGACACAGCTTACTACGCCTGCAGCTCTCGCGCCACGGTAGCCCCGCGCAAGACTTCGTGGGGGAGCCCCACTCTGCCTAATCGGATTGGGCAACCCCGGGGGGCATCACCAGGAAGAATCGGAAACTTATGAGCACGTGAAGAACAATGGGCAATACCAGCGACCGGGTACTGCGGAATAGAACACAGAGGCCCAGAGCGAGAAGCACGTTCTGTAACACACCACTCCAGCCTTGATACAGGTGCACGATCCCGTAAACCGCACAGCCGGCGGCAATCGAGGTGGCCATATCGAGATGCCATGGAAAGACGTGCAGGTAATAAAGCAGGAACCCTCGATACAAGATTTCCTCGCAAACCCCGGCGCATACTCCGGCCACGGCGAACCAGGCTCGGTCCCCCGGGCTTTGTGGAAGCAACCCCCGCAATTGCCCGATTTGGCGCTCGAAGTCCACCCGGAACGTTCCGCCCCTCCGCGCCAGCAGGGTGGGCAACGCCGTAAGCAGCACGAGAATGATTGCCAGCCCACTAATGAGCTCGCGGCTGGGCAGCCAGCTGGCGCCCCGGTTCGGAATGGGAACCTTGAAGAAGCTAGAAGGCGGAATCAGCAGGAAAACGCTCAGCGCACCAAGTAGCAGACCGGCTATGGCGATCCGGTAGGCGGTCCGCCTCGCATGACACGAAGACTTCGCGGCAATCCTGGAGACGACATAACCACCAGCTAAGGGGGGAAGTGCCACCAGCATGAACGCCAGCAGATCAAAGGCCCGGCGGGCTCCCGGGGGTGAAAGGTCCGTCATTCCTCCGATGATACAAACCCGAGACGCCCCGGTCTAACTCGAAGCTGAACCGATGATCTAGCCCCACTGCCGGATCGGCGGCGATGTTTCTTGATATTTACATCGCCGCTGATCTTTCAGCCATTCCGGCACAACTCTTACGGCAGTTTTGGATCGTGGTCTCCGGCAATCAAGAGGTAGAGCCCGGCACCCAGCGCTCCGCCCAGGATCGGCGCCACCCAGAACAGCCAAAGCTGGCCCAGCGCCCATCCGCCGCCGCCAAACAGGCTCAGGATCAGAGCCGGCCCGGTGCTTCTGGCCGGGTTGACCGAGGTATTGGTGACCGGGATGCTGATCAGGTGAATCAGAGTAAGCGCTAGGCCAATAGCAATAGGCGCGAAGCCGGACGGTACGCCGCGCTTGTCGGTCGCTCCCATGATCACGATCAGGAAGAAGGCCGTGAGCACAATTTCCGCCACCAGCGCGGCCAGTAGTGAATAGCCCCCCGGCGAATGGGCCCCGTATCCGTTAGAGGCGAAACCGCCGGTGATGTCGAAACCCGCAGCGCCGCTCGCAATCATATACAGCACCAGCGAAGCGACGATAGCGCCAACTACCTGGGCTACGATATAAGGCACGACTTCGCCGGCCGGAAACCGCTTCCCGACAAACAATCCAACGGTTACCGCGGGATTGAAGTGGCCGCCGGAGATATGGCCTACAGCGAAGGCCATGGAGAGCACGGTTAGACCGAAAGCCAGCGCTACCCCCGCGAAGGCGATCCCCAATTTGGGAAAACCTGCCGCCAGCACCGCGCTCCCGCATCCGCCAAAGACCAGCCAAAACGTGCCAAGAAACTCGGCGCCTAACTTCTTTGAGAGTGGCATTACGAAACTCCTGATTTTGGATTCGTCCAAAATTGATTTCGTGAATCTGCCGAAGTCTAATTTGAATATCTACAAACTGCCACTAAAAACGAAGCCACGCATAGTTCTTTGACCGCGTTCTCCCTCCCTGCTGTATAACTAGAGTGCCCGACGAAACCACACATCGCGTCGGCGGAGTGAGGCAATGAGCGAAAAACGCCCGCAAACCCTGGCCAACCATGGACGTCTGGATCCCTGGTTTCACTTCATCATTCTTCCCCTCCTACTGTTTTGCTTGATTGCCAGCATTCACTCGTCGATCCGCGAAGGGCACGGCTTTCACCTGTTATTGCCGGTCTTCGCTCTGGCGGCTCTGCTGCTAGCATTCCGTTGCCGCAGTTATGCCCTGAAGGTCCAGGACCGGGTGATCCGCCTGGAGGAGCGGCTCCGGCTCACTGCTTTGCTGGCTGAGCCGCTGAGAACCCGCATTCCAGAATTGAATGAGCGACAACTGATCGCCTTGCGCTTCGCGGCTGACAACGAGGTGCCCTCGCTGGTCGAAAGAACCCTGCGCGAAAACCTCGAACCGAAAGCCATCAAGCACGCGATCCAGAGATGGAGACCGGATTACTGGAGGGTGTGAATCAATCGTCAGCTTACAGTTATCAATGCTCAGCCCTGGCAGGGCCGTCGCTCGACCGACCGACTTAGCCGAGACCTGACAACTGACAACTCGTCTTGGAATTCACGCCCGCTTCGCTTCCAGCTCCGCCCACCGGGAATACAGCGCATCTACGGCATTCTGCGCCTCCTCGAGAGCGGCCAGCGCCGCCTGCAGACGGACAGCATCAATGACCACGGCAGGGTCTTCCACCATCTCCCGAGAGCTTTGCAGCACCTCTTCGGCAGCCTCAACTCTCTCTTCAATCGTGGAGAACTCGCGAGCCTCAAGATAAGAAAGTTTCTTCTTCGAATTCGAGGCTGGGCCATTGCCGGAACTCGCAGCTTTGGCTAGTGAAGCGGCAGCGGATTCCCCGTTCTTCGTGCGTAGCTGCTCGGCCTGCCACTCCTCCCACTGACCATAATCGGCAAAACGCTCGACGTTGCCGAGGCCATCCAGTCCCAGAACCAGCGTCGAAACCCGATCCAGCATGAATCGATCATGAGTTACCAGCACCAGCGCGCCGGGATATTCCAGCAGGCTCTCTTCGAGAATCTCCAGGGTTGGGATGTCGAGGTCGTTGGTCGGTTCGTCGAGCAGCAGTAAATCGGCCGGTTGAAGCATCAGGTTGGCAATCAGGACGCGCGCCCGCTCCCCACCCGAGAGCCGCTCTACCGGCTGATTCAGCTGTTCGCCGGTAAACAGAAAGCGCGAAGCCCACGAAGCTACGTGAATCACGCGGTCCTGGTAAACAACGGCATCGCTGTCCGGAGCGAGCGCCCGGCGCAGAGTCTGGTTCCCATCGAGAATGCGGTTCTGGTCGAAATACACCGTGCGCAACAGATTTGCCTTCCTGATCTCGCCCGACTCCGGTTCAATCTCGCCGCGCAATAAGCGCAGCAGCGTCGTCTTGCCGCTGCCATTCGGACCCACCAGGCCAACTCGCATCCCGGCGGTAATCGGAAAATTGAGACCGCGGATCAGCTTGCATCCGTCCCCCCGCTCAGTCGGAGTGGAGTAATCGACATCCATGAACTCGACCAGCCGCTTGGTCTGCCGGTCGGTTGCGACAAAGTCGATGCCCGCCGTCGCCGTCTGGCTCCGCGTCCGCATCCCGCCCAATTCGCCGATGAGCTCATTTGCCTTATCAATCCGCGCCTTCGATTTGGTCGTTCGAGCCTTTGGCCCACGCCGCAACCACTCCTTTTCAATGCGAACGCGATTCTCGAGGGCCTCCTGCCGCTTGCCCTGCGCGGCAAGATAGGCTTCTTTCTTCTCCAGAAAATTGCTGTAGTTTCCACTGAACCGCAGCACTCCGTCGGGATAAGCAGGATTCAACTCACAAACCTGGGTCGCAATGCCTTCCAGAAAATATCGGTCATGGCTAACGACGACACACGCGAACGAAGCCCCAGCCAGCAGCACTTCCAGCCACTCGATTCCCGCTAAATCAAGATGGTTGGTAGGTTCATCCAGCAGCAAGACATCTGGGTTCTGCACCAAAGCCTCGGCAATCGCCAGCCGTTTGCGCCAGCCGCCCGAGAATGTAACTGCTTCGGTATCCACTTCCTCAAACCCCGCCCGCCCGAGCGTGTCGCGCAGTCGGCCCTCCCATTCCGCCTCCGGAACTCCGCTGCGTTTCAGGGCTTTGAGGATCACTTCGCGTACCGAATCTCCCGGCGCAAACTGCGAATCCTGGGTGACATAGCTCAACCGCACGCGCTTGCGCGCTGCGATCTCGCCCGAGTCGGCATCGATCTCACCAGCAAGAATCCGCAGCAGCGTCGACTTCCCCGAGCCATTCGGCCCGATCAGGCCGATGCGGTCGCCTTCATTGACGGTGAACGAGATGCCGCGAAACAGGGTGGTCGCGCCAAAGGACTTGGCCAGGTTTTGTGCGTTGAGAATGGGTGTGGCTGACGGCATTTTCAGCGCGCACTCGCTGCCGTCGCCGCAACATACTCCTCGTACGGCCCCTTGAAGTCCTCAATCACCCCATGATCAAAATGCCAAATCCGGGTAGCGACTTCGTCGATCAAGTCATGGTCGTGGGTCACGAGCAGCACCGTACCCTCATACTTCTGAATGGCGACGTTCAGCGCATTAATCGACTCCAGATCCAGGTGGTTGGTCGGCTCGTCAAAGATGAGAATATTTCGCTTCAGCAGCATCAGCTTGCAGAAAAGCAGCCGCGCGGCCTCGCCGCCGGACAGCGCCTCGGTCTTCTTCAACCCCTCTTCGCCCCGGAACAGCATCTGCCCAAGAATGCCACGAATATCTTCCTTGGTCGCTTTAGGATCGAACTGATAAAGCCAGTCAGCAACCGTCATCCCGTTCTCGATCACATTGGAAACGTCTTGCGGGAAATAACCGATCTGCGCCTCATGCCCCCACTTCACCGTGCCCCCATCGATGGTGAAATCGGGGTCATGCAACTCGCTTCGCATCGCCTTATCGATCTCCCTGTCGCCGACCAGTAGCGACTTCAGCAGCGTCGTCTTGCCCAATCCGTTGCGCCCCATCAGCGCGATCTTCTCGCCACGCTGCACGCTGGCACTGAAGTCATTGACTACCTCAAGATCGCCATAGCTCTGGTTGAGCTTTTCTATCTCCAGGATGTGCTTGCCCGACGGGCGCAGCATGTCGAAGCGAATATACGGCCGCTGGATATTCGACCGCGCCAGCTCCGTCGTCTGCAGCCGCTCCACTTCTTTCTTGCGGCTGGTGACCTGGCTCGACCGGGTGCCGGCGGCAAATCGGGCAATAAACTCGTTCAGCTGCGCGATCTTCTTCTCCCGCTGCTCGTTCTGCGATTCCAGACGCGAACGAATCTGCGTCTTGGCCATCACCATATCGTCGTAGCCGCCGGTATAGGTGATGATCGTCTCGTAATCGATGTCGGCGATGTGGGTGCACACGCTGTTGAGGAAGTGCCGGTCGTGCGAGATGGTAATCAGCGTGCCTTCAAAGTGGACCAGAAAATCCTGCAACCAGTGGATCGAGTCGAGATCGAGATAGTTAGTCGGCTCGTCCAGCAGCAGCGCCTGCGGCTTGCCGAAAAGCGCCTGCGCTAACAACACGCGCACCTTTTGTCCGCCCTGCAGCTCGCCCATCTTGCGGTCATGAATTTCATCGGGAATATCCAGACCTTGCAGCAAAATCGCGGCATCGCTCTCCGCGGTATAACCGTCTTCCTCGCCGACAATGCCCTCGAGCTCGCCGAGTCTCATGCCGTCGGCGTCGGTCAGCTCCGACTTCTCGTAAATCTTGTCCCGCTCCTCCAGGGCCGACCATAGGCCCTTGTTCCCCATGATCACGGTATCGATGACCCGAAAAGCGTCGAAGGCGAACTGGTCCTGGCGCAGAATACCCATCTTTTTCGGGCGAACCACGTCGCCTTTCTGGGCGTCAATTTCCCCGGTCAGCACCTTCATGAAGGTCGACTTCCCGGAGCCATTCGGTCCGGTCAAGCCGTAACGGCGACCGGAAATAAAATTGATCGAGACGTCGTCGAACAAGACCTTGGCCCCGTACCTCATGCTTACATTGCTCACTGAAATCATGATTGTCTCTTCTAAGTTTACTTGGTTAGGTTCCCGATTTGCTCTGGGGGACAGAGCAATCCGGTGAATTCTCTAATTAAGCTGGCCGGAGCGAGCGGTCATTCGCACCTCATGAACCGGCTTCCCGTCTGGCAATGGCTCACCGTCTTGTCCGTACCCACCTTCACGGTGTTGCTGGGGATATTGCTGAGTCAGCCGCGGAAACGACCGGCTCGAAGGACGCATGGAGCGTAGCGAAGACGAATCGGCGCCCTTCGAAACAGGTCAATGACCAATCCTACGGTCTGCTGAATGTGATTCGGTGACCACGATCAACCGGTCCTCGTCGGAGCGCGGCTCCGGCCCGACCTAGAAGAATCGGGTAATGATCTGGTTGGTCGCCAGCGCTGCCACATACGCCAGCACTGTCATATACACAAACTGCACCGCCGGCCATTTCCAGCTGTTGGTCTCCCGCTTGACCACCGCCAGGGTCGAGGTGCACTGCATCGCCAGCGCAAAATACACCACCAGCGCAATCGCGCCGCCAAGCTGCAGATCGTGCCTGATCGCCGCTTGCAGGGTCATGTTCCCTGTTGCCGGATCGCCACCGTAGAGGGTTCCCAGCGTACCCACGATCACTTCCCGCGCCAGCACCGAGGTCAGCAACCCTATGCCAATCTTCCAGTTGAAGCCGAGCGGGCGAATCACGGGCTCGATCCACTGTCCCAGCTTGCCAATCCAACTGTCGGCCAGCTGCGGGAACATGCCCCCGTGGGTTGGAATGTGGCTCAGCAGCCAGAGCACCAGGGTCACCGCCAGAATCACCGTTCCCGCCTGCTTTACAAAGACCTTGGCGCGGTCCAGCAACCGCAGCCCCAGCGAACGGAGCGTGGGAAGACGATATTGCGGTAGCTCCAAAATGAACGGTGCCGACGAGGCCTTGAGTATCGACGATTTCAGCAGTCGCGCCGTCGCCAGCGCGGCGACAAATCCGAGCAGATACAGGCCCAGCATCACTGCCGCTCGCATCCCCAGAAACGCGCCCAGCACCGGGCGGTTGGGAATAAACGCCGCAATGATCAATAGATAGATTGGAATGCGCGCCGAGCAGGTCATGAACGGCGTGACCAGAATGGTCGCGAACCGGTCGCGCTTGTTTTCAATGGTCCGCGTCGACATAATCGCTGGCACCGCACAGGCATAGGCAGAAAGCAGGGGAATGAACGCTTTGCCGTTCAGGCCGATCGCCCGCATCACCCGATCGGCGATTAAGGCCGCCCGCGCCAGGTAGCCGGAATCTTCCAGGACGCCGATAAACAGAAACAGCAGAAGAATTTGTGGCAGGAAGACCAGGATCGCCGAAACGCCCTTCCATACCCCGTCGATGAGCAGCGACTGAATCCAGCCTGCCGGCAAAAGAGCGCCGACGCGCATACCGGCGTTGTCCAGCAAGGCCTGAAAACCATCGCTCAGCGGCTGGCCCAGAGTGAAGACCGCCTGAAACAGCGTCACCACGACGGCGAGAAAGATCAACGGTCCCCAAGCGCGGTGCAACAGGACCCGGTCCAGCCTGCGCGTCGTTTCCGAGGATAGCGGGGCTTTGTACTTGGTACGGGTACTGACGCCAGTCGCCCATTGCCGATACGAGGCGGCATTGCCCATGATGGGCAGCTCCAAAGGCCGATGAATCTGCTCCGTCTTGCGGGCCACAAAAATGCTGATTGCGTCCATACCCGTTCCACGCGTGGCGCTGATTTTCGCCACTGGGGCGCGGAGTTCCTGGGCCAGAGCGAGAGAATCCACTTCCCCGTTCCGGGCTTCCATCACGTCGGTCATATTCAGCAGGATCAGCGTCGGCAACCCCAACGCCAACACCGGGCCGGCCAGCATCAACTGGCGGCTCAGGTGCATGGAATCCAGCACCAGCAATACTGCGTCCGGCGACGGGGTACCCGGCATCATGCCTTTGAGCACGTCCACCGCAACGCGGGCGTCTTCGGAATAGGAGTTGAGGCTATATATACCTGGTAAGTCGATCAGAATCAGATCGCTGCGTCCAATTCCGCTCAGTTTTCCGATGCGCTGCTCAACCGTCACCCCGGGATAATTGGCTACCTTCTGACGCAATCCCGTGAGTCGGTTAAAGAGCGTGGACTTGCCGGAATTCGGCGGCCCGACCAGCGCGATGGTGCGAATCTTTCCAGCGGACCTCGGCCCGGCCGGAATCTCAACACTGACTGGAGTGCAGCAACTCATCGGCCTCCTTCTCTCAACTCTTGGGTACCGGTCTCGCGTCCCCAACCTGGCGGATGCGAATCGCATCGGCAGTATCTCGTCGCAACGCGATCTCTAGACCGTCGATCGCATAGACCGTCGGGTCTCCAGCCGGCGCCCGGCGCAACGCTGTCACCCGCGCTTCTGGAACAAAACCCATATGCATCAGGTGGTACTGCACGTCTTCCGGCAGATCCAGTCTCGATACAACCGCCTCTTCGCCGATCCCGAGTTTACTCAAAGCCATCAACCGGATCATCCCAACCGGGGTCGGCGGAATAGCCTGGTTCACCCGCCTTACCTCTACTATATCTGAAATCCGACCATTCTAATCCTAGATTGGAGCAGGTGTCTCCAGTGCCCCTGGAATCAATAGACTCCATCCCTGTCGCGCCGATTCCGCCCACGAAAATCGCGGAGATTGTGGTAGCCTCACTGAAGACTGCTGTAGCGCAAAGAAGGTTCTGCGCACACATTCGAGAAACCCTGAAATCACTCGCTGGACGAGCACAGTTCAGTCCCATTCGCGATGGCATTTCGCCAGCACCGGAGAGAGTCTGTTACACCACAATGAATATCGGCAAGGAGCCTGAAGGATGCAAGGGCCGGATCTAGCATCCGAAAGGGCGCAAAGCGCGCAGACAATCAGTGAACCTCCGCAAAGCCTAGAGCGCCATGAGTTTGTTCTGTCGCCTGCGGACTTCCGCAAGATATTGTTTAAGCGCCAGTTTGTGATCCTCGCCTGCTTTCTCATCGGCGTTCTCATTGCCGCCCTCATCACCTTCTTGACCACCCCCGTCTATGAGGCCATCTCCCGCATTGACATTAATCCCTCCCGGTCGACCAACCTCGGCATCTCCGACCTGGTGGACGAAAAGATGGGAGGCGGCGCGGATGAATCTACCCGGCTGCTGACCGAGGTCCGCATCCTGCAAAGCGACTCGGTGATGGAGGCCGTAATCCAGGCGCAAAATCTCTTTGACAAAAAGCCGTTTGCGAAGGTGTTTGCGAAAACTCCCTATTCTCCGGAGAAAGCGCTGACTCCGCTCGAACGCGTTTCCCTGATCAAGATTCTGCGCGCCAACCTCCAGATCATGGCGATTCCCAACACCGACCTGGTGGAGATCCATTACCGGGACCCGGACCCGAGCCAGGCCAGCAGGATCGCCAATGCGGTGGTCGACCAATACCTTGAGCTGGACCTTCGTTCCCGGTACGAAGGAACGCTCCGCATCTCGAATTGGCTCTCCGGCCAGATGAGCGAATTGAAGACCCACGCTGCGGAATCGCAGCGGAAGCTGGCCCAGTTCCAAAGAGCCAATAACCTGATCGGGATCGACACCGAAGGCAGCAATCTAGTCACCGACAGCCTGCGCATGGTCAATGAGCAATTGCTCCAGGCGGAAGCCGATCGCATCGTGAAAGAGGCCCGCTACCGGCTGGCCCAAACCCGCAATCCTGAACTGCTCGTCTCGGTTGCGCCCACCACCACTCTGCTCACCCTTCGTTCCCAGCAAGCGCAATTGATGGTCGAGGCAGCACAGCTTAAGGGAAAATACGGCGTCGACTATCCGCGAGTGCGCGAAGTAGAGAAGCAGTTAGCCGCAGTCCAGGCGGATATCGACAGTGAAATCAACAACCTTCTCAAGCGGTTCGAGGAAGAATACAACGCCGCACTGAAGACCCAGGAACTGCTGCAGGATCGGCTGGCCCAAGCGAAACAGGAGGCCTTTCGGGTTAGCGACTCCTCGGCGGACTACGAAATACTCAAACATGAGGCGGAATCAACCGCAGAACTCTATGATGCCTTGCAGATGAAGTTGAAGGAAGCCAGCGTGACCGCCGGCTTGAACTCCAACAATGTCAACCTGGTGGACAGAGCTGCGGTCCCCGCCCTGCCGGTCGCCCCGGTGAAGCGAAACAACTTCGGATTCGGCGCTCTGATCGGACTCTTTCTGGGGATCGTGGCCGCGGTCGCGCTCGAAAGCATGGATGACACCATCCAGACCTCAGAGGATGCGGAGGCCATTGCCGGTCTCCCTTCCCTGGCAGTAGTGCCCCGCTTCTCCAGCGCGGCCAAAGCCGCCAAAGGCAAGTATGGCAGGGAACCGGAACCGGTTCCCCAGGCGCCCGGCAATCTCGACCCCGATCTGGTCTCCTACCTGGCCCCGCAAACTATCAGCGCCGAGGCCTTCCGCACACTTCGCTCCTCCATTCTGCTTTCTGCCGCCGACAATCCGGCACGGCTGATTCTAATCACCAGCAGCTTTGCTGCCGAAGGTAAGTCCACCATTGCCGCCAATCTGGCCGTGTCTTTCGCTCGCCGCGACGCCAAGGTGTTGTTGGTCGACACCGATCTGCGCCGCGGAACTCTGCACCTGAAGTTCCGCATGACCAACCGCGAAGGCCTTTCGACCCTGCTGGTTCGAACCTCCGGAGAGAGTGTCTACCAGACGCCGATTCCCGACCTCCCAAATCTCTTTGTGCTTCCCCGAGGGCCGATTGCACCCAATCCCGGGGAGATTCTTGCCTCTCACCACATGGAGGCCCTGCTCGAGCAGTGGAAGATCGAGTACGACCATGTAGTCCTGGACTCCGCGCCCATCCTACCCGTCGCCGATACCTTGAGTCTGGCTCCAATTGCCGATTCCACGATCGTCGTCGTTCGGGCTGCCTCCACCCGCAAGAAGGCGTTGCTCCGCGTCAAGAGCCTTCTGCGGCGGGCACAAGCCCGCGTCACTGGCCTGGTCGTCAACGACGTCGATCTGCGGCTGGAAAATTACTACACTTACTCCAAGAATTATGGCTACGACTCCACCGACAACTACGGTGGCGGATATGGGGTCTCCGACCGTGAAGAATAGTCGCATCATCCCGCAAATCCCGCGGAGAGGTGTCCGCTGGCTTCAGGCGATGGCTTTCTGCCTGGTGGGGAACTGTCTGTTGGCCGCTCCCCTGATTGCCCAGGATACCGGCACCCCTCCCCCCAGCCCTCCAGCTGACCAAGCTCCGGCTGGGCAGACCTCTGCCTCACCCGCCATCAACATCGGCCCCGGCGACCTGCTCGACATTGTGGTCTTTGATACCCCGGAGTTATCCAGCCATGTCCGCGTAACCCAGGATGGTTTCGCCAATCTGCCGGTCATCGGACGCGTCGACTTCAACGGATTCAATGCGGATCAGGCAGCCCGTCGGCTCGAAACCCTCTTCCGCAGCCGAAACCTGCTCCTCGAACCGCATGTCACGGTATTCATTGTGGAATATGCCTCGCAGGGCGCGACCATCTCCGGAGAGGTACGCCAACCCGGCATTTATCCGACCCTCGGCAAACGCCGACTGCTCGACATGATCGCGATCGCGGGGGGGCTTTCGGCTACCGCCGGCAAGTCGGCATCGATCATCCGCCGGGACGATCCGACTCACCCTGTATTCGTCACCCTGCAGCCCACTGCCGCCCGCCTGGGAGTCCAGGAAAACCCTGACATCTTGCCCGGAGATACCATCGTGGTGGCCAAGGCCGGGGTCGTCTACATCGTGGGCGACGTGGGCAAACCGGGAGGATTCCTGGTCGACAACAACGAACGTCTTTCGACTGCCCAGGCGCTCTCTCTGGCTGGCGGCCCCAATCGAACCGCCGCGCTCAGCAAGACGCGGCTGATTCGCAAAGTCGACGCCGGCCGGGAGGAGTACATGCTCGACCTGGCCAAGTTGCTCAAAGGCGAACAGGCCGATTTGATGCTGAACGATGGCGATATCATCTGGGTTCCGTCCAGCAACGTTAAAACATTTGGATATCGTGGTATTGAAGCAGCTATCGCCATCACCACCGGTCTGATTATCTACAGACCCTAAAGATCGGCACAACCAGGGAAAATCGGCAGGGATCCGCGACTGCCGTGTATGGGTTCCAGTCGGCGGAAAGCCGGTTAAGGCGCTTTGAATGAGAATCCTCTACGTGGGCATCGATTCGGGAACCTCCAGTCAACGAGCAGCGGCGATTCGCCGCCTCGGACATGAAGTGTTGTTCCTCGATCCATATTCTCTGCTTCCCTCCCATCCCATCGCCACGCAATGGAGGTGGCGCACTGGCGCCTTCGGCCTGATTGAACTGGTCCGCCGCCGATCGGTCAGGTCGCTCGGCGAAGCGACCTTTGACCTTGCCTGGGTCGACAACGGGGAATTGGTGGGTTCAGGCTTGGTCCGCGATCTCAAGGCCCGTGCCCGCGCAGTGGTTTGCTACAACTCGGATGATCCGTTCGGACCACGGGATGGAATGCGCTGGCGTGAATATCTCAAGGCCGTTCCCCATTACGATCTGCTGGTCGTCGTACGAACCCCCAATGTCGAGGAGGCTTATCGCGCCGGGGCCAGGCAGGTCTTCCATGTCTACCGCTCCGCCGATGAAGTCGCCCACGCTCCCCGGCAATTGGCGCCTTCCGAGTATGAACAATGGCGCTCCGAGGTCGTTTTCGTGGGAACCGCTTTTCCCGAGCGGGGTCCATTCTTAGCGGAACTGGTCCGACTTGGCGTACCGCTCACGATTTATGGCGACCGCTATGACCGTCTCGCAGAATGGCCGTCGCTGAAATCGCATTGGCGGCCAGGCAACACTGGAACGGTAGAGGGCTACGCGAACGCCATCAGCGCCGCGAAGGTCTGTCTGGGCCTGTTATCGAAGGGTAATCGTGACCTTCACACCCAGCGCAGCCTGGAAATTCCCTACCTTGGCGGCGTCTTTTGCGCCGAGCGGACTGAGGAACACTCCGCCTTGTACAAAGAAGATTGGGAAGCTGTTTTCTGGAGCACCCCTGAAGAATGTGCGGCCAAGTGTGCAGCTCTGCTAACCGATGAGGCATGGCGCAAGTCAATCGCAAGTCGAGGCCGGGAGCGGTGCCTGATCAACCCCTGGCGAAATACCGCGGTCATTCAATCCGTTCTCGAGCTGGCGTTGAATAGCCAGACGAATGCCGTCAAGCTGGCGGGGATCGGCGCCACCGGGCAAGCGTGCGAATTGCCGGCAGGCCTGGCCAGAACATCCGCCCAGGCGCAGAGGAGCTATGTCTACGCTTGCCTATAGCCCGGGCTCGGAGAGGCTCATCTCCAGCGCCGCTGATACTCGTCCGTTCGGCCGGAACTCCCCCCACCAGAGCCGCGTTTACCTCATGTATTGGCCGTTCCTGCTGATGGCCAGCGCGCTGTTCATCGCCTTGGTCCCCACAAATACCACCTTTGTCTTTGGCGCTTTTGTCGGAGGGCTAGCCGGCCTTTATTTGGTGATGGATCTGGTCTTCAACGAACCGCCGCTGCGCATTTCCTCCTTGCTCGCGATGTCCCTGTTGGTGGCCTATAATCTCGGTGCATTGAATAGCTGGCTCGCCGTACCCAGGGGCGGGCTGTCGATTTCGGAATACTTCGCCCGCGACCCGGCAATCCTGGCCAACGGCATCGCCGCCTGTCTGGGTGTTGGCGCTGCCCTGCTGTTCGCGGGGCAGCTATGGGAACGTCCCATCTTCGGCAGGGATTTTTGCCTGACCTTCGGTTCCCGGTCGTTGCTGATGATCCTGCTCAGCACCGCACTGATTCTGGCCGCGCTGGCCACCGGCCAGGTCGGCTACATGGGGCTGACTGCCGACGTATACGGCCACGTATCCGCCTTTGCCTCGATCGTTGCCTGGTGGTTGGCGCCCAGCCTGGCATACTCGGTTTGCGCGGCCCTGAACACCCAGGGCCTCACCCGCCTGGTGGTTGGTCTTTGCGCCATCATTCAGACCGCCGCCATCGTGCCGACCGGCCGCCGTAACTTCGCCTTTGCACTGCTGCTCTCGGTGATCGCTTCCCGCCTCGGCCGTTTTCGCCTTCGCCTGTCCGTCATCGGAAAATTCTTCTTGCTGGTAT
>Ga0302324_100010995_pt1 | contig 18647 bp, 10 predicted proteins | sample Palsa_T0_1_FD_201949 | JGI IMG/M metagenome (GOLD analysis project Ga0302324, IMG submission 201949) | Peat permafrost microbial communities from Stordalen Mire near Abisko, Sweden - Palsa_T0_1 | ecosystem: Environmental > Terrestrial > Soil > Palsa > Peat permafrost | place: Sweden: Abisko...
CTGGCTCCACTCATGTCCAGCAGAACGATATCAGTCCGGCCAAAGCGGAAGGGAGCCTCGCGCCCCGCGGAACTCCGCGGCACAAATTCTCCCTTCGACGACGCGAACTTTCAGCTGCTTTTCTCCGCCAATCCGCAGCCGATGTACATCTTCGACCTGCAGACCCTGCAGTTCCTTGAAGTCAACGCCGCCGCCGTCCAGCATTACGGCTACACCCGCCAGGAAATGCTCGGAATGCGGCTCACCGACGTGCGCCCGCCGGAAGACATTCCGCGCCTGCTCGACGTGGTGCAAAACGGAACCTCGAAGCTGGCCTCGCATGGCTGCTGGCGGCACGTGCGCAAGGACGGCACGATTGTAGAAGTGGAATCGACGGCGCAGAGGATTCTCTTCGGCGGGCGCCACGCCATGCTGGTGGGGGCGCAGGACGTCAGCGCGCGTCGCGCGGCCGAAGAAATGGTCGCCGAGCACAATGCGTATTTGCAGGCGCTGACGGAGAATAATCCGCTGGCCATCGTGGTGCTAGATCCCAATCGCCGCATTCAGATGTGCAATCCCGCCTTCGAGAGGCTCTTCGGATATCGCCAGAGCGACATTCTGACCATGGACCTGGATTTAATGGTGTCCCCGGAAGGGCAAGCGAGCGAAGCCTTCGCGCTGAGCGATCGCGTGGCCGGAGGGGAAGTGGTGCGCGCGGAAGCGCGGCGGCGCCGCAGCGACGGCTCGCTCGTGGAAGTAAAAATCGTGGGTGTGCCGCTGGTGGCGAACGGCAAACGGATCGGCACTTTCGGAATGTACGAAGACATCACCGAGCAGCGCCGCGCCCGCGAAGCGCAGAAAAAAGCGGAAGAGCGGCATACCATGCTCTTTGAAAACGCGGTGGAAGGAATTTTCCAGACCACCCCGGCAGGCCGCATCTTGAGCGCGAATCCGGCGTTCGCGCGCATGTGCGGTTTCGCGTCTCCCTCCGAGATGACCCATAGTGTCCAGAACCTGGGCGCGGATATTTACGCGGATCCCCAGGTGCGCGGTGAATTCAAGCGCTTGATTGAGGAGCGCGGCAGCGTGGAGAACTTCGAATACCAGTTGCGGCGAACGGATGGCACGAAGATTTGGGTTTCGGAAAATGCGCGCGTGGTGCGAGACGCGAACGGCAAGATCGTCTCCTACGACGGCACGGTCGAGGACATTTCCGACCACAAGCGCGCCGAACTTGAGCGCCAGGTGAATTTCGAGATCATTCACGCCGTGAGCGTCACGGACAACCTCGACGATCTGCTGCGCTTGATCCATCTCGCGCTGAGAAAAGTGCTCTACGCCGAAAACTGTTTCGTGGCCCTCTACGAACCCTCCACCGGAATGTTTCATTTCCCCTTTTTCGCCGATCAATACGACGTGGCTCCGCCCCCGCAACAGGTAGGCCGCAGCTGCACCGCGTACGTTTACCGGACCGGCCGCGCCATGCTCATCCCGCAGTGGGCCTTCGATAAACTCGCGGAACAAGGCGAAGTGGAACTAGTGGGTACGGCGTCACCGTCGTGGCTGGGTGTTCCGTTGCGCACTCCGGCAGCCACCATCGGCGTGCTGGTGGTCCAGCATTACGAAGATCAAACCGCCTACACCGAGCGCGATCTGGAATTCCTGGCCTCGGTGGGCGGCCAGATTGCGCTGGCGATTGAACGGAAACGCGCCGAAGAAAAAGTGCGCGATAGCGAGGCGCGACTCCGGGTGCTGGTCGAACAGCTCCCGGCCGTTCTTTGGACCGTGGATAGCGGCCTGCGCTTCACCTCCGCGCTGGGAGCGGGGCTGACGCGGCTGGCGCTGAAGCCGAACCAACTGGTGGGAATGTCACTTCTGGAATATTTTGAGACCGCGGACCAAAGCTTCCTGCCCATCGCGGCGCACCGGCGTGCGATCGCGGGAGAGTCCACCACATTTCATATCGAATGGAAAGGCGGATCCTACGCTTGCCACGTGGAACCGCTGCGCGACGCGGGCGGCCAGTTGCAAGGGGCCATCTGCATGGCGCTCGATATCACCGACCGCCGGCAACTGGAAGAGCAGCTGCGGCAGTCACAAAAAATGGAAGCGGTGGGTCGGCTGGCCGGCGGCATCGCGCACGATTTCAACAATTTGCTCATGGTGATTCAAGGGTATGCCGATCTGCTGGCGGAACGCCTGCCCGCGGGCGATTCCTTGCGGCGGAATGCGGAGCAAATCCAGACGGCGTCGCAGCGCGCCACCTCGCTCACGCGGCAATTGCTGGCCTTCGGGCGCAAGCAGATGCTCGCGCCGAAAGTGCTGGGTATTCAAAGCATCGTCGCGGACATGGAGAAGATTCTCTTCCGCTTGATCGGCGAGGATATAAGGCTGGAAACTTCGTGCGCCCCGAACGTGGGCTTGATCAAGGCCGATCGTACCCAGATCGAGCAAGTAATTCTGAATCTCGCGGTGAACGCGCGCGATGCCATGCCGCAGGGCGGCCGCCTGACCATCGAAGCCTCGAACGTTGATTTGGACGCGTCGGCCTCTCATCTGCCCGTGGTGATCGCGCCGGGGAATTATGTGATGCTGGCGGTCACCGACAACGGCTTCGGCATGGACGCCGAAACGCAAGCGCACATCTTCGAGCCTTTCTTTACCACCAAGGAAAAAGGCAAAGGCACCGGGCTGGGCCTGGCCACGGTGTACGGCATCGTAAAGCAGAGCGGCGGGTACGTATGGGTGTACAGCGAGCCGGGTCGCGGGACAAGCTTCAAAATCTATCTTCCGCGCGTCGAGGATGAGCAGCCGACCAGCCCACGCGAGCGCCACAACGAGGTGCGGCCGCTGCAACGGGGTACGGAAACCATTTTGCTTGTGGAAGACGAGACCGGCGTCCGGGAACTGGCGCGCGAATATCTAAGGTCTAGCGGTTACACGGTGCTGGAGGCTGAAGACGGACATACGGCACTCGAACTCGCCGCCATGCATGCGGGGACCATACATCTCTTGATGACTGATGTGGTGATGCCCGGGATCAGCGGCCGGGAACTCGCCGACCGCGCGAAATACATTCGCCCGGACATGAAAATTCTGTACATGTCGGGCTACACGGATCAGGCTGTGGTGCATCACGGAATCCTGGAATCGGATGCCGTCCTGCTGCAAAAGCCCTTCACACTATCCACGCTTTCGGCCAAGCTGCGCGAGATCCTCAGCGGCGAGTCAGTCTCGCGATAGCTTTTCTTTCATGCCAATCTCACAATCCGCGGTCGCGGGCTATTTGTGGAGCAGCGATTCCCAATTGGGCGGCACGCGTCCCGCGGGCCCCGGCGCGGGCTGGCTCGCGGGATGACAGTGCGGGCTCGGCAACTTGGGACCATCAACAAATTGCCGCGTGCGGTAGTCGTAGAACCATTCCTCTCCCGGCTCGAAGCTATTGATGATGGGGTGGCCGGTGGAGGCGTTGTGCTTGGTGGCATGCTGGCTCGGCGACGTGTCGCAGCAACCGATGTGGCCGCATTCGGCGCAGCGGCGAAGGTGCAGCCACCAGCCGTCCGTTGCCAGGCATTCGACGCAGCCCGCGCCGCTTGGCTTCGCGTTCAAATTTATTCCTTCTCGTTGAGCACTCATGAAGCCTCCTAGCCCAAACTCTTCCTGCGATTAAACCCTAATTCGGGAGCCTCCTGCAACGCCGGGACGGCGGATGGAAGGCCGGCGCCGCGGAAGTGCGCTTTATTCTTCGCGAGTGGTATCATTTCGTGGGGCAAAAATTGCCGAGCGGGACCCGGGAGCATCGACCATGGCTGAACCGAGCAAAGAAGAATTGTTGGCGCGCATTGCGGAGCTGGAGAAGCAGGCGGGCGGATCGAAACGAAGCGGAACGCTGGAATTTCGCGTGGGAGAAAAGGGCGGCGTCAGCGTGTACGGGCTGGGACGCTTTCCGGTCACACTCTACTACGAACAGTGGATCCGCTTGCTCGACGTGGCGGATGGGCTGCGCACGTTCCTAGAAGAAAATAAGCACCGGCTAAAGCTAAAAACGAAAGAATAATCGAAGCTCGGTTGATTTTTGAATGGGCTGTAAGATTCCTTCCTGTTGCAGAATGGTACACCTGAGCGTTCCCGAACAGCGCCGCTTTTTGCCTGCCTGCGTCAATCCCTTCGCGATGCCTTCCAAGATATTGAAACCGCAGAGGTTGATGCCGCGACTGCGGGTGGTGCGAATGGCCCGGAACTTGGCGTCAAATGCGCAGCTACAGGATTAGCGAACAGCTGGCACCCGGTGTGGCTATCTGCCGTGATGCGCGCAGCAGGGGGACTTGATGGGTGCAAACGGAGAACGGATTTCGCGAGATACGGTGACCGAGGACGGGATCGGCGCACGGAGACTCTGGACGGCAGTTGTGGTCGTCGCGGTGAACGACTGGCGCAACGGCACGCTGCGCGCGCGACGCAAAGCGCAGGAATTTCTTTTCGAGAATGACAAGGATTTTGAGATGGTTTGCGCGGGCGCGGGGCTGGAGCCGGGCGATTTTCGCACGCGGCTGCTCAAGATTGGCCAGCGAATCGAGATGCAAAACAGAAACGTCCAGCCGCTCGCAGCATAAACAAAGCCAGATTTTCTTCTGTGATAATCCTCCGGCCAGGCGCGCTCAAATAGCGTAGAATTTCCCGTTGCGCGAGCGCGCAAGAATTGATGGCACCCACCTTCAGCGGCTCGGCCTGCCCCGAGAAAGAGTTGCTTGCCCTTTGTGCGCGCACGCGCGTGGCGCCGAAAGCCTCGCATGAAATTCAGAAACTCCTCGGCGGTCCGCTCGATTGGGATTATTTGCTGGACCAGGCGGAAGAGAATTCGGTAACCCCGCTTCTTGAGCGGCAATTGCAAGCCGCGGCGCCAAATTCCATTCCAGCAGCAGCGAACGAACGGCTGAAACACGCGAGCCGCGCCAATACGGTTCGGTGTTTGTTTCTGACCGGGGAGCTGTTCAAGGTGCTCGATCTTTTTCGAGCGCACGGGATTCAGGGGATTCCCTACAAAGGGCCGGCGCTTGCCGTGCAGGCGTATGGAGACGTTGCGCTGCGCGAGTTCGAAGACCTGGACATTATCGTTCGCCAGCGGGATCTGCCTAAGGCGCACGAGGCCATGCTCAGCCTCGGGTATCAGCCAAAGTTCGATTGGATTCTTTCGCCGGGAGCTTCGGCCGCGCTCGTTCCCGGCGAGTATAACTATCGCGACGAGGGACGGCGCGTAATGGTCGAGCTTCACACCGAGCGAACGCTGCGGCATTTTCCGGTAGTTCCGGACCTTGACGATTTTGCGCGACGGCTGGTTCCGGTTTTGCTGAGCGGGCGCGAGATATCTACTTTTGTGGTGGAAGATTTGTTATCCGTGCTCTGCATACACGGCGCGAAGGACTTCTGGGAACGGTTTTCGTGGATCGCGGATATTTCGGAACTGATTCAAGGGCGTCCGGAGCCGGATTGGGACCAAGTGATGAGCCGGGCGGCGGGTTTGCGTGCTTTGCGGATGTTAGCGCTGGGGCTGCTGCTTGCGAACACGATACTCGATGCGCCGCTTCCGCCGGAGGTGCTGCGGCGCGTGCAGCAGGATCGTGTGGCGGGCGAGGTTGCGTCCGAAGTGAAGCAACGGCTGCTTAGCCGGGAATCGCGCAGGCTGCATGCTGCCGGGCTCGTTCGCTTTCGACGGCGCATGTTGCCCGGAACGCTGGCAGGCTGGAGGTATGCGCTGCGGCTTGCGGTGGTTCCCGCGGAAGAGGATTGGGAGATGATGCGTTTGCCGCGCGCGCTCGCACCCCTTTACATCGCTTTGCGGCCGCTGCGTTTGCTCCGGAAATACGGTTGGGGCCACAGGAGCGCCTAAGGGCGCAGGCGGAGCTTCGCGCTGAATCAATTGAACCCGAAATGGCTGGGCGCGAATCTGATGGAGTGCGGTGCATACGTAATGCGCGCACCACGGTAGTGAGATAGAATCACGCATTGGCAGCTGCCCGCCGATTCGCGGGCATACGGCACAGAATCCTGCGCTCTGATAAGGGAGAACCAGCATGAGCACAATCGCGAAACCGACTGCAACGCCGGGTGAAGGCAAACCATCGGAAAATCCGCTCAAGGCGCTGGTCGCTTTCGGGCAATCCGTGTGGCTGGATTACATTCGCCGCAACCTGATCACGAGCGGCGAACTCAAGAGAAAAATTGATGAGGATGGTTTGCGCGGGGTGACCTCGAACCCGGCGATCTTCGAGAAAGCGATCACGGGGAGCACGGACTACACGCAAGCGCTGCAGGAGCTGGAGAAAAGAACCGATCTCGACGCCAAGGGAATTTTCGAACAGCTGGCCATCAAGGATATCCAGGACGCCACCGACGCATTTCGTGGCGTGTACGAAAGCACGCGGCGGCGCGACGGCTACGTAAGCCTGGAAGTGTCTCCCTATCTGGCGCACAAGACGAAGGAAACGATCGAGGAAGCGCGACGTCTGTGGAAAGCCGTGGGACGCGAGAACCTGATGGTGAAAGTGCCGGGAACGACGGAAGGGATTCCGGCGTTTCAGCAACTGATCGGAGAGGGAATCAACATCAACGTGACGCTGCTGTTCGCGCAGGATGTTTACGAGCGCGTGGCTGAAGCGTACATCGCGGGCCTCGAGCAATACGCGAAGCAGGGCGGAGACTTGAGCCGCATGGGGAGCGTGGCGAGTTTCTTCGTCAGCCGCATTGACACGCTCGTTGACGGCCAGATCGAAGACAAGATCAAGAGCACGAGCGATGCTTCGCAGCAGGGGATTTTGCGCGGATTGAAAGGCAAAATTGCCATCGCCAACGCAAAGCTCGCCTATCAGAGCTACAAACAAATATTCAGCGGCCCGCGTTGGGCCGCACTCGCGGCGCGCGGAGCACAAACGCAGCGGGTACTGTGGGCCAGCACGAGCACGAAGGATCCTTCCTTTCCGGATATTTACTACGTTTCAGAACTGATTGGGCCGGACACGGTGGATACGATTCCTCCGGCGACGTATGACGCGTTTCGCGATCACGGGAAGCCGCGCGCGAGCCTGGAAGAAAATGTGCAGGGCGCGCGCGAGACCATGGAAACGCTGGCCCGCGTGGGAATCTCGATGAAGCAGGCCACCGATAAGCTGACCGAAGACGGAGTGAAATTATTTGCCGAGGCGTTCGACAAGCTGTTGGCGGCGGTGGACAAGCACACGGAAGCTAAGGCCACGGGCTCGACGTCTCCTGCGGCGGCGCCTGCGGCGGCAAGTTTCACTTACCGGTTGCCGGAGAATCTCGCGCAGGCGGTGAAGGCTTCCATCGAAGACTGGAAGGCCAACAACAAAGTGCAGCGGCTGTGGGCGCGCGACGCGTCTCTGTGGACGAATCAGGATGAGAGCAAGTGGCTCGGCTGGTTGGGAATTGTCGAAAACCAAATTGCGCAGGAGGCCGAGTTCAAAAAGCTGGCGGATGAAATTCGCGGCGCGGGATTTACGCATCTGGTGCTCCTGGGCATGGGTGGGTCGAGCTTGTGCGTGGAGGTGTTCGACCGCACATTTGGGAAATTTGCGGGCCAGCCGCAAGTGCATGTGCTCGATTCCACCGATCCGGCGCAGATTCGCACGATCGAAGGCAAGATCGACGTGGCGAAAACAATTTTCGTGGTGTCGAGCAAGTCCGGAAGCACGCTCGAGCCGAATATTTTCAAGCAGTATTTTTACGAGCGCGTGAAGCAGGCGCTGGGAGCGGGCGAGGCCGGGAAGCGGTTCATCGCGGTGACGGACCCGGGGTCGCACATGCAGAAGGTCGCCGAGTCCGACGGTTTCCGCCACATTTATTACGGCGTGGCCAGCATCGGAGGGCGCTATTCGGCGCTTTCGAATTTTGGAATGATCCCGGCGGCGATTCAGGGCGTGGATCTGCCGAAGTTTTTGGACGCGGCGGAAGAGATGGTTCACGCGTGCGGCGCGGCGGTGCCCGCGGATCAAAACCCCGGAGCGATTCTGGGCGCGATTTTGGGGACGCTGCAGAAAAACGGGCGGGACAAGGTGACGATTTTCGCCTCGCCGGGGATTTCGGATCTGGGAGCCTGGCTCGAGCAGCTGCTGGCGGAATCCACGGGCAAGGATGGCAAGGGATTGATACCGGTGGACCGCGAGGCGATCGGGTCGCCGGATGTTTACGGAAACGATCGCGTGTTCGGCTATCTGCGGCTGGCAAGCGGTGCGGATGCGAAGCAGGACGCGGGAGTGGCGGCGCTCGAAAATGCGGGACAGCCCGTGGTGCGGATAAACGTGGCGACGAATTACGACCTCGGAAAAGAATTTTTCCGCTGGGAGATTGCCACGGCGGTGGCGGGATCGATTATCGGGATCAACGCGTTCAACCAGCCGGACGTGGAAGCGAGCAAGATCGAAACGCGCAAGTTGACCGATCAATATGAGAAGAACGGATCGCTGCCGGCGGAGACGCCGTTCTTCGAGGGCAACGGGGTCAAGCTCTTTACCGACGAAAAGAATGCTTCAGCGCTGAAACAAGCGGCCGGGAAGGACGCGACGCTGGTGGGGTATTTGCGCGCGCACATCAACCGATTGAAGGCTGGGGATTATTTCGCGGTGCTGGGCTACATCGAGCGGAACGACGAACACCAGACGCAGCTGCAAACGATTCGGCACGCAGTGCGAGATAAGAAACGCGTGGCCACTTGCCTGGGATTCGGGCCGCGCTTCCTGCATTCCACCGGGCAAGCTTACAAGGGCGGGCCGAATTCGGGCGTGTTCCTGCAGATCACGTGCGACGACGCTGCCGATCTTCCGGTGCCGGGACAGAAGTACACGTTCGGAATTGTGAAAGCGGCGCAGGCGCGGGGGGATTTCGCGGTGCTGGCGGAGCGGAACCGGCGCGCGCTGCGCGTTCATCTGGGCGCGGACCTTGCGGCGGGGTTGAAAACACTGCAGCAGGCAATCCAACAGGCGCTATCGTAATCCAATCAAGCGGAGGCTGAGTCGATGGATAAGGCTGGAACAGGAAACGTGTCGGAGGAAGCGGTCGCCCGGCCTGCGCCGCCTTGCGCCATGGTGATATTCGGCGCGGGCGGCGACTTGACCAAACGCAAGTTGTTCCCGGCGCTCTACAATCTCGCAAAACGCAAGAGCCTGCCCGAGGATTTCGCGGTTATCGGCGTGTCGCGCGAGCAATTTTCTACGGATGATTTTCGGCAGCGAACGACACAGGAAATGGGCATGTACGCTACGGGTGAAGTGGAGCAAGCGTCCTTGAATGATTTTGCCAAGCGGCTCTACTACACGCCGGGCGATTTCAAGGACCCTGAGCTTTACAAAAAATTAGGCGAGCTTTTGGGCCAAGCCGAGCGGGAACAGAAATCGCAGGGAAATTGCATTTTTTATCTGGCCACCAGCCCGGCGTTTTTCCCCATCGTGGTGCAGCAACTGGGCGCGGCGGGATTGACCCAGGAGCAAAACGGCAAGTGGAAGCGCGTGGTGATCGAGAAGCCCTTTGGGCACGATTTAGATTCGGCCGTTTCGCTCAACCGCGAAATCGGGAAGGTCTTGCGCGAAGACCAGGTTTACCGCATCGATCACTACCTGGGGAAAGAAACGGTTCAAAACATTTTGGCGTTTCGCTTCGCCAACGGCATTTTCGAGCCGATTTGGAACCGGCGTTACGTGGACCACGTGCAGGTGACGGTGGCGGAGGAACTCGGCGTGGAGCTGCGCGGAGACTATTACGACCGCGCGGGCGCCATGCGCGATATGGTCCCCAACCACATCTTCCAGCTCATCACGCTGACCGCGATGGAGCCGCCCATTTCGTTCGATGCGCAGGCGGTGCACGATGAGCAGACGAAGGTTCTTCGCGCCATCCAGCCGCTGAATCCGGAAAGAGTGCTGGACCACGCGGTACGCGGGCAGTACGGGGAAGGAATGATGGAGGGCAAGCGCGTGGCGGGATACCGCACGGAGCCGAACGTGGATCCGGCATCGACCACGGAAACGTTCGTCGCGCTGGCTTTGAACATTGATAACTGGCGCTGGGCGGGTGTTCCGTTCTATCTGCGCACGGGCAAACGGTTGCCGGTGCGCTCCACCGAAATCGTGATTCGTTTCCGACGGCCGCCGTTTGTCCTCTTCCGCAAGACCGAGGTAGAAAAAATTCCGCCGAACGAGCTGGTCATAGGCATTCAGCCGAATGAAGGAATCTCGCTCCGGTTTGAAGCCAAAGTGCCCGGGCCGGTGGTTCGGCTGGGCGCGGTGAACATGGATTTTGAGTATTCGGATTATTTCGGCACCACTCCCTCGACCGGATACGAAACGCTTTTGTACGACTGCATGATGGGCGACCCGACACTTTTCCAGCGAGCGGACATGGTGGAAGCTGCCTGGACCGTGGTGCAACCGATCCTCGATCTTTGGAAGGCGCTTCCGCCGCGCGATTTCCCGAATTACGCCGCGGGCACCTGGGGCCCCGAACAAGCCACGGAACTGCTCCGGCGCGAAGGGCGCGAGTGGCACGATCCCGCGACCATGCCGGCAAAACTGAAAGCTCCAGTGGACACGCAAGCCGCTGCGAAAGCGGCACAGCCCGCGAAATCCTGAACGCGCCCGAGCGGCCACGGTATGCCGTGCCCCTACGGACGCAGAACTGCCTTCTACCAACTCTCCGCGATTAAATTCACAATCAACTTGAAAAATAGGGCTCGTTGGCGGCACTGTGTCTTGGTTTCGCGGCGATCGAGTTACGGTCGCGTTCTGAACTGCGGGGTAACCAGGCGAGCGGGCGTGGACGAATGAAGAAGCGCGCGGGAGCGTTGCAGCAGATCGAAGAAAAGTCTTTCGATGTGTGTGTGATCGGCGGCGGGGCGACGGGTTCGGCTTGCGCCCTCGATGCACAACTCCGCGGCCTCAAAACCGTTCAGCTGGAGGCTCGGGATTTTGCATCAGGCACATCGAGCGCGTCCACGAAAATGGCGCACGGAGGCGTGCGTTACCTCGAAGAAGCGATTCGCCGCTTGGACCCCAGGGAATTCCGCGTGGTCACCGAGGCTCTGCGGGAACGCCGGCACATGCTGGAAAACGCGCCCTTTCTCGCCAAAATTCAAATGTTCCTGACGCCGTGTTACACCTGGTTCGACGCGGCGTATTTCGAGATTGGACTGAAGATGTACGACTGGATTTCCGGCCGCGCGAGCCTCGCCCCCAGCCATTTCGCGTCGCGCAATGAAACTCTCCGGATGATTCCGACGCTCAATCCCGAGCGTCTGGTCGGAGGCGTGGTGTACGCGGACGGGCAATTCGACGACGCGCGATACAACATCACTCTGGTGAAGACCTTTGCGGAATCGGGTGGCGAGCCGCTGAACTACGCGCGGGTGGTTGCATTGGAGAAGGACAAAAGCGGAAAGCTCGCGGCTGCTACGGTGGAAGACGAGATTGCTCACAAGCGCTTCACCGTTCGCGCGCGCGCTTTCGTCAACGCCACGGGCCCATTCGCGGACACGATTCGAGAGATGGCCACACCGGGCGTTGCGCTCCGGATGCGGCCGAGCAAAGGCGTGCATATTCTTTTTCCTCTGGAAGTTCTCTCGAGTGCGGAGGCATTGCTGATTCCAAAAACCGAGGACGGCCGCGTGCTGTTTGCCATTCCGTGGCTCGGCCGGCTGCTGGTGGGCACCACGGAGCAAGAGGTAACGATCGGAGACGAGTTGTATGTGACGCGGGAAGAAGCCGAGTATCTGCTGCGGCATCTGAACCGCTACCTGACGAAGCCGGTGACGAGAGAGCAGATCGTGAGCGGGTTTGCCGGAGCGCGGCCGCTATTGAGCGACGGGAAGTCCACGGACACAAAACAACTGGCGCGCGATCACGAAGTCGAGATCGATGCGCGGAGCGGACTCGCCAGCATCCTCGGCGGGAAATGGACCACGCACCGGGCCATGGCCGAGGACACGCTCAATTCCGTGCAGAAATATTTGGGCGGCGGAGTGACCGACTGCAAAACGATTCGCCAACCGCTGACGGGTGCGCGCGACTACACGCCGGAATTCTGGCGAGCTCTCGTAAAATCCAAACCGGGAGGGGAATTGACGGCAAAGCACCTGGCACACAAATACGGGACGCATGCGGAGGAAGTCTTGGCATTAGCAAAAGAAGACGCAAGACTCGCAGCGCCCATTATTGCGGGACTGGCGCCGATTCGCGCCGAGGTAGTTTTTGCCGCGCGGGAGGAGATGGCCATTTCGATCGAAGATGTTCTAGCCCGTAGAATCGGGCTGCAGTTCTACGGCTGGAAGGAATCCATCGAGGCGGCTCCCGTGGTGGGCGAGTTCCTTGCGCGCGAGCTTGGTTGGGACGAAGTTACGAAAGCGCGGGCCATCGATGAGTACGCCGGAAGAATGCGCGGCCTGATGACGAACGTCGGCCTGGCAATGTGAATGGAGAATGCGCGTTGACGGTTCCATTCCCGTAAAGAGCGTACGAACTCAGGGAGAAGAACATTGGCGGATTATATCGGCGCAATTGATCAGGGCACCACGAGCACTCGTTTCATCGTCTTTGACCGCTCCGGCAAAATCATCTGTGCCGCGCAAAAAGAGCACAAGCAAATGTATCCCGGGCCCGGCTGGGTGGAGCATGAGCCCGGGGAGATCTGGCGCCGCACGCAGGAAGTGATCGCCGGCGCGATGCAACAGAAAGGTATTCGTTCCAAGGATCTGGCGGCCATCGGAATCACGAACCAGCGGGAAACGACGATTTTGTGGAATCGCAAGACGGGCGAGCCGGCGGCGAACGCGCTGGTGTGGCAAGACACGCGCACGGACGATTTCGTAGAGGAGTTCTCGCGCGACGGCGGCCAAGATCGATTTCGCGCAAAAACGGGCCTGCCGCTGGCGACCTATTTCAGCGGGCTCAAGATCCGCTGGCTACTCTCCAATATCCCCGGCCTGCGCGAAAAGGCCGAGGCCGGCGAAATTCTTTTCGGCAACGTGGATACGTTTCTAGTGTGGAAGCTGACGGGCGGGCCGGACGGCGGAATTCACGCGACAGATGCCACGAATGCCAGCCGCACGCAGCTGATGAATCTCGAAACACTTTCGTGGGACGCGGAAATCCTGGCTGCCTTCGGAATTCCCGCGCAGATCCTGCCGCAGATTCGTTCGAGCAGCGAAATTTACGGCGAAGCGCGGCTCGCGCCCATCGAAGGAGTCCCCATCGCCGGAATTCTGGGCGACCAGCAGGCCGCTTTGGTGGGCCAGGCGTGTTTCGAAAAGGGCGAGGCCAAGAACACCTACGGCACAGGATGCTTCCTGCTGATGAACACGGGGGAAAAGCCGGTGCGCTCCGATTTTGGCTTGCTCACCACGGTCGCTTACAAACTCGGCGAAGCCCCGGCAACCTACGCGCTAGAGGGCAGCGTCGCGATCACCGGCGCGCTGGTGCAGTGGATGCGCGACAATCTCGGCCTGATTGAGAAAAGCTCGGACATCGAAGATCTGGCGCGAAGGGTCAACGACAACGGCGGAGTTTATTTCGTCCCGGCATTTTCCGGACTGTACGCGCCCTATTGGAAGGCCAACGCGCGCGGAGTGATCGCCGGGCTGACGCGTTACGCGAACAAAGGGCACCTGGCGCGGGCGGTGCTCGAAGCGGCCGCGCTGCAGGTTCGCGAAGTGGTGGAAGCGATGGAGAAGGATTCCAAAATCGAGCTGGATGTGCTGCGCGTGGATGGCGGCATGATCATGAACGAGCTTCTGATGCAATTCCAATCGGACATACTCGACCGGCCGGTGGTGCGTCCGGCGGAAAAGGAGACCACGGCGCTCGGAGCTTGCTATGCCGCGGGGCTCGCGGTGGGCTACTTCAAGGACATTGCCGAGTTGCGTGCCAATTGGGCCGTGGATCACACCTGGAATCCAAGAATGGACGGCGCCACTCGAGAGAAGATTTATAGATTCTGGAAGAAGGCGGTGGCTCGTTCGTTCGATTGGGCGGAGTAGGCGCGAAGAAAAGCGTTCCGCGCGAGGAAAGCCCGGCACGATCGCGGACGAATGAGCGATGGGCGTGGTGCCGCAGCGGGCACGGCATGCCGTGCCCCTACTCCAGTGTGAAGGTGGCCGAGCGCACACTGGAGACGGTGCCTCCGACTTCGCCCGGCGTGATGCCGCACCGGGCACGGCGTGCCGTGCCCCTACTCCAGGGTGAAGGTGACGGAGCGCACTCTTGAGACGGTGCCTCCGACTTCGCCCGCCTGCATGTCAACGCGATACTGGCCGGGCGGCAAATTATCGAAGGGAACCTTCAAGCCAAGGGGCACGACGGAATTACCTTTTTGCACGTAACCCGCCACGTCCACAGCGCCGGAGGAAAAAATGGACTTGCCGGTCTTGGGGTCTACGACGTTGTAAACGGCGCGAAGGCCCGGAGGATTGGGGTCGGCCTGCCGCGGGGCGTAGATTTGCGCGTAGAGAAATACCTTGTCCGTTTTCTTGAAACGATTGCTCCCGGATGGAGTGAGCTGCATGCCCTTCACCAGCAGCGGCGTGCGGTCGGCGAGCAATTCGGCGTCGAGCGTATTGCCGGAATCCGCAACCTTCTGCAATTGGTCGCTCATGGCCACGCCGCTCAGGCTGAAGGTTTTTCCGTCGTAGGGATCAATCACGAGAGGCGCTTCGTATTTTCCGAATTTCTGGCCGCCGCCGGAAAGGACCACGGCCAGCCGGTATTGTCCGGGCGCGATCTCGAATTGATTTTCGTAGTGCATGGGCGATTGCGTGAACTTCTCCCATTCCTCTTTTTCGAAATCCATGTTGAGCTCGTCGCTGAAGCGCGAGGCTACCGAACCATCCGGCCGGTAGGCGATGCCGAGAATATTGACGTCCGCGTGATATTTTCCCTTGCTCCGGGAAAATTCGATGGACGCGGAAGGAATCTCCATGGCCAGATTGATGCGGGCTTCGTTGGCCGAGGTGTAGAAGAAGGGCGCCTGCATAGACCCTTCCGTTGCGACGGGAACGGAAGCGCTCGAACGAGTTTCGAGTTCTTTCTCGATGGGCTTGCCGGCCAGGAGGTCGGTGTCCTTCACGTTGCAGTAGCCGCTGCGCGCGCGCACGTTGGTCCCGCTTACTTCGACCTTCACCTTCAGCGTGTGGCAACTGCCGTCGGACGAACTCGGCGGAACGTAGCCGAGCAGATAGTATTCGTCCTGTTCGCTCGCGATCTTTTGCAGACCGGAAAGCAGGTCGTTGGTATTCAGGATGGGGAAGCCGCCGGTTCCCGACGCGAGCATGTACATTACCTGCTGATTGGTGCTCGCGGTCTGCGGGAACGGAGGAACGATGTTGCGCGATTGATTGTAAAGTTGGTTGTTGTAGGCGTTGTTGCCCGCACCGGGATTGCCTCCGGTGTGGCCGCCTCCGCCGGTGCCGCCACCGCCCCCACCGCCGTGACCTCCACCGCCGCCTCCACCTCCGCCGCCACCCCCACCACCGCCGTGGCCGCCGCCCCCTCCTCCGCCGCCCCCGCCGCCACTATGCTGGAAATAGGCCATTCCGATGCCGGAAGTGACGCGGAAAGAAGCTAGATGATAGCCGGGGCTCGATGCAGACACTTGTGAATGTTGCGAAGCCCAGCTCGAGCGGCCGCCCGAATTTCCGTCGCGGAGCTGCGAGACCGCCGAGACCAGACCGCGCACGTCGAGCGGATAGACCGCCACGTTGGCTTTGTTGCAGGCGTCAATCGTGGCGGTCAACTCCGAAAATCTTTCGGGACTCAGCGCGAAGCCGGCGGTGAAAAGCACGAGACTCTTTCTGCCGGGCACGGACGCGAGACCCTTGGCCAAGCTGCGAATGGAAAGCAGCAACGTGTAGGCTCCGAAATCGCCCTCGGCATTGCCGAGGCTGAGGTTGCCGGCTGCCTGCGATTGCAGCGTGCTGTCGTTGGAAGCGGTCGCATTCGGCGAGACGGATGATCCCGAGATCCCCGCGACGGCTTTCTTCAAGCGGTCGGCGTCGGCGGTGAAGTTCTGCACGATTTGCAGGCTACCGCCGAAATTCACCACTGCCATCACGCGGCCGGGGCCGGCGTTGGCGTCGATGAATTGTCCCGCGGCGGCGCGTGCTCGAGGTTGATCGCCCAAGTCCATGGAAGAGTTATCAAAGAACAGAACCATGTAATGGCGTTGCGTCTCCGGCGGCGCTTGCGGATCGTTGCCGAAAGCGAAGGCGTTCACCTGTTGCTCTTTGTTGTCCTCAAAGACGTGGAAATCCGAGGCTTTCAGGTCGTGGACGTACTTGCCCTTTTTGTCCGTGACGATCACGTCCACGCGAACTTCGCGCGATTCGGCCTTGATGGGCGGCGCGGTTGTCTGGCTTTGGGCCTGTGGAGGGGCCGCGGGCGGCGAAGGCTGTTGCGCTGATTGCCCGGACTGCTGCGCGGATTGCTGTGGCGCGATGCCCAGCGAGGCGGCGACGCGACGCCCGAATCCGCCCGCGACGAGAAAGACAGCGAGAAGCGCCAAAAGGAATGCCACGCGGCGAGAAATCATAGGGCACCGTCCTTAACACCGAATCTTAATGCCGAATATTATTACCCGAATACTTTTACCGAACAGCGAATTTATGGAATCTCGACCACGCCGTTCTTGGCCGAGAGAACGGCAGCCTTGGAATCGCGCACGACCAGCCGGACGATGTAGCCGCCGGGTTTTACGTCGAAGCTGGTCTTTACGGTCACTCCGGTTTGCGCCAGCCGCTCGAGAGTAGCGTCTTTCAGGCGCAGCTCCACGGTCTTTTCGTTTCCGGTGATGAAGTTTCCGTTGCGGTCGAAGAGCGCGGCGACAATGGTAAGGTCATCGCGGTTGCGGCCGTCGGCTTTTTCGAAGCGCACATGCGCCACATCCAAGTGCGTCAACACCGCAAGCTTCGCGTTTATCGCATCGCTCTTGTAATACTGCAAATGGAGCTCGATGGGCAGGCCCTGCTGCTCCTCCTGCGAAAAGACGGCTTCTTCGATGTCTTCTTTGGCCGCGTCCTCGGGAGTCTGGCTATGCTTGGGCGCAAAAAATCCGCGGCGCGCCTGGATGGTGTATTTTTGCGGCGTCGATAATTTCACTTTCAAGGAATGAAACTGGCCGTCGTATTTCAACCCTTGCGGCGTGAAGGCAAGCAGGTAGGAAACCTCCGGCGCCGCCGCGGTGATGCGGAATCCGGCGTCGAGGTCGTTGTTGTTACGGAAATAGAAGCCGCCGGTGGCGTCGGAAAGTTCTGAGAGCACATCCGATTGGCGGGCTTGCGCTTCGACCGTGTAGGTTTGGCGTATCCCCGCCGACGCAGCGCTGCCCGAGGCCGGGACGGGCTGGGAGATATCGCCCAGCGGATCGATGGTGTAGAGGCCGCGCGCATCGAGTGTGTTGATGTAAACGTTCGCGCGCGTGGCCTTGTCGATCACGACCGACAGATCGTAATCCTGTGTGGGCGTCAGGAAACCCGGAGAGACCAGCACGATGGTGCGCTGGCCGGGAAGAGCGGAAAGCCGGCGAATGATTTCCTCCAGGCGTTGGATGGCGTATTGCGTGTTTAAATCGCCTGCCATCAAAACCTGAAAGGCAGTGGTGGTCGCGAGGGACGCCGCCGCGATCGAAGCGGCGTTACTCCCGCTACCCACACTGGTCCCGCTACCCCGGCCGCCCGCGCTGCTCCCGCTGCCTCCGCCTCCGCCTGCGCTGCACGCGAGTGCGTCCTGCGTGGCGACCGCGATTGCTTGGCTGTCGTTTTTGTTCTGGATCAGGTCTGCTTCGTAATAATCCATGGGCGGGCACTGGCTGGTTCCCGAGGGATCGAAGGTGCCCACGGGGCGGGGCAGGAGCTGCATGAGAATCGAATGAATCTTGGCGCGATCGTCGGTGAAATCTACCTGTGTTTGCCCGGAGGTAGTCAAGATGGCGACGCGTTCGTTCGGCTCGAAGGACGAGTCCAGATAACGTATGGCCGCGACGCGCGCGCGGACCATGTCGTTCAGGTCCAGGTGGGCGTCATCAAACAACAGCGCGACGAAACGCGACGGCAGGGCCAGAGATTTTGGAGCGTCCGCGGTTGGCGCGGCCGCATCCGGCTCAGCGGGCTCGCCTCGCACTACTTGTTGTCCGGCAGACGTCGGCGTCACGACGGCAAAATGCGATATCAGCTGCAGTTTTTTGTCCTGAAACACCTGAAAATCTTCGCGATTCAAGTTGGTTACGGCATGGCCGTTGGCATCGTGGACCACCACGCGGATGGGAACCAGGTTGACGTGCGATTCGAACGGCACCTGAGAGGTTCGCGTGTTCATTTCGGGCGTGGCTGACGCAGCGGCAGGGGATTGGGCGGAGTCCGGATTGGGCGCGGGGGCTTGAGGCGAGGCCGGCTGAGTGGATTGCGCTGGTGGCCCGGGGGTTGGCGGAGATTGCGCGCGACAAGGCGCGGCAAGTCCGGCGGCCGCACAACTGAGCAGGACCAAAAGGCGCACGGTCGCCGAATTGGCTGAGATCGTGATACCCGGAGCCTTCATTTGACACCCTGTTGCGTCGGTGGCGGCGAATTCCGCGTGTTCCGCTCGACGCGCGCCTAGATGTTGGATGCCGAAGTCTACGTTGGCGTT
>Ga0302324_100010996_pt1 | contig 18647 bp, 20 predicted proteins | sample Palsa_T0_1_FD_201949 | JGI IMG/M metagenome (GOLD analysis project Ga0302324, IMG submission 201949) | Peat permafrost microbial communities from Stordalen Mire near Abisko, Sweden - Palsa_T0_1 | ecosystem: Environmental > Terrestrial > Soil > Palsa > Peat permafrost | place: Sweden: Abisko...
GACCAGCCCAGCTGCGAACCTTCGCCATGGGTCGGCGCTCCTTCCGTATGGGGTTGTGGGCGACCCGTCGAGGGGGGCAACCTCGACGCGTCACGCATCACCGCACGCCGTGCGCGCGGGAGCGTCGACCCGGGTTCGACACCCGGTCGGCCGTTTCCCCCATATGGTCTAAGCCCCCTCTCCGGCGGGCGGCCCGAGTACGATGCTGCCGCTCAGCGGCGCTCCCTGACCGGGACCTGCATCCTGCCCATGGCCGCCACGAGCTTGTAGAACAGGAGTCCGCCAACCGACAGCCCGACCACGCAGACAACGAGGCCGGCGAGGTTCGACACCTTCACCAGCAGGAGCGCGAACCAGAGCAGCGCGAACACCAGCAGAGCCTGGAATCCGAGTACCGCCCAGTAGCGCATTCGCCACATGCCGCCGGCGCACACGAACATGACGAGCGCGAACAGGAGAATCCCTGCGGTCCCTGGCTTCTGCCCGTCGACCCTCAGCTTCGTCCCAAGTAGGAACGAAACCAGGTTGTAGCCGCCGAAGATCGTGGCCAGTACCGCGCTGACCATGATCGGCCACGGCCGCTCGCCGTCGGCGTACGGCGTCAACGCTGCCCGTGCCGCGGCATTGCGCGCCTCTGAGCGGCTCGCCGGGGGGGCGGCTCGGACGGTGGTGGGCGCTGCCGCGGGCCTCTCGCGGCGCCCGCGCTTGCGGCTACGCTGCGCCAACGCCCGCCTCGCTTCGCGTGCCGCCAACGCCCGTCTCGATCGCGGCGCGCAGCTCTCGGGCGGCGCGCATGGGGTCCTCTGCTTCGGTGATAGCGCGGACGACCGCCACGCGTCGCGCGCCCGCGGCCCCGAGCTCGCCCGCATTCCCCACGTCGATACCACCGATGGCGAAGAACGGCACCCGCGCGTGTGCGGCCGCATGGCGAACCAGTGCGAGTCCCACGGCGGGGCGCCCCGGCTTGGTCGGCGTCGCGTGCACTGGGCCGACGCCGATGTAATCGACGCCGTCGACCGCCTGTACCTGCGCCGGCGTGTGCGTCGACAGCCCGACGATCCGATCGGATCCGATCAGCGCTCGGGCCGCGGCCACCGACGCGTCGTCCTGACCGATATGCACACCATCGGCGCCCGCTTCGGCCGCCAGATCGGGACGGTCGTTGAGGATGAACAGGGCGTCGTGTGCGGCGCAGCGGCGTGCGAAGCGCTTCGCTGTCCGCACGATCTCCGAGTCGGGCGCGTCCTTGATTCGTAGCTGCACGACATCGACGCCACCGCCCAGTGCCTGCTCGAGAAACGCGTCCGGGCGCGAGCCGCACACCAGGTAGACGCAGGCTGTCCGGAGACGCTCATGGCGGTCGGTCACAGACCAAGTCTGCCATGCCGGTGGCGCTACCATTGAAAGCAACGGGAGCCCAACGTTGGGCTGAGAGGGCGGGTGTCAGATCCGCCGACCGTCTGAACCTGATCGGGGTAATGCCCGCGCAGGGAGGCAGCGAATGCACAAGCAAAACGGAGTATCGCCCGACGTTGTCGTAGCCGGCGGCGGCGTGATCGGTCTCGCCGTCGCGTGGCGCGCGGTGCGCGCGGGCATGCGGGTGACCGTGCTCGAACGTGGCCGGCCTGGCGGCGAGACCTCGCACGTGGCGGCCGGGATGCTCGCGCCGATCAGCGAGGCGACACTGTCCGAGCGGGGGGTCCTCGCGCTCGGGCTTCGCAGCGCCTCGATGTACGCCGCGTTCGCAGCCGAGCTGGCCGCCGCCTCGGACTGCGATCCCGGCTACTTGTCCTGCGGGACCCTTGCCGTTGCCCGCGACGCTGACGAGGCGGAGTCGCTCGAGCGCGAGCTCGAACTCCGGCGCGGCCTCGGGCTCGCGGTGCGCCGGCTGCTCCCGAGTGCCGCCCGCCGGATCGAGCCGGCGCTGGCGCCGGCGATCAGACTCGCGCTCGAGGTCCCCGACGACCATGCGATCGATCCGCGAGCGCTGACGCTCGCGCTCGCGCAGGCGCTCGAGCGCGCCGGCGGCCTGCTCCGCACCGGCGCCGAGGTGTCGAAAGTCGTGCTCGCGCGCGGCCGGGTGGCCGGTGTCGTCCTCGCGGGCGGCGAGTCCCTGTCCACCGGCGAGCTGGTGATCGCCGCCGGTCCGTGGTCGGCTCGGCTCGAGGGCCTCCCGGCCGCCGCGCGCCTGCCGGTCCGTCCGGTCAAAGGCCAGATCCTCCGCTTGCACGATCCCGCGGGCCCCGGGCTGCTGGGACGCGTTCTGCGGGTGAGAGGCGCGTACATCGTGCCGCGAGGCGACGGACGCTACGTCCTCGGCGCCACGATGGAGGAGAAGGGCTTCGACACAAGTGTGACCGCCGGAGCCGTATTCGAGCTGCTCCGCGACGCGACCCGGCTCGTGCCGGGCTTCTCGGAGCTGCAGATCGACGAGTGCTCGGCCGGCCTCCGCCCAGCCACGCCTGACGGCGCGCCGGCGATCGGCGCAGGGGCGATCCCGGGGCTTCAATGGGCGACAGGCCACCACCGCAACGGGGTCCTGCTCGCTCCGCTGACCGCCGAGCTAGTCGTCTCAGGGCTGCTGGGAGAGCCACCTGCCGACGAGTTCTCCTCGGTAGCGCCGGTTCGATTCGCCCCGGTCGCGGTGGACGCGCGATGATCGTCGCGGTCAACGGCACCGCTACCGAGATCGCGGAAGGCGCGACAGTCGCCGCCGTGCTCGTCCACCTGAACCTTCCGAGCGCCGCCCGCGGCGTCGCCGTCGCGCTCCAGGGCGAGGTTGTCCCGCGCGCCCAGTGGGTAAGTGTGGCGGTGCGCGACGGCGACCGGATCGAGGTCGTCGGGGCGATTCAGGGAGGATGAGCGCCTTGGACGACCCACTCCTCATCGCCGGCCGGTCCTCGAGCTCGCGTCTGATCCTCGGCACCGGCGGCTTCGCCAACCACGACGTGCTCGCGGCCGCGCTGCACGCCTCCGGAGCCGATCTGTGCACGGTCGCGCTGCGCCGGCTCGATCCGGGCGCGCGTTCGATTCTCGACGTGCTCGATGCGGCGGGGGTAACCGTGCTGCCGAACACCGCCGGCTGCTTCACGGCCCGCGACGCCGTCATCACCGCGAAGCTGGCGCGTGAGGCGTTCGAGACCGACTGGATCAAGCTCGAGGTGATCGGGGACGACCGCACGTTGCTCCCGGACGCAGCCGAGCTGCTCGAGGCCGCCGAGACGCTCGTCGACGACGGGTTCGTGGTGCTGCCTTACACGACCGACGACCCCGTGCTGGCGCGCCGGCTCGAGGACGTCGGCTGCGCGGCGGTGATGCCCCTCGGGTCGCCGATCGGGAGCGGGATGGGAATCCAGAACGCATACAACCTCTCGATTCTGATCGAGCGCGCCGGCGTCCCCGTGATTCTCGATGCGGGCGTTGGGACGGCCTCGGACGCCGCGCTCGCGATGGAGCTCGGCTGCGACGCGGTGCTGTGCGCCAGCGCGATCTCTCGCGCCCACGACCCGGTCGCGATGGCGCGTGCGATCGCCACTGCCGTCGAGGCCGGGCGCTTGGCACGCGCCGCCGGCCGGATCCCGCGCCGGCGGTATGCCGAGGCGTCGACGACGGACGTGGGCATGCCGAACCTCGCAGTCCCCGGACCCGAGGCGGTCGGCGCCGAATGAGCTTCGCGGCGCTGATCGACACTTGGGAGGCGGCGTGGTCGAGCAAGGATCCGGACGCGTTCGCGCCCGTGTGCCTCCCGCGCGTTCACTACGAAGACCCGACCACCACCGAACCGCTCGAGGACTTGCCGGCGCTCGTCGCGCATGCCCAGCGGCTGTGGGCGGCGTTTCCCGACGCGCGGCTCGAGCGCGCCGGTGAGCGCCTGTTCAACGAGCGCTTCCTCGCCGCCCCATGCAAGCTGCTCGGCACGCACCGCGCCGCCCTCGAGGGCCTGCCGGCCAGCAACCGCTTCGTTGTGGTGCACTGCATCATCTACGCGGAGGTGCAGGAACAGCGGCTGTTCCGCGTGCGTGCCTTCTTCGATCTCTACGACGCCGCCACCCAGCTCGGTGTTCTTCCCGCCCACGGGACGCTGGGGGAGAAGGCGTTGCTGATGCTGCGCGGATTCGGCCTGCGTGCCGGCCGGGGCGGTGAAGCCGGCTAAGCGCCCTAAGCCGCTCCCGGTGGGATCTTGGTTGGCGACGTAGTTGGCTTAGACCGCGTGCTGTCCTCCACCTCGACCACGAGCGGCGCGTGATCTGAAAAAGGGCCGCCGTCGAGCGTATGGGGCTCGTTGATCGGCGCCATGCCGGCGGCAAAGATGTGGTCGACGTCGTGACCGCCGGCGTGGTCTAGGCCGTCGAGGTGGAGCCGGCGGAGGTTGAAGTCGCCTCCGAGCACGGCCGGGGCGCCTGCCGCCCACGACAGGATCGCCGCCGCGGCGCGCGCCCCCTCTCGCGCGGCGCGGTCGGGATGATGCGCGGTGGCGTGGAGGTTCGCCACCCAGACTCCGCCGTCGAGTCGGATCGCGTGCAGCCACCGCCGTTCGGGCAGCCGGCACAAGCGCAGGCGACTGTGCTCGCTGACCGCGATTCCACGGACGAGGATTGTGTTCGCGCCTCCGCCGCCCGATCGCATCAGGTCCGGCCAGCGGCTGGCGAGGATCCGGCGCAGGGGGAGGAGCTGACCCCGCGAGGTGATGACGGTCCGCTGCGCCGCTCCGGCAGCGCGGGCCAGCTCGGGGGGCCACCACGGTGGCACCTCCTGGAGCAGCGCCAGATCCCAATCCCAGCCCGCGATCGTGGCAGCGAAATCCGGCAGCAGATCGCGGCCCGCGGGCGGCTTCGCACGCCCGTGGTACAGGTTCCACGTCAGGACGGCGAGTCGCATACGGGCCAACGTACACTCCTGCGCTTGACTCGCCACTTCATCACCGGCGCGGAGCTGAGCGCGGATGACCTGCGGGCGCTGCTCGACCGCGCGGTCGAGCTCAAGGCGGCCCCGTTCAGCTCGGATCTGCTCGCCCGGCGGACGGTCGCGCTGATCTTCCAGAAGCCGTCGACGCGAACGCGGGTGTCGTTCGAGGTGGGGATCGTCGAGCTCGGCGGACACCCGGTCGTCCTGCGCACGGAAGAGATCCAGATCAGCCGCGGTGAGACGATCCGCGACACGGCGCTCGTGCTCTCGCGACACGTCGCCGCGATCGGGATTCGCACCGGTCCCGACGAGCTCGTCAGCCAGCTCGCGGAGTACGCGGGCGTGCCCGTGATCAACATGCTGACGGCGGGCCATCATCCCTGCCAGGCGCTGGCTGATCTGCTCACCCTGCGCGAGGAGTTCGGCCGGCTCGAGGGACTCACGCTCGCGTACGTCGGTGACGGCAACAACGTCGCTCGGTCGCTGGCTATCGTCGGTGCGATCGCCGGCGTCAACGTGCGTGTCGCCTCACCGCCAGGTTTCGAGCTCGAGCCCGTGGCCGGTGCGCTTCTCACCCAGGACCCGGTCGAGGCCGTGACCGGGGCCGACGCGGTGTACACCGACGTGTGGGTGAGCATGGGCGACGACGTCGAATCCGCCGGCGCTCGCCGCGCGGCGCTCGCCGCCTATCGAATCGACGATGCTCTACTCGACCAGGCCGCGCCGCACGCGATCGCCCTCCACTGCCTCCCGGCCCACGTCGGCGAGGAGATCACCGCGGAGGTGCTCTACGGCGCGCGGCAGCGGATCTGGGACCAGGCGGAGAACCGGCGGCACGCACAGAAGGCGCTGCTCGAGCACCTCGTGGGCCCCTAAAGCCAGGCTTAGTCGGCGCCGAAAGCGGGCAAAAGGTTTGCAGGCCGATTAGCCTCGTATCACACGCCCCGGCGGAGAGGAAGCAGAGCCATGCCAGCACCGAGGTCGAAATCAGGTTCGAGCGGCTCCGGCACCGCCGCCGGCTCGCAGCCCGACGCGACCGCGCACGCGGACGCCGACAGGACCGAGCACGACGGCGCCGCAGACGGCGGCATCAGCGACCAGATCGCCAATCGAGTCGTACGGCCCCTCGACCTCGTCCTGCTCACCCGCGACCGGATCCAGGCCACGCTCGACGAGTTCGCCGAGCGCGGGCGCGTCACCCGTGATGACGCCAACGAGCTCGTCGCCGAGCTCGTCCGGCGAGGGCGCGAGCAGACCGACGACATCCTCGGGGATCTTGAGCAGCTGCTGGACCGGGGCCGCGATCAGCTCGAGGCGGCGACGAAAATGGCCAGGCGGACCGAGCCGGTCGATCGGATCGTCCGTACCGCGGATCGCGCTCGCCGGACCGTCGGCGTTGGCCCGGCCTTCCCGATCCTCGGCTACGAGGATCTGACGGTCGGGCAGGTGGGGGACCGCATTGCCGGCCTGAAGCCGCCCCAGCTTCGGAAGGTGCGCGACTACGAGCGCCGTCACGCGAACCGCAAGACGGTGCTCCAAGCGATCGAGCGAGCACTGTCCTGACGGACTCGAGTGCGGCCGAGCGGGCGACCGGTTTCGGCTAGGCTGCGCGCCTATGCGCTGCCCCGGTGCTCTGGCGATCGTCTATTCGTTGCTCCTGACCTGCGCGCTGTCTGCGTGCGGCGGCGCGTCGAGCAACGGCGTCGCCTCGAAGTCGGCGAACGGGATCGTGACCGCCGCAGAAGCCGCGATCGACGGCGCGCAGTCTGCTCACATCTCGGGCTCGGTCACCAGCGCGGGAACGCTGGTCTCGGTCAACCTCGACCTGGTCTCAGGCAGGGGTGGTCGTGGCGAGATGTCCCAGGGGGGCCTCGGCTTCCAGATCGAGATCATCGGTAACGAGGTGTACATCAATGCAAGTCGTGCGTTCTGGCGCCGCTACGGCAACGCGCGGGCCGCGCAGCTGCTCCCAGGGAAATGGCTGAAGGCGCCGGCGAGCGGCCAGTTCGCATCACTGGCCCAGGTCGGCGACCTGCACGCGCTGCTCGGTGCGCTGCTGGCGAACCACGGCACCCTCGTCAAGCGGGGAACGAGCACGGTCGACGGCCAGAGCGCGGTCGCCGTCCACGACACGACGAAGAACGCGACCCTGTATGTCGCCACGACGGGCAAGCCATATCCGATCGAGATCCTCGAGAGCGGCGCGCAAACCGGCCGGCTGACGCTCAATCACTTCAACGAGGCAATTGCGTTGACGGCGCCGCCGGACGCGATTGGCGTCTCGAGCGTCAAATAGCCGGCGGCGCCTCGCCATGGCCTACCGGCGCGGACTCGGTGGCGATGGCGGCGCCCTCGAGGGCGCGCTTGGCCCGCCGCTCCGCCGCTTCGCGCTTGAGTTCGGCCTGCTTGGTCGAGACCATCTCGACCTGCGCTGCGCGGCGTTCTGCCGACGTGGGGCGGTGCTTAGCCGGCTGAACCGACACCGTCACCTTGCTCCTTGGTGCCATCACTGTCTCCTTAGGTAATCCTCGCCGCGTCTGCTGATCGCGGCATCACCGGCCCGGGTCAGGGTCAGGGTCAGACCGGCCGGTCGGGCTCGGGCAAGGCGACCTCGAAGGCGATCGCAAACTCGCCCGAGTCGCTCATGTCGTGGAGCCGGTATCCGACGGCGTCGCGTACCGCGACGCCTAGTTTCAGGGGGACCCCGCATACGGGGCAGGTAGTGAGGTGGGCCGTCGCCGCGGGTGTGAAACGCAACCTGCAGGCTGGGCAACAGGCTCGGGTCATGGAAGAGCCTTTCGTAGACGCCCGAACTACAGGTCTAGCAGGTCGCGACCGTCGGCATGCTCGCGGACGGCCGCGCGGCGTCGAGTCCGGCGGCCTACGCGAGGCCCAGATCGTCCCGCAAAACGGCGAAGTCGAGCCGCTCGCCGGTGAGGTCGCGAAGCAGCTCCTCAGGGCTGAGCCGCTGCCCGTCGTGCCACAGCGCGCGCAGTGTCTCGCCTGCCTCGGCGTTCTCGAACCAGGCCGGACCGAACTGGTGGCGGAAATAGGTGCGCAGGTGTGTCTCGAGCGCCCATGCCCGTAGGTAGGCCGTGCAGTAGAACCCGGGGTCGACATCCGACAGGAAGGTCTGCCGCGGCCACTCGACGCGGATCGCCGCCGACAGCAGCTCGGCGTAGCGATCCGCCAGCGCGTCGAGTCCGGCGTCATCGCCGCCATGGAGCTCGAGCTCGTAGGCGAACTTGGCCGAGTACCGGCGCAGGTAGACGAGCCGATTCGCACGTGCGTACGAGGCGAGCGCGCCGCCATCGTCAACGCCAAGGCGCCGCCGGAGCCACTCGGGGTCCTCGATCAGGTGCTGAAACAGGAACGCGTAGGCCTCGGTTATCGCGTTGTCACCAAGCTGACGGAACTCGAACGGGAGCGCCGGATCGACATTCGCGAAGTGCCCGGTGTGGCCGCCCTCGTGGAACAGCGTTGCGTAGTCATCGCGGCCACCGACCGGCGCGATCACCAGGTACACCTCGCCCGGGGCGCGGACCGGGGCGCAGAAGGCGCGCGGAGACTTCTTCGGCCTGCGCTCGGTGTCGAGGATCACGCCGGCCTGCGCCGTCACGTCGATTCCGAGGCCGCGGGCGGTCTCGATGAAGCTGTCGGTGAGGCGATCCGCGGGGAATCTCGCATCGTTGTCGGCGGCACGAAAGAAGCGCGGCAGATCTGAGCGCCGGAGCCCGTCGAAGCCGACCCCGAGCACCCGCTGAAGCTCGGGCTCGACGACGCCCGCGTAGCTCGCCTCCGTGGCCGCGCTGAACGCCTCCGTCTGACGGTAGAGCGCTTCGAAGTCGAGCCCGCGCAATGCCGCGCACATGTCCCGGTAGCTCGGGTACCCGAGCTCCTGCGCGAGCTCGTGCCGGCGCTCGAGCGCTTCGCGGTGCAACGGATTCAGGTCGTGCTCGGTGAGGGCCAGCCTGGCTTCCTCGATCCGCTCCCGTCGATCCGGGTCGCGCTCGTTGGCCTGCGTCACGCTCGACTCGCGGTATCCGATTCGCTCACCGTCGACCTCGATCGAGAGCTCGGCTTCGCGACGCGCAAGCTCGGCGTCGACGGCCTTCGTGGCCAGTCCGAGATGGCCCTCGACCGCGAACTCGAGCAGCATCCGTCGTCGTCGCCGTTCATCGGTGCCGGGTGTCGGCGCGGCGGACTGCTCGCGCAGTTCCTCAACCGCCGCTCGGGTGAACAGCTCGTCGTGGCGCTCGTAGATCGATTCGATCTCGAACCCGTCCTTGAGGCCTGCGTAATGCCGGTAATACTCGCCGGTCAGCTCGGCGACGAACTCCTCCGCCGCCTCCCGGTAGGCCTCCAGCTCCATACGCCTGCCATCCTAGTCCGGGTGAGCACCTCGACGAGCAAGGACGATGTACAGGAGCAAGCCGCGTCGGGCCAGGCGGGCGCGACCGCTGCGGCCTCGCGTCCGGCGCGTGGTGCGGAGCTCGAGCTGACGATCGACTCGCTCGCCCACGGCGGCGCCGGCGTCGCGCGACTCGACGGCTATGTGGTGTTCGTCCAGGGCGGACTGCCCGGCGATCGCGTCCGGGCACAGGTCGGCAAGTCCAAGCGCGCGTACGCCGAGGCAAGGGCCACCGAGATCCTCGAGCCAGGCCCGGACCGCATCGCGCCGGCGGCCGAGCATCCGGGCGCTCCGTGGCAGGTCCTCCGGTACGAGCGCCAGCTCGAGGTCAAGCAGGCCCAGGTCGCCGAAGCATTGACCCGGCTCGGCGGCCTCGAGGGCTTCGATGTCGAGCCGATAATCGCCGCGTCGGAGACCTGGCGATACCGGAACAAGCTCGAGTACTCGTTCGGATCGGACGCCGCCGGCGGGCTCATCTGCGGCTTCCACGCGCCGGGTCGCTGGGACCAGATCATCGAGGTGCGAGATTGCCTGCTCGCCTCCGAGCCGGCGAACGCCGCCCGCGAGCGCGTCGTCCGATGGTGCCGGGCACAGGGATTCGCCCCCTACGACCGCAACACCGGCGCCGGCCTGCTGCGGAACCTGGTGGTTCGCGAGGGGCGCCGCACCGGGCAGCTCCAGCTTCGCCTGGTGACCGGACCAGGGACCATCGACACGATGGCGCTGGCGCAAGCGGCGGCCTGCGACGGCGTGCTCTGGACCCGTAGCGCCAGCGCCGGCGAGACGACATCCGGCGGCGACACGAAGCTGATCTCGGGTTCGGACTATCTCGACGAGGAGATCGGCGGGATCCGCGTGCGCATCTCGCCCGAGGCCTTCTTCCAGACGAACACCGAGATGGCCGAGCGGCTCTACGGGATCGCGGTCGACCGTGCGCAGCTCTCCGGCTTCGAACGCGTCTACGACCTCTTCTGCGGGATCGGGACGATCGGCCTGCTGATGGCGCCCCGCGCCGCCGAGCTGTGGGGACTCGAGGTCGTGCCCGCCGCCGTCGCCGACGCGATCGCCAACGCCAAGCTGAACGAGATCGACGGGCCGCGCTTCTTCGCGGGCGACGTGCGGCTGGCGCTGCGCGAGCTCGTGACCCGGGCCGGGCGCCCGGACGTGGTCGTCGTCGATCCTCCGCGCTCCGGTCTCTCGCAGAAGGTGGTACGGCGGATCATCGAGGCCGCCCCCCGCCGCATCGTCTACGTCTCCTGCAATCCCACCACTCTCGCCCCCAACGCCGCACAGCTCGTCCAGGCCGGCTACACGCTCAGCCACGTGCAACCTGTCGACATGTTCCCCCAGACCCCGCACATCGAGTGTGTGGCGGTGCTGGACAGGGCGCGGTAGGACGTCTCGCGGCTGGGTGGCGGCGGCTGGGTGGCCGCCGCCTCGGGGGGCGTGGGGTCGGCCGGGGTGGTCGCGCGTCGGGGACGTGGCGGCGGCCGACCTCACGCGCGGCCACCCTTAGGAGTCATCACATTCACCCAAACCGCCGGCCGGGAGCCGTGATGAATATTCATGAACTGTGAGGCTGTCGCAAAACCCGGGCGGTCCCGGGGCGGCTCGGTTGGCCTGGGTGCGGCGTCCGCCACCGTCGTCGTGGGGGACCTGGTCGAGTAACTGCCCGTATGGTCGAGTTACTCGACCAGGTTCGTCGAGCGGGCGCTTCTCGGGTGATTCGGCATGTCCGCGACGGCGAATTCCCCCCTTGGGCGCCCCAACTCGGCGGTCGCGGACGATTTTGCGACAGCGTGCGTCCTGAACGCTGAAGGAGGAGTTATGCAGAAGGCTCTTTTGATAGGCGGTGCTGTGCGAGAGATGGAGGCTTGTTGGCCCTCCGGCGTCGACCTCGCGGGGGTGGGCGTCAAACCGCCGCATGCTGCGTTGGCTGAAGACCGTCGTGGTGAGCGATCCGGAAAAGGCCCGGCTGTGATCGGGTCAGGTGGGGACCCGGAAGACGTTCCAGAATGCGTCTGCTCCGTTGCGGTGGGCGTGCGCTGTTGAGGCGTCGTTAGCAAAATTGAGGTGGCATCAAAAGCGAGGGGTCTGGCTGTTCTCGTGAAGGCGGCGTGAGCCTGGTCTGCGGCTCTGGCACGGAACGTGAGAAGGCGAGCGGCGAAAGCGTCGACCCGGGGTCGCAGGCCCCTGAGGGTCGCGAGAGGGAGCGTGCTGAGGGCGGAAACCGGAGGCATTGAGTACCGGTAGCGGCGCTCGCTGGCGGACCGGCCCGTAGTAGTTGTGAAGCTCCTGCTGATCTGGGGTGGGGGTGGAGCGAAGGGGCCGGCTGATCAGGAATGCGATTCGTTCAACCAGGGCGCGAGTTCTGGGAGGAGGCGAAGAACATGTCAAGGCCCGAAGACAAGCCGTTTGCCATGCCCAAGCTGATGGTGTGGGAGGCGTGGCGGCAGGTCAAGGCCAAAAAGGGGGCGCCGGGAGTGGACGATCAGGATCTCGACGCGTTCGCGGCCGATCTGGAGGGCAACCTCTACAGGGAAATACAAACGGCTGCGCACCCAAAAGCGCTACGGCAGGTGGCTGGCCGGACTGCTCTCGAGACAGCCCGACCTGTTCGCCCACTGGCGCTTGGAGCGCTCGTATTAGGACCGATCAGAAGAGCCCGGTGACTGGAGACTGTCACGCCGGGATCCGAGGGAGCCCGGGGGTGAGATCCCCCCGGGCGACCCGACTCCTGTCATCGGTTTGTCAGCGCGCCTCGATCGCCGCGACCATAGAATCGCCGCATGCGCGCGGCCACGATTCGCGACCGGGAGCTACACGTTCTCGAGCACCCGGACCCCGAGCCGGGCGCCGGCGAGGTGCTCATCCGGGTCACGGCCGCGGGCCTGAACGGCGCCGACATGCATCAGCTGCGGGGGCGCTACCCCGCGCCGCCAGGGGTGCCGCCTGATATCCCTGGCCTCGAGCTGGCGGGAGAGGTGGCGGCGCGCGGACACAGAGCCGAGCGCTTCTCGGTAGGCGACCGGGTGATGGGGATCGTGGCGGGTGGCGCGCAGGCCGAGCTCGCGATCGTGCACGAGCGCCAGCTCATGGCGGTCCCCGAGGCCCTGTCTTGGGAGGAGGCCGGCGGCCTGCCGGAGGTGTTCACGACCGCACACGACGCGATCGTCACCCAGGCCGGGCTGAAGCCGGGAGAGCACCTGCTCGTGCACGGCGGGGCCGGCGGCGTGGGGACGGCGGCGATCCAGCTCGGTCACGTCCTCGGCGCCAAGGTTACCGCGACGGTACGCAATCCCGAGCTTCGTGACGGGGTCGCCGCCTTCGGCGCCGAAGTGATCGAGCCCGAGGGCTTCGGCGCGCACGGACCGTTCGACGTGATCCTCGAGCTGGTGGGCGCGCCCAACCTCGCGGAGAATCTGGCCGCGCTCGCGACCTTGGGACGGATCGCCGTGATCGGGATCGGGGGCGGCGCCAAGGGCGAGCTGAACCTGGGCATCATGCTGGCCAAGCGCCTACGGATCTTCGGCTCGACGCTGCGCCCGCGGCCACTCGAGGAGAAGGCGCTGACCGCGCGAGCGCTCGAGCGCTCGGTCCTGCCCTTCTTCGCCGACGGCAGGCTCAAGGTGCCGATCGCCGCGACCTACCCGCTCGATCAGGTGGCCGAGGCGTACGCGCACTTCACCGCCGGGGGCAAGCTCGGCAAGATCATCCTGCTGATGCTCTAGGCCCCGAAATCGCTCTCTTCGTCGGCGATCGGCACGATCTCATCGGCGTGGATCCGGCACAGCGCCGGCCCGCCCGATTCGCGCGCGGCCTCCAGCTCCGTGGCGGTGAGCTTGGCGCCGCACTCCTCGCACCGCTCGCCGCCGTCTTCGACCGTGCGCTCCCCGAGGTCCACGTCGCGAGTCTATACCCGCTGATGTGGAGATCGAAGCCGGTGCGTCGTTGACATCGGGCAGTGGCTCAGGGCAGGAGCCCACACTGATAGGCAGCGGATACCGCAGCGGCTCGCTCATGAACTCCGAGTTTGCCGTAGAGGCTCCTGTTGTGCGCCTTGATCGTCGAGTTAGACAGGTGCATGTTCCTCGCTATGTCGGGCACAAGGTTTCCCTCGGCGGTGAGCCTGAGGATCTCGTGCTCGCGCGCGGTCAGAGCCGGCACTGGGTCGGCTGCGTAGTCCGATATCGCTAGTTGGCAGCCCAGCGCGTTCGTCGATGCGGCGGCCGCCACGCCTACGATTCGCTCGCATGTCTCGCTGGGTTCCTCATGTCTGCTCACTATCGACGCCGCGCTCGGACGACGGAGCTTGGCCAGATCATGCGCGTCGGTCAGATCTGTGCAGAGGATCACGGCGCAGGCAGGCGCCAGCATCCGCAATCGCTCGAGCGCGTCGAGCCCCCCGCCGCCGCCGCTGCCTGGGTCAAGCACCACGACCTCGGGCTGGTGGGACGCGATTAGCTTCAATGCCAAGCCAACGTCGCCGGACTCGGCAACCAGCTCTAGCGCAGCGTGATTGGCGATCGCGCGTGCCAGGTCGTATCGATAGCTTGCGGTGTCATCCACCACGATGACCGTGATCCGCCGCTGATGTTTCTTAAGCATGAACTGGTCTCCCCAGGGCTTGCGCCGCTCGTATATCCCTGCGCGGAGCGGCTCGCGCCCCTCGCGTGCAGTCGGGGGAACCCCGAGACCTTCGCGCAATGGCAGTACCTCCAGAATGGGCCAGCGATGACCCACGGGCTGATCTCGGACAGCGGCACCCACCAGACCGGCCTCGAGATCTACACCACACCCGGCACCAACTACGGAGCCGGCGACTACGGCGAATACCTCTACGTAGCTCCACCCGGGGCATACATCAGCCGGGCGGACTTCGAGGGCGTCGAGCACACGAACGCGTCGGGAACGTCCAGTTACGTGTTCGATGGGATCTACAATCTGAGCGGACTGCAGTGGGAAAACGAGACGGTCGACGACGACATCACCAACCAGTTCACCTATCTCGGTGCGAGCCCTTACGACATCGGCGCAGCGCGCACCTACGGCGGCCAGTACTTCGTTGTCGGGCCTCCGGGGACCGAGCAGGGAACGCAGGGTCACCTCGGCAACGCCGCCGCGTTCGGACTACTCGTCGCGACCCCCGGCGCGCGCGCCTCACAGCCGCTTGACGTCGCCCTGTTCGAGGGCGCCACGATCTGGCTCTACGACAGCATCGCTCCTAGCATCACGTCCGCTGCCCCAAGCAACCTCAATGGCGGCGCGTGGACCGACGACGGCGATCAGACCTACCCGGTCGCCCCGACGGCATCGGACAGCGGGGTGGGGGTCAAGTACCTCTCGTTGGGAATCATCAACTCCCTCACGAGCCAGGTCGACTCGCTACAGACCGCCGCGAACCCGTGTACGGGCGACCACACGATCACGGGCTACTGCCCGGCGAGCTGGTCCTCGGCATTCAGCTACACGCTGCCCGAAGGGAATGACGAGGTCGAGATCGCAGCCGCGGACGCGCTCGACAACGAGGCGCCGGCGCAGACGTTCACCGCTCGCATCGACCGCAGCCCGCCGACTCTCGCGCTGAACGGGTCGCTATATCAGGACAGCTACAGCAAATCACAGGCAGGGCCCGTGCTACAGGGCGTCAGCTACCCGCTGGACATTACCGCCGGCGACAGCTACTCCGGGGTCGCCGAGATCGACATCACGGTCGATGCGAATACTCCCAACGCCAAGACGACTGTCTACGACGGCAGCTGTACCACCAGCCCGGCATCGCAGGCCGGTTGCGACAATAACGACGAGGTCCAGTTCATCTATAACAGCGGCGAGTATCCCGCTGGTGTCAACACCATCACCGTCACCGCCGAGGACTGGCTGGGTACATCGCTGGACGGACAGCCGGGACTCAAAAGCCACACCACGACGCAAACCTTCAGCGTCGACACCCAGCCCCCTGCGGCGCTTCCCAACACTACCCAGAGCGAGGGTCAGTCCGACACGCTCGGCCTGGAAGGCTTCTACGACTACCGCACGATCGCCACCGGGGCCGGCTCGAAACTCAATGTCAACCTCGGGACCGGCAACGCCGTCTGGTCCTGGACGCCTGTCACCGATCCCGGGCAGGGCCTCGCGAGCTTCGTGGAGCTCACCTACAACAGTCAGCAGCGTCTCTCCGATCTGGATCTATTGAACCTCGACAACATTTTCCAAACCAACAAGTCGACATCGTTCGGATACGATCAGTCCGGCATCGGGTTCTCGCTCGGAATCGACGGGCTCACGCGGCTCAACGAGCCGCTCGACCTCTCCCAGCTCGGCAGCGGACAGATCTCGTTCACGGACATCGACGGCACTCACCACACGTTCGTTCTGAACCCATCCACCGACCAGTGGATGGGACCGCCCGGCGTATTCCTGCACCTGCGCCAGTGGCAGACCTACGACCCGGCCCACCCGTCCACCTTCAACAAGGTGTGGGCGATCACGCGCCCTGACGGCGTGACTTTCTTCTTCGACGATCTCGGCTACGAGTCGGCGATTGAGGATCGCGTGGGGAATGTCATCACGTTCACGCGCGACTTCGTCCTGCCCGCCGACCTGCAGCAGCTCCTCGGCGGCGATCTGACCGCTGCGGTGTGCACGGGACCGGTCACCGACTACCTCAACCTCGACTCGAGCCTGACTGACGTGCTCGGCGCCGGCTGCGCCGAGCAGACCCAGGCGGTTATCGACCAGAACAACCGGTCGATCGCGATCAGCTACTACACGGGCGGAGACGATGCCGGGAACTTCAAGACAATCACCGACCACGCCGGCCATGTGCTGCAGTTCACCTACGACTTGCAGAGCGGGCAGTACCTCGACGCGGTGTCACTGGCGGGCGCGCGCACGTTCAAGTTCGGCTACGGCGGCTCGGGCGACCCGCAGCCTGTCCTTTCCACCGTCGCCGCCGTGCTCGGCGACCTCGGTCAGGACAGCACGAGCGCGACGCTGTTCCCGCAAGCCCTGACCTCAATCAGCGATCCACGACTAAGCGGCGGCGATCCGAGCCGCACGGACACCACCCCAACTACCATCAGTTACGCGGTCGCTCCGGCCACTGGCTCCGACCGCTGCCCCGCTGGTCAGACCGGCACAGGCGTGACGCAAGCAGTCTCGGCGCTGCTCAACCTGGAGCCGAAGTGCGTGACCAGCGTCACGGCGCGAGACGGAGGCACGACGGGCTTCGTCTACACGACGGGCACGGACTCGTCGGGGAACGTGACCCACACCGCGACCGTGACCGCCCCGCAGGCGGATCAGAACAGCAAGCTCGAGGTCTCGACCGACACCATGGATGCCGATTTCCGTCCGATCGTCCACGTCGACCCGCTCGGACGCGAGACCCAGACGGTGTGGAACAACGTCGGCGGTGCGCTAGCTCAGCCTTGCTCGCAAAGCAACCAACAGTCGCAACCGGCCAACACGATTGCGCAGACCACAACCGGCGAGATCGCAGCGGGATCTGCCGGTACGGCCTCTCCGGTTGCGACGTTGTTCTGCTACGATCCCAATGGCGAACTGACCGAGCAGCAGGGGCCCGCCAATATTCCGCCGGCGAGTCGCAGAACTTCCGCGACACCAAGAACACCTACCAGGAGTCGGCCGGGCCGCCGGCGCTGCGAGCCCCGACCGGCGCCGACAACAGCGGTGCGTTCGTAGCCGACGAGACCCAGAAGCAGGTTTCGACTGGCTCGGGCACCTATGCGACGACCACGTATACGCCCGATCCGACCGACCCCGATGACGGCCTCGTCACGCGGGTCACCGACCCTGACGGCCAGACCTGGCAGACCAGCTACTACGCGGGCCTGAATGGCGACCCAAGCAGCAGTCCAGGCGCCACGACCGACCAGGGAGGCGGCCTCGTCGAGAACACGACCGACCCGATGGGGAACGTGACCACCGACGGCGGCGCGAGCCTGCCCAACGCCGGCTTTGACGCGAACGGGCTGCCCACGGTCGTCTACGCGCCTGGGCAGACGAACCCTACGACCTACCAATACGACGCTGACGGGAACCTACTGGCGGTGACCGACCCTCGTAACCCGAGTCCCTCCTCGCTCGGCGGTCAGCAGCCGACTCAGGCGACCATCACCTCGCCGTATACGACCTACCACGCATACGACGCGCTCAACGAACTGGTCGAAACATGGTCGCCGAAGAGCAGCTCCAGCGGCGTCTGGATCCAGGACCTGACTCAGTACGACCCGAACGGGAACGTGATCCAGACATCGGTCGGCAACGACGGCGCAACGCCTCCGACGGTAATCGCCTATGCCTACACTGCGATGGACCAGGAGACGAGCAAGACGGTGCAGGCTGTCCCCACGAGCGAGGCGTCGGCGCCGGGTGGGTCGACTCAGACCACTACCTACTGCTACAACCTCGATCAGAACCTCACCGACGAAGTCCTGCCCGCCGGACAGACCGGCTCGACGCCTTGCCCGATTGGACTGGAGCTGACCAACTGCCCGACGGCTCCAAACTGCGCATCGGGCGCAAATCACGCCGTCCACTACGTCCTCGACGGTGACGGCGAGGTACTCGTTCAGGAGCAGCTGACGAATACACCTGGCACACAGGACCAGTTGACGAGCAACGCCTACGACGCACGCGGCAACGAGGTCGCCTCGGCCGACGCCGTCGACAACGCCGGCCAGACCTGGCAGGAGGCGATCGCCAACGCGCAGTCGGCGCTGTCGCTGACGGCCGGGCCGTGGCGAACGATGACCGTCTACGACCCCGCCGATGAGCCGATAGACCAGGTCACCAACCCCGACCGCAGCGACGGCACCATCTACCAGGCGCTGTCGCAGTACGACGCGGCTGGCAACCTGCTCGCGACCGAGTCACCCAAGGAGGTCAACGCCGGGAACTCGCAATCCACTCAGACGATCCAGCCCACGACCGGTGAGTACGGCTTCGCCGGTGATTCGGACATGACCAACTACGCCTATGACGGGCGCAACCTGATGACCAGCGTCACCACCCCCGACGGCGACGAGACGCTCTACGGCCGGCAGGCAGACGGAAAGATCTGCTGGATCATGTCCCCTAACAGCGTCCAGAACGCGCAACAGAACGGCGGTCTCCCCTCCGAGACCGCTTGCACAGGCTCCGGCTCGCCGAGCGGAGAGCGCCTTCCGTGGGTGACTGACTATACGTACACGGCGCAGGGATGGCTGGCGCAGATGACCCTGCCCAAGGCTCCCGGCGAGTATGCGTATCCCAGTGGACAGATGCAGCTGTCGTACTCTTACGATCCGGTCGGTGATCCGTGGAA
>Ga0302324_100010997_pt1 | contig 18646 bp, 15 predicted proteins | sample Palsa_T0_1_FD_201949 | JGI IMG/M metagenome (GOLD analysis project Ga0302324, IMG submission 201949) | Peat permafrost microbial communities from Stordalen Mire near Abisko, Sweden - Palsa_T0_1 | ecosystem: Environmental > Terrestrial > Soil > Palsa > Peat permafrost | place: Sweden: Abisko...
TGCGAACCCGGCTTCGATGCCGGTGCGACAGTCCACCCAGAACATCTGTCGGTAGCAGCGCCAGAACTTCTCAGCATAATGACGGGCAAGCGTGGTTTTGCCGACACCGCCTAACGCCGGGATGGCGATGACGCTCGCGTGAGTGAGTGCGGTTGGGCGGCCGAGGAAGAGTTTCTCGTGGAGGTCGACAAGGGTGTCGTCGCGGCCTACGAAGTGGTCGATGGGGCGGTGTTTGAGGCGGGTGGGGCGTTGGTTGAGACCTCGAGCGGGGCGTGGTTCGTCGACGTAATGGCGGAGGCGGTCGAAGAGGTGCTGCCAGTCCCGGTCAGTGGCCGACTCGAGGTTGAGGAAGTCACGCTGGCAAAGGGCGAGGGGCGGGGTGGCTGCGTCCCGCCATGTGCCGTGGAGGAGAATGGGGACGATGCGTTCGGCACCGTAGGTTTCGTAGCGTGCCCACGCGGACAATTTCCAGTCGGGAGTGAGTAGGGGGATGACAATGCGGCTCGCCTCACAATGACGCTCGATTTCCTCGTGCCAGCGCATGGCTGCCTGGAGGTAGATCTTGTCCCACCAGACTTTGAAGCCAGCATCGGTGAGCCGACGGTGGACGATTTCCGCTTCAGCTCGGTCGACGTCGCGGTAGCTGATGAAAACATCGTAGGTCTCGGGCAGGCTCTTTTCGGACAGCACGGCGTTGCTACAAGATTAGGCGGGCTTGTTCAGGATAACAGGATTATTTGCGGCGTCAGGGCGGCGCGGCCCATTCGTTGTCGCGAAATCCCCTTCCGTCCAGAAACGGCCCGCAAAGTCTTATTTACGGAATCCGCCTCGTCCGCAGGCCAAGGCCGGGTTGGAGACATCCGCGGTCTGCGGTTGTTTGCGCGAGTTCGCAACTCCATGAGACGCCCGACGGATACCGAGCGCTCCGTTGAGATATCGGGACGAGAACTGCTACGATTCACCCGAGGTTAATCCATATGCCCACCGGCCCTTCGCCGATCGCAGTTCTTGCTGCACTAGCACTCGCTTTCGCTCAGTCTCAGACGCCCGTCCCGCTCGAACCGGAGAAGACTTTCAACCGCAACCTCGCCGCCGGCGCCGCCGATACATTCACGCTGGAGCTGAAGCCCGATCAGATCGTCGAGCTGACTCTCGAGTACCGCGGCAAGGATGTGACCCTCTCGGTCTACAGCCCGGACGGCCGCCTCAGTCGCGCCTTCTCGTCTGAACGCCAGGAAGGAGAGCCGCTGCAGTTTCTCGCCACGCAGCCGGGCAAGTGGGTCCTTAAAGCTGCCGCCCGCGATGGAAACTCTCCGGCTACTTACACCATTTCAAACCTGAAGATCACGACTCCTCACGCGCCGGCTCTTTCCGCGGCGGACCAAAGTCCGCGTATCCGGAAGGTCACGAATCAAGCCGAGGCGGACGCCTTTTGGAAGGAGATCGGCCCGAACGGAAGCCCGCTGATCGAACCGATCGGGGACGACCCCCGCAATCGCCTCACGACCTTCCTGTGGCGCGGCAACGCAGAAACCAAACGGGTACTCCTGCTCTCTCAGGTCTGCCCACTCGAACCGGAGGATTGCTTCCTGCGGCACGTCGAAGGCACCGACCTCTGGTATAAGACATTGCGGATCGACCACCGCCTCCGCACCCTCTATACTCTCGCCCCGAACGCCCCCGAGGTCACCCGGGAAACGAAGCTCGACGGCGATCTCGAGAGCCAGGTCACGGCTCGGCGTCAGCGCGATCCGCTGAACCCGAAGTCGATATTCGAGTCCCCGAAAGACCCCGATGTCCCCGTCCATCGCGGCTACTCAAAACTCGAGATGCCCGATGCGCCGCCGCAGCCCTGGGCGGATAAGCGGCAGGGCGTGCCTGCGGGCGAGATCGTAAAACAGGATTTCCCCAGTGCGCTTCTGAAGAACACCCGCAAGATCTCCGTCTACACGCCGCCGGGTTATTCGAAAAATGGTCCGCCCTACGATCTGCTGGTGGTTTTCGATGGGGACACCTTCATCGAGACCGTACCCACTCCCACGACGCTCGACAACCTCATTTCGGAAAAAAGGATCGCTCCCAGCGTCGCGCTCGTTGTCGGCAATGCCAACGGAATGCGCGGCGCCGAATTGCCCTGTAATCCCACGTTCGCAGAATTTCTGAATTCCGAGCTGATTCCCTGGGTGCGCCGGAGCTACAATGTGACGGTCGATCCGCGGAGAGTCACCATCGGAGGCTGCAGCTACGGAGGACTCGCCGCAACCTGTGCGGCTTATCGACATCCCGAAACTTTCGGCAACGTGCTTTCGCAATCCGGCTCCTATTGGTGGACTCCGCCGCCCGACCCGACGAAACCAGCCACTTTCGCTCCGGACGCCGATCCGAGCTATGTGGCCCAACTTTTTGTCAACGGCCCGAAGCTGCCGATACGCTTCTACCTCGATGCCGGATCGCTGGAACTGGACCGGAGCGGCAAGGGCGGATCGATTCTGGTTCCGAATCGCCATTTTCGGGATGTACTCCGCGCCAAAGGCTATGAGGTGTTTTACCAGGAATTTCAGGGCGCGCACGATTACGCCAGCTGGCGCGGAACAATCGCCGACGGGCTGATCCTGCTCGGAGGAAAGCCAGTCGAGACACCAAAGCCATGAAATTAAGCCTCGATTCGTCGATGCCCTCGCGAATCATCGGGAGGGGACGTCCCGACGGTTGAGCGCAGAGGATGGAGGCCAGGCCAAGTCCGGCGCCCCAGACTATCAACGCGGCTTTCGGTGTTCTGGACATAAAAATTCCTTTCGCGGAATAGGTCCGGGAACCGAGGAAGGACCGCGCGAAAGTACTTACGGCGCAAACCTTTACCAGAGCTTCCTGCCTACGAGCGTTATCGCCCAGTCTAGGAAGGCGTTACTCCACGGCCAATAGAATTCTCAAAACGCGGGTGTATTAACCAACTGTTTGGTGCAGTTCGGTTCAAACATGAATAAACATCACCAATTGACCGAGAAAACTGAATCTAATTAAAGGTGGGAGAGGCGGAACCGCCCAATACCGCATAAGTTTTTCAGCCGGGATCATCCAGACACAGGTCAGAGCCCGATGTGGGGCGGGCAATCTTCCCCGCCCCACGAAGAAAAGTATGTGGTATTGGGCGAAACCGCCTGTCCTACCTTAGGCTGTGCGAGCAGCCGCGGCAGGTGGGCCGGCTGTCAGGGTTTGGGTCTTACTACAGCGCGTTTCAACAGCCACAAGGCGCTCAATGCCATTCCCGCCAAAAGGTAAGTCGAGGGTTCAGGCGTCGGTGACACTGAGACATCGTCGAACGACCAGTAACTATCGTCGTTCTCAAAGGCGAATGTCAGGTTCGTGCTCGCCGTCGTCGCCGTTTCCGTAAGAGTGTATTCCGTGAACGACCCGACCGGTCCCGGAACTGCTACCGTCGGCGTCAGACTCATGATGGAAGTTCCTCCCCACGAGACAGTTAGCGCGTGCGTATATCCCGTCGTCGGCGCCGAATCCTGCTCCAGATAAAACGTGAGATAGTAACTCTTCCCGGCGGTCGTCGCCAGCGTTTCGCTCAGGTCCAGGGGAGCAGTGCCGTCGTCGACAAAATCCTGGCTCAGGTACGCCCCATCGTTGCCGCTGTTGGCGTCGAAAGCATCGACGCCATAGTAAGTGCCGAGCGGATCGAGGGTGTTGCCGCCGATCGTCCAGGAAGTCCAATCCCCCGTCTCGAATCCGCAGTTCAACACCAGGTTACCGGGTACAGCAGCGCAAATCGAAGCCGCCCTCGCCTGCGATGCGCCCCACATTCCGCAATAAATCAAAGTCAGGACCGAAAAAGTCTTCCGCATGTCTATATACCTCCTCCTCACATCGCCTCCTCTTTCTCGTACGCGTTTACGGGGTCGTCCAGGCGGTCGAATTGACCAGGTTATAGGCGTTTACCGTGCCGATGCCGGTGGCAAAATCCCAGCCGGTGCCCGCGGGATAAGCTTGCGGCGCCAGGCCGGTGACGCCGTTAATAATGGGAGCGCAGGTCGCGGTGGGCGCTCCGCCGCCGCCCGACAGTGTGCAGGTCGGGTTGGATGTGTAGCCCGAGCCCCCGGCGGTGAGCTTAATCCCTGTGACACCTACATTCTCTGTTGCGGTGCAGGTGGCGCCGCTGCCCGCTCCGCCCAGCAGACTACAGGTCGGCGCGGAGGTGTACCCGCTTCCCCCGCTCTGGATGGCGAGCGTGATGGTTCCTGTGCTGCCGACGGTAGTGCTGCAGGTGGCGCCGCTTCCGCCGCCCCCGGTCAACACGCAGAAGGGAGGACTCGCAGTGGTGTACCCGGAACCGTTAGCCGTCAAGGTAAGTGCGGTGACAAGGCCGGAAATGGATGTTGTACACGCGGCGCCGGACCCTGCACCTCCGGAAATGGCGCAGGTTGGCGCCGAAGTGTAAGAGGTCGTGCCGCCGCCCGATGCGGTCACATTCAGATTCGTTACCGGGCCTGGGCCACCCGCACCCGGGAAGGTCATCGGCGCGGCGGACATCACGCCGATATCGGCCGTCTTGTCGGTTGTGGCAGGACGGTAGCAGTTATAAAGCCTCCCCGTGGTGGCGCTGCTCGCACTTACAGTGCAGGGAAGAAAGATGGAACCCTGGGTTACATCGTAGAAGACGCAGGAGGAACCTACCGCATTACCCAGACTCGAGTTGCAGGAGGGGTTGCCGCTCGACCCGTATTCGGATCTCGCAATTGCGTAGTAGACGGTATTCGCGTTGCCCCAGCGCTGACCGGTCTTCTGATTCACCAGCGCCTGTATCCCGGCCCAGATAGGAGAGGAGACGGAGGTGCCACCGTACCCGGGCCACGCCTCCACGGGGTTGCTGCACGCACTTGCGGCGCCCTCGCTGACTTCGGCCGGGTTCGACATACAGATAAAGTAGAAATGGTTCCAGATACCGTTGGCTGCCATGAGCGACACGTCGGGGATATCGCGCACGCCATCGCTCGGATTGCCCGTGACGGACTGCCACGAAGGCTTGGCGTATCCGGCGCAGGTGCCGCCAGAGGCGGGCGCCCCGGAGGTAGTGGGGGCTCCGGTCGCGCAGTTACTGGGGCCGCCGCTTCCGGAACCGGTCGTCAGCAGGTCGGACGCTAAGTTGAACGGATAGGTGTTGCACACGCCGGCGCCGCTCGGCCCGTACCCGTTGATCAGGCCGGGAGAATAATAGTTACTCAGGAAGCCGATGACGAGATTATCGGCGCAGGAATCGTTCCAGGGGATCTCGGGAATGTAGGACTTTGCCGAGCCGTAGGCCAGGGAGTTGGTTGCGCTCCAGTAGGTGGGTTCCGTACCCGCGTAGGAATCTCCAAAATCGGTGCCACCTACCGATATGTTGTAGGGCGTAGAGGTAAAACCGCTCACAGTAATGCCCCGGGTGGAGTCGGCCCCATCGGCATTGGAACTTGCAGCACCCTCGTCGCCCGACGAGACAAAGATCGAAACGCCCTCGGCCGCACCCTGCTGGTACGTGGTATTGTAAGCCGCGTTCTGCGTTGCTCCGTTCTGCGACTCCGACTCGCCGTAACTGATACTGACGACTGCCGGCCCCGTAGTGCTGGCGCCGGGGGCGTTCAGCAGATTCTGCAACGCTATGAGCCCTCCGAAAGTCGTCCGAGTGTCCGCACAGACGGCCACTTGAATCGCGGCATTGGGCGCGGCTGCGCTCGCCCACTCCATGTCGATGGCCACCTCGTCGTCGGTACCGTCATTCAGGTCGCCGGGATCGGTGCAGTTGTTGGTCCCGGTGGGAGGGGCTGGATGCGTCTGGCTTATGGAGCCTGAGAGATAAGCACGGGACAGCCCCGCCACTTTGCGGAAGGAACTCCAGTCGCCGAGACTATAAGCATCTTCGTCCTCGATCACCACAACCGTTTGGCCCTTACCGGAAATTCCGGCATTAAAGAGCGGATTGAGATTGTAGATTGTGGCCAGGTCCGCCGGCATCAGGGCTTCGCAATTCGTGCTGGCATCCCGGAGGCTGGTCAGGAATCCGCAACCAGCACCCGTCAGGTCGCGACCAGAGCCGCGCATGGCTCGCTTGGCCATCTTTCTCGGCTTGAAATCGTTCAACGATACGACTCCCGACACCGCGGACGCCAGCGCCGCCGGTATCCGGGGATCGCTCATGTTCGCGATGTGACTTTCCCCGTTCACTGTTATTAGTTGATGGATCTCCGTATGGAAACTTTCGCGAACCTGCCCCGCCGTGCCGGAAAAATCCATCATCATGCGGTTCGGATACGTCTGGTTGACAGTGAAACCGTGCGATTCGAGCCAGTTCTTGATGACCTGAAGGTCCGATACCCCCACGCCGTAGCTCTCCCCGATCTGTTCGGGAGTCAGCCACCGATGGAAATTGGCGGATTTATTATCGTGTAGCTGATCGATCATGGTAACGAGTGCGCGTTCCCGTTCGGGAGCGCGCTTGAGCAGGAGAAACATGTGCTCCATCCGGGCAGCGTCGTTCAGCCGGCCACGGTCGTTCGCCGCAGTCGCTTCCGAACGCGTGTTGCCCCGGAGCGTGACCAGGTTGTCCTCTTCGATGCCGGACGTAATGAGGGGCCGAGCCGTGGTTTGCGCGGTGGCGCTGCTCGCAAAGACCAGCAGGGAGGACACCACGCCAACTAGGCAGAAATCAAAACCGCTTCTTGAAATCATCTCTCTCCTAAACTCTTCCTGACGGGGACCGAAGCACGCTGAACGGAGGTATCTCTATGGCACACGGGGAGATATTGAATAATTCTAGGTGCAGAATTGTGCGTGCGTCAAACCACAATTGCTACGGAAGTACTGTTTTGTCCGTGCGAGGTGCGCGCCGTGCCGGAGCGTGAAGCTATCGACGTCGGACCGGTCGCGGACGTAGCCGACTACAAACGGCGAGGTTTGACGTGGCATACGCTCTCAGCGTCCCGTGTCGAGACTTTCTCGACACCCTGGCGGGCAATCTTGCCCGCCGACCAGGTTTCCATCTTGTATGCGTTGTTAAACGCGAGGTTGGCGGTCGCTCCGTTCGAAGCTTCGGCCTCGCCATAGGTCATGCTGACAACCTAGGGCAGACCGGCAGCCGGTCCCTTCAAGAGGTAGGTGCCCTCTACCACCATAATGGTCTGCCCTTTTCCGGAATAACCGGCCGCGAAGAGCGGGTTCAGATTGTAAATCGTAGCGATGTCGCCGGGGACGAGCCCATGAAAAGTGCCGTTGGAATCAGTGAACGTGTAGTTGCCCCGCGGTACCAGTTGAGGCTCGGGATGGAAGTTGTGGAGAGAAACAATGCCCGCAACTACCGGTTCCAGCGCGGCCGGGATCTTCGGATCGCTCATATTCGCGAAGTGCCGGACTCCGTTTACATCCAGATTATGAATCTCCGTGCGATATGCCTGCCTGACAAGCCCGGCTGTGCCGCTGAAATCGATCGTCATCCCGCTCGCCTGAATCCCGTTCACCGTGAACCCGTGCGACCTGAGCCAGCCACTGGTGGCGTCGACATCCGCCGCTGCCAGGCCGAAGTACTGGGCAAATGTTCGGGAGTGAGCCACTTGTGAAAGTTCGGGGATGCGGAGTCGTGCAACTCGGCGATATAGCGCTCGCTCGCCGCTTCCCGCTCCGGCGAGCGCTTCATCTGGAGCAGCATGTGATCCATCGGAAGCTCGTCCGGAACGCGTCCGCGGTCGTTTGCGCGAGTGGCTTCAGGACGCGTATTATTCACAAGAGTGACAAGCCTCGATTCGTCGATGCCCTCGCGAATCGTCGGGAGGGGACGTCCCGACGGTTGAGCGCAGAGGATGGAGGCCACGCCAAGTCCGGCGCCCCAGACTATCAACGCGGCTTTCGGTGTTCTGGACATAAAAATTCCTTTCGCGGAATAGGTCCGGGAACCGAGGAAGGACCGGCCGAAAGTACTAACGGCGCAAACCTTTACCAGAGCTTCCTGCCTACGAGCCTTATCGCTCAGTCGAGGAGGGCGTCACTCCACGGTCAATAAAATTCTCAAAACACAGGTATATTAACCAACTGTTTGGTGCATTTCGGTTCAAACATGAATAAACATCACCAATTGACCGAGAAAACTGAATCTAACCCAGGTTCGTCACCACATTGATAGTTTGAGGCTATTTTGGCCCCACCGAGAGAGGCAAGTCCCTCTGCCTCAGTCGTCGTGCTTGAAAACCGCAGTGTAGTGCAGACCTACCCTCTTGAAAGCGGGATGGAGTCATGACAGGATCAGTGCATAATATTTCTGCGGCCGCACAGTCGCAAAAAGGATGGCAAGGATCATACCTGCTGGTCACTCGTCGAAACAGTGCGCACACCGGATGGCCCGCGCCAGAAGGCGCTCTGCTATCTGGGCGAACTGAATCGGCGCATCCTTCTTGCGTGCCGTCGTCGCGATGGTCTTCAGAAGCCGAAGTGCTTTAAACAGGTTCGACTTCCCGGCCCCGTTCGCCCCGTAAATAACCCCCAGCCCGCAACACCCGAGAGTCGGAATGCGGAATCGCGATCGTGTGCCCCTCATGTTTGCCGGAAAGCCTGTTACCGGCTACCAGTGAGAAGGTCTGCTCGCCGTCGAACGAGCGGAAATTGGAAACGGAAAACGAAACCAGCATCGGCCATCCGTGACATTATTACACTCACTAATGCACTCTAATGTGGCATCGCGTGGGCGGCTGACGGCGTGAAGACGAGATTTTTTCACGTAACTCGCTTTGGTTGATCCGGTTCAGGCTGAATCGCTGGCTGCGCAGCTCCTGAGTTTCACACGCTGCAAATCATTTCGGGACAGCGTGGTGAAACCATTGCACCTTATCTGGTCCGACCCCCGTGAGCAATTCACCCGAGGCCGTTACCTCGATTAAATGATGGCCGCCCGTCGAATCCGCATAGCCGACGATCTGCCCTGTCTGCGCGTTCAGCTTGATCAGCCACCCCGCAGATCCATTCGCCACCGTGCGCGGCTGAACACCGGCCCACACCGCGCCGCCGCTCAACCGAACCGAAAACGCTTTTCCCAGATTCGCCCATTCACCCAGATATTCGCCATTGGAATTGAAGCGTTCAATGCGGCCATTCTCCCGGTCTGCTACGTAGATCACGCCCTTTTCATCCACCGCGATCCCGTGTGGCAACCGAAACTCACCCGGTCCGGTTCCTTTGCTGCCCCATTCGCGAATACGATGTCCATCGGCTGTATATTCCAGGATGCGCGCGTTGGCATAGCCGTCCGAAATCAAGAGATGGCCGTTCGGCGCAAATGCAATGTCCGTCGTACCGCAAAACGGATTCCGCGAGTTCTCGGGCTGTCCCCCGACATCGATCCTCATCAGTATGCTTCCGTCGGGAGTGAACTTGTAGACTGTCGAGCTCTGCGCATCTACCGTCCAGATATTGCCATCCGGATCTACGCGTATGCTGTGCGGAATCTTGTACAGGCCTTTACCCCACGACCGCAGCACGCGGCCATCGCGGTTCACGGCGATCACCGGGTCTGCTTTATCGCCACGCTGCAGAAGGTATATTGTGCCTTTGTTATCCACAGCCACCGATGAGACCATCCCCAGCGCCCAGCCTTCCGCGGGCGCGTGCACCATGAATTCGCTCCGTTCCAACGCAAGCGGCGGAGCAGTCTGCACCAGAGTACGCAGTTCCGCTATCGCCTGCGCCCCTGTATCGGCAGTCTGCGCACAGAGCGTAACACAGATCATCCAAAGAATCGGCTGAAGAATCGGCTGAACTTGCATTAGCCAAGTCTACTGTAGCCACCGGGCAGGCCGTCAGGTGCCGCGAAAGCACCCTAACTAAGTAATTCGGCCACAAACGATGAATTACGATGAATTTAGAACCGGTGCACCTTGGGCGTGTGATGGATGCGAGCTTCATCCGGGAGCGCCTGAGAACGCGGGGGCGGAAAAGCTGGCGGATACAAAATACCGCGAACGCGTTTTGCATACGCCCATGTCAGGATCGAGCCAGGTAAGAGACATCCGTTCGCGAATGTCTTAAGCCCTGAAACTCCAGTTCGTTTTGCAAAACCCTGCTCACACTCGTGAGGCACGCGGGGCTGTCCCCTACTCGCTTCGCAAAGCATTCGTAGGCGATATCGACGCGGCCCTCCCCGCCGGAATCAGCGCCGCAAAAAACGCGCATACCGAAAGCGCGCCCGTCGCCACAATCAGTGCAAACGGATCCCAGCTGGACACCCCATACAACTCCGCTGAAATCAGCCGCCCCGCCCCAACCGCCAGCGGCACGCCCACCGCCAGCCCCATCAACACCCGGTTCGATACTCCGAGCAGCACCATCCGCACCACCTTCGCCCGATCCGCGCCCAGCGCCATCCGGATGCCGATTTCAGCCGTCCGCCGCGCCACTCCATAAGCCGTCACACCGTACATCCCCACAGCGGCCAGCAGCAGAGCCACAATCCCGAACAGGCCCGCCAGACTGGCCACCGCGCGCTCCCTGTCGAACGAAAGCGCCACCTGCTCTTCCATCGTCCGCACACTCTGGATTGTCAGGTTCGGATCCACGTCCGCCAACGCCTTCGTCACCAGCGGTTCCAAAACGCCCGGCTTCATATCGGTCACGAGCATGATTCCGCGGACGAAATGCGAACGTAGCTCAATGCTCGGCATCAGATCGCCCCTGTAGTTCACGTTCTGAGTCAGCGGCACGTAGAACATCGGCCGCGCCGGTTGGCTCAACGCAAAGCCCGCAAACTTGGCATCGCGCACCACGCCAATAATCCGGAATGTCCCGGCATTCTCCGGCAGATCGAGCCCGAAATGCTGGTCCAGCGGATTCTCATTCTTACTGAAAAAGCGTTTCACGAAGGTCTCGTTCACAATCGCCACTGGCGCCGTGTTCTCGTTATCGGCTTCGCTGAAATCGCGCCCCAGCAGAACCGGAATCCCGAAATTCCGCAGATACGCCGAACTCACGCGGTCCCACGACGCCCCCGCCCAGTCCCCGCTCATCGTGGCGTTGGCGCGGCCCGAAACCATAATCAACTCACCCCAGTTATCGGTCAGCGGATTGTAAAGCGCCAGTCCCGATCCGCGCACCCCCGGCAGCTTCAAATGCGCCTCGATCTGCCGGTACATCGCGGTCAACTTCGGCAAACTATAAGTCGATGGCGGACTGTTCAGCGAAACCAGCACGCGCCCCTTCACCTCATAGCCAAAATCCTGATGCTCCAGCTTGCTCAGGCTGCGGCCCAACATGGTCGCGCCCGCCACCAGAACCACCGACAGCGTCGCCTGCAGAATCAGCAAAACCTTGCTCGCCGAAGCTGAGCGGTCCGTTCCGCCGCGCCCCTGTCCCCGCAAAGCTTCGGCCGGATCGGTCCGGGTGGCCAGCCACGCGGGCGCCGCGCCGAAGATGATTCCCGTCAGCAGCGACACCGCGCAGGCGAAGCCCAGCACCGGCAGAGACGGCGTAACCGCAATGGGAAGAAAATGCGCGGCGCTGAACGCGAGCGCCAGCAGCAGCCGCGCCGCAGCCATGGCAACCAGCAGCCCCGCGATGCCGCCTCCGATAGCCAGCATTACGCTCTCCGCCAGCGCCTGCAGCACGATCTGCCGCCGCGTTGCGCCCACCGCCAGACGCAGCGCCGTCTGCCCGCGCCGGCTCACGGAACGAACCAGCAGCAGGTTCGCCACATTCGCGCACGCAATCAGCAGCACCAGCCCGCACACTGAGAACAGAATCCGCAGGCTGCGCCCATAAGTCTCCTGCATGGCAGCCACGCCCGCGCCTGCGGGAACCACGTCAATTACCTGTTTCGGCAGCCTCCGGATCAGGTCCGGCATCCAGTTCGCCGGATACCCAGCCTCGTTCTGCATCCACTGCCGCAGCACTCCGGTGAGCCTCGGCGACATCCCCGTTACCGTTGCTCCACGGCGCAGGCGGCCGATCATCCGCAGCCACGCAGGCACCGATTGGTGCAGCATACCGCCGTCCACGCCGAGCAGCGGTTCCTGATGCAGCGGAATCCAGATATCGGGCGGATCGCTGCGCAGCGTGTCGCCGAAGAACCCCGGCGGCGCCACTCCAACCACTGTAAAGGCATGGCCGTCGATCAGAAACGTCGAGCCCACCACGGACGTATCGCCGCCATAGAGCGTCTGCCAGACGTGGTGGCTGAGCACGGCAACCGGCGGCGACCCGGCCGTGTCGTCCTTCGCGGTGAATACCCGCCCGCCCAGCGCACCCACTCCGAAAGTGGAGAAATAATTTCCCGACACGTACTCGGAGCGCAGCGGTCTTGCCGCGGCTTCCGCGCCCTCACGCCGCACGCTCAGACGGCCCATTCCCGCCTGAAACCCCGCCACCTCTTCAAACTCCGGCGACTGCTCCTTCAGCCGTTCGAACAACGGAAAGGAATACATCCCCCAGCGGTCCTGCGGGCCGCCCTGCACGCAGCAGTTGTCGCCATCCCCCACCCGGTAGAGGCTGGCCGGGTCGGCCACGGGCAGCGACCGCAGCATGACGGCATCGATCAGCGTAAAAATTGCCGTGGTGCCGCCAATGCCCAGCGCCAGAGTCAGCACAGCCGTCGCGGTAAATCCGGGCGACAGCCGGAACTGTCGAAGCGCATACCGGGCATGGCCCAAAAGACCGTTCATGAAGCGTTCCTCGCTGAAAAGGTATACTGACGAATCCGCTGTTGGTTACGTTTTTTGGGTTACGTTTTTTCGAGGACTCATGAAGAAGACACCGCTGCTGTTACTCGCCGCTGCCTCTTTATTCGCCGCAGACTATGCGGCCGAAGGCAAGCTCTGGTGGGCGCACATCCAGTTCCTGGCCGACGATAAACTCGAAGGCCGCAACACCGGCGCCGAAGGCTATCGCAAGGCCGTTGCCTATGTCTCGGCCCAGTTTGAGCGCATGGGTCTGCAGCCCGCCGGTACGTCTGCCTATGAGCAGCCGGTGAAGTTCGAAACCCGCACCCTGGTGCCGGATCAGTCCAGCATTGCGCTTGTTCACGATGGCGCAGCCGAACCGCTCAAACCGGGACAGGAAGTCACGCTCTCCGCGAGAGGCGAAGCGTCGGATCAGGTCACCGCGCCCATGGTTTTCGTCGGCTACGGCCTGGTCATTCCCGAAGCGAAACACGACGACCTCGCCGGTCAGGATCTGCACGGAAAAATCGCGGTCTACGTGAATGCCACGGGTCCGATGGATGTTTCCGGCAACGTGAAATCTCACTACGCGTCGGCAGTGGAGCGGTGGACAGCCCTGCGCGCCGCAGGCGCCATCGGTGTCGCCACCATCGCGAATCCGCGCCTCCCCGCGCCCGGCGGCGGTCAGGATGCCGGTCGTGGCGGTCGCGGCGACGCGGCGCCGGCTCCACAGCCGACTGTCAGCCTCGCCGATCCGGCACTCCGCGAAATGGCCGGGATGCAGGTCTCGATCGCCATCGCCCGCGGCGGCGGAGAAAAGTTCTTCGCCGGTTCCGGCCACACTTACGAGTCGATCATGAAGCTCGTCACCGATAACCAGCCGCTGCCCACCTTCCCGCTGGCTGCGTCCCTGCAGGTGAAAACCACCTTCACCACTTCGACGGCGGAAGCCTCGAACGTTGTGGCCATGCTCCCGGGTTCAGATCCGAAACTGAAGAACGAATACATCGTCTTTTCGGCGCATCTCGACCACCTTGGCATCGGGCGTCCGGTGAATGGCGACGCGCTTTATAACGGCGCGATGGACAACGCATCCGGCGTTGCTTCCGTCCTCGAAGTCGCTCGGTTGTTTAAGGAGTCCGGCGCGAAACCAAAGCGCTCCCTCATCTTTCTAACTGTTACTGCGGAAGAAAAAGGCGAACTCGGCTCGCGCTATTTCGCCGCGCATCCCACCGTGCCCATCGGACAGATCGTGGCGGATATCAACCTCGATATGTTCCTGCCTCTTTACAAGCTCAAAGTTCTGGAGGTGCAGGGACTGGTCGAATCGTCCCTTGGCGACGTGATGAAGGCGGCCGCGAAGGACGAAGGAGTGGAAGTGCAGACCGACCGCGAGCCGGACCAGAACCGCTTCATCCGCAGCGATCAGTACAGCTTCATTCGCCGCGGCATCCCGGCGCTGGCGTTTAAGTTCGGCTACGAGTTCGGTTCGCCCGAAGAAAAAATCCGCCAGGATTGGGTCAAGACGATCTATCACCGCCCGTCCGACGATCTCAATCAGCCGATCGACATGGAATCCGCCGCAAAATTCGACCGCATCATTTTCGGCCTGATCCAGCGCGTCGCGGACGATCCTGCAAGGCCTTACTGGAAGGAAGACAGCTTCTTCCGCCGCTTCGCTAGTGTTCTGGATCATAAGTTCTGGCCATTGGGATGAAAACCCGCAAGTGTTTGTAGGGCCAGGGCTTCTGCCTTGCCGCCGGGCCTCGAATCCCCTTTATGGGGTGAGAGCATTCTGCCCGGCGTCCGCATGGTGCAGGACTTCTGACTCGGAAGACCTAGGTAAACCCGTGGGGCAGGCATTCTTGCCTGCGGACCGGCTTTCCAGCCGGTCCCGCAGCCTGGAAAGGCGGCTGCGGCCACGATTGGCCGCCCCACGACTACCCGTAGCGATTCACTCTCGTCTAACATCTGAAGAGAGGATTACCCATGATTGGATCCGTCGCAATTCTGGCTTTATCCGCCTACGCTCAGCAGTTCGAAGTAGCTTCCATCAAACCCACCAACTCCGCCGCGAACTCCTTTTCTTCGGGTCTCGCCACCTCGAACGGACGCCTCACTGCAATCAACGTCACGCTCAAGCGCTGCATCATGGGCGCCTACGGACTGGGGCCGAACCAGATCTTCGGCGGCCCGGACTGGCTCGATACGGACCGCTTCGACATCTCCGCCAAAGCCGACCAGCCGGTTGGTGACCGCATCCAGATGACCATGATGCAAACGCTGCTCGCGGATCGCTTCAAACTACAACTCCACCGCGAAACGAAGCCGGTACAAACTTACATCCTGGAAGTCACCAAGAACGGACCCAAACTCGAGAAGGGCGATGGCAATGGCGCCAAAACCAGCAACGGACGCGGGGATATCGTTGCCACCAACGCCACTATGGACCGCTTCGCTGAAATCCTCTCGCGCCAAATGGATCTGCCCGTCGTCAATCGCACGGGCATAGACGGCGTCTTCAACGTGAAGCTGAAGTGGACTCCCGAAAGCATCAAGCCTTCCAAACCCGAGGACGGCGCTGTGGTCGAAGGCCCGTCGATATTCACCGCCATCCAGGAGCAGGTGGGCTTACGGCTGCACGTCCAGAAAATTCCGGTCGAAGTTCTCGTGATCGACCACGCAGAGAAGCCTTCCGAAAACTAACGGTAGGCTCAAAGCCGCGTCATCAATTCGATCGGGCCAACCAGCGGCAGCGCGATGCTCAACAGTACAAGCCCGGCCAACACAATCACGAATCTCCAGTCGCTTGTGCGCTGCCGCTGCGGCTGCGAGAGGTGACTCTGCAGCAACAGATAGTTCCTCTTATTGGCCTTGAACACCACGTCGAACAGATCGCCAATGAAAGGCGCCGACCCCGCCAGCTCTTCAATCCCCACGTTAATCGGCATTCGGGTAATCGCAACGCTCGGAATTCCCAGCTGGATTGCGCGCCCGACGATATAGTCAGGATCCGCAGTTTGTTCCGTTCCCCTTGGCCGGCGAGCTGCCGGGCACGCCTGCGACCTACTACTATGCCAATACCAACGCGGTGCTGAAGCTGACGACGGTACCGGGCGGCAACGCGGTCAACGAAGCCCGGGTTTCCGGACAGCGCAATATCACGACCGGAAGAGACACCACTCCCGGAACTCCGGCAGAGGTGCATCAGACACCCGTCATTCCGAATTTTCCCGAGCTTCCGATCACCTCGTTCACCGATGGGACGTACGGCATGAACGGTACTCTCCTGCCCGATGTCAGTCCGACGAACCAGATGCAGGCCGCCGACCAGATCTCCCGGTCACGCGGCAAGCACACAATCCGCGCCGGCTTCGAGTTTGAGGGAGTGCGGTGGCCTCTGAGCTTCCCTGGCCTTTCAAAAGGGGTCTTGGTCTACGGAACTTTTTCCGACTGGCTTTTGGGAGAGCCGGGATGTAATGCCACCTGCTCGAATCCCGGCAACACCGGGTCGCCCTTCGGGAATATTCTGGCGCCGGCATACGCTTATGTCTCCGGGCCGTCCGGTCTGGCCCACAATTACGGCGAGCACAACATGAGCGCCTTTGTTCAGGACGACTACAAAGTTAATGCCCGCTTGACGCTCAATATCGGCGTCCGGTGGGAATTCGACGGTGTTTACAACGATAAATATGGCAGCCTCACCAATGTCTGGTTAACTTGCTGCTCTCCACTACGCCTCCCACTGCGCCGGTGCCCGCGGGCAGCGGCCTGGTCGGTTATGTCGTTCCCGATAACTTCGCAGCTCACTATGGCCTGCCACCGGCAGGCGTAATAACAAGCTCCAATAACACGTCTATTTCAGGCCATGTCCCGCTGAGCGACTTCGCGCCGCGTCTGGGGTTTGCCTGGCAGCCCACCGACAGTAAGCGCCTCATAGTGCGGGGCGGGGCGGGCATATTCTACGACCGCGTGGGGGGAGACCGATTCGTACACGCCGCCGAGGCGGGCGACCCTTACGCGCAAGTGGTAAATTACGGGCCGGTCAATACTCAAAGTAACCAGACTCCTTGGCCTGTGTTGTCACTGGGTTTCACCCCACGGTGGTTCGACCCCTCAAGCGGGCTCGGTTCGGATCTTACTAATGCCGGACTCGATCCCCACATCCATACCCCGCTGCTCCGTCAGTACAGCCTGGGCATCCAGTACGAGTTCGCGCCCCACTGGGTACTGGAGCTTGGCTATGTGGGCTCCAGCGGCATCAATCTCGTGGATGCGTATCACGACTACAATGCCGCGCGGCTCGCGAGCGCCGCTAACCCGATCGACGGCCAGATCACCAACACTCTGGAGAACCTGAATTCCCGCGTGCCGTACCTCGGCTACATACCATCCGGCCTGACGATTACGGCGTTCGACGGTAAATCGAATTACAACAGTCTGCAGGCTGCCGTGCGGAAACATCTCTCCCACGGACTCAGTCTGCAGGCGTCTTACACCTGGAGCAAGAACCTGAGCGATTTGCTCAACAACGCCGGGAGTTTCAACGGTAACGTGAATGATCCGAACAAGCTGAGCCAACAGGTGGGTCCAGTTAGCTTCAGCCGCCCTCAACGCCTGATCGTTAATTATTCGTGGGACCCTCCCTTAGGCAAGCACCGCGGGCCTTCAGGCAAGGTGCTGGAGGGCTGGAACTTGTCTGGAGTCACCACTATCCAGGTCGGCGCGCCGCTGACTGTCACGGACTCCCTGGCCGGATCGATTTACGGCATGAATGGCGCATATGCCAGCACTCAAACGGCTCAGATGTGCCCGGGGGTTACATACCCGTCCGCTGCCACTTCAGGCGGGATCGATTCGCGGCTGGGTGGCGTGAGCGGAGGCCCCGGCTATCTCAAACTGAGCGCGTTTTGCGCTCCCCCCGCAGTCGGAGACGGCACCGGTTTCGGCAATTCGGGCATTGGTATTCTGCCAGGCCCCGGCCAGGCCAACTTCGACGTTGCCGCCATCAAGAACACACCGATTCAGGAAAAGCAGAATTTGCAGTTTCGCGCCGAGTTCTTCAATCTCTTCAATCACCCGCAGTTCGGTAACCCGGCGGTTGAAGTGTCCAGTCCAGGCACCTTTGGCCAGATCACGACAACGGTGGTGAATCCACGGATTGTTCAGTTCGCTTTGAAGTACATCTATTAGCAGGCTTGCGAAAAGGCACTTAGCTCAGCCCGCCAAAGAAGCTTTCAAAAGGCCCTGCTGGAACGCGAACAGATCGTCGGGATCATATTTTCGCTTTATTTCCACCAGCCTTTCGAGATTACCCCCAAAGTACATTCTGCCGAAGTCCCGATTATCGCGATTCGGATAGTTTTGATAAGACTCGCCGTTCGAGAGAGGCGTGACGACCTGGTCGAACTTCTTCAGATACTCCTCGGCGTCCTTGTGACGGTGTTCGTACAGCCAGAAGGACCACAGGACGGCGTCGAGCGATGCCCGCCGTTGGCAGAAAGCCGTGGTGGCGTCCGGCGCAGGCGCGTTAATCGCGCCGCCGTAAGGCTCAAGGTCGATGAAGTTGTTGCTGGAGGGAGTGGCCTTGTAGAATTCGACGATCTGGCGCCACTCGGCCACTGTCAGCTTTCGTCCGATAATACGCGAACTGCCGAGCGCGCGGACAGACGCGGGAACGTTGGCCGGAAGTTCGGTTGGATAGCTGAGGAGGTAATCGTTCAGTTCGGAGTAAGAGCCCTGTCGCCATATGTCCCGGTACTTCTTTTCATCGGGTAGCAGGTCGATCAAAGGCTGGAGAGCTTTGCGGCATTCGCGTTCCGAACCGTTAAACATTCCCCGGAAGACAGAGTATGGGCTCAGATCGTTGTCGCCAGGGTTTTTGGTATAAACCAGAATGGACTGGTGCCCCAGGCCTTTCGGGCATTCCGCGCCCGTAAGATGAGCCTGCCAGACAGCGAGCGCGAGGCTGGCGG
>Ga0302324_100010998_pt1 | contig 18645 bp, 19 predicted proteins | sample Palsa_T0_1_FD_201949 | JGI IMG/M metagenome (GOLD analysis project Ga0302324, IMG submission 201949) | Peat permafrost microbial communities from Stordalen Mire near Abisko, Sweden - Palsa_T0_1 | ecosystem: Environmental > Terrestrial > Soil > Palsa > Peat permafrost | place: Sweden: Abisko...
AACTCGGCCGAGCCGGATTCCAGATCTTTGCCGCCAATGATCGGATGAACCAGGTTCTTATTGAACATCTTGAACCTGCCTGGAGGGCCAAACCGCCCGGCAAGGTCCGCACCATTGCGGCGATCTTCACGCATATGCACAATGTCCGCACCAAGTGGGTCAGGCTTACAGCTCCGCACCTGAAGGCTCCGCCACAGCTCAACCGCGCACACTGCACACCGCAGCAGGTCCGTGAGGGATTGGCCGAGAGCGCCGCTCGCTGCGCGGAGATGCTCGCTGAAGCGCTCGACGGTTGTGGGGGCCGCGTCGGGAAGTTTCGCAGAGACGGTTGGGCTCAGCCTTGGCCGGTTGGCCCGGAGATGCTGTGCTACATGCTTTCTCACGAAGCTCACCATCGCGGGCAGGTGTGTATGCTCGCACATCAGCTCGGATTCCCGTTGCCCAACGAGGTGGCGCATGGGATCTGGAATTGGGAAAAGCTATGGAAAGAGTCCGGAGCATCTGGCGGTCCCGGCTACGATTCCTAGAGAATCAATGCTCGGCTGGCTTATGGGCGCGGCAGGAGTCGGTGCACTCGTGTCGGCACTTTCGCTGGCCGTACGCAAGTCGGTAGTTGGGCTTACGCGCATGCTGCAGGTTTCGACCGCTGTCCTGGGAGGCGGGCTAATACTCTTAGGCCTGTCGCATACGTTATGGCTGTCGCTCCTATGGATGATGTTGGTCGGTTTTGGGATGCTCCAGGCTGCGTCCGTCAGCAATACGATCAACCAGTCACTGGTGCCTGAAGACAAGCGTGCCCGCGCGATGAGTTACTACACCACGGCCTTCTTCGGCTCGGCACCCTTCGGCAGCTTGTTGGGCGGCACGCTCGCTGACCGGATAGGGGCGCCACATACCGTCATGATTACGGGTGCGTTCTGCATTGCCGGATCCCTGTGGTTCACGTTTGAACTGCCGAAGATGAGAGCGGTCATGCGGCCGATCTATCAACAGATGGGTCTGCTGCCAGTGTATGCCGTAGCCCTGGCTCCCTCAGTTCAGTAAGCAAATTCAATGATCTTTCGAGTGACTTTAATCAAAGGAAACCAACAATGACCTGGCACAACTACATCGCTTGTTTCTTCGCTGCAATGTTTCTCACGAATGTCGTGCCTCACTTCGTACACGGCATCTCAGGGGACCCTTTTCCAACACCATTCGCTAAGCCTCCCGGAAAAGGACTGTCATCTCCTACGGTGAACGTCTTCTGGGCATTGTTCAATCTTGTCGTCGGTTACATCCTGTTTCGCGTTGGAAAGGTTGCGAGCGGAGGCTGCTTGTCCATGTTGATCTTCTTTGCAGGTATCGCTGCAATCAGCATTATGGCCAGTGTGAACTTTCAAAAGAAACATGCCAGGTAAGAGGCTGCACGAAAACGGCGAGTCGTGCCACAACTCCGCAATCGAAAGGAAAGACCATGCCTCTGACAACGCTTGATACTACCGCTGCCTTGATCGTCATCGACTTGCAAAAAGGTATCACCGCTTTGCCGCTTGTTCATCCTGCCGGCGAGATCGTTGCTCGCAGTGCCCAGTTTGCGCGGGTATTTCGCGAGCGAGGTCTGCCCGTCGTTCTCGTCAATGTGACGGCCGCGGCTCCTGGCCGTACCGATGCTGGACCTCGCACATTTGCGTTTCCGGACGACTGGACGGACTTTGTTCCAGAATTGGAGCAGCAGCCTGATGATTACATCGTCAGCAAGCAACGAGTAGGGGCGTTCATCGGTACATCGCTCGATGAAACGTTGCGCCAGCGCGACGTAACCCAAGTGTTCTTGACGGGAGTAGCGACCAGCAGCGGAGTGGAGTCCACGGCGCGCAGTGCGTACGATCACGGCTACAACGTTGTGCTTGTAGTCGATGCAATCACAGATCGCGACGCAGAGGCGCCCCGCTACTTCGTCGAGAAGATGTTTCCCCGGATCAGTGAGACAGAGACAACCGATAATGTGCTGAAGTTAATGTGGGCTAAAGCCAGCTTGTAAGCTTCTACCCAATAAACACCTTCCGCCCTAGCTCCTGAATAAGAGATATACCAGAGGATTTATCTGGACGCATCGAACCTGCGGACACCGCACCGTACACACTTTGCGCGTTGGCAAGGATACGCCACGGTCGCGCCGGTATCACTGCCCGTGATCTCCGCCGATTGAATCGAGATCATCGATCATCTCGGAGGGAATCTGTAGCGTTGCAGTAGTGAGATTTTCGCGAAGGTGTTCGACGGAAGACGTGCCAGGAATCAGCAAGATATTGAGCGAGCGCTGAAGAAGCCACGCTAGTGCTACCTGCATTGGGGTAGCTTGCAGGGTAGCTGCAGCTGCGTCAAGCGCCGACGACTGCAACGGACTAAAGCCTCCCAGGGGAAAGAACGGTACATAAGCTATACCTTGCCCTGCGAGGTCACTGATAAAGCCATCGTCATGCCGATGCACCAGGTTGTACAGGTTTTGCACGCAGACAATCTCCGTAATCGATTGACCCTCCGCCAACTGCTTGGGACTGACGTTACTCAGGCCGAGATGGCGAATCAGCCCCTGACGTTTGAGCTCGGCAAGTACAGTCAGCGGCTCTTCGATCAAACCCTCCGACGGGCCCATCACTCCACCAACCCGAAGGTTGACGACGTCCAGCGCGTCGACTCCGAGATTTCGCAGATTGTCATGGACGGCATCGCTCAGCTCTTGGCGCGAAAGCGCATGAATCCATGATTTGTCTTCACCACGTCGCGCGCCTACCTTGGTGACGATCACCAGCCCATTAGGATAAGGATGGAGCGCCTGCTTGATGATCTGGTTGGTCACATGCGGCCCATAAAAGTCGCTAGTGTCGATGTGGTTGACCCCTGCCGCAACAGCGTCTCGCAGAACAGCTAGCGCAGCGTCAACATCGCGGGGTGGCCCCCACACCTGCGGACCCGCAAGTTGCATGGCGCCGTAACCCATTCGGTTCAAGGTCATCGAGGTGCCGGGGAGTGTAAAACTGCCACCAAGATCCATCTGTTTCGTCATTCTGTCTCTCCTCTGGTTTGTTGCCACTTGCAGCAATCGTACTTACTTGTGGTTAGATGAAGAAACCTTCAGTTTAGGAGTTCGCATTTGCCTCAACCCTCACAAGCTGTCCTGGAACCACGTAAATCACCGGTTCAAGCCCGTTCGACTGCGAGCGTGGACGCGATTCTGGAGGCGACTATTCAGGTTTTGCTCCAGTTGGGGAAAGAAAAGCTGACCACGACAAAGGTAGCTTTCAGAGCTGGAGTGTCGGTCGGTACTTTGTACCAGTACTTCCCGAATAAGAGCTCACTGTTGCAAGCTGCACTGAGACGTCACATGGATGAGGTCACGGAGGCCATCGAACTCGTCTGTCACGAGCAGAAGGGGCATTCCCTCGAGCAGATGGCTACTGCACTGGTGACGACATTCGTCGATGCCAAGATGAGGGATGTCAAGACGAGCGTTGCGCTATCCTCAACTTGTCGCTTCGATGCTCCAAGGCGTCATGGTCGGGATAAGTCGAAGACTGCTGGAATCCGCTGCCCCTGAAAAGCAATACAACGCGTTGCGCCAAGAGATGATCTTCCTTGCGTGCGCTTACTTAAACGCGTGTTCTAAACGTCTTCAGGTTCATGGCCTCGATGCTTGAACGAGGGTAGGTAAATCAGCTGGGTTCGTACAGCGAGTTTTTAGCACCATCCCTCGGTAGAACCTTGCCGACAAACTCAAGTATTGCGGTGTTGAATTGCTCAGGTCTCTGCAGCGGAGCGAAGTGGCTTACCGCGTTGAGGACGCTGAATTCAGCGTTCGGAATGGCCTGGGCTAGATACTCTGCGTGTTCGCGTTTGATAAATTCGTCATGCTCGCTTTGCACGATCGCGACAGGCACGCTGATCTTCGCGAGATCGGGCGTAGAGTAGTTGGGTTGCGTCTGCTGCATCAGGGTGACATCTTCGACGAAGTCTCCGAAGTGCTCCGGCGTAGCTGATAGCTGGGCGTAGTCCTTCATGTGTCGAGCGAAGCACCGGTTCAGGGTTGGAGTGGCTTCAAATGGTTTTATGCCGCTCGGATCCATGTTGCAGGCGAAGAAGAACACGCCCGCAATACGTGACGGAACTTTCGCGGCGAGGATCAAAGCGGTGCACGCTCCGTCGCTCCACCCCACCAGTCCTGCTTTTTCAAGATGCAACACGTCCATCACTGCAAGGACATCGGATGCCATCAACTCATACGAGAACGGTCGCGTGTCGCGCGTGCTGCGGCCATGGCCACGGCTATCTATCAGAACGGCGCGATAGCCGCTCGTGATCAGCGCGGGAACTTGATTGCCCCAATTTCCACTATGGCCGAGTCCTCCATGTAACAGAATCACGGGTAAGCCGGCCCCATACGTGGTGTATCGGATTCGAGCTCCCTCGTGTTCGACGTACCCTTCGTCAGTTGTAACCGGCAACGGTGCGGCGCCGTCTGCTTCGAACTCCTTGAGATCGTCGTCGAAGACTTTCATCTCTCATCACCTATCTTCGCAAGCGCTTGGTGTATCCATCAGTACAACCGCGTCCGTTTCCTGTTCCCGTTCATTCTGCATCAAAATACATTGCACCGTCGGCGAACTCCAGCGCAGCAGTTCGTAGTTGCCAAGTACTATCGACTTCACGATCCGTTCCGGCAACATCCGCGACGGAATGCTGTCCCTATCGCGAATCCAAATCCGCCAAGCCCCACTGTCTGACCGGAGTTGCCGGGACAATTGTCGGTCAGGAGTCAGATTAGCAATAGGAACTCTATGCGACATCTCACTTATGTACTTCACAGGCACAACCGGATGCATGGTATCGGCCGTTTCCTTCGACCGTGCCTCCGTGGCCATACATGTTCCGTGGCCGCACCCAGTCTCCAAGAGAGTGGTGGGGTCCGTTCTCATCGCGTCCCTTCGGCATCACATCGAGAAACGCATATGCCCCAAGAAACTGTTCGCCGCCTCGGCCGAACGTCGAATAGGTGTGGAAGATCTCGCCTTTGTCGTCTTTGTAAAAGACGCTGTTGCCTGACAAGTCCTCAATGCCAAAGCTCATGGGAGCGAAGTTATAGAAGGCATCTCCTGCCGTCATCTGCTCCGGGCGAAATGAGACGTTGAAGTCGTAGTTGAACTCGTTGTTGTAGGACGATACCCAGGGGAAGTGCCAATCCATCCTCTTGCGGAGGACCTCTATCTCCGCGATGGGCGCGCGTGCGATGGCTACGTAAGAGATGTCATGGTTTTCAAGATGGGGAAGTATACCTTCCACATGATCGACCTCGAAGGCACATCCGACACATTGTCGCGTCTGACCGGGACCCATCATGAAGTGTTTGATGAAGAGCTGGCTACGATTGCTAAATAGCTGACTCAACGTCACCTTTCCGGCAGGGCTGTCGAAGACATACTCCTTTTCGATCTTCACCCAAGGCAACGCGCGCCTTTCCTCACTCAGTTGATCATGCTGTTTTTGAAAGGCTTTTTCTTTAGCGAGTAACGCGATGCGCTGCTGCAGCCATTCGTCGCGTGTGACGATGCGCTGTGAAGTTGCAAGGTTTTCATCTGGTCGAGTGACTTCCTGAAGCTGTGAGCTTTGGTTCATGGCTGTTTCTCCTGTCTGGGTTTGAAGAGCGTTGGATCCTGGTGCGAAGAGTCCGGACAAACTGCGCGATGAAAGCTGCGCCGGCTGCGATCTGGGTTGCAGTTGCAATGCATGCTGGGCACATATGCTATCCCTCGACTTTTGTCGGTACGAATCACGTCACGAAAATGCTCTCTACAGCGCTACAAAGCCAAGTCCTTTCGGGGCGGGGAATCGTCCCGCCTCGAACCAAATCCTCGACCGCACTAAGCCCCAAACTGCCTCAGGTGATGGTCCAGATGCTGATACACCAACGCCGCCCATTCCACCGGCGTCAGTGGCCCAAAAAAGAAGTGCGGATGCTTCGTGCATCTGGCGGGTCCGCCTGCTGCAAAGCGGGTAATCGATCCGAGCAGCCGCTGCCTCTCCACCACGAAGTCCCTTTCATCCGCCACTATGCAGCTCTTCTCTGTCATCGAATTGTGGCGCATTGGCTCCCCCTTCACTATCAGCGATCTCTTCGCCAACGGGCCGAGCAGCCGCCCAATCAGGATTCGCGGCGGAGATATCTCCCCCTCCGCCATCCCTATTCCCGCGGTGCAGTGCGCCAGTGCCTGCGCTGGATTCATCTTGCCCCACAGCCGCTCGCTATCCGGCCGCAGCTGCGCAATCCGCTCTTTCACTTCTTCCACTCTTACCGGTTCAAAGAGATTTTTCATGCGAAAGTCCTTAGCTAACCCAAATTGATCATCGGCGGCATTACTTCTGAGCAGCAGATCGAATTCTGGCTATCAGATCGTCCCAGCCTCGTTCGACCTGAGTGTCGTGAGGGATCTGTCCGATCGCTCTGTGTGTGAACCTGAGCCGAGTAATCCCGTTCTCTTCGGTAAGCCGGTACTGCACATTCGAGATCGCGGGGTACGACATAAATAAAGGTCCGCAGATCTCCAGTAATGTTGGCGGCTTAATCGCCTGTACGGTGCCCCAGAAGTGCCCCGCATCGCCTCCGAGATCGCGATACCATCGGCCTCCAGGCCACGCTTCAAGCTTCATTGGCATGGGCCCTGTTCCTGGCGCCTCATTCTCGGGCCCCATCTGTTCGAGAACGGTCTCAAAGACCACCCCGATCGGCGCCGCGATCTCCTCTTCTTTCACGATCTCTAGCGCGTGAACCGTCTGTTCCGTAATCGTTGCAGACATATTACCTCCTGTTTCAAACCTTTGGGTCCGGCGGTTTGTTTTCGCGTTCAATTTTATCCATAGCCTTTTGCTCGGCCCGTTGCTTAATGCGGCTCAGTTGATGGGTCCAATAGCGCTCATAGGCCTTCACCCAATCGTGAACGGGCTTCAGCTGCGCCGCGTGCAGCCGGTACAACCTGTGTTGCCCCCGCTTGACGACGGTTACAACCCCAACCTTGCGCAGCACGCCGAGGTGCTTGGATACCGCTGGCTGCGCGATCCTTACCCGTGCAACTACATCGTTGACCGCCCACTCCTGGCCATCGTTAAGAAGGCCGATGATCTCTCGACGCCGCGGCTCGGCGATTGCGTTAAAGACGTCGGTAGTGGTTGCTGCTCTAGCCATGCAATCTTTGTATTCCTATATAGGAATATATGTCAAGCAAAGTATTTTGTTTTTTCGGAGAAGCTTGCCATCAACGACTCACAGAACGGAATCGGATCGGTGCCGGACCGCTCCAGTTCGCGATCCATCAGAAAGCTCGATCTGGACTGCATCCCGAGGCCTCTCAGGGCTTTATGGAAGCTGTCGCAGGCTCGTCGACCGTAAGGATTCGATCAGCAGGAACGTTATCCAGCCTCTGGACAATACCGCTAGGCCAATGGATCTCAATCGATTTCGCCATAGTGTCTGATCCGAGCCCAAAGTGCGCACGCTTGTCGTTGGAAGATAGATAACTGCCTGCGGTCGTGACGGTGACATACTGCGAGCCGGCGGAGGTGTTCAGCTTGATCATGGCGCCGATTCCATCTCGATTGCTGCGATGGCCTACGAGCGATAGCGTGAGCCAGTGGTTTCCTGTCACCGTCTCATTGCGCAATAGATAGGCTGGCCCACCGTTGGTCGTCACCACGGCGTCGACGCGCCCGTCATTGTCGATATCTCCAATCGCCATTGCGCGTCCTACCCAGGCTTGGTGGAAGACCTCGCCCGACTGTGCAGAGACGTCAACAAATCCCTTGCCAGTGTTATTCGCCAGAAGCATCGGCTCTTTATAGCGGAGTTGAGGAAAGTTGAGTTCAATAGTATCCAGATCGTGGCCTTGAGCGATGAGCAAATCCTTGCGCCCATCGTTGTCATAGTCCAGAAACCGGATTCCCCAGCCAGAGTGCAACAGGCTCATGCCTCCGATGCCACTTATATAGCTGTCGTAGGTGAAACTGGAATCCCCGTTGTTGCGATAAAGAGCGTACTTCTGGTTGGCAAGGTTGGTGATGACAAGATCGGGTAGACCGTCATTGTCATAATCCTGGAAGTCGACGCCCATGCCAGCGTAGGTCCTTCCATCGCCGTCGACTGCGATCTCTGAAGGCAGACCAACCTCTTCGAAGGTACCATCACCTTTATTGCGGTAAAGAAACTGGGGCATAGAGTCATTGGCAATCACAATATCAATCTTTCCATCGCGGTCGTAGTCGGCAATCGCAATACCAAGACCCTTCCCGAGCTTGTCGAGCCCGCTTTTGTTCGCAATTTCCGTGAAATGGCCGTTTCCGTCGTTATGGTAGACAAGAGGGGAGATAGCAGGAAAGATGTCCGGGTGACAATAAGATCGATAACCTTCACGGTGTTCTCCGCACCAGACGTCATCAAAATCCCACCGCACATAACGCAGTACGACAAGATCGAGCAGGCCATCATTGTCCAGATCGACCCACGCGGCGGAGGTAGACCACCCGCTGCCGCCAGTGCCGGATTTTTCTGTTACGTCCGTAAAAGTTCCGTTGCCATTGTTGTGATAAAGGCGGTTTCCGCCATAAGCCGTCACGTAGAGATCTTCATAGCCGTCGTTGTCGTAATCCCCCGCCGCGACACCCATGCCATAGCCAATCCCTTGTAGACCAGACTTCTCGGTAACATCGTCAAACGTGCCATCTTTCTTCTGATGAAATAGACGATTCCAATATTTGGGGTCGGTCTTTTGCGGGATGGTTCCTTTAGGCGTAGGGTCAGCGAGTGGAGCTCCATTGACAACGAAGATATCTAGAAGTCCATCGTTGTCGTAGTCGAGAAGGGCGACTCCCGATCCCATCGTTTCGAGAAGGTATTTCTTCGAGGTATGCGATGCTTGTCCTAAGAACGCAAGGTGGCTCTTGGTCGTGATATCGATGAAGCGACCTGGCGTGGAAGCGGTTTGCGACGCGGTTGAAGAATCGTTCGACTTTGAGCTCGTTGCAAGTTGCACCTGCGCTGGGGCGGTGAGGGCCGGTGCTAAGAAACAAAAATTTAAGAGGCTACCGACGAGAATGCAGATGAGCGAACGGCAAGAAATTTTGTTTCGCATTAAGCCCCTTGCCAACTTACGAACGAAGATATGAAATGCATTGCCGATCTTACCTTGTACCCGTACTACCAGGGCAGTACGCGATCTCTTCCGCCATTGAATGGTTGCTTTTACCTCGACCACATTGCTATTACTATATTTTTCAAACTCAATTCGGTATAGCTGACCCTGCTCTACATCCAGTGAGAAGGTCTGGGAATCAGCACCTGGGACATGTTGCTGTGCTGTAGCTGCAGGGTTCGACACGAGCATTGATTTCCAACCCTTAGGAACGCGAAATCTATGCCGTCCCGTCCGTAATGCAAGCCCCTGGGCGGATACCAGCTTACCTTGATTCCATGCGACCCCAACCTCCAGCCCTCCACAGGCGCAGAGTCCCTGAACCGAACCTTCCTGCCAAGCTGCAGGGAGTGCCGGCAGCAATGCTATCTCGTTCTCATGGCTTTGTAACAACATTTCTGCGATGCCTGCTGCGGTTCCGAAGTTCCCGTCAGTCTGGAAGATACTTCCATGCCGTTCCGGGCGCGTGTCGAAGAGGTTGACAGTACTGTGCTCAACCAGCAACTTCAGCCAGTCCCACGCCTTGCGTTACGAGAAACATAAAGTTCATGGAGGTTTACAACACTTTATGAGATACGGCTCTCGGTCGCGGTTCTGTGTTTGGCTTGCCTTGGCTGTCTTCCCGTTAGTAGTACAAGGCACCCCGGTTATGCGAGTGTGACACGGGTCATCGTAGATGGAGGATCAGCCAGCGACGGAGGAGAATCCTTGTGCTTCGGTGTATTCATCTCCTCACACTGATTACACGTATCGAGGCGTATCCAGATTTAGAGCAGAAGGATGCCGATACATTCGAGGCAGCGGTGGATCAAATGACGCCGTATGATGTGTCAGCCATACTAAATAGGCCGCAACATCTCATCTGTGGAGACGACATTGAAGGCATTAGTTCTTTCGGAATACAAGCATCTTGAGCTGCTCGAAGTGGAGCGGCCAACTGTTGGCGCTGGAGAGTTGCTCGTGAAGGTGCGTGCTTGCGGCATCTGCGGCAGCGACGTGCACGGCTATGACGGAAGTACTGGACGTCGCCTGCCCCCTATAATCATGGGCCATGAGGCTGCGGGCCTGGTGGAGGCCGTCGGGGAGGGAGTGACCGGTTTCTCAATAGGCGATCGCATCACCTTCGATTCCACTGTGTACTGCGGAAGCTGTTTCTTCTGTCAGAAGGGGCAGGTGAATCTTTGCGACAACCGTGAAGTGATCGGTGTATCCACACCGGATTTTCGCCGCATGGGTGCCTTCGCTGAATATGTCACCGTGCCCTCGCGCATTGCCTATCATCTTCCGGACGATATGCCGTTTACGCATGCCGCACTCATAGAGGCTGTGTCCGTGGCCGTCCACGCCGTATCGTTAACCCCGATCCAACTGGAAGATACGGCAGTGGTGGTGGGGGCTGGAATGATTGGGCTTCTCACGCTGCAGGCGACGAAGCTTGCAGGGGCCGGGCGCGTGTTCGTGATGGATGTCGACGAGGCCCGTCTGGACCTGGCGAGACGAATGGGTGCGACGCACGTCATCAACTCAAGAGATCCGAAGGCAGCTATTGCGGTCGTATTCGAGGCAACACAGGGCTGCGGTGCCGACGTGGTGCTGGAGTGTGTTGGAACGTCGCCCACCGTCAAGCTCTCGCTAGATTCGGTGCGCAAGGGAGGCTCGGTGACTCTGGTTGGCAACGTCGCACCTACCGTTGATCTGGCTCTGCAGCTAGTCGTCACAAAGCAGATCCGGCTGCAGGGTTCATGTGCCTCAGCGGGCGAGTATCCTGCATGCATCGCCCTGATGTCGCGCGGCGCGATTCAGGTAGAGCCGCTGCTGTCCGCTATAGCTCCGCTTGAAGAGGGAATTGCGTGGTTCAAACGCCTGTACGCGAGAGAGCCTGGACTGTTGAAAGTAGTTTTGGAGCCTTAACGAAATGAGTGAAAACCTCTTCGATCTATCAGGAAAAGTAGCACTTGTTACAGGGACCAGCCGGGGCCTGGGGCAGTACTTCGCTCGAGCGCTGGCGCGGGCTGGCGCCGATATCGCAATGACTAGTCGCAACCGGTCCACACTGGCGCCCTTCGCCGCTGAGATTGAGGCGCTGGGACGCCGCACCTTCTCCGTCGACCTGGATGTGCGTGACGAAGCCAGCATCCGCAACGCTGTTGCAGAGGTGCAGCAATACTTCGGCCACATCGATATTCTGGTGAACAATGCCGGCTGCAACATTCGCAAGCCAGCCTTGCAGGTGAGCTGGGACGATTGGAACACTATTCTGGACACCAACCTGCGAGGCTCATTTTTCGTTGCACAGGCGGTGGCAGCTGGCATGATTGAGCGCGAGTATGGTCGAATTATCAACATCGGTTCGGTCACCTCCGTGGCCGGTTATGCGGGCCTGGGGCCATACGGCGCGTCGCGCGGCGGCGTGCGTCAGCTTACGATGAGCCTCGCGGACGATTGGGGCAAGAGCGGTGTTACTGTGAATTGCCTGGCGCCAGGCTGGTTCCAAACGGAGCAGAACAAAGTCCTCTATCAGAACGAAGAATGGGTGAAGTATCTGTGCGACCGCATTCCCATGAAGCGGCCTGGACGTCCGGACGATCTCGACGGCGCGGTTGTCTTCCTGGCTTCTGAGAGCAGCCGTTACATCACGGGACAGACGCTTCTGGTGGACGGCGGCATCTCAACTGGCGCTACCAAGGCGACGGTATAGACGACCGTACTCCGCGCTGATTCGAGCACGACACTACCTCCCCACTTCAACTCAATCGTGTGAGATTGAGTTTCCTGCTTGCCCAATAAATCGCCTTGGTACCTAATTCCGGAGCGTAGGCTCTCTGAAAAATCGGCGGAGTGGAGCTGCTACAGCTTGCAACAGCGATATCATGAGGAATCTCAAGGTCCGCAACTGAGCCTCTTCGCTCCTGTGTCTCCCATCACCTGTTCATCGAATGTGTTTCGTACAACGGCTGCTGGGTGTACGAAACACGACAGTCAACGAAGTGCAGCCTCAGCTGTGTTACTGAGACCTCAATAGGGTTAGTGTCTTAGGTCGCCGAATCGATTCGTTCCAGCCCCTCGATAATTTGCTTGCCTACTGCTGCATTTATCGTTTACTGTAACGAGAGTTTCCAAACGCGGTTTCAAGCATATGTTAATCGGGCAACGTTCTGGGCAAGTCGGAGGGACTAGATGCGCTATCGAAGACTCGGCCAGACAGACCTCGAGATGTCTGTCCTCGGGTTTGGGGCATCCCCGCTGGGGAACGTGTTCTCGGTAGTTGATCCGGCGGAAAGCACACGCGCAGTTCACCAGGCGATTGATTGGGGAATCAATTTTTTCGATGTATCGCCCTACTATGGTGCGACCTTGGCTGAGCAGCGACTGGGAACTGCCCTGGTCGGACGACGGAACGAAGTAATCCTTACAACCAAGTGTGGGCGCTATGGCGCAAACGACTTCGACTTCTCCCCTCGCACGATTGTCGATGGAGTCGATGCTTCGCTGGCACGCCTGAAGACCGACTACATCGATCTGCTTCAGGTTCACGATGTAGAGTTCGGCAATGTTGAACTGATCGTCACAGAGACCTTACCGGCCCTGCAAGGTTTGCAGCAGATAGGAAAAGCACGCTACATCGGCATCACTGGCTACTCCTTGGAGACACTCATTACGATTGCCAAACTAGCTCCTATCGATTCGATCCTGAGCTATTGCCGTTACAACTTGATGGTGCATGACATGGATAAGACTCTAACCCCGCTCGCGAAGAAAAAAGGTATCGGGCTCATCAATGCATCGCCGCTACACATGGGCATCCTAAGTCCCAGTGAGATCCCAACCTGGCATCCTGCCCCGCCCGAGATTCAGGCTGCTGGCCGCCGCGCGGATGAGATCTGCAAATCTCATGGTCTGCGGCTAACAGAAGTTGCGCTCCGCTTCTCCCTCGCACATCCCTACGCCGCCTCCACGCTCGTAGGCATGTCGAACGTCAAGCAACTCGAAGAGAATCTGCGAGCCCTTGAGCCCTCCGACGATGCGAGTGTAATTGAAGAGATCGTCACAGCTATCGGATCCAACTTAAACTATGTGTGGCCGTCCGGCCGCACCGATTACGTCGAATCGTCCGCTCGAACAAGGTCTATTTCCAGTAGACTACGCAGTGACTGCGATCATCAGCCTTGACGAAGTCCCTGAGTCTTTGGCCGCGTGGAGTAGCGACACTTCACGCTTTTCCAAGATCATGGTCCAGCTCGATTAGCGTGCTAGCTCGTTCCCGCGCTGGCATCTCTCCAAAGAGGAATGCATGATTCCTGTCACACATCAACAAGCCGCCGCTTCGCTCTCCAAAAACGACTTGCCCTTGATCGGTCCAGGTCAGAAGGTTCCATTCGCTCTCGTGACATCGTTGTTTTTTCTTTGGGGCATACCGAACAACCTCAATGATGTGCTGATTGGCCAGTTTATGAAGTCATTCACACTCAGCCGCTTTCAGGCTGGCTTGGTCCAGTCAGCCTTTTACCTCGGATACTTTCTGCTGGCCATGCCTGCTGCGTTGCTGATGCGCAAAGCCGGTTACAAAACAGGCATGATCGCCGGGCTCATGCTCTTTGGAGTAGGCGCGTTTCTCTTCTGGCCAGCCGCTCTGTCGATGCGTTACGAATTCTTTCTTGGAGCGCTCTTCGTCATGGCAGGTGGCCTGGCCTTTTTGGAGACAGCGTCCAACCCGTTCATCACTCAAATAGGCGATTCCTCTGGATCCGAGCGGAGACTGAATCTGGCTCAGGCATTCAATCCTTTAGGCGCGATCTCGGGAGTTCTGCTTGGAACGATCTTCATCTTTTCCGGCATTGAGCTGTCGCCACAAAGCATCGCTGCGAGCCAAGCAAACCATACGTATGAGGCCTATCTCAGGTCGGAGACACTTCGTGTCGTCAGCCCATATATGGCGCTGGGTATCATAGCGTTCGTGTTAGCGGTAGTCTTCCTTCTCACGAAGTTTCCTAAGATCGCCGCAGAATCGACAGCGGCAGAGGAGAGTGAAGGTCGCTTCTCCGAACTATTGACGAAACGGCACTTCCTGCTGGCCGTGGCCACACAGTTCATGTACGTCGGCGCACAGGTAGGCACGTGGAGTTACTTCATCCAATACGTCCAAACCTACGCCCATCAGACGCAGAAGCTTGCCGGCTTTTTTCTTACCGGAACTCTCGTTGCATTCGCACTCGGGCGGTTCTCCTCGGCATGGATCATGCAGCGAATTCCACCCGCAAAACTGATGGGCACCTACGCAGTATCCAACGTTGCGTTGGTCGCATTGGCCATCGCCTTTCCAGGCTGGGTAGGACTTTGGGCCATCTTTCTCACCAGCTTCTTTATGTCTGTCATGTTCCCAACTATCTTTGCGCTTGGTCTCCGAGGCCTCGGCCCCAACACGAAGATTGGAGGCTCTCTCCTCGTCATGTCGATCATCGGTGGCGCCGTTCTAACTCCGGTCATGGGACTGATCTCGGAGATTGGCCATAGCATCGCTCTCGCTTACATTGTGCCGCTGCTCTCGTATATATGTGTCGCTCTTTTCTCCTTTCTCGCCAGTGGACCTCGTGCGCTGCGCGATCTTGAGACCCATACCTAAGCCTTGGAGATGGTCACGACTGAAACCCCAAGCTCCCTTCGCGATATCTTTCATGCGCATAGTCATAGTTAGGGACGTGTTTGGAAACCACCATTATTGCAGCAAATGCTGCTAGGTCGCAGATCCACTTCTTCGTCGCGATCACCATTGCAGAACTCAATCCGGGGCCATCCTTTACTGCCTCGATATAAATCTTGCCCGGCATCTTTGTGGACTGCACAATCACCTGCGCCTGCCCGTTGAAGAGCGAACGTTTTGGCTCCTTATCGCTCTCCTGGCGGGACGGGTCACTGTCGCCACACCGATGTCGTTACGCAGTCGGTCGGTGGTGTTCCCCGCGGGTCTCAGCCAAGTGCCCTCTCCCTCACTGCACGCGATGGCACGCAGAAGACATCTTGCCAGCAAGCGAGTCAGACGAAAAAGTGATTCCGCGCCCCGCAGCGTCCCACCAGATGTACTCTCCGGCTGCATACCGTGCACCCGAGCCAGAGACTACGTTCGCAAAGATCAGCGAATTTCCGCCGACAGGAACGATAGCAAGGCTGTTTCCCGCGCCATTCAGGTACTCGACAGAAAACACCCCGGCAGGAAGCCCCATCTTGCTCCCCTGGGCATCGCATTGGACCTTCACGGTGTTTCGTGAGATCGGTTGCGACCCGTTCAAGTGAATCGTCAAGTCGGTTGCTCCTGCCAAAGCGCTGCAGGATAAAATGGCTGTTCCAATCAAAGTCTGCTTCCACATCCCCTTCATACGTTCACCTCCCGTGGCTCCCCGAGCGACTAACCAGATGCGAACATCATAATGTCCCGCAACCGGATCTGCGCTAAACCTTTCACCATTCCCAAAACGGGAATCACTCAAAAATAAACCCAGAATCCGTGGCTTATTTTTTAAGCCTGAAAAGTGGCTGTCGACTCACCACGTTTACCATGCATTCCACCACAAATCGACCAGAAAAATACCACGTTCTGCGGGCCACTTTCGCCCAAAACCCCCGCAAAAACGGGCAAAAGCCAGCCAGAAAAAATACAGCGTTCCGCATATCCAGATACGCTGAATTGGCCTGAATTTTGTTCGGATTTCGTACCGAGCTAAGCTTCGCGAAACCGATAGCCTATATGGCTTTCGGTCAGAATATACGTCGGGCGCGCAGAATCGTCTTCAATCTTCTTTCGAAGCTGATTGATCAGGACGCGGAGATACTCCCGTTCGTTGCCATATTCCGAGCCCCAGATAGAAGTCAGCAGGAGATTGTGGGGAATAGGGCGGCCTGCGTGATCCATCAAATAACGCAGCATCTCGAACTCCTTCGGAGTAAGGTGAATCTCTTGTCCCATCTTCTCGACACGACGGCGACCGGGGTCAAGCATGACGGAGCCAATCACAAGAGCGGCATCAAAAGGAGTCGCCGATGATCTAGAACGTCGTATCGCCGCACGCAGACGTGCAGTTAATTCCCTGATCTGGAAGGGCTTGGTCACATAGTCGTCGGCGCCAGCATCGAGTGCCTCCACCTTGTCATCCTCTTCATCGCGCACCGTCAGCATGATGATGGGAAGACGAGGATAACCCTGGCAGATTCGACGGCATGTTTCAATGCCACCCATGCCGGACATATTGATGTCGAGCAGCACCGCATCATAATCAATCATGCGTAGCCGCATGAGAGCCTCTTCGCCGTTGCTGGCTTCTCCAATCACGAACCCCAGAACACTCAGAGTCTCAAACAGGCTCTGTCGAATTCCCGCATCGTCTTCGACGACGAGCACATTGCTTCGCTGTTCCATGTTCAATTCCCCTTTGTGATCCGTGGTAGAGTAAGAAAAAACTTAGTCCCTGTCAGCAGATCACTATTCACCCATACGCGCCCTTGATGTGCTTCTGTTATTCGCCTGACGACAGAGAGACCAATGCCCGTGCCTGAAGCCATGCGAGCCGAGCCCGGACTGCGATAGAAACGGTTGAAGACCTTTTCCCGTTCCTCGTGCGGAATAAAAGAGCCCTCATTCCGAATACTAATGACCGTCTCTACCTGCTCTTGTTGAACATCAACCGTGATGGAAGCGCCGGGAGCTCCGTATTTGGCGGCGTTATCCAGCAGTTGAGAGAGCGCCATCGTCAGGAGCTGCCTGTCTGCCCACACCGTACACCGCTGTATCCTGGGCTCGATATGGACTGGGTGCGAGTTTAGTTCCGCTGACAATGATTCGATGTTGTTCTGTATGAGCTGCGTGAGATCGATCTGCTCACGTCTCACTTTGAGATCTCCTTTGTCGATCCTGGCGGTACTGAGCAGATGTGTCGTGAGATCATTCAGATGGCCAGCGTGTTGATCTATCAGGACGACGAGCTTCTTTTCGGTGCCGGATAGAGTGTTCATTTCAAGTAACCCTGAGCTTGAGCTTCGGATCGTTGTCAACGGTGTCTTGAAAGCGTGTGCAAGACCATCAAGAACGGCCGAACGAAGTTGCTCGCTCTGTCGAGAGGCCTCTGCACTACTCTCCGCCGAGAAGGATCGTGCCCTCTCAATTGCCACAGCTGTAAGCGAAGCAGTTGCTTTAATGGACGCAGCATCGAGGGAATGCCCGAATAAGATCAGCGAGCCAATGGGTCGCGTGCCCGAGTAAAGGACTCGTTGAGAGTACTCTGTCGTCGGATTATCTTCATTGACTTTGGAGTTGCAGGCGGAACGAAGTTCGTCTTCGGGGGCGTTACAGATACCGCTCGTGGACAAATGCAGATCATGAGTGTTCCACAGAGCAACTCCCTTTATCTGAAGGATGGTTTGAATGAATCTTGCGAGCTGCTGATCGACCGGTCTCTGATGATCGAGAAGAAGGATATTCTGACTCAGTTCATACAGTTTCTGCAGACGTGATCGGTGCATCTCGGATTCACGAGCGTGAAGACTGACCTGGTTTGAAAGGCGGCTAACGAGTAAGGCGACACTTTCGAAAGTGATCAGAGCCACCCAGTCATGGGAGTCAGCAATGTAAAACTGGAACAGTGGTTGAGTGAAGAAGTAGTCCAGACAAACCACAGATAGCAAAGATACGATGCTGGCCTCAAGAAAGCCCCATCGCAAAGCAATGGCGGTCACCAGAAAGAGATGGATCGAGGTTGCCGAGGATAAATTGAAATGAAATCGGTAGGCGACCCAGGTGATAAGCAGCGCTGACATAATTCCAGAGCATATTCTGATGGCGATATTGCGAATAGTTTTATTAAGCATCTCTTTTGCAGCCAATAGAAATCAGATTCTAGTCTCGAGCCCATAAAGAACTCGTAAGTAAGGAATTTATGCATAGTTTATGAACTTCACGATTCACTGGATGAGGCCGGTAGATATCCGGTCTCACGAGGTGATTCAAATGAAATATATAAGAGGCCTTTCTCAATCCGATTCAATGGTCGTTATTAGAAGAGGAGCGTGTCGCGAAGGCAATACGACAGAAGCTTGCAGCAATCTAAAAAACAACTTTCTCGTCTCGACAAGACAGAGTAGCCTGCCGAAATTGCGGGCTATCTATTTGCATTTACTTCCGGCTCTTGTTTTAGCGCTGCTCCTGAATGCTGTGCACACTTCTTTTGGGCAATCCACTTTTGGCAGTGTGAGGGGTATTGTGCAGGACAATTCAAGTGCTAGCGTCGCCGATACAGAAGTTGTATTGCACAGCATGGATGAAAATACTGAGCGAACAGTGGACGCCGATGCATCGGGAAGCTTTATCTTTGAAAATGTGAAGGCCGGCAAATATAGTGTCCGCGCGAAGCATGATGGATTTGCGGATACGGTACTCACCGGGATC
>Ga0302324_100011002_pt1 | contig 18640 bp, 12 predicted proteins | sample Palsa_T0_1_FD_201949 | JGI IMG/M metagenome (GOLD analysis project Ga0302324, IMG submission 201949) | Peat permafrost microbial communities from Stordalen Mire near Abisko, Sweden - Palsa_T0_1 | ecosystem: Environmental > Terrestrial > Soil > Palsa > Peat permafrost | place: Sweden: Abisko...
CCGGCCGCGCTGACGTTCGTGTCATCCTTGACTTTCAGTTTCGATTTCAACGCGCGCAATCGTTCTTCGAGATCCTCTTTCGGCAAACCGTTCACCACTGCCGAATACATCTGCACGAACCGCCGGTAAGCGTCCCACGCAAATCGTTCGTTATTCGTGGCGCGCGCTAACCCTTCGACCGACTTATCGTTCAGTCCCAGGTTCAGGACCGTCTCCATCATTCCGGGCATGGAGCGCGCCGAACCGGAGCGCACGCTCACCAGCAAGGGATTCACCGCGTTCCCGAGTTTTTTCCCGGTGAGCTTTTCCAGTCTCTTCAAATACTTCACCACTTCCGCGCGAAACTCCTTCGGATATTTCCCTCCGTACTTGAGGTAGTAGCCGCAGGTCTCCGTGGTGATCGTGAATCCCGCGGGCACCGGCAGCCCGATGCGGGTCATTTCCGCAAGGCCGGCGCCCTTGCCTCCGAGCAATTCGCGCATCGCGCCTGTTCCTTCCGCCTTGCCCGCCCCGAAGAAATACACGTATTTCATCCCTGCCTCCAAGTCGTGGTGAGCCCCAAAAAAAAGTTAAGCGAAGCTGAACCCTATAAAATAAATCGCCGTAGCCAGAGCGATCCTTCGTCAGCCCGACATTTCGTGTTTCACTTTAAGGAACGCCGAGTCATCGGATTCCCACCGACCATCATCGGGCAATCAAACCTCGGCTGCGCTCCATGATTCCCGTCGTCCGTCCGACACCTCATGTTTCATCTGAACCAACGCCGACACCCCCGAATTTGCCGCCGCCGCGTCCCGCACTTCGGCGAATCGGGCGAATTCGCGTCCATCCATCCGGCTTCGCCGCCGAATGCTCCGCGCCACTCACCCGCCTTTGGCCGTCATCCAGAGGAGCGCCTTTCGCGACGAAGGATCTCTCTTCGATTGTTACGCCGAGCGCAAAAACTCCGCCGCACTTCCCACCCGCCGTTACGCCGGCGAATTCCCTCGTCCTTCCTCCCCGCCCAGCTCCGAAAAATCCGCCACCGTTGAAAACTCCTTCAACAAATTCGCGAGCAGCGCGATACGGTTCGCCCTCACATTCTTGTCTTCAACCATCACTAGGACTTTGTCGAAGAATTCATCGATGGCCGGCCGCAGCTCCGAGACCGCCTCAAGTGCTTCTCGATATTTCTTGTTTTTCTTCTTCGCCCGCGAAGCCTCTCCAATCCGCTGCGCCGCCGCGTACAGTTCCTTCTCCGCCGGCTCCCAGAGCAATTCCGCGTTCACCGTCGCGTGCGCGCTCTCGCTCCCTCCCGCCGATTTCTCCAGAATATTCTTAATTCGCTTGAACGACGCCGCCAGCGGCGCAAAATTCTTCATGTTCCGGATCGCTTTAACCGCCGCCACCCGCTCCGCCGCGTCCACCAGATCGTCCGCGCCCGCCGCGAACGCTGCGTTAATCTCGTCGTAGGCGTACCCGCCCTTCTCCCGCAGCATGAATTTCGCCCGTTCCAGCAAAAACGCCAACACTTGCTTCTGCACGGCTTCGGCCGCCTCAATCTTAGGTGCGTGCTCTTTAAGCCCCTTCGCCGCCGCCGAAATTGCCGCCGATAAAGACATGGGCAGTTTCCTTTCGAGAATAATCTTTACCACCCCCTGCGCCGCCCGCCGCAAAGCGAACGGATCACTCGACCCGGTAGGCACCGCGCCCACCGCGAAGAATGCCACCAGCGAATCCAGCTTGTCCGCCAGCGCCACCGCGCACCCCGTCAAATTTCGCGGCAGCGGATCATCAAGTCCCACCGGCTTGTAATGATCGTAAACCGCCCACGCAATTTCATCGCTCTCGCCCTGTGCCCGCGCGTATAGCCCTCCGACAATTCCCTGCAACTCCGTGAATTCCCGCACCATTTCCGTGACCAGATCGCATTTCGCCAGCTCCGCCGCGCGGTCCGAGCCCGCCACATCCGCCTGCGACACGCCGCCGCTGAACCATTGCTCCGCCAGCCACCGCGCCAGTGCCCGCATCCGCTCGACTTTATCGGCATAGCTTCCCAAACGCGATTCGTAGGTGACCGCCGTGAGTTTCGGTAATTGATCTGCCAGCCGCGTCTTCTGGTCCGTCTCCCAGAAAAATTGCGCATCCGCAAAACGTGCTCGCAGCACCCTCTCGTGTCCCGCGCGCACCAGGCCCTTCGCGTCGCCCGGCAGGTTGATCACCGCCAGAAAGTGCGGTGCCAGCTCTCCGCCTTTCGATTCCACGCCGAAATATTTCTGATGATCGCGCATCACCGTAAGCAGAATCTCGTCCGGCAGCGAAAGATACGCCGGATCAAAATCGCCAATGATGACGGACGGATACTCGTTGAGATAGGTCACCATCTCCAGCAGATCCGCGTCTTCATGCGTCCGCAAACTCTTCTTCGCCGTGATCGTCCGAATTTCCGCATCAATTTTCTTCCGCCGCGCCTCGGGCCGGCACAGCACAAAATTCTTCCGCAACTTCGCTTCGTAATCCTGCGGCCCATTCAGCGCAATTTTCGAGCTTCCCAGGAATCGATGCCCTTCCGTATGCGCCCCCGCCGCCACATCCGCGAACGAAAATGGCACGATCTTCCCGTTCAGCAACGCCACAATCCAGCGCACCGGGCGGATAAATCGCGCCTTCCCGATTCCCGTCCAGTGCATCGACCGCGGCCAGGAAATTTCCGCAATCACCTGCGGCAAAATCGTCGCAAGAATCTGCGCCGCCGGCTTCCCCGTCACGAACTGTTTCGCCGCCAGGTACTCGCCCTTCGGCGTCTGGATAATGGTCAACTTCGAAACCGCCATGCCCTGCTTCTCCGCAAAACTCATGGCCGCACGGGTCGGCTCGCCGACATTGTCGAACGCGATTGCCTTCGGTGGCCCGGTAATCTCACGCACCACATCTTCTTGTTTTAGTCGAAGATTTTTGGCGATGGCTACCAACCGCCGCGGCGCACCGAACGTTTCAATTAAACCTCCCGCCGCACCCTCACCCATAAGTGCGTTCGCCATAAAATATTTCTCAAGCAACGCTTTAAGTTCCGCACACGCCTTAACAATCATTCCTGCGGGAATCTCTTCGCAGCCAATCTCCAGCAAGAGCTCCCCGCGCACCTTCATGCTCTTCTTCATGCCCGCACCTGCGCCGTAGAAATAACTTCAGATGTCGGCGCGCCTGCTCGCGCACTCATCTCCGCACTCTGCTCGATCCACGCCGCCGCCACCCGCGTCGCCAATTTCCGCACCCTTCCGATCATTGCCGCGCGCTCCGTCACCGAAATCGCGCCGCGCGCGTCCAGTAGATTAAAAAGATGCGAACACTTCAAGCAGAAGTCATACGCCTGCAAAACCGGAAATCCTAGCTTGGCGGGAGCCTTCAATCCCGCGTACAGCGAAAGCAGCCGCGCCGCCTCCGCCTCCGCCAAATCAAATTGCTTGCGAATCGATACTGCGTCCGCGAAATCAAAGCTGTATGCCGAAAATTGCTGCTCCTCCGCGAAGCGCACCTGCCGGTACGTCACCGTGTCCGACCAGCGCACGTCAAAAACATTGTCCACGCCCTGTAAATACGAAGCGATCCGGTCGAGTCCATAGGTAAGCTCTACCGAAATCGGATCCAGATCCTGTCCTCCACTCTGTTGAAAATAAGTGAACTGGGTGATCTCCTGCCCGTCGAGCAGCACCTGCCAGCCAATTCCCCACGCTCCCAGCGTCGGCGATTCCCAGTTGTCTTCCTCGAACCGAATATCGTGCTCCTTCAGATTAATTCCCACCGCCTCCAGGCTCCGCAAATACAAATTATGCACGTCCGCCGGCGCGGGCTTCAGAATCACCTGCAGTTGAGTGTGCTTATACAGCCGGTTCGGATTCTCGCCATACCGCCCGTCCGCGGGACGCCGGCTCGGCTGCGCGTACACCACCCGATACGGTTGCGGCCCCAGCACCCGCAAAAAAGTCTCCGGATGCATCGTCCCCGCGCCCACTTCGATGTCGTAAGGCTGCTGCAAAATGCAGTCCCGCTGCGTCCAGTATTCTTCAAGTTTTAGTAGAAGATTCTGAAAGCTCAGCCCCTTCAATTTCGCGGCAGCTTTCGCATGTTTTGCTTTCACTTTTTTCACGCCAACGACTCCAGGAGTGCCCGTGCATTCAATTTGCGGCCAATTTGATGTTCGATCAGGTCGAGCATAACATCGGTCAGATCGCGCGCGGTCCGCGGAGCGACCATTTCCTCCGTCAATTTATCCAGCCTTTCCGCCAAAATTCTCCGCGCCGCGCCCAGCGCCACCGCCGATAAAGTCCGCATCCCCGGCCTGCGGCATTTGCTGCACGCCATCGCCGAGGCGCTCGCCGAAAAATATGCCGAGTCCTTTGCTTCCAGCGCCCTGCCGCAGCGCGCGCAGCGGTCGAGCGCCGGCAGCCACCCGCCCAACTTCACCGTCCACAGCGAGAAATACGCCAGCGGCAGCTCCGACCGTTTCGTCCGCTTGATCATTTGCGCCGTCAGCAGCAGTAAACGAAAATTCGCATCCGACGCCTCGTGGTCCGGCAGCACCGTCTCCGTAACTTCGCTCAAAATCGCCAGCGCCACTCCCGAATCGTAATCGCTGAAGGCGCTCAGAAACGATTCCACCAGCTCGCACTCGTTGATGCGCACCAATTCCTTGTTGGCCTTCTCGTAGAACCTCATGTTCACGTGCGACAATCTCTCCAGCGTCGACCCGAACCGGTTCTTCGTCTTGCGCGCCCCCGAAGCCACTCCGCGCACGCGCCCCATCGACCGCGACAAGAAGCTGACCAGCCGGTCGGCTTCCCCCAGCGGATACGTCTGCAAAATAATCGCCTCGGATTCGTGTACCGGCATCAGCTTCGCAACGCCTCTTTGGAGTGCGGCAGCTCTGCTGCCGCTTTTTCAACCAAAGCTTTACTTCCGTCCGCCCCGGGAGCCACCCAATCGCCCGGTACCGCGGCAGGAAATCTTCCCGGCCGCATCCACCCGCCGACGCTAGCTGACCAAATACGCTCCGTCATTCATCCCAACCCTTGGCCGCCGTCCTCGACGGGCGCCAGCGCGTCGAGGGCCGTCATCCAGAGGAGCGCAGCGACGAAGGATCTCTCTTCGATTGCAGCCCGTTCCCCGACTGCGCGACTTCTTTTCGCAGTTTTTCTCGTCTTGTAGGCTTCGCGCACCACGCAATATTCAAACGAATTTTTTTAGCACAGCGCCCCATCTCGCGCAATTGCTAAACCGCTTTCAACTATATAATCAATCTCCGCGCGCATCGAATCAAACTCAGGAGACGAACGCTTGATTCCTCTGAAGGACTTAACCCCGCGCCGTTCTTTCCCCATCGTCACTCTGCTCCTGATCCTCGCCAACGCCGCGATCTTCATTTACCAGATCAGGCTCCCCGATCACGCCGTCCAAATTTTCGTAAACACCTACGCCGTAATCCCTGCAAGAATTCAGCTGGCGCTTGCCGGCCATCGCTACACCCTGGCTCAGGCGCTCATTCCGCTTTTCACCTGCATGTTTCTTCACGTCGGCTGGCTGCACATCATCGGCAATATGTGGTTCTTATGGATTTTCGGCGCAAACGTCGAAGACCACATGGGCCTATTTCCGTACCTGATTTTCTATCTGCTCTGCGGCGTGGGCTCCAGCATCGCGCAAACCGCTTTTTCCTGGGGCTCGCACATCCCCGCGCTAGGGGCCAGCGGTGCAATCTCGGGCGTCCTTGGCGCGTACATCATCTTTTTTCCGACCTCCCAGATATATACGCTCGTCACGCTCTTCATCATTTGGTTCCGCGCGCGCATCCCCGCGATCGTTTTTATCGGGTTGTGGTTCCTCATCCAGGCCCTCAGCGCATTCGGCACGCTCGGCGGAGCGGGCCATGTCGAACAAGGCGGTGTAGCCTGGTGGGCCCACGTAGGCGGTTTCGTCCTGGGCTTGCTATTCGCAAAAATTATTCCGTGGCGAAACTCACGCAGCGCTTCATACGCCTGAGCCAGTCGACATTCCGACAACTAAAGGTCTACGCGAATAATCTCGGCCACTTCCCGCACAACTAAAGTTCCACCAGAACAAATTTCGTCACCAACCTCGCGGCCGCTTCCGCCCACCCATCCTCCCGCCTAAAGTATTACCTGATGTCTGCATCCCTCGCGCCAGGACTCCCGGCTCTGTCGCCGATCGTTCCCCTCGCATCACCCGCCTTTGGCCGTCATCCTGAGGAGCGCCTTTCGCGACGAAGGACCTCTCTTCGATTTCCGCAGCAGCACCGCAGCCGCGACCTAGTCCCCCTCTCCGCCGTTGCCACGAAAAACCGCGCCTCCCGCCGTAACCATTTTTTCCCGCTCCCGTTATATCCGCCAGCCTTCCGACGTAATGTATATTAGTAGCAGCTATCAATCCCAAGGGAGACTCCCGCACTTCATGTCCGCTTCGGCCAATCCAGCCCGGCCCGACCTGAGCGCCCTACGCATCAATAAAGACGCGCGCAAGGAACGCAAGACCGGCAAAATTCTCGGCATTATCCTGGCCGCAATTCTGCTCATCGCCGTGGTCGCCGGAGCCGCCTATTTCACGCACAACAGCGCGCCCGTCGTCGAAGTAGCCGCCGCGCAGAAAGCCGGCAGTGGCCCTACCGCGCTGCTGAACGCCAGCGGCTACGTCACCCCGCGTCGCCGCGCCACCATCGCCGCGAAGATCACCGGGCGCGTCGTCGGAGTCTATTTCGATGAAGGCGTGCATGTGAAGGAAGGCCAGATCCTCGCTAAGCTCGACGATTCCGACGTGCGCCGCGCGCTCGAGTCCGCCGTCGCCGACCGCAATTCCACCCAGGCGCAGATCGCCGACTACCAGGTCCAACTCAAGAACGCCGAACTTCTCGTGCACCGCTCCGAGGAATTAAAAGCCGCCGGCGTGCAAAGCCAGGAAATTCTCGATAACGCAGTCACCAGCGCGGATAGCCTGCGCGCCAAAATCGCGCTCACCAAGGAGCAGGTCGCCGCCTCCGTCGCGCGCATCAACGAAGCCCAACAAGCCGTCGATAACACCGTGATTCGCGCGCCCTTCGACGGCATCGTGGTCTCCAAGGACGCGCAGGTCGGCGAGATGGTCTCGCCCATCTCCGCTGGCGGCGGCTTCACCCGCACCGGCATCGCCACCATCGTGGACATGAACTCCAATGAAATCGAAGTCGACGTAAACGAAGCCTACATCGCGCGGGTGGTCCCCGGAATGCCGGTTACCGCCACTCTCGACGCCTATCCCGACTGGCAGATTCCTTCGAAGGTGCGCACGGTGATCCCCACCGCCGACCGCCAGAAAGCCACAGTCAAGGTCCGTATTTCTTTCCTGAAATTAGACCCGCGCATTCTGCCGGACATGGGCGTCAAGGTTACGTTCCTCGGCGAGGAACCAAAAAAACAAGCCGGCGCAATCGAGCCGGTCGCCTCCATTCCCGCGAGCGCGCTGCGTGACGAAAATGGCGCCAAGATCGTTTTCCTGGTGAAGGACAATAAACTCGAGCGCCGCGCCGTGAAGCCCGGCAACACCCGCGGCACCGACGTCGAGATTCTCGCCGGTCTCGTTCCCGGCGACGCAGTGGTAACCGCCGGGCCGCCAAATCTGCACGATGGCGAAACGATTCAACCGAAGAAATAGCTTTGCACGAGTTTTTTTGCGCCAGCTTTTGCCGTAAAGTTTGCTTTAGCTTTGCCCTAGCTTGGCCCTAGCTTTTGCTTCTCCTTTGGCCGTCATCCAGAGGAGCGCAGCGACGAAGGATCTCTCTTCGATTGTCGCAGCGGCAAAATGTATAACCCGCAGTCCTGTTTCGCATTTCGCTTTTCGTTGTCATCCCGACAGAGGGCCGCATTTGCCCGACGAGGGACCTCTCTTCGATTGTGGGCGCCATCGGCCCCTAAGCGCGGAAGCAAGATTTCTTCGATTAACGCTATCGCTGAAACAGAACGGCTGAGCGGAACGTATTTACCAGCACAGGAGCACAAACATGGTCCGAGTGGACGGCACGGGAAATTCCAATAGCCTCATCAAAATTCGCGGCCTCGACAAAACCTACCGCCGCGGCGGCGAAGAAATTCACGTTCTTCAGGGCCTGAATCTCGACGTCGACCAGGGCGAATTCGTCGCCTTCATGGGCCCCAGCGGCTCGGGCAAGACCACTCTGCTCAATCTTCTCGGCGGTCTCGACGTTCCCTCGCGCGGCAGCATCACCGTCGCCAACGACGAAGTCACCCACATGTCCAGCGGCAAGCTTACCGAATGGCGCGCCCGCCATGTCGGTTTCATCTTCCAAATGTATAACTTGATCCCGGTCCTCACCGCCTTCCAGAACGTCGAGCTGCCTCTGCTCCTGACCAAACTCTCGAAATCCGAACGCCGCAAGCACGTCGAGACCGCCCTCTCCATCGTCGGCCTTGCCGACCGCATTAACCATTATCCCCGCCAGCTCTCCGGCGGCCAGGAACAGCGCGTAGCCATCGCCCGCGCCATCGTCGCCGACCCCACCTTCCTTCTCTGCGATGAACCGACCGGCGACCTCGACCGCAAGAGTGCCGATGAAATACTTGAACTATTGACCCGCTTCTCGAAAGAACACAACAAGACCATCTTGATGGTCACCCACGACCCCCAGGCCGCCGACCGTGCTCAAGCAACACTTCACTTGAACAAAGGCGTGCTCGTCGAGAGCGCCCATGCCGGGAGCCTCGCATGAAATTCGTCCCGCTCATCATCGCCAATCTGTTTCGCAAAAAGCTGCGCACCACTCTCACCATCGGCTCTTTCGCCGTAGCTTTGTTTCTCTTTGGCTTGCTCGCCGTGGTGCGCGTGGCTTTCAGTGGCGGCGTCGATCTCGCTGGTGCCGATCGCTTGGTGGTCATTAACAAAGTATCGCTGATTCAGCCCTTGCCGATTTCCTATCGTGACGAAATCCTGCGCATCCCCGGCGTCAAGTACGTCACCTACGATAGTTGGTTCGGCGGCGTCTACCAGGACGAGCGGAATTTCTTTGCGCAATTCGCCATCGACCCCGATAACCAGCGCCTCGTCTTCAACGAAATGGCGGTACCCGAAGATCAATGGAAAGCATTCGTTGAGGATCGTGAAGGCGCAATCGTCGGCAGTGAAACCGCCAAGCGCTTCAAGTGGAAGATTGGAGATCGCATTCCCTTGCGCGCGCCGATCTATGGCGGCACTTGGGAATTCAATATTCGCGGGATATATCACGGAACGCGCGAAGGCGACGACAACACCCAGTTCTGGCTGCAGAGCAAATATCTTGACGAGCGCCGCCAGTTCGGCAAAGGCCAGGTCGGCTGGTACACCGTTAAAGTCCAAAATCCGGACGACTCGCCGCGCATTGCTAAAGCAATAGATGCAATGTACGCAAACGCGCCATTCGAAACCAAAACCGATTCCGAAAAAGCTTTTGCCAGTTCTTTCGCCAAACAGGCCGGCAACATCGAATTTCTAATCATGGCCATCGGCGGTGTGGTTTTCTTCACCCTGCTTCTTGTGACCGGTAATACGATGGCCATCTCGGTTCGCGAACGCGTAGGCGAACTGGCCGTCTTGAAAGCCTTGGGCTTTTCCGATCGCTTCCTGCTGCTCTTGGTCCTGGGCGAATCGGTCCTGATCTCCACGGTCGGCGGCGTGATCGGCCTCGCCGTCTGCAAGCTGCTAACCATGTCCGGCGATCCCACTCGCGGCATGCTTCAGTCATTCGTACTGAAGCCGGAAGCAATCCTTGCCGGTATAGCAACGGCCATCGCTGTCGGCGTCATCGCCGGAATTTTGCCGGCTCTCTCGGCCATGCATTTGCGCGTCGTTGACGCCCTGCGGAGGGTCTGATCCATGGCAATTCCATTCGTTTACAATTTGCGAAGCGTCCGCGCCCGCTGGGTTTCCGCCATCGTGGCCGTGCTCGGCATCGCCGGCACGGTCGGAGTCTTCATCGCCATGCTCGCCATGGCGCGCGGCTTCCACGCCACGCTTGTCTCCTCCGGCGAAGCCAATAACGCCATCATCCGCCGCGCCGGTTCCACGGGCGAAATCGACGGCGCCGTCACCCTCGATCAAGTCCGCGTAATTCAAGACGCACCGGGCATCGCGCGCGACGGCAATGATCCTCTCGTCAGCCCCGAAGTTGTCGTCCTCGCCGACTTCCCCTTGAAATCCACCGGCACCAGCGGCAACGCCCAGGTCCGCGGCGTCTCCCAAAACGTCCTCAAAATTCGCCGCAATATCCATATGGCCGAAGGCCGTTTTTTCACGCCTGGGCTTTCCGAACTTGTCGTCGGCCGAAATGTTCCCTCCCAATACTCCGGCATGAACCTTGGCGACACCGTGAAATTTGGCAGCGGCACCTGGACCATCGTCGGCATCTTCGACGCCGGCGGCAGCGCCTTCGATTCCGAAGTCTGGGCTGACGGCAAAGTTCTCGATCAGGTTTACAAGCGCCCCGAAAATATTTTTCAGTCCGTCACGGTCCGCGTTACTTCGCCCGCCGGATTCCAGCAACTCAAGGACTCCCTCTCCACCGACCCGCGCATGTCCGTGCAGGTCGACCGTGAACTCGACTACTACGAAAAGCAGTCCCGCGGCCTCACCACTCTCATCACCGTCCTCGGCGGCCTCGTCGCCGGTGTGATGGGCGTGGGCGCAATCTTCGGCGCGCTGAACACCATGTATTCCGCCATTTCCGAGCGCTCCCGCGAAATCGCCACCATGCGCGCCATCGGCTTCGCCGCCTCCAGCATCGTGGTCTGCTTCGTTTTCGAAGCCCTGCTCATCGCCTTCATCGGCGGCCTTATCGGCTGTCTCGCCGCCCTGCCCCTAAATGGCATCACCACCGGCACTCTGAATTTTCAAACCTTTTCCCGAGTCGCGTTCGCTTTTCGCGTCACGCCTATCCTGCTCGGCACAGGAATCCTGTTCGCCCTGTTAATGGGCCTGATTGGCGGCGTCCCCCCAGCAATCAGCGCCTCCCGGCGTCCCGTGGCTCTGGCCCTCCGCGAACTTTAGCGAAGCGCGCGAACGTCGCCCGGCCGGTTTTTTTTGACTACGGCGGCTCTGCCGCCGCTTTTGCCACCTCCACACCGCCCAGCGTGTCGAGATTCATCCGCCCGCTGCGGGAATATGTCGCGCAGCCGACATCTCCACAAATCCCTCCGCTATTCGCACCGCCAGAACGACTTCAACCACCTACTGACATTCATGTATTCTAATTTCCCCCTCCGCGAAGGATAATCCAGTCGCTCGAGAATCCGGCCCGAACATATTAAAGTGGTCGTTTAATTTTCGTGATTTATCCCAGGAGGGCCAGCATGTCGTCGTTCCAGCACTTAAAGTATTCCGTCGTGCTCCTGCTCGTCGTTGTGTTCGTCCCCGCTCTCGTCTCCGCGCAGAACCAAAACCAAAACACCAATCCCGTGGCCAGCCGCGTCATGGGCCAAGTGGATTTCAAGGGCGTGCTCAAGTCCGACAAGGAATCCGGCGTCTGGGTTGACGGCCAATACGTGGGCTACGTGAAGGAACTGAAGGGCGACAAAAAAGTTCTACTGCTTCCGGGCGAACACGAAATCTCGATTCGGCAGGCCGGCTACCTCAACGAAACCCAGAAAGTCGTCGTCGAACCCGGCAAAATTGCCCTGGTCACCGTCCGCCTCGAGAAAGATCCCAACGCCGTCTATTCCAAAGTCACTTCTCAGGTCAAACTCGACGTCACCCCGGACCGTGCCGCCGTTTTCCTCGACGGAGCCTACGCCGGCAGCGTCAGCGACTTCAAAGGCCTGGGCAAAGCCATGCTGATCCCCCCAGGAAAGCACACCATAAAAATCGACCTCGCCGGCTATCGACCCTTCATTACCGAGATAAATCTCCTGCCCGGCCAAAAATTCACCCTAAAGACCGACCTGGTCGAAGGCAGCATCCTGCAAGCCGACCCGTCGATCAAGAGCAATTAGAAAACGGTTCCGAGGTCACGCCCGCCAAGGCCGGCGGCAACATCGCATTCCGCCGAGCTGGCTGGAGCAGCGCATTCCTTTATCCGCCCGCTGCCGCTGTGCTCGCGCCGCCAAACGACTTAATGGCGCTGGCCTCGTCTCGATGTACATCCAACACTTTATGCAGCATCGTCATGTGCAGCATCTCTTCGACCTTAGGACTCGGATGCACGATTTTCAGTTGTCCGCTCGCGCGCCGGATCACGGTGTGGGCTCTCACCAATTCCCCGATTCCGGAGCTATCGATGTGATCCACTTCTTCGAGAACTAAAAGAACCCGCCGGTTTCCCCCTTCCACCAATCTCTGGATCGTCTCGCGAAGCATGATGTTCCCCTCGCCGATCACAATCCTTCCTTTGATATCCACAGCCGTGATATCCGGCGACACCTCGCGAACCCCCGCTTGCATTTTCCTTGCGGAGGCTGGTTGGGTCGGAACGGTTTCGGCGTCCAGCACTTCCGACGCAGCTCTGGCTGTCGCTGCTGACTCGGTTCGCACCACGATCAGCGACCGTCCTTCCTTCAGCACTTCCAGGAAGGTTTCGTGATCTTCCGCGGCCTTTGCGACCGTCGCCGGAGCCGGAACTTCTTCCCCGTGTGCGACTTTCTCGCCGACTACTGTGCCGGTCTGCTTCCCCAGAAATCCCAGCAGCGCCGCCGCGCCAACTCCCACGGCAAACACTTGGCCTAGGCCGGGAATCAGGGCGAGCGAAGCGACGACCATTCCCGCGCCCAGACCCACCGCGCCTCCCGCTAAACCTCCGGCCGTGCCGCCAATTTCCTTGCCTAACGCGACGGCTTCGCTCTCCGAACGGCTGAGGAAAACGATTTCGCGCTCCGGCACTCCATTTTCCAGCAGTCTTTTTACGGCCTGTTCCGCGCGATCGCGGGATGCGTAGACTCCCATTACGGTTTCCAAGGTAAGACCTCCCTGCGGGGACTACATCTAACTTAATACGGAGCTTTAGATCTGGATTGTGTTCCGGGGCCCAAGCTCTTGCGGCAGAATGTGAATTGTATGTTAAGTTTTGTCAAGAAGTTTTTTCTTCAGGTCTCATCCCTTCGCCACCGAACCCGCCACCCAGTCCCCGACCTCCCGCGTCGAAAGCGTCCCGGCCAACTCCGCCGGCACTTTCCCCTCGCGCAAAGCCGCCCGCACGGCCCGATCGATCGCCGCAGCCTCCGCCTCCCATCCCAAATACTCAAACATCATCGCCACCGTAAGGATCGACCCCAAAGGGTTCGAGATCCCCTTACCCGCAATATTCGGAGCCGACCCATGCACCGGCTCGAACAACGAAACCTGCCCGGGATGAATGTTCCCCGACGGCGCGAGGCCCAACCCGCCCGCCAGTTGCGCGCCCAGGTCGCTCGCAATATCCCCAAACAAATTCGAAGTCACAATCACCTGAAACTGCGCCGGGTCCCGCACCATCTGCATCAGCAAATTATCAATGTACTGGTGCGACGCCTCGATCCCCGGATACTCCGCGCGCACCATCTTAAAAACCCGCTGCCACAAATCGTGCCCGAACGTCAGCGCATTCGATTTGTCGCTCATACAAACACGCGTCAGCCCGCGCGCTTTGGCATACTCGAACGCGTAGCGAATAATCCTCTCCACGCCCTTCCGCGTATTCAAATCCTCCTGAATCGCAATTTCGTCCGCCGTCCCCTTCTTGAAGTTCCCGCCCATCCCCACGTATAAGCCTTCCGTATTCTCCCGGAACACAATAAATTGCACATCCTTCTCGACGCGATCCTTCAGCGGCGTGAATTTTTTATCGAACAAAACGCACGGCCGCGCATTCACATACAAATCCAGCTTGAATCGCAACCCCAGCAAAATATCCGCCGCATGCACATTCGACGGCACCCGCGGATCACCCATGGCCCCCAGCAAAATCGCGTCGAAATCGCGATGAAACATCTCCACGGCGTCCGCGGGCAAAGTCGTCCCATCCCGCAAATACCGGTCAGCCCCCCAATCAAACTCGGTCAGCTTCACTTCCCGCGACCCCGCGGCCGCAGCAGTCCGCAAAACCTTCACCGCCTCCGGGATCACTTCCTTCCCAATTCCGTCCCCAGCTATCACCGCAATCCGCTTCGCCGGGCCATGCCCATTGGAACTCAACGTCCGCGGCCGCACCTCCGCAATCGACCCCAAAATCTCCGGCTCCCCCGCCACTTCCGAAGCCGCACTCCGCCCCGGCCGCTGCGCAGGCCCCGGCTTCGTCTTCCCTGGCGCCTCAATCGTCGGTGTCTTCGTTTTCATAAGGTGAGCATTTTCGTTTCGTGATCGATTTGCTCTTCAGATTTCGGTCCGAGGCGCACCGTAACACGCCCCGCCAAAAATTGAAATTCGAAACCGCCGGAGACATTCGTCTGGCGCAGCAAATCGCTTTGGGTTAGTCTTCGGTACCGTGCACCAAGCCTTAAGGCCTCTTCGCCGAATCGCGGCTGTCTTGTCCTTAGTCCTGTCTTGTTCTTCGTCTGCGCTCGCGCAGTCCACCACTGCTACTCCGTCGGTTTCAAGCGCGCCCCTATCCTCGGGCGCCAAACCTGACTATTCCAAAGAACCTGCGATATTTGAATACCGTCATGCTTCCATGCGCTATGAGAACGACGGCTCCGGCGTTCGCGAAGTGAAGTCTCGTATTCGTGTGCAAACGACTGCGGGCCTCGGACTCGGTGGCCAACTCGTCTTTCCATATACCGCAGTTGATGAAGACGTGGAGATTCGCAACGTCCGCGTTCTGAAGGCCGACGGCGGAATCATCACGGCCGGCCCTGAAGCCGTACAGGATTTAAGTGCTCAGGTCACGCGCGAGGCTCCCATGTACACGGACGCTCGCGAAAAGCATGTCACCGTTCCCGGCGTTGCCGTCGGCGACGCTGTCGAATATGACGTTGTTTGGAAAGCAAAACCTTTTACCCCCGGCCAGTTCTGGTTCATTTGGATTTTTGACAATCGAATGATATCGCTCGACGAGCAACTTGACGTGGACGTCCCTGCCGGACGGGCTCTAAAAATTAAAACCACCGGTGGAATAACTCCATCGATCAAGCTGGAGGGGGAGCGCCGCCTGTATCATTGGTCCACTTCCAATCTCACCGTTCCTCCACCCGTCGACTTTTTCAAGAATTTTACTTTTGATGTAATCAAGCTTCTCGAGGGACCTCGCCCCGCGCCCCCGCCGCGCGTCGCATTTTCCACATTTCAAACCTGGGGGGAAATCTCCGACTGGTATGCAAAACTCGAAAGCGACCGCCGCGTCCCTAGCGCTGAGATTCGTGCGAAAGCCGATGAAATCGTGCGCGGCCAAACGACCGATGAAACCAAATCGCAGGCTCTGTACTACTGGGTTTCGCAGAATATCCGTTATGTCAGCCTTTCCTTCGGCGTAGGGCGCTATCAACCTCATCCTGCCGCCGAAGTGTTCAACAATCGCTATGGCGACTGCAAGGACAAGACCACTCTGCTTGAGGCCATGTTGGCTTCCGAGGGAATTACGGCGCAGCCCGTGCTGGCGAACGCGGACATCCCGGTTGATCCCGATGTCCCCAATCCATATGCGTTCGATCACGCCTTCACTTTCCTGCGTGTCGGCAACAACGATATCTGGCTCGATACCACCCTTGGGGTCGGTCCTTTTGGATATCTTGCGCCTCAACTTCGTGGGCAGAACGTTCTGGTAGTCGCTTCGAACGTGCCGGCTGCCCTGCAACAAACCCCAACGGATTTTCCATCGGCTGTGCAGTACCATTTGTCGGTTGATGGCAGCGTTGATGCGTCGGGCACGCTCGACGCGACCGCCGTGCTCGAAACACGCGGCGATCTTGAGGTTCTGATCCGGTTTTTCAGTGCCCACACTTCGGCGGAGCAGCTCGATAAAACCGCGGATTCTCTCCTTGCCGGGGCTAATCGCTTTCTCTATGACTCGAGCCACTTCACGGATTTTAGAGTTCTCAACGGTTCCGACATCGCTCAGCCCTTAAAGGTGCAGTTCCACGTTACCGGCAAACCGATGTACGTCAATGTAAGCACAGGAACCCCTGCGCAGTTAGCCGCCGCGGTCACCTCGATGCCAATTGAGCGCTGGGGCCTCCTTTCACTGCTGCCGGGCGCGTCCGCGAATAAGGATTCGAGCTCTCGCCCCCATTCGCAATCTACCTTTCTGTATGGTCCAAGATCCTATTCGTTCTCAGTCAAAGTCACCTTCCCGGCATTCGGCGTGGTCGATCTTCCGCCAGCCCGGAAAGACTCGATAAACGCGCCTTTCGCCTTCTACGAATCGAGTGACGCTTGGGAAGGCTCCACGTTTCGTGGTTCTCGCCAGTTGACCTTGATTGCGCCGGAGATATCCGCGGGCGAGTCAGACCAATACGCGGCGTTCGTCCAAAAAGTTGTCGCCCAGGCTTCCGAGGGATCCGAGGATTTCCTCGCCGCCCGTAAAAAACCTCCCATCCCGGCAACCACTCCCGCAACAACCGCGGCAGCCACTCCAGTGCCTACTCCTGCGGCCACTCCGGTGCCTAGGTCCGCGACCACTCCGGCACTTGCTCCTAAAACCACTCCGGCCACCGAATCCCGTGCGGCTTACGATCCGCCAGGTTCTGCGCATGATTTTTTCAATAAGGGCCGGGAAGAAGCCCAGCGCAAGAACTGGGCCAATGCCATCGGCGCGTTCCAGTCCGCCCTGACCGCCGATCCTGCATACCCCGATGCTTGGCGCGAACTCGGGCGCGCTCAGATGTATGCGCGCCACTTTCCGGACGCCGAATCGGATTTCAGAACGTATTTGGAACTCGCCCCGGACGATTCTCGCGCGTATCTCAACATGGCCTGGGTTCTATACTCGGAAGAAAAATATCAGGAAGATGTGGACCTGATGCTAAAGCGAATCGACGACGCACCTTTGGATGGTGATGCTCTTGCCCGCTTGGGTTTAGCCTACCTGGCTCTGCACCAACCCGACAAAGCGATTCCTGTTCTGGACCGCGCGACCTCGCGCTTTCCGAAATACGCCTTGGCGTATTTCAGTTTGGGTCGGGCCTATCTCCAAACGAAACAAAACGATAAGGCAATCGTCTCCTTTCGGCTGGCGTTAACGTACAACACCAGCGATTCCATGTTAAACAGCGTCGCGTATGAGTTGGCCGAATCAAATTCCAATCTCGATCTTGCCGAAGCATGGTCGCAGCAGTCCATCGCTACCGTAGAGAAAGAACTTAACGACTCGTCATTGGGGACGGTCGGCGCGCGCACTTGGCCGTTCGTCGTCAAGCTTGGAGCGTATTGGGACACCTTGGGTTGGATCAAGTTCCAGCAGGGGAAAACGGACGAAGCGCAAGAGTACATTCTTGCGGCTTGGCAACTCGCCGATGATCCGACCATCGCTATGCACCTGGGCCAAGTCGCGGAAGCGGAAGGGCACAAAGACGAAGCGATTCGAATGTATCTCGCCGCATTGGCCGTCGCGCACCCGGACCGAAAATTGTCCGACGACAGCGCGGAAACCCGAAAAAAGCTTGCGAATCTACTCGGCGGCGACTCCCTGGTCGATGCTCGCCTCCAGGAATTTCGCAAGATTCCATCTAGTCTTCGAACCGTAATCGTCCCGAATCCCGAAGGCATACAAGGAATTGCCCAACTCACTGTCATAATTGGCGTAAACTCCGCCATCGTGGATCTCGTTCCGACGATTCCCGACGACGCTCTCGCCGCGGTGACCGACAGCCTTCGCAAAACATCCGCGCCGCAATCCTTCCCGGACACATCCATCCAGAAGCTGCCTCGTCTTGCTACCCTTGCATGCCCCGTCGCAACCCAGCCGTGCGTGTTTACCCTCCTGCCGTCGCCAACCCTCGCCCGCGTTGCCGCTTCTGATTGACCTCGGATCGCTCGTGTAACATTTGAGCCGATAATCCGGCCATGATAAAATGCGGGTCAGTTGATTGGTAGCGAGACTCAGCGCGTGCAGCGCATCCCTTAAAACTTAACCTAAACGAACGGGCGAGCAAAAACTCTCGCGCGTGCCGTCGCGTTGCGCCTTTCGCCGCGCGCCGCCAGCGTTCGCGAATTCGCATCGCTCGTTCCTTCGTTTTACACCCGGCAATCCCGGGAAAGAGGACTTATGGGCGAGCCACTCGGAGCAAAGATAGCGAGGCCGGGCTTCCCCCTCGGCATCGCCATCACGCGTGACGGCCCCTACGGAGCCACCAGCAGCCGCCTCGTCTACCCCGACGAACTCTCCCCCGAGCAGGCCGCCGCCTATGACCGCGGCCAATTCGGATTCCCGAGCCTGGTCGAACTCGACCGATCCACCACTCCCGCCGCCGAAGCCGGCACTGACCCGCCCGACGGCCTCCAGGAGCCTTCGGCCGCAGCACCCAACGACCAAGCTCCCCCGTCCGCGCCCAGCTCCGGTTCGCCTGCGATTCATTCACCAGGCGCTGCTCAAGCCACGCTCCCAGTCGCACCCGAAAGAAGCATGTCGCATGATTCCGCCACTTCTTCCCTACCTCCCGATTTCTCCCGTCACGCCCGCCGCTGCATCATTTGCTCTCATCCCGATCGTGACGCCATCGAAGGTGACTTC
>Ga0302324_100011003_pt1 | contig 18640 bp, 19 predicted proteins | sample Palsa_T0_1_FD_201949 | JGI IMG/M metagenome (GOLD analysis project Ga0302324, IMG submission 201949) | Peat permafrost microbial communities from Stordalen Mire near Abisko, Sweden - Palsa_T0_1 | ecosystem: Environmental > Terrestrial > Soil > Palsa > Peat permafrost | place: Sweden: Abisko...
CGCTGCCGGGCCTCGGGCCATGGACGGTCGAGACGATCGCGATGCGGGGACTGGGCGACCCAGACGCCTTCGCGCCCGCCGATCTCGGGATCCGTGCCGCCGCCGGCCTGCTGGGCCTGCCGTCCACTCCGGCCGCCCTGACCGGCCGCGCCGCGGCCTGGCGGCCGTGGCGCGCGTACGCGGCGCAGTACCTGTGGGCGACCGGCGACCACCCCATCAACCGCATTCCGCCCGACGAGCGGGAAGCTCCGGCGGACGACTATGAAGGATGAACCCATGACAGCCAGAACACCGGCCGCCCCCCGGTCGCATACCGTCATCGACAGTCCCGTCGGCCCGATCACCCTCGTGGCGGCCGGTGCTGCGCTGGCGGGGCTGTACCTGAGCGCGCAGCGTCATGCCCCTGGCCCGGCTGCCTTCGGTGCGCGGGAGCCCGCTGGCCCCGCTGGCTCCGGTCCGCTTGCCGAGGCTGCCCGTCAGCTCGGTGAGTACTTCGCGGGCAGCCGGACCGAGTTCGACCTCGAGCTCTCGATGGCCGGAACCGCCTTTCAGCAGCGGGTCTGGAAGGAGCTGCAGGCTGTCGGGTACGGCGAGACGATCACCTACGGCCAGCTGGCCGACCGGATCGGCCAGCCGACAGCCAGCCGCGCGGTGGGGCTGGCCAACGGCAGGAACCCGGTGAGCATCATCGTCGGTTGCCATCGGGTAGTCGGCGCCGACGGCAGCCTGACCGGTTACGGCGGCGGCCTGGACCGCAAGCAGTACCTGCTGGCGCTTGAGCAGCGCGTGAGCGGCCGGACCCGCGCCTGACCGATAAGCCGGCCGCGTACGCCGCGGCCTGCAGCGACATCAGCCAGGTAGTGACGCCCGGACCAGTGACACCTCGGTCTCAGCCGGGATCCGGCGCAGCGGGCAGACGGCTCAGGATGTCGTGGAGCGTGCCCTTCATGCTGGTCATGTCGGACCTCAGCCCGGCCATGTCAGCGCGGATCTCCGCGACGTCGGTTTTCAGCTCCGCGACGTCGGTCTTCAGCTCCGCGACGTCGGTCTTGAGCTCCGCGACGTCGGTCTTGAGCTCCGCGACGTCGGTTTTCAGGCCGGCCACATCCGAGGTCAGGTCCGCGATCATGCGGGTGTGCCGGTCCTGAGTCGTACGGATTCTGGCGAGATCGGCCCTCATGTAGCGCTGACCCTGGGCGAGAGCCTCTGCCTGACCGGGTCCGGCCCATGTCTCCAGCCTGCCGACGCTCACTTCTAGCTGCCTCACACGATTCTCTAACTTGATCATGCAGAACAACGTACTGACGGGCTCTGACAGAACACGCATCGTCCCACCGACGGGGGTACGCGTCAATTTGCATGTGATCAAGATTGGCTTCGGGGTGTGCCTGGCGAGGCGGTGCGTGTCGGCTGGTGCTCAGCCCGTCCGCTCCAGCGCCACGACTGGGATCGTGCGGGTGGTCTTGGCCTGGTACTCCGCGAAGCCAGGGTTCAGCGCGGCTTGCCGCTGGTAGATCTCGTCCCGCTCCGCGCCGGTGAGCACGGTCGCGATGACCTCGTACTGCTCCTCGCCGACCTCGACTGATGCCTGCGGGTGGTTGACCAGGTTGTGGTACCAGTCCGGGTTCGTCGGCGCCCCCGCCTTGCTGGCGAACACATACAGCCGCTTGCCGTCGTCGAGGTACATCACCGGGGTCAGCCGCGGCTGGCCGGTCCTGGCCCCGGTTGAGGTCAGCAGCAGCAGCGGCGCGCCACGGAACTGCCCGCCGACCTTGCCGCCATTGCTGCGGAACTCCTCGATGACCCGGCTGTTGAAGTCGTTCATAGGTGCTCTCCCATCGTCGTGGCCTGGTTGTCCTGTCCAGCTGATGTTACGAGGAAGCTGGCCGCCGTCGTGGGGCTCGCATGGTTGGTCTGGACATCCGTCAGGCGGCCTCGTCCCACCAGCTGAGCACCCTGAGCGCTCGGAGGGTGTTCCAGCGGCTCGGCGTGCCCACCCCGTCGTCAAGGTCGAAGTGGACGCGACCGGGATGAATGCGGTCAAGCAGCCACCGGCCGTCGGGCTGCCGCCTGGACTGCACGACTGCTACCGCCTCCGCCATCCGCGGCTCCGGGTCCGCACCCGACCGCCGGAAGTAGTCCAGCGCACGCAGCACGTCGTAGTGCCAGTAGTACGGAAACGCGAACTGGAGATACGCCGGCTGGATGACGGCCCCCGTGCTCTTGCGGCGGAACAGGCCGCGCTGGAGCAGGTAGTCCTCACCGCTGCGGCGGGCCGTGCGCACCTCCGCGGGCCCGCCGGCCGCCCGCTCGAACTCGAGCAGGCCGTCGAGCACGTTGATCGTCGTGTCGAAGGAGGACCGCACCGATCCGTTCTCGGCCTCGCAGTTCCAGCCGCCGTCTGCGAGCCGCTCGGCGAGGATCCGCTTGACGATCGCTCCGACGTCCACCCCGAAGTACGCCCCGGTCTCGATCGTCCTGCCGTTGATGCAGGGCTCGACCTCCCCGTCGAAGTACCGCTGCCCGGCATGTTCCCAGCGTCCGTTCTCCGCCACGAGCCCGATCGCCTGGCGTGCGGACTGCGACGTCGGGTCAAGCCCGAGGAGCTGCAGAGTCTGCAGCGTGTGCATCGTGGCCGTCCAGGGCTGCCCCGGTCCACCGCCGGCGTAGGACGCCGGGAAGCAAGCGCCGCCGTCCCAGAGCCCGCCGGGATCCTCGAGCGCGAGCAGCCGCGCGCCCCAGCCGTCGTACTCGACCCGGGCTCGCTCCGCGGCCACGTCGCCGGCCGGGGCGTTCACCAGATCCCGCAGCACCTGCCAGCGGATGCCGGGGTCGCCTTCGAGCAGCCAGTCGATCACGCTCACGACCGCAGGCTACCCGGACGCCGGCCGCCGGATCGCGATCCAGCCGGGACTCCATTCCCACATGGCCGCCCGTCGTTGCTGATCACCACAGCCCGCTCAGATGCTGCTGGCCCTTCCGGGCGGCGAACTGCCGCACCGGCAGCGCATCTTCAAACGGCGCAGACCAGACATCTTCGAGTAGCGCCCCTTGCACCGCGCCTTCCGGCGGTAGGTAGTCGACCTCAAACGCCCCCGGCAAGGTCGAGTTCGGACCGCGCTTTCCATGATCATGGAGTGTTTATTGCGGAGAACCGCAATGAACACTCCATGATCATGGAAATGAGCTCGGTTGGCGCCGAGATAAGCGCGGATCGCGGCGGGATGAGTTCGGTTAGCGGTGGGATAAGCCCGGAATACGCCGAAATGAGTTGAAGTGCCGGCGAGTTGGGCCCGGACGGCACGGGAATGATCCCGGGTCGGGGCGCGCAATCGCCCGTTACGGTGCTATGCAAACAATTGCATCAGGCGAACCCGTGCGGATCGGGCAGCGGCAGTCTCGGGTCACAGCGGCCTGGGAAGGACCAACTCGGAGGGCACGACTAGCAGGGCAGGAGCGACTCGGGCAACCCAATGATCGATCAAGTCCATGGCAACTTAGCCGAAGAACCCAACAGTTTCGTCGGCCGCGAGCGCGAGATCGGCGAGCTGCGCCAGCTCGCCAGGTCCGCGCGCGCTCTGACGCTCTGCGGGGCTGGCGGCATCGGGAAGACGCGCCTTGCCCTGCGGGTGCTGGCCGCGCTCGCTGATGACTTTCCCGACGGGGTCTGGTTTGTCGAGCTTGCTGACTTGCAGCAGCCTGAGTTCGTCGTCTCCCGCATCTCCTCGGTTATCGGCGTGGCCGAGGAGCCAGGACGCCCGCTACTGGACACGCTGGCAGATGCACTGAGGCCACGGCGGGTACTGCTGGCGCTGGACAACTGCGAGCATCTCATCGATGCGTGTGCCCGGGCCTGCCAGCGACTGCTGGCCTGCGCGCCGGGACTCCGGGTGATCGCGACCAGCAGGGAGCCGCTGCGGGTGGCGGCCGAGACCGTGTGGCAGGTGCCGCCGCTCTCCCTGCCTCCCCCCGGCAGCGCCCTTGGCCGCCAGGAGCTGAGCCGTTCCGACGCGATCAGGCTGTTCGCCGACCGGGCGGCTGCAGCGCATCCGGGCTTTGCGCTGGGTCCGGCCAACGCTGGCGCCGTCGTCACGATCTGCCGGGCACTGGACGGACTGCCGCTGGCGATCGAGCTGGCCGCAGCCTGGGTCCGCGTCCTGTCGGTGGAGCAGATCGCAGCCCGCCTGAGCGACCGGTTCCGGCTGCTTACCAACGCCGACCGGACCGCGCCGCCCCGTCAGCGGACCTTGCGCGCCGCGATCGACTGGAGTCATGACCTGCTCACAGCACCAGAGCAGATGCTGCTGCGCCGGCTTTCGGTCTTTGCCGGCTGGTCGCTGGAAATGGCCGAGCAGGTGTGCTCCGATGCTGACCTGCCCGCCATCCAGGTCCTGGACCTGCTGGCCGCGCTGGCCGATAAATCGCTTGTGGTCGTCGAGCCCGAAACGCTCGGCCAGACCCGATACCGGATGCTGGACACCATCCGCGACTACGCCGCCGAACGGCTCGCCGAGGTCGGCGAGACGGCACCGACCGGGACGGGCGAGACGGCACCGACCGGGACGTCTGCCGAGATGGCCAGGACGCAGCGACGGCTGCGCGACTACACGCTGGGCGTGACGGAACACTTCATGCTGGTGGGACAGGCGCTAATCCGGGCACCGTGGTCGGAGCGGGTGGATGTGTTCCGCCGGTTCGATGTTGACTGCGACAACGTGCGGCTGGTACTGAGCCGCTGCCTGGCCGAGCAGGACGCGGAGACGGGGCTGCGGATCTGCACGGCAGTGCGGCCGTGCTGGATCGTGCGCGGCTTATTCGCCGAGGGCGCCGACTGGTTCGACGCCTTTCTGGACCTCGACGACTCGGCGTTACCTGCCGCGGTGCGGGGCCCGGCACTGGTCGGGTGGGGGCAGCTTGCCCTCGCTAGCGACCCCGCCGGGGCGGGGGCGCGTGCCATGGCGGGACTTGAGCTGTGCTGGGCGGCCGGGGAGCAGTTCTGGACCGCATCAGCGCTCAACCTGCTGACCGAGGTTGAGCTGCACACCGGCACAGCTGACCAGGCAGTGGTCCGCGCGGATGAGGCCCTGACGGTCGCCAGGAACGCCGGTGATCGGTGGAACGAGGCCTACGCACTCGGAACCCGCGCGGCCGCCGCCGGGAGACGGGGCACGCTGCGGGAGGCCCAGGAGCTAGCGGAAGCCGGGCTCGCGATCATGCGGGATCTCGATCAGCAATGGGGAGTTGCCAGGACGCTCCTCGGCCTGGGCGACCTAGCCCGGCTGACCAGCGATCTGAGCGGCGCGCAGGAGCGCTACCTGGAGGCGCTGACCATCCTGCGCCCGGTCAGCGCACGGCCGGAGATCGCCCGCTGCCTGGCCGGACTCGGCCGGATCGCGATGGATCAGGGACAGCTTGCACTTGCCCGCCAGCGTCTCGCCGAGAGCATCGAGCTGAGCCACTCCATCGGCAGCCGCATCGGCGTGATCCGGGCGCTTGATGCGTTCGCGACCCTGGCCGTCCGGGAGGCCAGGCCCGATCGCGCCGTGCAGCTGGCGGCGGCCGCAGCCGCCTGCCGCGAGGCGGCGCACCTGCCGCCGCTGCCCGGTGCCCGGACCCAGCGCATCCTGGATGCGGCGGCCGCCCTCGGTGACCATCTCATCAGGCAGCTCTGGACCGCGGCCTCGGCGATGAGCAGCAGTGCCGCGGTGGCGCTGGCCATGGACGGGCCCTCGCTGCCGCGGGCCGCATCCGGCCGCGATCGTGACGGCAGTGCTGGTGACGGCAGTGCTGGTGACGGCAGTGCTGGTGACGGCAGTGCTGGCGACGGCAGTGCTGGCGACGGCAGTGCGCTTGACGGCAGTGCGCTTGACGGCAGTCCTGGTGTCGGCAGTGCTGCTGGCAGCGCGCCGGCAGGCAGGGTCGTCACAGCCCCGCCGGTCAGGCTGACGCCGCGGGAGCGCGAGATCGTCGCGCTGATCGCCGCGGGCCTGAGTAACAGGGCCATCGCCGCCGAGCTCGTCATCAGCCCGGCCACCGCGGCCCGGCACGTCGCGAACATCCTGGGCAAGCTGGGATTCACCTCGCGGGCGCAGATCGCGGCGTGGGGGGCGGTACCCGCGCAGGCAGCGCCCGGTGCGCTGCCCGCAAAGTGAGGTCAGTGCGCGTCGAACAGAGCGCTGACCGACTCGCCCTCGTGAATCCGCCTGATGGCCTCGGCCAGCGCCGCTGCCAGCGAGATGACGTGCAGTTTCGGCCCGCGCTCGCTGTCGGGGATCGACACCGTGTTGGTGCACACGATCTCCAGCACCTCGGGGTAGGCGGAGATCCGCTTGAGCGCGCCGTCGCAGAAGAGCCCGTGCGTGCACGCGATCCGGACCGAGCGGGCGTCCCGCTCGCGTAGCTGTGCCAGCAGCTCGATGATCGTGGTCCCGCGGGCGATCTCGTCATCGAGCACGATCACGTCGCGGCCGGCTACCTCGCCGATGATCGAGGTGATGGTGACCCGGTCGTCGCTGTGCCGCTCCTTGGCCCCGGCGGCCACGGGCAGGCCGAGCATGCGGGCGAGCGCGGCGGCCGACTTGGCGTTGCCCAGATCGGGTGAGACCACCACCGCGTTGCCCAGCTCCTGGCCGCTGAAATGCGCGGCGATCTCCCGCAGCGCGTGCAGGTGGTCGACCGGCACCGAGAAGAACCCGTGTACCTGCGGCGAGTGCAGGGTCATGGTCAGCACCCGGCTGGCGCCCGCCGTCACCAGCAGGTCGGCGACAAGGCGGCCGCCGATCGAGACGCGCGGCTGGCTCTTCTTGTCCGAGCGCGCGTAGGCGTAATGCGGGATCACCGCGGTGACTCTTGCCGCGGAGGCTCCGCGCGCCGCGTCCAGCATGAGCAGCAGTTCCACCAGGTGCTCCTGGACCGGCCGTCCGAGCGGCTGGATCAGGAAGACGTCCCGCTCCCGGCAGTTGGACTGCAGCTGGACTTCCAGGCAGTCGTTGGCGAAACGGCGGATCCGCACCGGGTCCAGCGGCACGCTGAGATGGTCGCAGATCTCGGCTGCCAGGCTGGGGTGGGCGCTGCCACTGAAGACCGCGATTTCCCGCACGTCCCCCAGGCTAGGTCCTCGGCCCGCCTCCGCCGGCCGCCTCGCCGAGATCCATGGTGTGGGCAGCTCGCGGCTCGCGCGTCACAGGGCCTGCGTATCACAGGGCCTGCGCGTCACAGGGCCTGTGTCACACGGCCTGCGCATCAAGGGCCAGCGCCCGGGCCGCGAGGGCGAGCCAGCGGGCCGGCTCGCGCTGAGCCGCCGCCGCTCCCCCGGCTCCCCCGGCGAGATCAGCCAGATCAGCCAGCGCGACGCAGCGCCAGACACTGCCCGGCGGATCGTCGGCTATCTGACCGGCGACCAGCGCCGCAGGCACGGCTGCGGCGTCAGCTGCGGCGAAGACGGCACCGGTCACCTTGCCCTCGGTCGATGTGGCGTCGAACCTGCCCTCGCCGGTGATGATCAGGTCGGCGCCGGCCAGCGCCTGCTCCAGGCCGGCGATCCGGCACAGCTGCGCCGCCCCGGCCGCGATCTCAGCGCCCCAGGCTGCGGCGAGGCCATAGGCAGTGCCGCCCGCCGCCCCGGCGCCTGGGGCGCCGGGCTGCCCGCCGAGCTGCCCGGCCAGCCGGGCCAGCCCGGCCTCGAGGACCTTGATCAGGGCGGCATCCGCCCCCTTCTGCGGGCCGAACACGGCAGCCGCGCCAGTCGGCCCGAGCAGCGGAGCCCGCACGTCCGTCAGGCAGGTCACTCCGGCGGGCGGCGGCGGCCGCAGCCCGCTGAGATCGACATGCGCCAGGTCGGCCAGCGCGCCGCCGCCGGGCGGCAGATCCCGCCCGGCGGCGTCGTGGAACCGCGCGCCGAGCGCCCCGAGCGCCCCCGTGCCGCCGTCGGTGGACGCCGAGCCGCCGAGCGCGATCAGGATCCGGCTCGCCCCGGCATCCAGCGCGCGGCCGATCAGCTCGCCGGTTCCGGTGGTCTGCGCCCGCATCGGATCAGGATCGGCCAGCAGCGGCAGCCCGCTGGCGCGGGCGAGTTCCACCGCGTGTGTTTCGGCCGGAAGTTCCAGCCAGCAGCTGGTGACCCGGCCCCCGGCTGGGCCGGTGACCTCGGCATGGTGCCAGCGGTGGGCCCTGCTGCCCGCGGCCAGTACCTCCAGGGTGCCCTCACCGCCATCGGCAAGCGGGAGCTGGCGCACCTGGTCGCCGGGCCGGGCGCTCAGCCAGCCGCTGGCCAGCGCCTGCGCAGCCGCGGCTGCGCCAATGCTGCCCTTGAAGGAGTCCGGCGCGATCACGATCCGCATCGGCGGGCTCGTGCTAGTGCCCGCCCGCCTCGTGGTTGGCCAGCGCCGGCTGGTAGCCGGGCAGCCCGAGCTTCTCCCTGATCAGCTGCTGGACCTCCTCTTTCTCCGGCCGGGTGTCCACCGTGACCACCTTGGCCTTGCGGCGGAAGATGTCGAGCACGGGATTGGTCTTCTCGTGGTACTCGCGGAGCCGGACGGCGAGCGCTTCCTCGGTGTCGTCCTCGCGCTTGACCAGCTCGCCGCCGCAGGCGTCGCATTTGCCGGGCGACTTTGGGCTGTTGTCGATCAGGCTGTAGTCGACCCCGCAGACCGAGCACAGCCGCCGGGCAAGGACCCTGCGGCGTACCTCGCTGTCGGGCAGGTCGAGGTGGATCACCCCGTCGATGGCGTAGCTCTCCAGGAAGAATTCCGTCTGGCGCAGGTTGCGCGGGAAGCCGTCAATGATGAAGCCGTAGTTCCAGTCGTGCGCGTCGAGCCGTTCCTTCACCACGCCCTCGACCAGATCGTCGCTGACCAGCAGGCCGGCCGCCATGGTGCGCCTGACCTGGGCGCCCAGTTTCGTGTGGTGCTGCACATTCCACCGGAAGATGTCACCGACGGCGATGTGCACCAGGTCGAGGTCCTCGGCGAGCATCCGTGCGTGCGTTCCCTTGCCACTGCCCTGCACGCCCATGATGACGTATTTGCGCATGTCGTAACTTTGACATGGAACGGGGCGGCTGGCTGCGCCGAGGTCGTTCTTTCTGTATCCTTCGGCCGCGATCCTTGCGCCGCCGCTCAGCCGGAGCGGCGGCGGATCAGCCGGATAGTGGCGCTGGGTGTCCGGTCAGGCGCGAATTCGGTTTGCCCGCCTGGCGCCCCTGCCGTAATGATCGGATCATGCAGCGGCCTGATGAAGTCCTCACCTGCGGCCAGGTGACATTGCGGCGCTGGCGGCCTGATGACGCTGACCTGATCTTCCATCTGGTCACCGAGTCGCTCGAGCATCTCCGCCCGTGGATGCCCTGGGTGGCCGGGTACGGCCCGCATTCGGCCGTCGCGTACCTCAGCGACTCGCAGCAGAGCTGGGAAGCGGGCACCGCCTTCAACTACGCGATCGGCTATGGCGCGGCGGTGGTCGGCAGCTGCGGGCTGATGGCGCGGATCGGGCCGGGCGGCCTGGAGATCGGCTACTGGGTGCATCCCAGTTACACCGGCCGCGGGCTGGCCACGGACGCGGCGGCTGCCCTGACGCAGGCCGCCTTCGCGCTGCCCGGGATCGACCGGGTCGAGATCCTGCACGACGCGAACAACGTCGCGAGCGGCCGGGTGCCGCGCAAGCTCGGCTTCGCCGAGGTCGGGCGGCGGCCGAGCCGCTTGGAGCAGCGCGCCCCCAGTGACTCGGGCACCAGCGTGGCGTGGCGGCTGACCCGCTGACCGCCCGGCGACATCACCCGCCTGCGGCGCTAGGCTCAGAACATGTCCAGCGTCAAGGCCAGGCCGCGGTGGCTTTTCGTATTTGCCCCCAGATGGCTGGCCTGGCATCTGTTCACGGTCGTGGCGGTGCTGGGAATGCTGTGGCTGGGCGACTGGCAGTTCCATCGCGCCGAGGACGGCAACGCGCTGAGCTGGGCTTATACGTTCGAGTGGCCGATCTTCGCCGTGATGGGCGTGGTGTTCTGGGCCAAGACGATCATCGACGAGATGAAGCCGAAGACGGTCAGCGAGCCTGCCGAGGTGGACCTGCCGGCCGGGGCCGGCCCGGGATCCGGCCCGGGATCGGGCATGAGCCGGTCGGTCGTCAGCTCCTACGGCGAGAGCGGCGAAACCGAGGATCCGGAGCTTGCCGCCTACAACGCCTACCTTGCCCGGCTCAATCAGCAGGTCCAGGGCCACGGCAAATGGCACGGGCTGCGTTAGCGGTCCGACAGCAAGCTGGCGCGGGCAACAGCGGGGAACGCCGGGCGGCAGCGGGGAACAAGGAACAAGGAAGGAGGCAGGTCTTGCCGGTGCGTTCGGACGCGCTCGCCGTGGCGGTGCGCAGCTACCGGGTCATGGCGTACCTGACCGGTGTCGTGCTCATCGTGCTGTGCTTTGTCGGCATCCCGCTCCAGGTGTTCGCGCAGAACCTGGTGGTGGTCAAGTACGTCGGCACCGCGCACGGCATCCTCTACATCATCTACCTGGTGGTGGCCTTCGTGATGACGCGGGTGGTCGGGATGAAAGTGGCCAGCCCGGCGACCGTCATCGTGCTGGCGGCCGGGACGATCCCGGTGCTGACGTTCGTCGTCGAGCGCTGGGTCACCCGCCGTTACATCAGCCCAGCGCTGGCAGCGGCGGGGCTGGCCCCCGGCGGCGGCCGCGGGACCGGAAGCGGGACCGGGAGCGGGACCCCGCGGCCCGCGGCGCCGGCCCGGTCACGGCCGAGCTAGCCGCGGGCAGCGGACAGCGGGCAGCCAGTGAGCCAGCAGTACTTCGCCGAGCAGCCGGCGGCGCCGCACCGGCCAGGCGTCGTGCGGCTGGTCCTGCCCGAGGCGGAACTGGAGCTGGAGACCGATTCGGGCATGTTCTCGCCGGGCCGGCTGGATCCCGGCACCCTGCTGCTGCTGGAGACCGCGCCGCGGCCGCCGGCGGCCGGCGACCTGCTCGATCTTGGCTGCGGTTACGGCCCGCTCGCGCTCGCGCTCGCGGTCCGCTCGCCGGCGGCGCGGGTCTGGGCGGTGGATGTCAACCGGCGCGCCCTGCAACTGTGCGCCCGCAACGCCCAGACGGCCGGCCTGCGCAACCTCAGCTGCGTGCTGCCGGATGAGACAGCGCTGCCGGACAGCTTTGCGCTGATCTGGTCCAACCCGCCGATCAGGATCGGCAAGCAGGCGCTGCACGAGCTGCTCGCGCACTGGCTGGCCAGGCTCGCCCCCGGCGGGGCCTGCTACCTTGTCGCGGCACGCAATCTCGGCTCGGACTCGCTGCAGCGCTGGCTGGCCGCGGCGGGCTGGGCGGCCGATCGCCTCGCCGCCCGGTCCGGCTACCGGGTGCTGCGGGTGAGCCGGTGACGATCCCCGCTGGCCGCCGCCAGCTGGGTCCCACCGACGTCAAGCGCCTGAGCAGGCAGTGGCGCCGGCTGACCCGCGCCCGGCTGTGCCTGCTGCTGGACTCGGTCAGCCAGCCGTACAATGTCGGCTCGATCATCAGGACGGCGGCCGCGTTCGGGGTCGAGCACGTGTGGCTGTGCGGTGACAGCGCCGCGCCGCAGCACCCCTCGGCCCGCAAGACTGCCCTGGGCACCGACCGCTACCTGGACACCGAGCACCAGAGCGATGCCGGCCTCGCGGCGGCCGCGGCCAGGGCGGCTGGTCTGCGGATCATCGCGATCGAGCTGGCCGGCGGCGCGACGCCGCTGCACGAGGCGCCCCTGGACGGAGACGTCTGCCTGGCGGTGGGGAACGAGGACCGCGGCTGCTCCCCCGCCCTGCTGGCTGCCGCGGATGTCATCGCCTATATCCCGCTGCCGGGCAAGGTCGGCTCGCTCAACGTGGCGGCCGCGGCCGCGATCGCGCTGGCCGAGGCGCGCCGCCGGGAGTGGGCGCAGGCGGTGGCCGGCGATTGGGCATACTGAGGCAGTGCCGGGATACCTTGATCATCCGCGCCCGATCGCGTTCGCGCACCGCGGCGGGGCCGCGCACTTCCCGGAGAACTCCTGGCGGGCGTTCGAGCACGCGGTCGGCCTGGGCTATGCCTACCTGGAGACCGATGTGCACGCGACGGCCGACGGGGTCCTTGTCGCTTTCCACGACAAGACCCTGGACCGGGTCACTGACGGCTCGGGCCTGGTCGCGGCGCTCCCCTACCGCGCCGTGGCAGCCGCGCGGATCGGCGGCTCCGAGCCGATCCCGCTGCTGGCCGACCTGCTGGGCGCCTGGCCCGATGTGCGGTTCAACGTCGATGTGAAAGACACCCCGGCGATCGCGCCGCTTGCCGGGGTGCTGCGCGACACCGCCGCCTGGGACCGGGTGTGCGTCACTTCGTTCTCCGCGCGGCGGCTGCAAGCCACCCGGCGGGCACTGGACCGGCCGGTCTGCATGGCCACCTCGCCGGTCGGCATCGGCATGCTGCGGCTCGGCGCGCCGCCCGCGGTCCTGGCGCGGCGATTCGCCGCCGCCGGGGTGCGCTGCGCCCAGGTGCCGGTCGCGGTGGCGACCGCGTCCTTCCTGCGCCGGGCGCACGCGGCGGGCCTGCAGGTGCACGTCTGGACGGTGAACGACAGCGAGGTGATGGCCAGCCTGCTGGATCTCGGCGTGGACGGGATCATGACCGACGACGCCGAGATGCTGCGCGCGGTCCTGATGGCGCGGGGGCAGTGGCATCCGCGGGGCACCGGCTGAGCCCGGTTTCGCCAGTATTCGGCATCTGAGCGCCCAACCGGGGTTGGAATCCTGGCCACGGGGAATCTTGTCCGCGTACTCACCGTTATCAAATAAGACGGATGAGCGCCAGGGAGGCAGCAGAAATATGGCCGAGCGCGCACTTCGCGGCACCCGCCTCGGAGCCACAAGCTACGAGAACGACCGTAACACCGACTTGGCGCCGCGTCAGGACGTCGCCTTTAGTTGCCCGAAGGGCCACGAGTTCAGCGTTCCGTTCGCCGCCGAGGCCGATATTCCCGTCAACTGGGAGTGCCGGGTCTGCGGCGCGCTGGCCTACACGACCTCTGGTGATCTGCCGGCGCCCAAGAAGGTCAAGCCGCCGCGCAGCCACTGGGACATGCTGCTGGAGCGGCGCAGCGTGGCCGACCTCGAAGAGGTGCTCGCCGAGCGCCTGGCAGTGATCAGGGGACAGCGCGGCGGGGACGGGCGCGAGCAGCCAAGCGCGCAGGTTAGCCGTCAGCGTAAGAGCGCATAAGGCACATAACAGGTCGGCGCCTGCCAGCCGTCGTGCGTCACTGGCGCACGGCGGCTTGTTAATGCGATCGCTGCTCGGAGCGGGCAGCAGACTGGCCGGACCGGCGGGACCGGCCCAGCCTGGAAGCCAGGCCCCACTGGGTGACCCGCAGCAGTGCCTCGCCGACGATCGCCCGGCTCATCTTGCTCGCGCCGCGGGTGCGCTCGGTGAACGTGATCGGCACCTCGGTGACGGTCAGCCCGGCCTGCACGGCCCGCAGGGTCAGGTCGATCTGGAAGCAGTAGCCCTGGGACAGGACCTGGTCGAGGCCGATGGCGCGCAGCGTGTCCGCGCGGTAGGCACGGAACCCGCCGGTCGCGTCGCGGACCGAGATGCCGAGCATGATCCGGGTGTAGGTATTGGCGCTGCGGGACAGCAGCTCGCGCGATTTCGGCCAGTTGTGCACGCTGCCGCCTGGCACCCAGCGGGAGCCGATGACCAGATCGGCGCCCTTTGCCAGGGCCGCGAGCAGGTCGGGCAGTTCCTCGGGCTGATGCGAGCCGTCGGCATCCATCTCGACCACGGCACCGTAGCCCCGTTCCAGCGCCCAGCCGAATCCGGCGATGTAGGCCGACCCCAGCCCGGACTTGCCCTGGCGGTGCAGTACCTGGACCCGCTCGTCGGTGACCCCGATCTTGTCGGCGATCTCGCCGGTGCCGTCCGGGCTGTTGTCATCGACCACCAGGATGTCGGCGTCGGCAACCGCGGCGTGCGTCCGGGAGATGATCAGCTCCAGGTTCTCCCGCTCGTTATAGGTGGGGATGATGACGACCACCTTGCCCAGCGGGCCTGGCGGCCGGTTCTGTGACGTCAATCTTCCTGCCTCGGGCCGGGGTTCATCAGCAAGCTGGCTCACGGGTTCGCTAACGCAGCAGACCGCCCGATAGTTCCCTATCGAAACGGTAGATAGCTAGCACTACTCGCCGCCGCCCGGCTCAGGGTAGCCGATCGCGGCGGCCCGCCGAGCCGGGAAAGGGATGAGGGCCCGGGCGTCCCTTCGGACCGGAGCGCGTCCCGTCGGAAACAGGCTCGCCCTCCGTTGTCTACTGGGTGCCCAGGCCCCTCCCGGGTCCAACCCCCCGCCCAGCCGGGGCAATAGGAGCAGCCCCTTCCGTGCTGCGCCTGGTGCGATGCGGGCTTAACGCCCGCTTCACGGCACAGCCGACGGGGGGCCCTGCGACCGCCCCGACCGGCTGGCCCGGTGCTGGACTGGGCAGCAACATACCGTTGATCGCCGCGATGTCAACCTGCGCTCACCAGCGGTAACCCGCCCGGGCTCGCACCGCGGCTATCGCAGGCCCCGGCCACGATGGGCCTGTTCGCTGATGTCCGCCGGCGATACGATTGAGCCTCTCCCAGCGTGTGAGGGCGGCATGACAGAGTTGTCAGCGAGCGTCCGGTGTACGGCGGCAGCTGCCGCATGCCCGGATTGCCCGCGGCTGCGCCGGGCGGCCGCTGTGGGCGCCCGTCGGCGAGCACTGGAATCCGGCTGCTGGGGGATCTGCCTGGCGGCGAGAGAATTACCGCTGCGCAGGCATTCCCATCCGCTGTGCGGAAATTAGCTTCCGGCTGGAGGACGAGCAGATGACAGAAAGCCCGGAGACGCAGGTCTCTGAGTCCCAGATTGCAGTGCACTGGCGTGAGGAGGAGTACTACCAGCCACCAGAGAAGTTCATCGAGCAGGCTAATGCCAACGACCCGGCGATTTACGACCGGTTCGGCGAGGAGCACTTCCCCGACTGCTTCAAGGAGTACGCGGACCTGCTGACCTGGGACGAGCCGTGGCACACGATGCTGGACACCAGCAACCCGCCATTCTGGAAGTGGTTCGTCGGCGGCAAGCTGAATGCCTCGTACAACTGCGTGGACCGGCATGCGCTGGCCAATCCCGACAAGACCGCGATGATCTTCGTGCCGGAACTTGAGACCGACGAGCACGTGCATATCAGCTACTCGGAGCTGCTCCGCCAGGTAAACGAGTTCGCGGCGGTGCTGCGCGACTCGGTGGGCCTGAAGACCGGCGACCGGGTCACGCTGCATATGCCGATGGTGCCCGAGCTACCGGTCACCATGCTGGCCTGCGCCCGGCTCGGCGTCATTCACTCGCAGGTATTCGGCGGCTTCAGCGGCAACGCCTGCGGGACCAGGATCGCCGACTCGGGCAGCCGGGTGCTGATCACGATGGACGGGTATTACCGCAGCGGGCAGCTCATCGATCACAAGGTCAAGGCCGACGAGGCTGTCGACGAGGCGGCCAAGCAGGGCCAGGAAGTCGACAAGGTACTCGTCTGGCGCCGCCACCCGGGCCAGTACGCGGCCCAGACGCCGATGGTCGAGGGCCGGGACTTCTTCGTCGACGAGCTGCTGACCGAGCACCAGGGCAAAACGGTCGAGCCGGTGTCCATGCCGGCCGAGGCGCCGCTGTTCCTGATGTACACCAGCGGCACCACCGGCCGGCCGAAGGGCTGCCAGCACAGCACCGGCGGCTACCTGTCGTACGTGGCCGGGACCTCCAAGTACTACCAGGACATCCACCCCGACGACGTGTACTGGTGCATGGCCGACATCGGCTGGATCACCGGCCACTCCTACATCGTCTACGGGCCGCTGTCACTCGGTACCACGACGGTGATCTACGAGGGCGTGCCCAACTACCCCGACGCCGGCCGGCCCTGGCGGATTGCCGAGAAGCTCGGGGTGAACATCTTCCACACCTCGCCCACGGCCATCCGGATGCTGCGCAAGGTCGGCCCGGAAGAGCCGGCCAAGTACGACTACCACTTCAAGCACATGACTACGGTGGGCGAGCCGATCGAGCCGGAGGTCTGGCGCTGGTATCACGCCGCGGTCGGCAAGGGCGAGGCGGTCATCGTCGACACCTGGTGGCAGACCGAGACCGGCGGCTTCCTGGGCAGCGGCCTGCCGGCCCTCAAGGCGATGAAACCAGGCAGCTGCGGCCCGATGGCGCTGGGGATCTACCCGGTCATCTACGACGAGGACGCCAACGAGATCCCGGCCGGCAGCGGCAAGGCGGGCAACATCTGCATCCGCAACCCGTGGCCGGGGATCTTCGAGACCATCTGGGGCCAGCCCGAGCGGTTCGTGGACACCTACTACCGCAAGTACAACAAGGACCCCGACAGCAAGGACTGGCACGACTGGCCCTACTTCGCCGGCGACGGCGCTGTCGAGGCCGCCGACGGCTACTTCCGCATCCTCGGCCGGGTGGACGACGTGATCAACGTCGCCGGGCACCGGCTGGGCACCAAGGAGATCGAGTCCGCGGCCCTGACTGTCCCGGAGGTCGCCGAGGCGGCCGCGGTGCCGGTGATCGACGACATCCGGGGCCGCGCCGTGGAGGTCTACGTCTCCCTCAAGCCGGGCTTCGAGCCGGGCAAGGAGATGGAAGACAAGGTCACCAGGGCGATCGAGACCGAGATCGGCAAGATCGCCCGGCCGAAGAACGTCTGGATCGTGCCCGATATGCCGAAGACCAGGTCGGGCAAGATCATGCGCCGGGTCATCGCGTCGATCTCCAACTTCGCCGACGTCGGTGACGTCACCACCCTGGCCAACCCGGAGATCGTCGACAGCATCCGGCACCACGTGCAGACCGCCAAGGTAGCCAACGACGACGTGCCGCGCGATCTGACCGAGGCCGAGTTCGAGGAGATCAGGAAGTTCGGCGCCGAGTAGCCGCCGACGCCCATGATCGTGGTGGATTGCTGGTGCCCCGGCAACAGTGATCCACCACGATCATGACTGGCCGGGCCGGTCAGTCGCGTCCGACCGTTGCGTTCAGCTGGCGGACCAGCTCGGTGAGCGCGGCGAGTTCTGCGGCCAGCGCGGTGCGGCCGGTCCTGGTGATCTGCACCCAGGTGCGCGGGCGGCGGCCCTGGTAGCCCTTCTCCACCTGGATCAGCCCCGCGTCCTCCAGCACGGTCAGGTGCCGGGACAGGTTGCCGGCCGTCATGCCGAGCGCCCCGCGCAGGTAGCCGAACTCGGCGCGCTGGGCCTCTGCGGTGATCGTCAGGATGCCGAGCCGGTGCCGCTGGTGGACCGTCTCGTCGATTGCATTGGTCGGGTGCCGGGTGTCCGTGCCGCCGACCGCCGGATCGGACTGAAGAATTGTCCCCTGCTCGGCCTGCGCGACTGTCCCCTGCGCGGCCTGCAGAATTGTCCCCTTCGCCGGCCCGCTGCCCGTTCCCTGGCCATCAGCTCGCATGCCGCGCTCTGGCTCGGGTGCCTCCTCGCCCATGCCGCCTCCGTCCCGAGCCATCCAGCCAGGACCCTAGTTGGCCAGCAGAAGCTCAAGTTTTCATTCCAAACTAGTTTTGTCAATAGCCATGTTGGCGTACGAGCAGGACGGACCGGGCACGGGCGAGGGGCGAAAACCGCGCTGGCCGCGCGGGTGTGGCAGCCCGGGAGCCGGCCGCGCGGGTGTGTGGCAGGCCGGGAGCCGGCCGCGCGGGTGTGGCAGGCCGGGAGCCGGGTGGGCGAGTGCTGCGGACGCGGACTAGGCAGGCGGGGCGACGACGGTGCCGGTGGCGGTGACGACGACGATCGGCTCGCGCAGGACCCTGGCCGCCGACGGGCCGCGCTCCGGCTCGGCCCGGCAGGTGACCCGCGCCTCGAAGGTCATCTCCCGGCTGCGCCTGCCCACCCGGGTAATCGCCGCGGTCACCTCGAGCACGTCACCGGCCAGCACCGGGGCCCGGAACTGGACATCGGAGTAGGCAGCGAACAGCCCCTCGTCGCCGTCGGCGCGGATCGATGCCTCGGTCGCCGCGTCGCCGAACAGGCCGAGCACGTACGCGCCGTCCACCAGGTTCCCGCCGTAATGCGCGTGGCTGGCGGGCACGTAGCGCCGGTGCGTGACGGTCAGCCCCAGGCGCGGGTCAGCGAGGCCAGCAGGATCGGCGGGGCCAGCAGGATCGGCGGGCTCAGCCGGAGAACCCGGCTGGGCGGCCGTCACGCCCGCGCCCCGACGACGTCGGCCGGGACCAGGGCGTAGGCGAGATAGCTGGCCACCTCGCGCGGCGTCGTGCCCCGGGAAAAGATCTTGTCGACGCCGATCTCGGCTGACATCGCCGGGTCGAACCGCGGCCCGCCGATCACCAGCAGCGGCCGCTCCCGGCCTGCTCCGGGCTGGCCTGCTCCGGGCCGGCCCGCCGCCGCCCGGCTCGCCGCGCGCGCGGCGAACGAGGCAGCCAGCTCCCGCGCGTTCGAGATATGCGCGTCCCGCTGGGTCACCACCTGGCTGACCAGGACGGCGTCGGCGCCCTCGGCCTCCGACCGGGCTACCAGCTCGGGCACGGCGACCTGCGAGCCGAGGTTGACCACCCGGATCTCCCGGTAATACTCCAGGCCCTTCTCCCCCGCGT